>FMJZ01014578.1_pt1 | contig 12238 bp, 10 predicted proteins | sample 1987881 | NCBI WGS metagenome assembly FMJZ01 (sample SAMEA4378227, study PRJEB15110) | soil metagenome | biome: soil; feature: Field; material: Soil | place: India | collected 2015-03-11 | depth 0 m | reverse complement strand
AATTTCTGCTGAATCAGAGCTAAAATATGAGCGAATTTGCGAAACTCGAGGTTGACGGCAAAGTGATCACCCTGCCGATTGTGCAGGGTACTGAAGGCGAACGCGCAATTGATATCTCGAAATTGCGCAGTGAAACGGGCCTAATCACTCTTGACGAGGGTTACGTCAACACCGGTTCATGTAAAAGTGCAATCACTTACATTGACGGTGAGCGCGGAATTTTGAGGTATCGTGGCATCCCGATTGAGGAACTGGCTGAAAAGAGCAGCTTCATCGAGACTGCGTATCTGTTGATTTACGGGTATCTGCCAACGCGCGCTGAGCTGCGCAGGTTTTCTGAATTGCTGACCGAAAACCAGTATCTGCATGAAGCCGTCAAATACAATTTCGAGGGGTTCCCAACAACTGCGCATCCGATGGCAATTTTGTCGGCTGTGATCAACGCAAGCAGTTGTTTCGACCCGAGCCTGATGCGCTGGGAAGACAAAAGCAGTTTTGATGTGCATGCAGCCCGGCTGATATCGCAGGTCCGCACAATCGCGGCATTTTCATATCGCAAGTCACGCGGTCTGCCGATCATTTATCCGAAGAAAGCATACAAATACACCGCAAACTTCCTGCACATGATGTTTTCAATGCCGTACGAAGATTATGAGCTCAAACCCGAGGTCGTACGTGCGTTAGACCTGATCTTTTTGCTGCATGCCGACCACGAACAAAACTGCTCGACAGCAACCGTGCGTATGGTTGCCTCGGCGCGGGCGAACTTGTTTGCAAGTGCAGCGGCGGGTGTATGCGCACTTTGGGGGCCATTGCACGGGGGTGCAAACCAGGCGGTGATCGAAATGTTGGAGGAAATTTATCGCTCGGGCGACGATGGCTCGCAATTTATCGCATCGGTCAAAGATAAAACCAACCGTAGGCGTCTGATGGGCTTTGGCCATCGGGTTTATAAGACGTACGACCCCCGCGCAAAAATAATCAAAAAAGCATGCGACGACCTGCTCGAGGCGTTGCAATTGAACGATCCATTGCTTGACATAGCCAAGAAACTCGAAGAAACAGCCCTTAAAGACGAGTATTTCATTGAGCGGCGCTTGTATCCGAACGTGGACTTTTACAGCGGCATCATAATGCGCGCGATTGGAATTCCAGTTGAGATGTTCACCGTGATTTTCGCGATTGGGCGGACCCCGGGCTGGATAGCGCACTACAAGGAAATGATGGACAATCCGGACAGCAAAATTTACCGGCCCAGACAGGTTTACACAGGACCAACCCTGCGCTGTTTTGTTCCAATTGACCAGCGTAAGTAAGCTGCCGGGATCGCACCATATTATTGAGCAGCGTTGTTGTTGTGGATAGTTTGTTAGCGCTGTTGTGCAAAAGCGGACGAAGGCAATGGCGGCATGCACCCTGCCAGACAGGGATAAAGTGCAATTGACAGAACGCAGAATCGGGGCAATTTACTTGTAAGTGCATGAGAAGGATCCTGGTCATTGACGATGAGGAACCCATCCGTGCAATGATGGGCATGGCATTGCGCCAAAAGGGGTTCATGGTCGTTGAAGCTGAAAACGGCGAAGAAGGCGTCCAACTAGCTCGCAAGGAGTTACCCGACGTCATCATCTGCGACGTTAAGATGAAGAAAATGGATGGCTACGCAACCCTTACGGCGTTGCGCAACGACCCTACAACAGCAGCTATCCCGTTCATTTTAATGACCGGCTATGCCGACAGTGAAGGCATGCGATACGGAATGGAACTGGGCGCAGACGATTACTTGCCAAAGCCTTTTACGATCGAGGGTTTGTACGCTGCGGTGGATGCGCGGCTTAAAAAGGCCGAAATGATGCGTGAACAGGCGGAGAAAAAACTAGCCGACCTTCGTCAGAACATCAGTTTCATGCTTCCGCACGAATTACGCACACCGCTGAACGGTATACTTGCGTATGCCGAATTGCTCCAGACGGATGCAGCAACACTTTCGCCGGGTGACCTGATGGAAATGGGCCAGGTAATTCAACAATCCGGCAGGCGGTTACAGCGGTTGATAGAGAATTTCCTGATCTACGCACAAATCGAGCTGATGGCAGCTGATCCAGCCAGTGCGCAGGCGCTGCGCACGCGGCAAACGTTGCAACCGGCCATGGTGATTGAAAAATGCGCACAAAACCAAGCCGATTCAGCTGGGCGCAGTGCGGACTTGCGTTTGGAGTTGGCCGATTGCCCGGTGCGAATGTCGGACGTGTTCATCGAAAAGATTGCCGACGAACTAATTAACAACGCATTCAAATTTTCGCGGCCGGGGACACAGGTGCGTGTTACTTTCGGGCGCATGAGCGAAACGGCTAGCTTGGTTGTGGTTGATCAGGGACGTGGAATGGATAAGGAACAAATTGCACGCATAGGCGCGTACATACAGTTCCAGCGCAAGGTGCAGGAACAGCAAGGGGTAGGTCTAGGCCTAATCATTAGCAAACGGCTCGCAGAGCTGCACGGCGGTGCACTTCTAATCCAGAGCGAGCCGGGCCAGGGCACCACAGTCACCGTAACGCTGCCCTGCGCGGCGTGAAGCTTGTTCTTGCGGCGGCGCGTGTGCCAACTCCGGCTCAGGGCAAATAAAGCCTGGGCAAAACCCACAGTAGCGCTTCACCAGTCAAGAATATCAGCGCTAGGCCGATCGCAGGTGCAAGGTCAATTTTGCCGATTCGCGGTCGGATCTTGCGCACTGGTTTGAGCAGTTTCGCTGCAGTGGCAATTCCAAACTCGAGTGCGGGTCTTTTACCCACGTAAACGTACATATCCACAAAATGCGCAAGCAACAAAAATGCGATCAGCCAACGGAGGGTTACATAGCTGCTGGCGCCAACTAGCGCCGCGCGCGCTGAGAGTTGCAGAACCGAACGCGCCGGGTGAGTTATCCCCAATCTTGCAAGTACAGGTTCAAGGGTAACCCACAGAAGCGCCCCGAGTAAAAACGGCGCAAGAAGCTGCACCGGAGCCGGCCAGTGTGCAATTCTGCCGAGATATACTTTGAGCAGTTTCGCGGCTGGATTTTCCCGTGCATCAGTTGGGGCAACCACCCACAGAAAGATGATCCATAGATACAGTACCACAAACATTCGGATGAAACTGACCAGTGAAAACAGTAACACATGCCCAAAAAAACCGCTCCTGAACGGTAGCACAACCGCCCCCAGATTGAGCGTTGGGTTCCAGTTCAACGCCGGCCCGAGCTCCCAATAAAAAATGGCGCGGACCAATAGCAACAGCCCAAGGCCGGCCAGCAACGGCCAGCGCCGAAACCGGACCGGCGCAGCCGGTTTGAGCGTACCAAGCAGTGTGCGCGCAGTTGCGCGCGCCATCGGATCAAGTCGTGCCGTGCGCCAATTCAACCACAAAAGCAACCCGGCCACGTTCAATATGAAATCAAGCAAGCCCATTTTGGTGCCGTCTCAAGCCCGAATTGCGCTACAACGCCGGCAACGGGAATGTTGAGCAAGTGGTGCGTTCGTTCCTAGTTCGCCAAGTTTTTCCCGGAACGTCATTTTCGCGCAACCGCGGTTACGTCAAACTTTGTAACGCTCAATCACCCAGAGCGCAATCCGACAATGCTTGTGCAAGAGAATTTTTTGCCGAATATGCGACCTCCACAAAAAGGCAGGAGGCGTCTGAAGCCAGCCGCAAATTAAATCAGTTGCCGCACGGGCCTTTTGCGACTATAGATGCTGGGAAACCCAAAAAGTGGCCTTCTGCACTATGGAAAAGGTCAGATTTGGCATAATTGGCATGGGCAACATTGGTCGTTTCCACGCTGATTTGCTTCGTAGCAACGAAATTGCCCGTGCCGAGCTTGTTGCAGTGTGCAGCCGGAGCAGACCGCTTGATGCCTACAGACCATTGGCAACGTACACAGATGCAAATGCGTTGATCAGATCAGGTGCAATTGACGCGGTGATAATTGCCACACCGCATCCAACCCATACACCCGTTGCGATAGCAGCGTTTGAAGCCGGCTTACACGTGCTTGTGGAAAAACCCCTGGCGGCGCACAAAGCCGATGCCGAGGTTATGATCACAGCTTATGCACGCTACCCCAGGCTTGTGTTCGGTGTGATGCTGCAAATGCGCGCCGAACCACGGTACCAGAAAATCCGCCAGCTCATTCAGTCAGGGGCACTTGGCGAATTGGTACGTGTGCATTGGGTCAACACCGACTGGTACCGACCCGAGGCTTACTACAAAAGCAGCGCCTGGCGTGCGACGTGGCGTGGCGAAGGCGGTGGGGTATTAATAAACCAAAGTCTGCATAACCTTGACATCTTGCAGTGGTTGTGCGGCATGCCAAAACGTGTCAGCGGATTTTGCCAGTTTGGCAGATTCCATCAAATCGAGGTCGAAGACAATGTGACTGCTTACTTCGAATGGCCAAACAACACAACGGGTGTTTTTGTTACCTCCACAGGCGAGGCCCCCGGCATAAACAGACTCGAGTTAGTCGGCTCGCTAGGCACGGTTGTCATGGAAAATGACAAGCTGGCGCTTTACCAAAACGAGATTGACATGGTCCAGTTCAGCCACACAGCCCCGCAATGCTTCGCAAAACCTAGGACTAAAACCCTCGATATCCACATCACAAGAGCACCAAATCCGCACGGAATAATCTTGCAAAACTTTGTCAACGCGGTTTTGGATGGTGAACCGCTGATAGCCCCAGGCACAGACGGAATTCAGTCCGTCGAACTCGCAAATGCGATCGTTTACTCGGCACTGCTCGGCCGTGCGATTGATTTGCCCTTGGACGGTAAAGCCTGGGCGGCAAGACTCGACGAGCTGATTGCATGTTCCACCAGACAAAAAGAAGTAACGCCTTCTGACAGCTCAGATTTTACAAGCTCGTTTAGGGCATAAAATTTCCGGCGTCTCGTCCGACAAAAAGCTCATTGCACAAGCTGAGGTTTTGTAAAATCAAACTGTGCCCATGGGGTAAGTGCCAACCCATGCCGAGCAATTAGGTAAAGCGAGCAGTTTTGCACTTAGAGTCCGTCTGCGGTTTTTAATTGCCCGGAATTTGCGTCCTCACTGGCGGCCAAAAAAATGCAGGGCAAACATTTCTGTTTGCCCTGCAACAACTGGAAACTGGGACCAAAAACGCCGTTCAATTCATTATTGCGTCTTCGGGGCAACCAAGCTCTCGTCGAAGACATGTTTCTTCTTGGACGCCTTTAATGGTTCTGGCTGGCTCCAGTCAACCGGTTCGGTCGTGTCCCAAGCCGACCAGTTTTCCTCCAGAGCATCACCAGCAGGCAACGGCGTCTTCAGGAACTCGGTCTTTGTAGGCCGGAAGTCTTCGTCTCTGACAATTGTCGGCGTGAGGAAAATCATCAGGTTCATTTTGTCACGGGCGCGTGATTTACTCCGGAAGGCGTATCCGAGCACCGGTAGGTCACCCAAAACCGGCACCTTAGTAGCCGCGTCTTTAGTTTCGTCCTGAACCAGCCCACCCAAAACCAATGTATTACCGCTCGGTATTAGCACACGCGTTTCCATCTCGCGTTTGTAAAACGAATCTACCTCGTTCACCAAGTCGGCCACGGTTGAGACTATCTTGGGTCCGAGCCTAAGGACGGACGGTTTAACCTTAAGATTGACGTAATCGTTGGCTGAAATACTTGGCGTAACTTCGAGCCGTAATGTCAGATTTGTGTAACTGACCTGTGAACCCCCTGCGTACATCTGAGACCCAGGTGTCACATTTACCACCGGATACATTTGGCCTACCTCAATAAAGGTTGGTTCGTTGTCCAGCGTCACAGTCCGCGGTGCTGACAACACGCGCGACTCAGTGTAAGTGTTCAGGAACGATAGCACTGCGTTCAGCCCGTCTGCGTTCAAGAATCCGATGTTGGGCGTTAGACCTTTGTATGTATTGAGTGACAGGCCACCAGCCCCGAGCAATGTATTGAGCGTGGTAACCTCGTCGTACCGAGCGCCGCCTGCACCTGGGATCTTTGTCGTGGTTGTTCCCGCGGTTATACCATTCCCGAAGGAGACTTTTTGTCCCTCAAGCGTAGCCGTCCAATCAACACCCTTCTTTGTTTTCGGGTTGAGTGACACTTCCATTATTCTGCCTTCAATGAGCACCTGGCGCGTTTGTGTATCGAGCTTCTCGATCAATGCTTCAACAGCAAACTGCTCGCGTTCGGTTGCAACCACAATGAGCTGACTGGTGCGGGTATCCGGCAAAACTTTGCTGCGCTTGTCGGTAAGGACCGCACTCACTGCCGCAGCCATGTTACTTGCCGACGCGTACTTGAGCTGAATGATCTTCGTGACCAGTGGGTCCGGTGCAGCCGGGTCTTTACGAGTGATCCGTGCCACCTTGGTTTTCGGGTCCTCAACAAGTTGCAGGTCGTAGTTGTTGAGCACGGCCAGCAACGCAGCTTCAGCGGTGATGTTTTCCCATCGAATTGTAACAATTGGCTGCGGCAACGGTTTGCCGTCCGGGCCAATCTGACCGTAGGGCACTTTGTAATCGAGAATATAATTTATCCCTGCTTGTCTGGCCAAACTCTCTATCACAGTGGTCAGGGCCACCTCGTCATATTGAATTAGCGGTAGCACTTCGCCGCGTTCAACGGGTGTTACGTCGGTCTCCACTGCAGCCTGTGAGGGCACAGCCTCGGTCGTTGCAGGTTGAGTCTCAGTTTGTGCAGCCTCCACTGCAGCAGGCGCTGGTTCAGTCGCCGCAAGCGCAATTTCAGTTGCAGCGGGCAGTGTTCCGGTCACAGCCGGCGCAGGCGCTGGCTGCGCCTGGGCCAGTAGGGTGGTGTCCGGCGTTGTGGCGGGTTGCGCCACAGCTTCTGTTTGCGTCTTAGGCGGCTGGGTTGTTTGTGGGGGCTGCTTTTCCTGGCTGCAGCCAATTAGACTCGAAACGCACAACCCAATAACGATTTGGATCTTAGTTATCGTTTTCATCTTAACAGTCGCTTTTTTTGATTGTTCAGTCATTTGCGCTAGGCGTAAAACCTGACGGGGTTTAGCTGGCCTCGTCCACATCGAGCCTGCTCTTTTGACAAGTGCTTATGCAACTATTCAATCTCATCGCATCCGGATCGATCGGTGTTTCGCCGGCGCGACCCTGTTGGTGCGTTTTGCGCCGGGCAGACATTTGCCCTGCCACGCCAACAGCTGCCTCAACTCGAACTGCATTTTGCATATAAGCCGATTTCAATGCAACAACTCTTTTCCCACATCTTCGACGCTCAGAAATTTCGCGCCCTGCTCAGTACGTTTTGGGAACCGGTAGCTCAATTCGCTGTGGCGGTGTCCCAAGCGATACTACAACAACTTCATCGCGGATTTCATCGCACCTGAGTTTAACCCGGCTGTTGCCAAGGATAATTTCGCGTTCGTCACCCGCTTCGAGCGACCAGCTTTTGCCAACGTCAATTGCGGATCCAATAACAACAAGTCGCTTATTCCCGCGTACTGACATACCCTTGACCACAAGCAAACTGGATGCCGTCCGGACTATATTGGTTGAGACCGTGGTTGGGCCTGCGCTGTATTTCGGGAAAAACGGGTCACGGCCGTTCGGCAGCGACTCGTAAAATTCAGATTTAGGGATCTGAGGCTGTGCAGTGGCCACATTTGTGGCAGTTGTCTGCCCAAAAGCAACCGACGGCAAAGCCACCAGCACAAGCACTGTTCCAAACCAGAACACTGCCAGTAGGTTGGTGTAATTGCTCATGGTCATTGCCTTCATTTAATGCTTAATCCGAGCCAGGCTTAATTAGCGCAACAATTTCGAATTTGAACGACAGTCTTCCCCGCTGCCCCGGTCTTATCTGTTCTTCCGAGTCACGCGTAATGATCAGGTTCTGGACACGCATGTAAGGAAAGCTGTTTTCGAGGTCAGCTATGAACTTGCCTAAATCATGGAAGTACGCTGTGCCTGCTATACCGACTCTAACCTGCCTGTATGGAAAATCCGGTAACAAAGTCACCCCGCCTCTTTCCGCCAAACCAAAATTCGGGATTTCGACCTTGTGGTTGCGCGCGAACGACCTGATTGTCGTGTAAAACCACACGTTCAGGTCGCCCTTGGCCATTCCGTCTTCCAGTCCAGCCAGTGCGTTGGTGGCAGCCGTAAGTTCGTTTTCGAGCTGGTGCGCTGATCGAATTGCCGATCGCATCCTTTCAAGTTCATCTTCGGATTTTTTGACTGCAACAGGCAGGCCCCTGAGTTTGTCCCGTTGCGTCTTTATGAGTGCATAGTACAACCCCACCAGCACCCCAAGCGTCACTAGTGCAACCAAAATAAGTGCATTACGTTTTTCAGGCGGAACTTTGAGCATGTTACCTTGTGCGTTCGGGCAGCCTGCATTCCAGTGTAAACCGTACAGCCGTTCGACCCGTCTCAGGATCGTCTGCAGGCGGGTCACGACTGACGAGTTGGAACTTGGCTGTTTTCTCCAACAACTGCTGGAAATACGGGAAATTCATCAATGTCTCGATGTATTTGACTATGTTTTCGCCTTCACCTGGGCCGGTGTCTTTGGCGCGCAAAACAAACACTATCTGTTCGGTTGCAGTAGCGGGTTTGCCGGGGACTGTCTTACCGGAAACAACTGTCGGTTTGGTCGCCTCATTATAACGGTAGGTCTGTTCGCCTCTGAATTCGAGCAGTTGAACGTCATCGATCACTGTTTGCTGCAACGCATTTAGCACACTGGCCCATAAAAATCTGTTCGTAGCAAGCTGATGCAGTGCGTTGAGCTTATTTTGTGCATCCTTAAGTTTTGCCTGTTTCTCTAGCACCTGCTGGTAAAGGTTGGTCTGTTGCATGATCATGCCTTGAAGCCGACGTAAGTCGTGTCTCTTGCGTTGGATCGAAATTTGAAGCCAGCTTGCCCAAGCCAGCATCAACGCAACCAACAACAGCCCCACCAACATGGCGCGTTTGACCGGGTCGCGTCGCCGCATTTCCTCGGCAGCCTGTTGTTCAGCCAAAAGATTTATGCGGATTGGCATTGTCTAAATCGAAGCCATGGCACAGCCAACTGCACCGGCCAGTTGCGGTGCCACATGTTCAATCTCGGTCATCTGTTCCGGTGGCAGTTCAAGTTTCAAACCCGCAACCGGGTCCCAACGTCTGCATTCAACCATCAACTCACTCTGTAAAATCTGCAAAATACAGTCCGAACGCGCAGTTGCGCCGCATACAAACACCTGTTTGACCTGTTGGTCCTGCTGATGCTCGAAGAAATCAATCAATGCGCGCAGCTCGCGCCCGAGCGGCCGCACAACAACCTCAAGCGAGTCCACCACTTCCTGTGGCATGCCAAGCTTGATCCCCTCGGCCTCTGCATACGAAATGCCCAGTGCATTCGCCAAGCCCTCGGTTATCTTGTCCCCGCCAATCCCCACCACTCGACTCAGTATCAACTCGCCTTCTTGCAGCAGGCAAATTGTCGAATTCTTGAACCCGATATCAACTAACGCAACAACTTCCTTGTTGAACACATCGGGCTGCGCAAGCTCGAATGCGTTTATCGTGGTGATGAGCATCGGCACAACACTGTCGGGTGTTAACCCGGCCTGCTTAACTGCAGCTTGCATGTCACGCACAAGCTGGTTGCGCGCCGCTGCAACAAGCACCTTTTGCTTTGTGCCCAGCCCGGTTGCTTTGTCTTTTTCGCCTGGTTTCGCCTGCTGACGCTGCGAGATGATGTAACAATCAAATGTGTGGTCCGGCAGGTCCTGCGCCATGTATTGTTTGGGATGATTTTTAATAATCGCCCGCATCTCATTCACTGGCACCGGCGGCATCTCAATCGTGCGTATGATAACATCATTTACGCCCGCAGTAAGTGCCATGAGCTTAGCTTTTGCATCCAACTGCGCCACCACCGCTTTTAAATGTTCGGCAAGTAAATCTACAGACAGCCCTTTTTCAGCGATCGGCGCGTCCAAAATTGCATATCGCACCAACGCTAACCCGCCGTCTCTGGCTTGCAGGTGAATGGCTTTGGTCAAACGACTTCCAAGGTCCACAGCCAGCAGTTGGTCTTTGCGCTTCCTCGGTGACCTTAAAAAAGGCAATGCCACGGCAATTTCCTACCAAGTTTTAATCAAGTTGCAAACAATTAACTCGAATTAACAACCGTCCAAAACTGCAAAAACCGGACCAACCCGACCAATATAGCCGCCCCGCCAGCTTAAATCGGTCATTTGAACCGTATTGAACTGAGCGCCGCGTGATTTTTTTCTGGGCAATGGCTGCACAATCTGTATCGGAACTGTTCACTATACCTATTCACAAAAGCCCCAAACCACGGCCTCCTGCAGCGCACTTTCGTCATTGCAGTTCTGCTAAAACCGCAATACAGTTGCCCCGCTTTCGTATGCCGACACAACTAAAACTGCCCGAAGGCGTTCCGCCAAGAAAAATTTTCGAGGTCGCCTGCGAACTCGGGCTCGACCCGGACAAGATATTGCCACACGGCCATTTCATTGCCAAGGTCCCAATTGACGAGTTGGAAGCGCGGCAACAGCTGCCAGACGGTAAGTTAATCCTCGTTACTGCAATGTCGCCCACGCCCCAGGGCGAAGGCAAAACCACAACTACAATAGGCCTAGCAGATGCCCTGCGCAGACTCGGCCTGCGCACAATGTTTTGTCTGCGCGAACCGTCACTCGGCCCATACTTCGGCATCAAAGGCGGCGGCACAGGCGCAGGTTACGCACAGGTTACCCCAGCCGAAGACATTAACCTGCACTTTGTGGGCGACATGTACGCCGTCGAGAAAGCCAACAACCTGCTCTGTGCAATGGTTGACAACCATTTGCAGCACGGCAATGAACTTGGCATTGACCCGCGCAGGATCGTGCTGCGCCGTGTGATTGACCTCAACGAACGCTCCTTGCGCGACATCATAATTGGTCTTGGCGGGCCGAAACACGGCGTGCCACGACGCGACGGGTTCAATATCACGCCTGCTTCCGAGGTAATGGCAATCCTTTGTCTTGCAAGCGATTTCCACGATCTCGGCCGCCGCTTCGCGAACATTGTCATTGGGTTCACTTACAAGGGCGAACCTGTCCGTGCCGAGGCAGTCCGGGCAGTAGGCGCAATGCAGGTGTTGATGCGCGATGCTATTCACCCTAATCTAGTGCAATCACTCGAAGGCACACCTGCGTTTGTGCATGCTGGCCCGTTTGCAAACATTGCCCAAGGCACAAACACCGCAATCGCAACTCGCCTTGCACTTAAGCTGGCAGATTACGTCGTGACCGAGGCCGGGTTCGGCACAGACCTCGGCGCTGAGAAGTTTTTCCATATCAAATGCCGCATAGCCGGCCTACGCCCGAATGCAGTCGTTATTGTCGCCTCGGTCAAGGCAATCATGCATCACGGTGGGTTCAATGCTGAAGGCGGCCTCGGCAACTTAGCAAAACACATCGAAAACATCAGGTTGTTCGGGCTCGAACCCGTTGTTGCACTGAACAGGTTCCAGACCGACAAACCTGAAGACCTGCGCCGCGTGATCCGGTTCTGTGCAAAACTCGGTACCGAAGCTGTAGTGGCTGAACATTACGCAAAAGGGGGTGAAGGCGCCGTCGAGCTTGCCCAAGCCGTGCTACGCGCGACCCAACGCAATTCAAAGGCAAAGCTCAAGTTCCTTTACACGCTCGACATGCCACTCGAAAAGAAAATCGAGACAATTGCACGCAAACTTTACGGCGCTGACGGCATCGAGTTCGACCGCGGTGTCCGACAAGACATCGAACTGCTCGCCAAGCACGGGTTCGATAAACTCCCAGTTTGCATTGCCAAAACACCGCTATCGCTCTCAGACGACCCGGCCAAACGCGGCAGACCACGCGGGTTCAACATCAGAGTCAACGAATTACGCATTGCGGCAGGCGCAGGGTTTGTCGTTGTGATCTGCGGCAACATAGTCACCATGCCCGGGCTGCCAAAAGAACCCGCTGCAGCACGAATCAAAATATTGCCCAACGGCCGCGCTGTTGGCCTGACCTGACAACACTTTGGAGTGTGCACGTCCCCTGGGCGCGGTCCAAAGCCGACCACACGACCACGCGGCATAATCCTGAAAAACCAGGTTGGGCTGGGCGGCGCACGCGGCTCGTCCCGCGCATGCAGAAGCGGCTCGTCGAAAACATCTGTCGCCGGCGATCTGCGCCGGCTTGAACTTCTCCAGATGAG
>FMJZ01010620.1_pt1 | contig 12244 bp, 7 predicted proteins | sample 1987881 | NCBI WGS metagenome assembly FMJZ01 (sample SAMEA4378227, study PRJEB15110) | soil metagenome | biome: soil; feature: Field; material: Soil | place: India | collected 2015-03-11 | depth 0 m | reverse complement strand
AAAAAAAAAGCACCAAGCCACTGTAGCCCAGATACTTGAAGAAGTGGATAAGTGAGCGGGGCATAACGCGGGCACTGGCGCGGTCAATCTTTGCCCAAACACCTGATGGACGGATTGAGTTCCCAACTTTGCGTTCCTTGCGAACTTGCGCTTCCAACTTGCGGCAACGCTCTATGGCTCGTTCAACCAATCGCACCCATTCATTCATTGTCAGCACTCTCATCCACAAAAGTCATCGTTTGCATCGTGTTTGCTTCAATTATATCAACACCGTCAGTGGCGTTTCTATGACACTTGTGGCAAAAAACTTCTCTGGTGTCATCAAGATGAAGTGGGATTGGTTGGTGAGGAGATCGCTGGCGTTGTTAGGGGCAGCGTTTTCGGCGGGAGCGTTGCTGGAAGCAGGATTGCCTGAGGTTAGGGCTGTGCTTTTTGTTGCGTTCGTTTTGGCTGCATTATCGCTCCTCTGCGCAATCGCTTTTTCTCAGCAACAACTTTTCTGGGTGACAGTTTGCGCTTTGGCGCTTGGCTGTGGTTTAACTCGTTGGCGATTACCTCCTATCCCGCCCGACCTTCAACCACCTTTTGATGGAGTCGTCGCATCCGCACCATTGTTGACAAAAGATGGGTATCGCTTACTTCTACAGGTTCACAATGAGCGAGGGAACGATGCCTTCGTCCAAATTTTCGTCCGCACCGATGAGTTGCCTCAATGGCGAATAGGTGATGTGGTGCTGGTGGAAAAGTTTTGGGGGCGAGCGACGAACTGGCGACGATTGCGTTTTCAACGCATCTTTTGGCTCGGACGCACAGAACATGAAGCAATTCGTTGGCTCAATCATCAGCAAGATGCCTTTGTCTGGCAGCAAAGACGGGAACGGTGGCGAAAATTTGTCTTTGAGCGATGGCAACAGTCGTTGCCGATGAGGGAGCAAACTGCCACGATGGCAGCCCTCGCCAGCATTGTGTTCGGGGTACGCACCGTCGCTATTAGCGAAGCCGATGAAATTGCTTTCGCCCGCTCAGGTTTGGCTCATTTGTTCGTCCCATCGGGCTCACAAGTCACTTTGCTCATGGGTTTGGCTTGGTTGGCAAATCGCACACTGAACTTGCCGCCCTTTCCATTGCTACTTCTGCTGCTCGGTTTCTACCTGCCTTTAACTCGCGGCGAACCGAGCATTTATCGGGCAGTTTTGATGGGGCTTTACGCTTTCGCAGGATGGAGATGGTTTCGAAATGTTGATTGGCAAACTTCCCTTTGGCTCAGTTCGGCGTTGATGGTCACAATTGAGCCTGCGATATTGCACGATGTAGACTTTCAACTTTCCTACGCTGCAACTTTTGGTCTAATTTACGTTGCACCGCTACTGTTGCACTGGCTTAGTTGGCTGCCTGACTGGCTTAATTTCCCGATGTCGGCGACTTTAAGCGCTCAACTGTTCTTGACGTCTGTTCTCATTCACTATTTCGGTCGCATCAGTGTTATTGCCCCCATCGCAAACCTTTGCGCTGTCGTCCCCGCTTCTTTCGCATTAACACTCGGTTTCATTTCTGCGTTGGTTTCATTGATTTCACCTTTGTTGGCAATGCCAGTTAGCATCCTCGCTGGCGAACTTGCAAAACTCGTCTTGAAGATGGCTCATTGGTTCGCATCGCCATCGTGGTCAAGTATTTACACAAGCCCAATTTCCGGCACTCAGACGCTGTTGCTTTTGGTGCTATTGACAATTTTGGTAGCATGGCTGAAAAGCCTTTGGGGCGGCAAACCTGAAGAGGCTACAGTTTGATTCAGCGGTCATTCGTTCATTGCTCTCAAAACCCTCACATCACCGCGACGGACGGTGATGCCAATTTGGTCAAGGAACTCAAGGAGCGGGATGGCGTATTTTCGGGTTGTGTTTATGGCTTCTCGGAATTGCGACGCCGTGAAACTTCCATGCTGCTCGCAAAGTTGGCGAACAACTTGTTTTGCCTTCTCTATCACGCTGGGATGAAACACAAACTCACCGACCTTGACTAATTTGCCTTCCTCAATGAGCAAATTGAGCAAGTCGGATGCTTGCTCTTTGTCGGGTAACTCTGACAAAAGTTCGTCAAGTTCAGGCGGCGCAAATCCTGCCGACCTTGCCCTCTGTTCCATTCTCTTTGCCCAAGTTTGGTGCTCGTCAGTAAGTTCAATTTCATGTGATGGAAGCCGAACAAGTTCTCTTTCAATGACGATTTCACCTGATTGAGCAAACCTTTGAAGCAACGGCTCAAAAGTTTCTGTTGGCGCCCCGACAGCAACCCTAAGTTGTTCTTTTGGCATCCCACGCCTCAAAGGTCGGTCTGCGTGATAGCGTCGCAATTGCGAAACGATTTCATTGCGCAATTGATTGACAAAATTGGCGCTTATAACGGTTTGATTGTCCAGCAAGATAGCAGTGTTTGAGGTGACGAGTTCGTCAATAATTTTGCGAACTTGCTCATAGGCGACGAAAAGCCGTTGAGCAATCTCGCGAAAACCGATGCCGTTTGCGGTTTCGCTCAGCAAAGCGACGATGTAATCGCGTTCGCTATTTGCTTTTTGCTCCAGTTTTTGCAGTTCGCTTGCGACCTTCCTTCTCCTTCGTTGTTGAGGGATTGGCTCAATAACTTGCCCGCCGCCGATCGTTACCATCGGCGAGTAAGTCCTGATGACGAACAAATCTCCCCAAGCACAAGCGATTGGCTCTTCAAGCCGAATTTCGGCGAAAGTTTCTTCGCCATGTTCCATTTCGTCTCGGTCAAAAAAGAAAACGCGCCCAATTTTTTCAGCAGTGCCCAAATGAAATCGGATTGGGCTGCCGTGACGCAAAGATGGGATAGAGACTGAAGGGTGCAAAGCCGATGGGGAAAGCAACTTCAGTTGGACATCAATTCTTTGACTTGACAACATCGTCGCTGGTTGTGCGACAACATCGCCCCTTTCAATCGCTTCTCGCTCAACCCCGCCTAAGTTCATTGCTGACCGCTGCCCCGCAATTGCGACTTCAACTGATTTGCCGTAGGTGTGTAATGAACGGACACGAGTCACGATACCTTTTGGGACAACTTCAACCTCATCGCCGACATGGACAGAACCTGAGAAGATTGCACCGCGAACGATAGTGCCAAACCCGGCCTTGACAAAAATGTCATCAATGGGCAACCTCAGCGGTCTCGTTGTGTCTTTTGGGGGAACTTCCTGAGCGACAGTATCCATAAGTTGCAACAGTTCGTCAAGCCCTTCACCCGTGACCGAAGAAACTGCAACCATCGGCGCACCTTCAAGGAAAGTTCCCTTGACTTTTTCGGCGACATCTTCCTTAACGAGCGAGAGCCAATCGTCATCAACGAGGTCTCGTTTCGTGACAACGATAATCCCTCGTTTTGCGTTGAGCAGTTGAAGTATTTGCAAGTGCTCAACAGTTTGAGGCATCACGCCTTCATCGGCAGCGACAACGAACAAAACCATGTCAACCTCGGAAGCGCCGGCGAGCATGTTGTGGACAAACCTTTCGTGACCGGGGACATCAACGATGCCTGCGACGACGCCGCTTGGCAAAGTCAAGTGAGCGAAGCCAAGGTCAATGGACATGCCTCGTTCTCGCTCTTCTGGATGACGGTCGGTCTCAATTCCCGTCAATGCCCTAATCAATGCTGTTTTCCCGTGATCAACATGACCTGCAGTCCCGACAATGATGTGTTTTGCAGCCATTTTCTGACCACCGTGAACATTTTAGGGCACTTTGACCGTCTAATGATTGCCCGATGAACTTGAACATGGCAAAATTCTGGGCAGTGTGGGAGGCGATGAGAAATGCGGCGACAAATTTGGCTTTTGGTTTTCAGCTCGTTCTTGCTCATCGGCGTTGCTTTATTTGTTCGTATCCGCACTGTCCCACCAACTCCTTCTGTGGATGATGAAACTCTTTGGAGAATGGCAATTGAATATGCCCAATTTGGTCATTCGAAGCAAGCACTCCAAACTGCAATGTATATCCGCAACCCCGATACCCGAGAAACAGCGCTGCAATGTGTCGCTGACGCTTTCCTTGAGGGAGGAGATTACCAGAATGCCTTTCTCGCTGTTCGCTCTTTGGCTGACCCTTACCTGCGCATCCTTTACTTCAACAACATCGTGCAATCGGGGAAGTTGTCAAAGCCTGCGTCGGAAAGTTTGGTTAAGGAAGCGGAGCGGAACGCAAGGTGGGTGGGAAATGAATGGCAGCGAAAATTTGCTTGGGCAGCGATTTGCCAAATGTGGATGAAACTGGGTGAAGTTGAGAGGGCGTGGGATATTGCCCAAAGAATTCCAGAATCCTCAATCCGACACGTCCTTTGGGGCGAATTGGCTGTCATTTTCGCTCAAAAAGGGGATTTTGGAAGGGCGCTAAAAATTGCTGCTCAATTGCCCGACAGGTGGCAAGAAGAGGCTGAAAGACCTGTAATTCCTTTTAACTTGGGCGTGGCCATTGAACAGCGTGAATTGTTAACATACCGTCAATCCGTTTTGAAAGCGATTGCGGAAACCCTCACAGAGCAAGGCAAAGTTGAGGAGGCGGTGAAAATCGCTCAGTCCCTTGAAAACGAAGCAATTCGGTCGCAAGTTTTAGATGCTTTCGCCGACGCTCGCAAACGGGTCGGTATGCCGCCAATCATGACCAATGTCTCGGAGAAAACTTTGCAGTTCACCCGAAAGTTGGAGCATCAATTGGGCGTTCACGAGCTTTTCCAACCACTGAGGAGCGCGCTTGAAGAGCAAATCAGGTTGAGCAAAGCGTTGAATGAGGCTCGGAAGTTGACCGATCCTGAGGCGAAGGTGGATTGGCTCGTTCAAATCGCATATCAACTTTCCTACCACAAGCATCAAAGCAGGGAGGACGCATTAGCCATCTTGGCTGAAGCAACCCATTATGCCCGCGAAATAAAGCCGCCTACCCAAAAGTTATCTGCGTTGGCGAAAATCGCCATGTACTGGGAGAGGTTGGGGGAATTTGAAAAGGCAAAGGAGTTGAAAGATGAGGCAGAGCGGATGAGGAGAAGGGTTTTTGAAACATGGAGGTTGAAACGGGACATAGCGATGAAGGCTGCAGCGAAGGGTGACTTGACAGAGTTGAAGAAAGTCATCATGAAGGCGCCAGACCCAACCATAGCCGATATGTTGCTTCATGAAACCGTCATCAAACTGGCTCGCAAAGGTCAAGTTAAGGAGGCGCTTGCCCTTATCAACGAAACGGCAGTTAAGGAATATCATCGGCAAAACCTAATCGGGCAAATTGGTTGGGCACTTGTGGATTCAGGTAAGGTTGAAGACGCTCTCTCACTCGTCCGCCAGTTGCCCGCAGGTCAGAACAAAGTTTCGCTTTACATCAGAATCGCAGAAGCCTTTCGGGTGCAAGGGCAAAAGGAACGAGCCATTGAAATGCTGAGGGAAGCGTTGACAGTTCTGTCTTCGTTGACTGGAGATTGGCGGAAATGAGTTGATGAAAGTTGCTTGCTCGTTTGCAAGGCTCGGTGAAACTCAAAAAGCGATGGAGATTTTCGACAGACCTGAGTTGAGAGATTTGCAACCCTACCATGAATTCATATCCGCTCTCGCTGAAGGCGGCGATTTTGAGACAGCGTTCAAACTCGCAAAAGAAATGCCTTCAGAAATGCAAACCGCAGTCTTGCTTACCATCGCTTTGAGCGCTGAGCGAAGAGGCGAAAAGGAGCTGGCAGAGAAAATTCGCCGTGAAATTCGCTCCCTCTCCTCCAATTACCCCGCTATGAGGAAACCGTAAAAGCAAAGGTGTAGCGTTGGGGAAGTGGACGAAATTATCGGTATCTTTGCCTTGACAACATCCTTGATTGTGAAGCGATTTTTGCACTCGCCGTGCAAAGCCTTCCAACACCTTTTAAGCCTCAGCAGTGAATTCTAACAGCGCAAACATCAACCGATTTAAGACATCGTCTTTTAGTGCCGATTAAGGGTTTAGAAACTTTGCGGAGAAACTTAGCAAGGAGGCACAAACGATGGCGACGACACCTGTTGTCAGGTTTACGGGGCTCGTTTCGGGCATTGATTTTGACCAAGTGATTGAAGCGATGCTGGAAATTCGTCGCCAACCAATTGTTCGCCTTCAAGAGCAGCGTGACCGTTTGAGGCTGCAAAGCGAACTGTGGCGCGAAATACAGCAAAAACTTTCCGACCTTCAAAGCGCCGTTTCTTCCCTGTTGAACAAGAATCAAGCCTTGCCCTTCTCCGCAACTTCGTCTGCTCCAGAACTGCTTCGCGCCACAGCAAACAATAACGCTGTTAGCGGGAGTTATCAAGTAACTGTCAAGCAAATTGCTACATCAACTCGTATCAGTTCAGGTTTCAACGGCTACACTCTCGGCATAGGCGCTCCAGTTGACCTAAATACGACTTTGCAAAGTCAGCGTTCAATTTTGGGCACGGTGACTGCAGGCACTTTCACCATCAATGGCGTCCCAATTTCCGTTGACCCTGCAGTTGACACTCTCAACGACATAATCAACCGCATCAACTCAAGGGGTGCTGGTGTTACGGCGAGTTACGATGCCGCAACTGACACGCTCATTTTAATTTCCGTCAACACCATCGCCCTCGGTTCGTCTGCTGACACCAGCAATTTCCTGCAAGTTGCGGGATTGCTCGGTTCGTCACAAAACTTTGACGGGACAAATTATGTCCGCCAATCAACCGCTCATTTGGGGCGGATGCGAGCCAATGTGCCTTTACAAAACGATAATTTACGGGTGACACTATCACAAACGACGGGCAGATTCACCATCAATGGCGTCACAATCACTTACGATGCCAGCGTCGACAGTTTGAACTCTATCATCCAACGCATCAATCGAAATGTCCCCGATGTCCAAGCCTACTACGACCCGATGACAGACAAAATTGTGCTCGTCAGCAAAACGACTGGCTCAAACTCGGTTGCCCGTGCCGATATTGAAGGCAATCTGCTTGATGTGCTGGGATTTCTTGATAACGGTTCAAACGCCCGAGCCCAAGTGAACTTGGGCAGAGACGCAATCATTCAAGTTGCTGGTTTCAACAATGACCAAGACATCCTTCGTTCAAGCAACACTATCAACGATGTTATCCCCGGTGTGACGCTCCAACTGCTCAGTGCTGACCCAAACAAAACCGTGACGGTTACCGTTGGTCAAGATAAAACCGCTTTGAAAAATTCCATCAAGGCATTCGTTGACAAGTTCAACGCTGCAGTTTCCCTCATGTATCAAAGGCTGACAGAAAAGCCTGTTGAGAATCCTAAGACTGAAGCGGAGAAGAAGGTCGGATTGCTTCGTGGGGATAACACCCTTGTCTTCGTTCGTTCAACTTTGGTTCGTGAAGTGACCACTCCTGTAAGCGGTTTGCCTTCCGACCTACAAATGCTTGCTCAAATTGGCATCAGGCTTAACAATGATGGGACATTGAGCATTGAGGAGACTAAATTGCAGGCAGCCATTGAGTCTGATGCCGGAAAAGTTTTTCGCTTGTTTTTCAATGACGAGTATGGGGATGGTGTTGTTGATGCGACCGAGGATGGTATCGCTGTCCGATTAAAGCGTAGACTTGAAGATTGGCTTTCGTCTTTGCCCGTTGCTTTTGGTGGCAATTCTGTCCCGAAAGGGGTTATCGCTCGCCAGCCAACTTTACTGAACTTGCGGATGCAAGACATTGACAGAAGAATCAGCGAACTGAACGAACGAATCGTCCGAGAGGAAGAGCGCTTGCGTCGTCAATTCATTGTCCTTGAGCAGCAAATCGCTCATATACAGCAACGCTTAGGTGCTCAAATCAGCGGGTTCAACACCCAAGCATGATTTTCAGGATAGAGTATGGCAAGGCTTCCGTCAAACTCAAGTTGTGTCTGGATAAGTCCAACGGCGCAAAAGTTCACCATATCGGCTGTATGCCCAAGCAACTCCCAGCAAAATCAACCCAAGCACACCGAAGGACACCATTCGGTAAGGAAGCGTCAGGAAACTCAAGTCAACGATGAACACTTTCAAAACAGCCACAAAAAGCAGAACTAACCCGAGCCAACGAGCACCTGACCATTTCTTGACAATCCCTAAAGTTATTGCGACTGTTGCGTAAATCGTCCAAACGACCGAAATTGCACCCTGTGCCGCATAACCCCAAGTTTCTGGTGAGGGCAACTGGGTTTCGAGAAACAAAAAGTGGGTCTCCTGAGTTAACACCCACAAGGCAAGAAAGTTAATTGCTGCGCCCAAGTATGCAGGCTGCCAAATTTCGTGTTCTATTTCTGTTAAGTCCTCTCTGTTCCGAATAACGTTGGTTGTCAAAGCAACACCTGTTGCAATGAGAGCAGCGAACGCAAGTGCTCGCAAGTTGAAAATTGGATGCCAGTTGGCGATTTCTGGCATAGCTGAAGCGACGAGCGAACCAAATGTTGCTAAAATCCAAATCGCTACACCAGTGGTTCGCAAAGTTGTCAACCGCCATCGCAAACCTGCCTGCCAATTTCCAACGGCAGCAAGACCCCAGAATGCGAAGATGCAAAACCAAGCAGCAACTTCCCAACTTTCCTCCGACGGGAATTGAAACTTCCAAAAGCCAGCGTAAATCTCCTCTGACACAGCCAACATACCCAAGACAGCAGCAGCGAAGGAGAAAAATGAATTTGAAACCCATTCGCTTTGTTTTGTCAAGCGCCATGAAGCAATTGCTGTGATAACTAACGCCGCCGTTACTATGACGGCGTTAAGAAATCGCGGATTGATAATCCATCGCCATTCTACCGTTATGACGGTAAGGCTTAACATCGCTGTTCCCAAAGCGGCAATCAGCAGCACAATTGCGCCCAAAACTTGGGCAGACTTCATCAGTGTGATTGGTCTCAGGCCGAGTAGCACGATTAGGGCAGCGACGAGCGCCCACACCCCGAAAACTGTCAACCATGCAGCTTCCGCTTGGTTTTTGGTAAACCATCCTGCCCATTCAAACCAAGTATTAACTTCACGGACGATTAACCAGAAAATCAAACCGCTGGCAGCAATTGACGCCATAGCGCTTGAACCCTCCGAACCTCTAAGCCAATGTTCTCTTGCGATGAAAGCAGACGAACCGACCAACACAGAGAAAGTGGCAAAGCGTTCGTTCAAAACGGGTCGCCACTGGCTTACAGGCTTTGTCAAGTCAATCCACAGCATGGTGGCTAATGCCAAAAGCCAAACCAACTCAGCAACATTGCGCAGAAACTGGGTTGGTATTTGTTGGGGCGAAAACCGTAGCGAAATTGTTGTCAAGATTGCTGCTTCAACTGCCCAAGCCATTGCGATTGGATTGCCTTCAAACTGCATTGGCATCGCAATTGTCAAAAAGCCAACAGAAAGTCCGTAGGTTGTCAGCATAAGTGCTTCATCATTGGGAGAGCGATTGCGAACGAACTCACCAATTAAACCCCAAAAGGCAGCCAATATAACGGGGAAAATTCCCAATGCACCTCGCATGAACGCCAGCGGCTTAGGCATCGCAATACTTGTCAATGGTTGCCAAAGCAGCCACGCACCGAAAACGAAATAAGCGCTCGTCACCATCAACAAGAATATCAAATCGGCAGGTTTACTTTGCTCACGAAACCGTAGCGGGTAAGCGATACCGATGCCGACGAAGATGAGGAAGTTGACCGTCACGAAGGCAAAAGTTTGCCAACGCAAAGCAGGCTCATAGTTGAATAAAGCCCAACCGCATGAAATCAGCAAGGTAGCAAAGAAAGCCACGAAATTGACAACCTGCCATCTTTTGTGAGCAGAAGTCGCAAGGATGCCAGCATTCAAAATCGTGATGTAGCCGAAGAAGGGTAACGCTTGATTTGCTCCTATAGTCTCCGTTCGCAAGAGAACTGGCGTCAGGAAGCCGCCAATTGTTGCAAACAAGATCAGGCTAAGGGCATCGTGGCGAACTGAAGCGATGACACCAAAAGCGGTGATGAGCGACATAATGCTGAAAGCGATGGGAAAGTCAACTATTCGGTAACGCATCGCAGCAGCCCAAATTGTCAAGTAAAGCAGAGCCAGTCCAAGCGCTGTGACACCTTCAACGAACCATTTCGCTGTCCGACCTTTAGCGAACTCTCCGACCACGATGAAAGTCAAACCTGCCAGCACCCCGATTAGTACTCTCCCAACCGGTCCGAGAAACTGCCAACCGTAAGCGATTCCGAAAGAGGCTGCCAGCAGAAGGAGAATTGCACCGACCCAAAGAGCAAACTTGCCACCGAGCAAAATCTCCCATTCAAAAGCGGGTCGCGAAGGTTTAGACTGTGGTTCAGGTGCTGGCAGTTTTTTCGTTGGATGTTCTGATGGTGAAGGGCGCTCAAGTTCTGGCGAGGGTTTGACAGAAGGTTTTGCTTCTTCGGTTGGGGTTATCGGGAGCAGTTCCTCCGGCTCTTGAGGTTTGACAGAAACTCCTGTCACTTTGGTGGGCGTTTTCGGCTCAGTTGGTTTAATCGCTTCCGTTGAAGGCACTTCTCTAACAGCAGGTTTAATGCTCAACTGCAACTCCAACCTTTGCATCCTTTTAAGCAACTCTATCGTTAACTTCTCTACCGCTTCCAACCTTTCCATCACTTCTTGCCAATCTTCTTGCGTTGGCATCATGGCTAATCACCTCCAATCAATGAGCCCAAAGAAACATCTTTTCGGGCTTCCATACCTTAAACCGTTTACACCCCTCGCTTTTCAGCCAACAAGGCTGCTTCGGTTCGGCTGTTGACTTCAAGTTTCCGCAGGATGTTGCTGACATAGTTGCGGACGATCTTCTCAGTCAAGTAAAGGTTTTGGGCAATTTCTCGGTTGCTTTTGCCTTGAGCCAAAAGCCCAAGAATGTCTCGTTCTCGTGGCGTCAACTCGCTGAAAAGTTTTCTAAGTTCGGCTTTCGTTTCCGCAAACCTTTGAAACTCCGCCAAAACTTTCGGCACCAACGGCGAGGACAAAATCCCGCCTCCAGAAGCGACTATGGGGACGGCTTCCGCAACTTGCTGTGGTGTTGCGTCTTTGAGCTCATACCCTTTAGCTCCAGCCCTTAAAGCTTCAAAGAGCAACAAATCGTCATCGTAAATTGTCAAGATGCAAACTTCAACGCTGGACATCTCTTGCTTAATTCGCTTTGTCGCTTCAATCCCGTCCATTTGTGGCATCTTCAAGTCCATCAAGACGACCGCATTATCACCGCCTTCAATTGTGATTGCTTTTGAAGAATGCAGAAAGGGACAAATGTCCCGACTTAACGCCAGCAGTTTTTCGGGATTTTTGGAACGAATGTGGTATCGCTTTTAGCCGCCTCAAAGTTATTGGTAGCGTCACCATTTGAGAAGACGGTAGTTTAAACAGCCGTCTGGGACAAGCTCCAACGCCACATTAACTGCAATGGCAAAACGAACTTGACTGTTGTTCCTTTTTGTGGTTCGGATTGAATTGTCAAATTTCCCCCAAAAGCCGAAACTCGTTCCTGCATCGTTTGCAAACCTATCACTGCTTGCACTTGTGATGGGGCGAAACCGGTGCCGTTGTCTCATATTTCACCGACGACTTACTTCCCTTGATGCCTTAACACCACATCAATAACAGTTGCTCTTCCATGCTTGACAGCATTTGTCAACACTTCTTGAATAAGCCGAAGCAAAGCAATTGGCATTGCTGGTGGCAATTGAGTCAATTCGTCCATTCGCAAGTTGACTTGAACGCCCGTTCGTTAACTAAAGCGGGCAATGTATTAGTGCAACGACGAAGCGAAATCTGAAGGCGAAAGGGACACAGGGAGCAGATGGAAGACCAAATCTCGCATTTCGTCAAGGGCTTGACGCAAAGTTGTGATATGTCCACATTAACTGCTGTTGTGCTTGTTCTGGCGCAGTCGCAAGCAAGTGTTGACAAAGTTGAGCGCGTTGAATTGCGGCTACGAGGGCGTTCCCATCGCTGTCGTGAAGTTTGCGAGCAATTCTCGCCCTCTCTTGGGCAACTGCTAATTCCTGTTGCAGGGCGGCTTCCCGTTTCCTTCTGTCCTCTTCGCTGCGGGCGATGAAACTGACAAGCCAACCGACGATGGCAAAGAAGAAAGTTCGGGTCGCAACATATTCCCAAAAGTGCGGTTCAAACCTGTCATGCCAAGTTGCCAAAAGTGGAATGATGCTGCCATAAAAGCAACGAGCACGGTGAACCTGACGCGGTAAGCCAAGCCGCAAGCAACGATAGG
>FMJZ01000698.1_pt1 | contig 12250 bp, 10 predicted proteins | sample 1987881 | NCBI WGS metagenome assembly FMJZ01 (sample SAMEA4378227, study PRJEB15110) | soil metagenome | biome: soil; feature: Field; material: Soil | place: India | collected 2015-03-11 | depth 0 m | reverse complement strand
CGTTGCGTTGCAACGCCGAGTCTGCGGTCACATAAAAAAATCAAACTATCAATTGACAGGAGGAGGTGAAAGATTTCGAGAAAGCTGGAGGCGACCGCTTATTTGAGGTTGTTTTTTGATGATTTGAGCCTTTGGACATTTTTCAGGAGGCAAGCATGAAACATCGCTTCAATCTATTAATGATTTTGCTGATCATTGCCAGTATGGTGCTGGCCGCCTGTGGTGGCGGAGCGACCCCTGCGCCGGCGCAGCAACCGGCTCAGGAGCAGCCGGCGCCCCAGCAGCAGCCAGCGCAGCCTACAGAGGCGCCGACGGAGGCAGCGCCGGCGGAGGCCGCTGCTCCGGTGAGCGCAGATGCGTTGCCCCGCAAGGAGACGCTCTACTACAATGGCTTCCAATGGGGTCCGGTGGTCGGTTGGAATCCCTATTCCAACAGCAACAACAACGGCATGGCCATTGCGCAACAAGACAGCGCCCGCGTGACCATGTTCGAGACGCCGTATCTCTATAACATGCTGGACGGCAAACAATATCCGCTGCTCGCCGACGGCGATTGGTCTTGGAACGAAGATCGCACTGAGATTACGTTCAAGATTAAGCCGGCTGCGCGCTGGAGCGACGGCACGCCGGTGACCGCCGAGGACGTCGCCTACACCTGGGCAACGCATGTGAAGTATGAAACGGCGATCGGCGCCGCCAACCGAGACTACATCGAAACCATCGAAGCGGTCGATCCGCAGACGGTTGTGATCAAAGCGAAGCTAGACGAGAACGGTCGCGCCGTGAACCCTCTGATCGTCCAGGCGTATCTGAGCACCAACTACGTCATCCAGAAAGCCTGGACGCAGAAGCTGGAGGAGCGCAGCGGCGGCGATCCCACTAAACTGCTGGCCGATCCGGCTGAAGACGTCGTCTATTCCGGCCCCTATGGAAAATTCTTTGCCGACGACACCAAGGTCGTGCTGGTGCGCAACGACAACTACTGGGGCCAGGATCCCAGCATGTGGGGCAAGCTGCCGGCGCCTAAGTATCTGGCGCACGTAATCTTCAAGGACAACGCAGCCGGCACGACGGCGCTGGCCGCTGGCGAAGTCGACGTCAGTCAACAGTTCAACTCCAATGTGCAGGATTTGTGGGAGAAGCAGAACCTACCTATCTCCACTTATCTGCCTGATCCACCTTACCACATTGGCGCCAGCCTGCCGACGGCGTTCTACAACCTGAAGGCGCACGGCCTGGACCAGGTCTGCATTCGCAAAGCAATCGCAATCGCTGTTGACTACCCGGCGATCATCGCCAACGCCATGACCAACCAGTCCGCTACTTTCGAACAGGTGCCGCGCTCGTTGATGAACCCAACGCCTTTTGAGCAGGCGTTGTACAACCGCGAGGCGGTCAAGCATCTGCAGTGGGTGGGCAACGACATCGAAGGCGCCAAGAAGCTGCTGGATGAGTGCGGCGTCGTCGATACTGATGGCGACGGCTGGCGCGAGTACAACGGTCAGAAGCTGAGCTATGTCGCCACCTGCCCGAACGGCTGGTCCGACTGGCAGGCCGCCATCGAGATCGTGGCTGCAGCCGGCAAGCAGATCGGCATCGACATCACCACCAACTTCCCCGAGTGGTCGGTCTACCAGACGGTCGTCACCAAGTCCGACACGCCGCTGCCGCCCGGCTACGAGATTTTCATGATGTGGAGCGCCGGCGCCGGCCCGACGCAGCCGTGGGGTCGCATCCGCAACCTGCTCAGCTCGGAGTGGATCGGCCTGCCGAGCAACTGGAGCGGCAACTGGGGTCAGTACTCCAACCCCGAGGTGGATGAGCTGCTGAAATTGATCCCGCATGAAACCGACGAGGCCAAGCTGAAGGAAATGTACACGCGGCTGGTCGAGATCTATCTGACCGACGTGCCGTCCTTCACGCTGATGTATCGGCCGCAAAACTTCCACACCGTCAACGAGAGCGTCTGGACAAACTTCCCCCATGAGGGCGATGGCACGAACCCGCCTGTCCCGCCGCTCAACCTGACCGACGGCTGGAGCATCGCCGGCCTCTATAACCTCACGCTTGTAGAGCCGTAGTGGATTTACAGGGGCCCTTTCCGAGAAGCCTCTGGAGAGGGCCTCTCACAGCCTCTCTACAATAGACAAACTTTTTCGGCCCTGGAGCACATTTTTCCCGGACATTCCGGCATTCGTTGCGTGGCATCGTTAGGTAGGATGGGGCAAGGCTTCGCCGTCACAGAACCTTGCCGGTTTGACAGATCAAAGGAAGGGTTGCGTTGAAAGGCTACACCAAATACTTCCTCAATAAACTCGGTTGGTTTGCGATTACATTTGTATTCGCCTTCATCTTGAATTTTACGTTGCCGCGTCTGATGCCCGGCGACCCGGTGGCGGCGATCGTGGCGCGCCAGGCGCAAGGCATCAGCAATCCGACCGGCGTACAGGCGATCTATCAGCAGTACACCGAGCTGTTCGGCACCGATAAGCCGATTATCGAGCAGTTCTTTATCTATGTGCGCAACGTGTTTCGCGGGGATTTCGGCTTTTCGTTCAGTCAGTATCCGCGCACGGTGGCGGAGGTGATCGGCGCCTCGATCGGGTGGACGCTGATTTTGCAGTTTCCGGCGATTATCGTCGGTTGGATTCTAGGGAACGTGCTTGGCGCTATGGCTGCATATCTTCGAGGCGGTTTTGACAAGGTGTTGATGCCCTCAGCACTTTTCCTGAGCAGCTTTCCAGCTTTTGGCATGGCTGTGATTCTCCTGGTGATCTTCGCCGTACATCTGAAGTGGTTCCCAACGTCAGGCGGCTACGGCTATACGCTCATCCCCAGCCTGACGCCAACCTTTCTATGGTCGGCCTTTATCCACTATCAGTTGCCCTTCTGGTCGATCGTGCTGATCGCAATCGGCGGACAGGCGATTGGGATGCGTTCGATGTCGATCTACGAATTGAATGCGGACTACGTGAAATTCGCCCGCTTCATGGGCATCAAGGATGACAAGATCGTCGCCTACGTCTTTCGCAACGCCATGTTGCCGCAGGTGACCGGCCTGGCGCTGGCGCTCGGCACCATGGTCGGCGGCGCCCTCATTGCGGAGATCGTCTTCAGCTATCCAGGGCTCGGCACGACATTGTTGAACGGGGTCATGGGGCAGGATTATCCGCTCATCTCCGCTGCAACGCTGATCATCACCTTCATGGTGTTGACCGCCAACTTTATCCTCGAGATTTTGTATGGGGTGATCGACCCGCGCATTAAGGCCGCTCAGTCTGATTAAAGGATAAGCCGCTTATGCAGCACACACTTCGACAGGTTTTTCGCTCGGGCAAATTTATCGTTGGTTTCTCCATCCTGATGACGATCCTTTTGATCGTCATCATTTACCCCTGGGTGGTTCGTCATCCACCGTTGCAAATTATCGGACAGGGGACCTTTTTCCCACCAGGCATCTATGTGAACGTCTACGACGCCATTCATGCACCGACCCTGTACACATTGAATCTTGAGGATGCCGCCGCCAATCGCATTGGGAACAAGCTCCGCCAGGAAGATCGCGTCGCCATGAAGGAGTGGCTAGTGGCGTTTGGCGTGCCTGAAGATGAGATCGATATTGACGACACAGAAAAACTTCTGGCGTTGTGGGAGGCGAACTACAACCCCGATCTGCGCCTGCCGGGGATGACTTTCGCCAGACATCGCTATTTCCAGCGCGTCAATGCCTCCATCGATGGGCTGCTCTCCACAGAGCCAGCCATCATTGCTGCACCTAATTCTGAGACAGGCGCTCTTGAGCAAAAAGCGCTCATTCGGCAGACGGACTACGCTAATGTGGATGAGGTCGCCAACGTGCGCATCCTGGCATTGGGCACGGACAACTTTGGTCGCGACGTGCTCACCCAACTGGTCGCCGCCACAGCCGTCTCCCTGGTGATCGGCCTGGTGGCGGGCTTGATCGCCACGACTATCGGGCTGACGTTAGGATTGCTGGCAGGATACATCGGAGGACTGGTCGACGACGTGCTCATGTTCTTCACCAACCTGTTCACCGTCATTCCCACCTTCGTGTTGCTCATCCTCATTTCCTTCAGCATCGGCCAGGACAAACGCGGCGCCATCACCATTGCCATGGTGATCGGCTTCACCTCCTGGGTGTGGACGGCCAGAGCCGTGCGTTCTCAGGTGCTTTCCTTGCGGAATCGCGACCACGTCAACTTGTCGAAGCTCTCCGGCCATTCAGTGCCGCGCATCATCGTGGTTGACATTTTGCCCTACATCGCCTCTTATGTGGTGATGGCCTTCATCCTGCAGGTCTCTTCAGGCATCCTGGCGGAGGCGGGCCTCTCCATTCTAGGGCTGGGGCCGCGCACCACAGAGACGCCGACGTTGGGACTGATGATGAACTGGGCGATGATCTATCAGGCGCATATTTTGGGCAAATGGTGGGCGTATCTGCCGGTGCTTGTGACCATTGCGTTGGTTTCCTTTTCCATGAATCTGATGAACACAGGGCTCGATCAAGTGTTCAATCCTGCTTTAAGAGATTGAGTGAAGCGATGGGAAGAGTCATGCTTGAGGTGCGCAACCTGAGCACCAAATATGTCACCCGTTACAAAGAAGATGTCTACGCAGTGGATCGCGTGTCGTTGAAGATCGAGGAAGGCAAGACGCTGGGCATCGCCGGCGAGTCAGGTTGCGGCAAATCCACGCTGGCGTTGAGCCTGATGGGCTACTACTTCCCTCCTCTGCATTATATCAGCGGCGAAATCATCATCGACGGTCAAAACATCACCGGCATGAAGCCGGATGAAGTGCGTAAGTCAATCCTTGGAAAGGAAATCGCCTATATTCCTCAGGCGGCGATGAATGCGCTCAACCCGACGCGCAAAGTCATCGACTTCATTGGAGACGTCATCCGCGCCCATGATCCGACCTGGACCAAGCAGATGATCTACGATCACGCTCGCGCGCTCTTCGAACGCTTGGGACTGCCGGCCGAGGTGTTGCAGAAATATCCAGTGGAATTGTCGGGTGGCATGAAACAGCGCACGGTGATCGCCGTAGCCGTCACCTTGACGCCGAAGGTGCTGATCGCCGACGAGCCCTCCTCGGCGTTGGACGTCACGTCGCAGAAGATGGTCATCAAGATGTTGCGCGATATGATGGAGAGCGGCTTCATCAAAGCGATGATCTTCATCACCCATGAGCTGCCGCTGCTGTACAACGTCGCCGACGACATCATGGTGATGTATGCAGGCCAGATTGTGGAACGCGGCACGGCCAAGCAGACCGTCTTCGATCCTCTCCATCCATACTCGAAAGGACTGATGGGCTCTATCCTTGTGCCGGAAAGCGGTCTGCGCAGCGCCAAGCTCACGGCTATTCCCGGCGCACCGCCTAACCTCAAGAATCCACCCCCAGGATGTCGCTTCGCCGATCGTTGCAAATATGTAAAACCCGAATGCAGGGTGACGTCGGTGCCGTTGTACGAAGTGGGACACGGCCGCGCCTATCGGTGCATCTTACCAGAAGAGGAGCTAAGGAGGGCGTACGAGCATGGTGAATAAAGGGAATCCGTGCCTGAGCGGCAGAGGAGTAACCAAAATTTTCGGTTTTGGGCGCCATAAGACAATTGCGGTCGATCATGTTGATTTCGACTTTCACGAGGGAGAAATCGTCTCTATCGTCGGTGAGTCGGGCAGCGGCAAGACGACGCTGGCCAAAATGTTGCTAGGACTGATCAGCGTCACTGAAGGCGAAATCTATTTTCAAGGCAAAAGACGCGATCTCAGCTCCGGCAGAAAAAAACAAGAATACTGGCGCAACATCCAGGCCATTTTCCAAGACCCTTTTTCCTCCTACAATATTTTTCATAAGATCGACTCCGTGCTGCTCGACTGCATTCGCATGCGCGGGGGCGGCAACCTGCCCCGCGAAAAGAAAGTGGAAATGATGACGGAGGCGTGCAGCTTCGTCAACCTGAAGTTCGCCGAGTTGACCAACAAATATCCCTTTGAACTTTCAGGCGGGCAGATGCAGCGCCTGATGATCGCCCGCATTTTCTTGCTCAAGCCCAAGATCCTGGTGGCGGACGAGCCGACCTCGATGATCGACGCCTGTTCGCGCGCCACAATTCTGGATTATTTGATGAAGCTGCGCAACGAAACGGGTATGACGCTCATCTTCATCACCCATGACATCGGCCTCGCCTATTATGTCTCGGACACGATCTATATCATGGAACATGGGCGTTTCGTCGAGAGCGGCTCCGCCGACGACGTGATTTTGCATCCCAAGCACCCGTACACCCGCCGCCTGATCAGCGATGTGCCGAAGATTTACGAGGAGTGGGATCTTTCAACGGTGTAAAGGGGTGCGCCAAATTGCGGCTGACCTTGCGCCGAACCTGGTTCGTCCTGGAAATGACGCCTGCGATAAGCGCGCAGGCGTCATTGTTTCTCTCCCAAATAGGCGTCCTGAATCTCCGGATCGTTGAGAAGCGCCTGTGCGCTTCCTTCCATCACGATGCGCCCATTTTGCAGCACGTAGCCCCGATGCGCGATCTGCAGCGCCAGGTGGGCGTTTTGCTCGACCATGAAGATCGTGTATCCCTGCGCGTTGATCTGTTGGATCAACGCCAGCACCCGGTCGACGTAGAGCGGCGAAAGCCCCATCGTCGGCTCGTCCATGCAGATCAGCCGTGGGCGCCCCATCAGCGCGCGTGCGATGGCCAGCATCTGTTGCTCGCCGCCGCTCAGCGTGCCGCCGCGCTGATGGAGTCGCTCCTTCAGCCGTGGGAAGAGCGCCAGCATCCGTTCGTAATCTTCGGCGATCGCCCGGCGATCTTTGCGATGATAGGCGCCCATCAACAGATTCTCGCGCACGGTCATCTGGGCGAAGATGCGCCGCGCTTCCGGCACGGAGCCAATGCCAAGACGGACGATCTGTGGCGTCGGCAGACCGGTGATCGCACGTCCATCGAAGAGCACGGTTCCCCGCAGCGGCTGCACCAACCCAAGAATGACCTTCATGGTGGTGCTTTTGCCGCTGGCGTTGCCTCCTAACAGACAGACGATCTCGCCCGCATGCACGTGCAGATTCAGATCGAAGTGCACCTGAATCGGCCCGTATGCAGTGTCGATGTTCTTAAGCTGCAGCAGCGGCTGTCCATTTGACGCGCTCATATCGCCCCCTCGGAGAAGCCGGCGACGACTGCTCGGGGCGCATGGTTCGCTGCAACTTTGTCGGCGGCGACGCCCTCACCCGTGCGGTGATGGCCGAGATAAGCTTCGATGACCCGCGGGTCGGAGCGCACGACCTCCGGAGCGCCCTCGGCGATGACGCGCCCCTCGTCCATCACCACGACTCGATCGGAGAGCTTCATCACCAGCGAAAGCTTGTGTTCAATCAACAAAATTGTCTGGCCGCGCGCCTTGAGCGTGTGTAGAAATTCAAGCATTTCCGCGGTCTCAGCCGGGTTCATGCCGGCGGTCGGTTCGTCGAGCAGGAGGAGCCGCGGCTTGAGCAACAAGGCGCGGGCAATCTCCACGCGGCGCCGATTGGCGTACGAAAGGCTGTACGCAGGCTGATGAAGCCTGGGGAGCAGCCGCTCGCCGAATTGCGCCAGGATCGTCTCCGCTTCTGCGCGCAAGACCTGCTCCTCCTGCCGCACGCTCGATGGCCAGAAAAGGCCATAAAACAATTCTCGCGCTAGATGGAGGAACGAAGAACGCGCCTGCGTCGCCCGGCGACGGCTGTGGGCGCCGAGCAGAACGTTATCGAGCACGCTCAGGTTGCCAAAGACGCGGCCATGCTGGAAGGTGCGCGCAATGCCGCGACGAGCGTATGCGTCGGGAGGCAGGTCGATCAACGATTCGCCGTCGAAGCGAATGTCGCCTCCGTTGGGCCGGTCGAGGCCGGTGATCAGGTTGAAGAGCGTCGTCTTGCCTGCGCCGTTGGGACCGATGACGCTGACGGTCTCTCCCTCGTCCATCTGAAACGAGACCTCGTTGACCGCCAGCACCCCGTCAAACGCACGCGAGACGCGTTGGATTTCGAGCAGCGCCATAGCTTCAGTCGGTTCCTAACAATCCTTGCGGTCGGAAACGGATCACCAACAGCAGAGTCAGGCCATAGACCAGGTAACGATAGTCGGCCAGCCCGCGAAAGACCTCCGGCAGCGCCGTCAATGTCACTGCGCCGACGATGGCGCCGAGCAGGTTGCCCATGCCGCCGAGGATCACCATCGTCAACGCCAGGATCGAGGTCGTGTTGGTGAACGTTTCATGGCTGATGTAGGTGTACATATGGCCGGTCACGGCGCCGCTGAGGCCCGCGATCCAGGCGGCGACGCCGAAGGCCAACGTCTTGTAACGGTTCAGGTTGACGCCGAACGCCTGGGCGGCAATTTCGTCCTCGCGCAGCGACCGCCAGGTGCGTCCCAGCGGCGAGCGCACGAGTCGCCATTGCACCAGCGCCGCCAAACACAGCAACGCCAGCGAAAAATAATAGATTTCATGCGGTCGAATCATCTGCCAACCCAGCAAGGAGGGCGGCGGAAGACCGGCGATCCCCATGGCGCCCTGGGTCAGCCCTTCCCAGTTGAGAATGACCTGATTGACGATCTCGCCGATGGCCAGGGTGGCGATGGCGATGTAGGCGGCGCGCAGGCGAAAGGCCGGAAAGACCAGCAGCGTGCCCAAAATGGCGCTGATGAAGGCAGCCGCAATCATGGAAAGTTCAAAAGGCCAGCCCAGCCGCAACACCAGCAACGCCGACGCATATGCGCCGATCGCCATGAAGCCGGCTTGCCCCAGCGAAGTCTGCCCTGCTGTGCCGGTCACCAGCGTCACGCTGAGCGCCACCATGCCCAAAAGCCAGGCGTTCGTGAGAATTTGCAAAAGATACGGATTGGGAACAAGGATCGGCAGAACGAATGCAACCCCGATCAGCGTTGCGATCAGCCACTTCGGCGTCGGGACGGGACGGCCCTTGGCGATGAAGGTGCCGGTCAAAGGCTCCTGCGCCACGCGCGGCCTGAGGCTGAACAACCCATTGGGCCGCCACACCAGCACCGCGATCAGGATGACAAAGGCGAAGAGGTTGCGATACGTGGCGCCGAAGATCGCCACGCCGTAGCTCTCGATCAGCCCCAGGAGCAACCCGCCCAGCACGGCGCCCGGCACATTGCCCAAGCCCCCCAACACGACCGCAGCGAAGCCTTTAAACGTCGCCTGAAAGCTCATGGTGGGGTAGACGGTGTTGAAATACATGCCGACCAGCAAGCCGGCGATCCCACCCAGGGCCGCTGCGATGGCGAAGGTCATGCGGTTGACGGCATTGACGTTCACTCCCATCTGCAGCGCAGCCTCCCGATCTTGCGCCGTGGCGCGCAGCGCCCATCCCCAACGGGTGAAGCGCAGAAAAGCGTAAAGCGTCAACGCAGTCGCAACGCCGACGCCGGCGATCAAGAGGTCGATCGCGCTGACCGTGACGCCGCCCACCTGGAAACGATGCTCGATCAGTGGGTTGGGAAAGGCGTGCGGGTTGCGCGAAAAAAGAAGCTGCACCGCCTGGTCGATCATAAAGCTCACCCCGATCGTCGCCAGCAGCGGCGCAATCGGCGGCGCGCCGCGTAAGGGGTAAAGGGCGAAGCGCTCGATCGCCATGCCCACCAGCGCGCAGACGAGCGCTACGACCACAAAGGCGACCGCCAGCGGAAGATTCCACCAGGTCATGCAGACCCAGCCCACATAGGCGCCGACCATAAAGACGGAGCCGTGCGCAAAGTTGATCAGGTTGCCAACGCCGAAAATCAACGCCAGACCGACGGCGATGAAAGCGTAGATATTGCCGATCACCAGGCCGTTGATGGTCTGATCGGAAAAAGTGCGCAGAAAGCTTTCCATAATAATCTATCTTGTTTTATGCAACCTATTCAAGGCGTTGCGCCGTCATCCACCTTCCAGGAAGTTCCTGGCTCCCTGGAAGGCGGATCGCTTTACACCGGCTCGACGCTGCGCCGCAGGGCGTGCAGGTTGGCGGGCGGAGCGTCCATCGCCACGCCGCAGCCGGGGGCGAGCAGGAAGCGCCCTCCTTTGCCGGCTTCGATGGCCGCACGCGCCTCCGCCATTACCTCCTCCGGCGAGCCGTGTTGCAACGCACCGGTCTCGTCGACGCCGCCGATGAGCGCTTTGTCGGTTTGACGCCGCGCCTCTGCGATCGTCGGATTGCGCTGATTGACGCTGGCCCAGTTAATGGCGTGCACCGGATAGTCTGCAACCAGGTCAAAGTAGACCGCCGGCCCGCAGACATGCAGCAGGTTAAAGGGGGCGCCCTGGACGGCGGCCAGCACCTTTAAGTCGTAGGGCTTGCCGAACTCTGCATATTCTTCGCGCGTGAGCACGCCTTCGCGCGCCAGTTTCACGATGGCGAAGAAGATGCCGCTGGCGCCCGCCTCGACCGCCGCAGCCGCATAGCGAGCCAGCGTCGCAGCGATGTTCTCCAGCGCCGCATGCACGCCCTGCGGATTTTCGTCGAGAAGGCGTCGAAGCCCCTCGTACTGGGCCTGCACGGCGGCGTCTTGCGTTTGCGTCTTTGGCCGCGCGGCCAGGAAGGCCAGCACCGAGAGCGGCGAGAAGACGGTCTGCACGAAATGCGCGCCTTGAATGCCCTCTTTGATCAGGCGCACCAGTTCGAGATGTTCGGCGAAGACGCCGTCGACGCCGCTCAGCTCGCCGATCTTTTCCAGGTCCGCCGGTGTGTTAAGCGGCCCTTCGATAAACGCAGGGAACACGCCATCGTAGCGATCGAAGTCGTAGCGGTTGCCCCACGCCTCGGCGTAGTAGGTGGCGCGCGGGTTCACTTTGAGCCAGTCCCAGTCGAACGTAAAGAAATCTTGCAACGACGCCTGGGCCAGGGTGGAAGGTTGGCGCTCCGCCGGGATGAAGTGTCGCCAGGCGGCGACGGGAGGACGATCCACCTCCTCCCCCCGCAGCGCCGCCTCCACGCGTTCGCGCTTGCTCAATCTGGCCATACCTATGCTCACTTCTCGATCGGCAGACGCACGGCGTTGCCCCACTCCGTCCAGGAGCCGTCGTAGTTGCGCACGTGTTGATAGCCGAGCAGCTTGCTGAGCACGAACCACGTGTGGCTGCTGCGCTCGCCGATGCGGCAGTAGGCGATGATGTCGTCGTCCGGCTTCAAGCCCTGCTCCTGCTCGTAGATGGCGCGCAGCTCCTCTGCGCTCTTGAAGGTGCCGTCCGGATTGGCCGCCCGCGCCCACGGCACATTCTTCGCACCCGGGATGTGCCCGCCGCGCAGCGCGCCTTCCTGAGGATAGTCGGGCATGTGCAGCAGCTCGCCTTTGTATTCGCCCGGGCTGCGCACATCCACCAGCGGGCGGCCGGCCTGAATGTGAGCCAATACGTCGTCGCGGAAGGCGCGGATGGCTGCATCGTTGCGCTCCTGGGCGACGTACTTCGTGGGCGGATACGAAGGAACCTCGCGCGTCAGCGGACGACCTTCCGCCACCCACTTGGCGCGACCGCCGTCCATGATCTTGGCGTTGGTGTGCCCGAACAATTGGAAGACCCAGTAGGCGTAGGTGGCCCACCAGTTGTTCTTGTCGCCGTAGAAGATGACGGTCGTGTCGTTGGCGATGCCCAGCCGCGACATCAACGCCTCGAACTGCTCCTTGTTGATGTAGTCGCGAATCACCGGGTCGTTGAGGTCGGTGTGCCAGTCGACTTTGACGGCGCCGGGAATGTGGCCGGTGTCATAGAGCAGAACGTCTTCGTTGCTCTCGACCAGCCGGATCGACGGATCGTTGAGATGTTCGGCCACCCACTCGGTGCTGACCAGAACTTCTGGATGTGCATAGCCTTTGTTTTCGACGCTCATGATCTTTCCTCCTTGTCGTGAAACGAATGAACGAGCTGATTCGGTGAAACAGGGGACGCCGCATCATCGTCGGTGCGGCGCCCGGTGCTGACGTTGACTACTTTTTCTCCGGCTTTACGCCGTCCCACAGCACGAATTCGCCGTTGACGACTTGCAGGTTGACGAACTGTGGATTGACCACGCGGCGCGTTTCCGGGTCGAAGTTGGCTTTTTCGTAGATTACGCTCGGCACATCTTTGAGCTGATACAGCCCTTTCAACACGCCTTCGCGAGTCGGCCCGCCGAGCTCGATCGCCTGTGCAATCAGCTTCATCGTATCGTAGGCGTGGATTGCGAAGAAGTC
>FMJZ01023927.1_pt1 | contig 12252 bp, 10 predicted proteins | sample 1987881 | NCBI WGS metagenome assembly FMJZ01 (sample SAMEA4378227, study PRJEB15110) | soil metagenome | biome: soil; feature: Field; material: Soil | place: India | collected 2015-03-11 | depth 0 m | reverse complement strand
AAGGGCGCACCCATTAGGGTGCGCCCTTCTCACCGTAACAGCGCTATCCTATTACCACAGGCAAGCGCAAGTTTGTCAATCTCTGACAAGAGGTCGCAACAAACATGCGAGCAGTGACCGTTCGGGGTGAAAGGTGGACATACGAGTCAGCGGTTTTGAAATTGCGGCAGTGGATTGAAGCGGGATTGACAGTTATCGGAGTTGATGAAGCAGGTCGTGGTCCTTTGGCTGGTCCGGTCGTTGCCGCTGCAGTCATGTTGCCGACTGAACTTTTATTCGCTGAACCTTCGCCTTTCCGTGACAGCAAGCAATTGCTTCCAAAGGAGCGAGAGGAAATTTTCAACCTGTTACTGCGAAGTAAAGCGGTCTTTGCTATCGGCAAAGTAACCCCAGACGAAATTGATCAGCTCAACATCCGTCAAGCAGCTGCTTTATCAATGAGGCGTGCAATTGCTAATTTATGCCGACGGATTGTCCCTGCAAAGGTTGATTTGGCTTTAGTTGACGGTGACAACTTGGGCGATTTGGGTGTCCCATGCCGATTTGTGATTGACGGTGATTCAACTTGCCCAATCATCAGCGCTGCGAGCATAGTTGCGAAAGTTGTCCGAGACAGGTTAATGGTTGCCTACGATAAACGCTACCCGCAATATGGCTTCGCAAAGCATAAAGGTTACCCAACCCGTGAGCACATTGAAGCGGTGAAAAAGTTCGGGGTGTGTCCAATCCACAGGCGAAGTTTCTCGCCCATCAAGGAGATTTGGGGGCAATTTGAGTGAAGAGGTGAAGTGATGATGGCGTCAGATGGGGTTAGGGTTTTGTGTGTGGTCCCAAAAAGCCAAAGGGAGATGAAGGTGCGACCCGAAACTTGGGCTGAACTGATGGGAAAGTTTGAAGTTATCGCAAACGAGACGGAGCGAAACTGGACAAGTGAGGAGTTATCAGAGCACATTAGCGGCTGCGACGCCGTCTTGACAGGATGGGGCTCGCCGCCTTTCACCGAACAAGTTTGGAATAAGGCGGACCAACTGAAACTCATCGTCCACATGGCTGGGTCTGTCAAGTTTTTGTTTCCAAACGATGTAATTCAAAGATTTTGCTTTCCGAGAAACATCACTGTCGTAAGTTGCGCCCACGCATTAGCAATCAATGTCGCTGAAATGACCATCGCTTTGCTGGTAATGGCAGCGCGAAGACTTTACGAGCATATCCGAGCGCTCCGAGAGAAGGTAGTTTGGAAAGACAAAGATTTGCCGACGAACTTTCTGACAATTAACGGTAGCACTGTCGGCATCATCGGCGCAAGCAGGGTCGGTCGTGAAGTCATCAGGTTACTTCGGGCATATCGCGATGTGCGAATCTTGCTTTATGACCCATACATAACACCCGAGCAGGCTGATGAACTTGGGGCAATCTTGACAGATTTGGAAACAATTTTTTCGGAGAGCGATTTCGTTTCACTTCATGCCCCCTTGACAAAAAAGACTGTCGGCATGATCGGCGAGCGACATTTTTCCTTGATGAAGGAAGGAGCAATTTTCATTAACACCGCTCGGGGCAAACTTGTGGACACCGATGCATTAGTTAAGGCATTGCAAACTCGTCAAATTTTCGCCGTCTTGGATGTAACAGATCCTGAGCCTCTCCCTGCCGATCACCCGTTGCGTTTTCTACCCAATTGCTACATCACGCCCCACATTGCAGGTGCAGGTGTTTACGGTTACTTCCAAATTGGCGAAATGACTTTAAAGACGTTAGTGGATTTCTTTGAACGAGGGTTGAGACCTGAAGGGGCAATTGACTGGGGAACTTACGAGATTTTGGCGTGAGTTATGGCACTAACACTCTGAGGTTGTTTGCTTCATAATCTCTGTGGTCGCAAATTTCCGAAAAGGAGGCGAAGGAAATGAAGGGGACAATTACATATGCGCCAATCTCTTTGACCGAGAAAGCAGCGGAGATTGTCAAGACGGTGATGGAGAAGAAAGGCAAACCTGAGGCTGCCTTGCGGCTTTTCATCGTTCAAGGTGGCTGCTGTGGCTTCCAATATGGGTTGGGCATCACGGAAGAAATCAACGAGGACGACGCTGTGTTTGAGTCTCATAGCGTGAGGATTGTCGTTGACCCGATCAGCCTCCAATTTGTGCAGGGTGCCCTCATTGACTACGAAGATGACGACTTGATGGGAGGCGGCTTCAGAGTTGACAATCCTAACGCCATGATGGAGTGTGAATGTGGACATTCTTTCAAGACACCTGGCGCACCGCCAGGGACACCTTGTTGTGGGAGTAGGTAATTGATGACTTTGATCGGCGCTCACATTCCGACAAGGGGAGACCTTGTGTCCGCTTTGGACGCTGCCCAAAGGTTGGGTTGTGATGTTGTTCAGTTGTTCGTCAAGTCACCAATCCAGTGGGCAGCGTCTATTTTATCTGAAGCGACCGTCACAAACTTCAAGAGTTCAAAGCAAAGGTCAGAAGTGAAGTTGGTTGTAGCCCACGCAAGTTACCTTGTGAATTTGGCTTCACCTCGCCCTGATGTCCTTTTGCAATCGCGAAAGGCTCTTCTTGACGAGATTCAAAGATGTCACCTTTTGGACATTCCTTTCCTTGTGGTTCATGTCGGTTCTCATCTCGGTGTTGGGGAGAAAAGAGGCATTCAGAGGATGAAGGAGAGTCTGCATTGGCTCTTTGACCGTTTGCCTCCTTCAATATCCCCCTTCACTTTGCTCCTTGAAAACACCGCTGGGCAAGGGGCTTGCCTCGGCTACACTTTGGAGCAGATGGCCGAAATTATTGAAGGTTTGAAACCAGAGACGTTAGGCGTATGCCTTGACACTTGCCATTTGTTCGTTGCGGGTTACGAACTCAGGACAAGCGAAAGCGTGAACGAACTGGCGAAACTAATTGAAGCCACAGTTGGTTGGGAACGAGTTAAGTTGCTACACGCAAACGATTCCCTTCATCCGTTAGGCAGTCGCATTGACCGACATTGGCACATAGGCAAAGGGCATATAGGTTTGGAAGGTTTTCGCCGTTTGCTTTCCCACCTGAAGTTTTCTCAACTTCCTGTCGTCATTGAGACACCTGAACCCAAACTGCACCACGCCGAGAATTTGAACCAACTGCGAAAGATACTTGAAGCGGAATAAGCCAGTTCAATTGACAAATCTTTCTGCTTCTTCCATCGCTATCTTCGTCCAAACATCAAACCGCCAAGGTTGGTTGTGGCAAGTGTGAGTGTCTTTGAGGATGATTTCAACGACACAGCCCTTCGTAATTTCCAGTGTCTCGCGGATATAACGCCTTATCCAATCTGGGTCAAAACTTGTCCCCGAAACGCAGATGGGGTGCGGCTTCCACGAATAAATGAACTTGTCCCCGAGTTTTTCCGCTGCAATTTTTCGGTCGCACCAAGGGCTTATGGAGATGCGGCGAAGACGCGGAACTTTTGCGATGATCAAATCAAGCCAATTGTGAACTGGTTCACAACAGCCATAGCAATTGAGCCCAAAGTGTTCAAGAATCTTGACTTGGTAAGAAAGCACAAACTCGTCAAACATCATTGGTGAAATTCCGACGGCTTCCTGAGCCTCAGCGAACCCCCACATGTCTTTGAGGCGAACCTTACCGTTGAAATCGGGGGCAGGAAGTTCATGAGTGAAACCAAATCCACCTGAGCCTACATACTGGTTGCCGTTGTTCAGTGACAAGACGCCTAAATCCTCAAGTTGTTTGAACCCCCTCAATCGCCCTTCAGAAAGAAAATTCATTGCTGCGTGGACAAACTCTGGTGCCTCGCACATGTCAATCAAAACTTGCTCCAACCCGCGAAGCAGAGCCAGTTCCCTGATAAGTCCCATGCTCCACCAGAAACTCGTTCGCAGTTGAACTTTCAAGATTCCGTCAAAAATCTCATGAGCCAAGTTCAAGCGCCGTTCGGTTCCTTGGAAATCTATTTGCACCTCAGGATATCTCAGAGTTTGCAGGTCGTCATAGTTTTTGATTGGCGGGTCCCACTTGTATGCACCTTTGTAGGTGTTGCTGTGCGCGTAAGTTGGCGACTTTCCCCATCCAGTGTCGGAGAAAACATATCCAACGGCAAACACATCATCAATCACTTCGTCCGTTTGAAAATGTTCGGCGATGTAAATCCTTGCCCTGAGCGACCACTCCCACGACCTTGCCAACGGGTCTTGACATTCAAGTGCGGACTGGGGCAAAAGCTCGTCCCAACTACCTTCGGGAAAGCAAAGAACCATCGGTCTGACGGGTCTAAGGTTGTTATGTGCATACCAAAGTTTTCGCTTCTCTTCTTGCTTTTCATCTGCGGCGATTTCAGCAACTCTTTTTGCGAGACCTCTCAAAATTCGCTTGTCTCCTTCTTGCATCTCTGGTCACCCCTGATCGGAGTCTCGGTTCAAGTATAACAGCGGCTTGAGAACTTTTCGCTTACGACGATTGTCAATCACATTGCTGCTTGAAGTGGTCAAAATTTAGTTAGTGACCAAGTTGGTAAGGAGGCAAAGAGATGGAGGAGCGACCGAAACTTAGGACAATAGACATCGTTCCGATTCAGTTTAATGGGCGACCCCATTTGCTTTTGCGCGACCCTCTGCAATTGACTGATAAAATGCTGGTGGTTTCTGCCCAGGCAGGTTTTTTGCTTGCTTTATTGGATGGGACACGCACCCTTAGGGAAATTCAAGTTGACTTGATGCGTTTGACTGGCGAGTTGGTGATGAGCGACCAAATTGAAGGTTTGTTAAGGCAGTTGGACGAATGTTTGTTCTTGGAAAATGAACGTTTCAAGGAGGCGTTAGCTGCTGCCATTGACGATTACCGTCAAAGTTCTTTTCGCCCATCCTCTCTGGCTGGCAACGCCTACCCTTCAGATCCTTCCTCGCTTCGTGACATGCTTGACAGTTTCTTTGAGCCGCCGAAAGGACCTGGACGACCTTCAGGTCAAAAATATGGAAAGCCATTGAAAGCAATCATCGCACCGCACATTGACCTTTCACGAGGGGGGACGACTTACGCTTGGGCATACAAGGACTTGGCGGAAGCGCCACCAGCGAATTTGTTCGTCATCTTAGGGATCGCTCATTACCCGATGGAAAATTTGTTTGCAGCCACAACCAAAGATTTCGTAACGCCTCTGGGGTGTGCGGAAACCGATGTGGGTTTCATTGAAGCCTTAAACAAACGGTGCAAATTCAATTTGCTTGCAGACGAGTTCACTCATCGCTACGAACATTCAGTTGAATTGCAAGTCATCTGGCTTCAACATCTGTTTGGTGGAGTGAGGATTGTCCCGATAGTTTGTGCGAGTTTTGAACATTTGGTTGGAGTAGGGGAATCTCCAATGAGTGTGCCTCAAGTTAAGGAATTCACTGAAGCACTTCGCTCAACATTAGATGAGTGGGCAGAATTGGTCACCATAATCGCCAGTGTTGACTTAAGTCATATTGGGCTTAGGTTCGGGGACAGGAACCCCATTACGCCATCAATCTTGCGCTGGTTGGAATCGGAAGACCGTCTTTTCTTGGAAAAAGTTGCTTGTGGTGATGAAGAAGGGATGTTTTCCCTCATCCGCTCAGATCACAACAGTCGTAGGGTAGATGCATACCCAGCGCTTTATGTGATGCTAAAAGCCTTAGGTGAAGTCAGCGGAGAAATTCGGCACTACGACCAATCAATTGAAGGTAGGAACGAATCAGTGGTCACATTCGGTGCAGTGGTGTTTCCTCATTAGGCGAGGGATTAGACGGGGCGGCTCGTTAGCCGTCCCGCTTTGTCTGTCAACCTCTCTCCACTTTCGTGAAGATTTCCCCGAGAGCGGCGAGGTAAGCATGGACAGTAGCATCGCCCCAAGTATCTCGGCGCAGTTCGTCTATCGTGACATCCCCAATTTGGGTGATTGGGTCCCCTAACGGTTTAACGAACTTCGCCTTAATTACTGTCAAGTGCTCCCGTCTACCTGTTCGGGTGACGAAACTTTCTTTGTTCAGGGTTCCGATGACCAAAAGGCGTGAACCCTTCTTGACAAACTGAGCGCATTGCTCAGCCATTGGACCATAGACATCCACCAAAAACAAATCAGAGATTGGCTCTCCGTTCGCCTTAAAGAAGGGGCGTGCAACCTCCATGCTGAACTCCGCTTTGACGACGCCTGAAGGGCGACGGCGAAGGACTGCGTCCTTGGTCGCAATCCCTGTGATCATGATGAAGTTGACATCAGCCACCATTTGAGACCCCTCCTTTCTTGCCACCACCAGCGCCGAAAAGGAACTTACCATCCCGCTGGCATTTCAATTTTACCACAGAATTTGGCAGAAACAATCACCCTAAATCGCCCAAAACCTCTCCTCTTTCAGGTTCTATTTCAACGATCTTGACAGGCAAAAGAGTTCCCAGATGGATGGGTTCGTATGCCAGACAACTAACCCTCAAGTAGTTACCCGTCAGCCCAGAAACAACGAACTTGATATCACCACCGTTTTCTCCTGCTTCTGAGTAACGCTCAACCAAGATGACTTGCTTTGTGCCGACGAACTGCTCAGCAAATTTCCGCCACAATTCTTTGCTGAGTTCAATCAATCGTTTCGCTCTTTCGTCTGAAACTTCTGTAGGGACAGTGTTTGGTAACTCAGCAGCCTTCGTTCCCGGACGAGGCGAATACCTGAAAACATGTAAGCGTGTGAAACCGATTTCCTTGACAAATCTCACAGTGTTCTCAAAGTGAGTTTCTGTTTCGCCTGGGAAGCCGACCATTATATCCGTTGTGAAGGCTGCATCTGGAATAGCGTCTCGGAAAGCTTCCACAATCTTGCGAAATTGTTCGCAATTGTGATTGCGTCCCATCGCTCTCAAAATCTCATCATCTCCAGATTGAAGGGAGATGTGAAAGTGGCGACAAACTTTGGGCAATTCCGCACAAGTGCGAATCAGCCTTTCATCAATATCGCGGGGGTCAAGGGAACTGAGCCGAATTCGTTTTAGGCCTTCAATCTTGTGTAATCTTTCCAGCAAATTCTCAAGCCTTAGCCCAAACTCCCGACCCCAAAGGGTGAGACAAACTCCTGTCAAGACGATCTCTGGAAACCCGAATTCGTAGACCAACTCTTCGGCTTCTTCCAGAACCTGCGACAACGGTTTGCTACGGGGTTCACCTCTTGTGAAGGGGACGATGCAAAAGGTGCAGAACTTGTCACACCCTTCCTGAACTTTCAGAAACGCCCTAATCCGCTCGTGAACTCCATCATCGTGTTCTTCTCGGAAAGGCTGGGAATATGGTAAAAAGTTCTCTTCAGACGAGACAGCGAAGTCGCGTTCCCGCACCAATTCGCATATTTGCTCAACCAACAGATGTTTCTCTTCGTTACTCACGATCAAATCAGCGTGTTCAAGATTGACTCTGCGCTGCAGCAAGATTTCTGCGGTGCAACCGGTGAAAACCACAAATCCCTTTGGACTGACGCGGCGGGCTCGTGACAACATTTTCCGGGATTTGGCTTCAGCGACATGAGTGACCGCACAGGAGTTGACAATGATGACATCGGCTGGTGCTCCGAACGGGACTTGTTTAAACCCTTTTGCTTTCAATTGCCGCGCCAGTTGCCAACTGTCGTATTGGTTCACCTTGCAGCCTAAGGTTACTACGGAAAAGGTTGGTCTCCCGTCCAAAGCGTTTCACCCCTTGTCGCAATCAAAGTATGACACATGCTCACAATCACCAACAAATGTGACTTAATGTGACATAATTGCGTTCGGGTGACCGAGAATGGATGTTCGGTTAGGTGACTTGTATGACCTCATCATCCGCATCGTTGACGACCGTCTAAAGCAAAGAAGCGAGACTGAGAAACTCCTTACAGCAAGGGGTGCAGAAACTTCCTTTTCGGACTCCAGCGAAAGGTCACCCGACGAAGAAAAAACTTTGTTGCTAACCCTGTCGGAACAAATGACTAACTTAGTCAATCTCCAGCGACAATTGTTGGAAACCGTTCAAGCAAGTCAGCGACGGACAGAAGCCCTTTTGAGCGAATTATTGGATTTACTCAAGCAACAGGTGGAAGTTTCAAGAGCCAGCAATGGTCGCCGCTCAGTTCAGTCACTGACCGAAGAGGAGAAACCAGTTGGAGAAAGGAGTCACGAGAAGGATAGTGGTTCAAAAAAATCCCATGAACTGCGACCTAATGCCCGCAGAGAAAAGGTACACGAAACTAAAGGCTATACCACGATGTCGCCACCAGACCTGAGCGACGAAGAGATAAATTTCCTTCCTTCTGACAACTGGTTGAAAGAGCCGTCTCCACAATTGTCAACGAGTGAGTTATCACCCGATGGAGTTTCCGCTCCAAACATTAATGCTCCACCGTCACAAATGGAAACCTTGACAGATCAATTGTCTGACTACTTGAGAAGGCTTTTCGGGATAGAAGTGGATTACCTTCGGGCTCGTCAAACCCCTTCCTCTCCTTCCATTCAAGATGCTCAAGTTTTAGTGGGTGAGGGCACTTACAATGGTCAATTAGTTACGCTGACTATCTTCGGCAAGTCACATATTACTCCAACGGATGTCACCGTTTTCTACAACGCCGTTGTTAGACCTTTAAGAGGCTCTGTTACTGAGCCTGTCATGAGTGTTGTTTTCGGTGAAACTTTTGAACCGAAAGCATTGAAAGTTGCTCATGCCCTTGACTTGTTAGTTGTCAACCTCAAAGATTTGCGGGAGATCAGCGGAGACGAAATTTAGAGTTAAACTCTGTGCATCGGGGTGCTGCTCTCCTGAGCAGACGCTAATAAATTCAGTAATTCAAAGAGCCGCCCTCCAAGAGACAATTTTTTCACGACGATTTCTTCTTTTTCAGGGCTCAAAAGAGTCGCTGTGAATGAATTGGTTATCACGGCAAATCAAATTTACTGAGTTGCGGTGGGCAGAAATAACCCATGCTCATCGCTGCGACGCCAAGCCGATATTGACGGTCTTGCATTAAACAGCGGTGGCGACGGTTTGTTGGGTTCGTGGTCGTGTAAATTCTCAACTCGCCGTCAACGCAAGTGATGATTTCCTCTCGCCAATCGCCAACGATATCGGCGATTCCAACGAGCGTCCCTTCAATTCTGAGCAACTCTTTTTGAATTGCCCAGTGGATTAGCCTTCTGCCAATGAGTAACTCCTTCTGTTGGTCATCATCCCACCAAACCGCTCTGGGTGAAAGTGTCGGGATTTTGCCTTCAAGCAAAATTTCGCCGCGAGCGCTTAAAAGCCAACACTGTTCTGGAAAATCCCGCTCGCCAGCGAAACACTCCATACCGCGATGGTTTGGGTCAATATCAGCGACCATACCTTGAGCGTGAATGTGTGTTGTTGGTTTGTCCCAGCCCCAGATGATTTGACCTGTTCGTGCGCCAACAAGGCAAATTCCATCGCTCTTCCTGCGCGGTTCAATCCCATAAAAAATTTCCAAACCCGGTCGGTCAGGGGCAATATCGGCGACAACACAAACATCAGGGTGACCGAGTTTCGTGCTCCAAAGCAATTTGCCGTCATCATCTATGCAAGCCGAACCGATAACCAACTCATCTTTACCATCTCCATCAACATCGGCAGCGTGCAAACAATGAGCGCCTTGCCCAAAGGCAGGCGAGTCGCGATTTGCCTCAAACTTCCAAACAGTTCTCAATTGCCCGTTCAAAGCGAAAACCCGTATCAACCCGTAAGTCCCGCGCTGCATGATGATGAATGGACTGCGACCGTCAAGGTAAGCAATTGCGAGGAAGTTTCTGCTTGCTCGGTTGTAATCCTCGTAACCCTCTCGTGTAATCCAGGGTACTCGCCTTTTTTCCTTGCCTGTCAAACCATCAAGCATTAGCAACCATTCGGGACCTTTCATGACATGTCCTGTAGGTTCGCGAGGGTCCCCTTCCCCCGCTTTTGTCAATACTTCTGCCCTTCCATTGCCGTCAACATCGTAAGCGATATAAGGCGAATACCAGATGCCCAGTTCAATTGACCAACCCAAATCGTGCCGCCAAAGAAATGTCCCGTCCCTTAGGTAGGCTTCAAGTTTGTAAGTGTCAGGGCTTGGCTTCCAATAACCGGGTGCTTGGTAAGGGTCAACATTGAAGTCAGGTTGTTTGATAACAAAGTCAAATTCACCGTCACCATCTAAATCGGCGATGGCAACTTTTTGTGCCCGATACTTGCCTTGCAGTGGGATAGAGATGTAAGGTTTCGGGTTTCCCGTGATCGTTACCGCAACTTCCTTGCTTCGACCGATTTCATTGTTGCCGACGAAAGCGCGAACTTGATAGCGGTAAGATTTGCCCCGTTCAACTTTTGTGTCAGTGAAGTTGGTAACCGTCAACGTTTCATCTGTCAAGCGGCGCCACAGTGAGTTCTCCCTGCGGAAGATGTGGAAGCGAATGTTCTTTGGGTCAGTGGCTAAAAACCGCCAACTCAAGAAAACGCCACGCTCACATTCCAGTGCGACCAGACTGCGACCGAGCCGTTCAGAAGCGAATGCTGCCAATGGCATTACCATGAACATTAGAGAAAGACTAAAGACGAACCGCATCACTGCTTATCCCTCCTCATCGTAAACCTTTCAACGTGTCCTCTTGCTTCTTCTGACGCACCACCTTCACCAAAGTACTTTTCAAATCTTGTGACCGAACCGGTTTACTTAAGATTGCATTTGCAGTTGGGATAAAGTTATCTTTGCCCCAAGCCGTAACAATTATGATGGCCACATTTTGGTCGTGCTCGCGAATTTTTTTGATGAGTTCAGCACCGTTCATTTTTGGCATTCCCAAGTCGGTGATGATGACATCAAAGGGTTGACCTGAGCGGAGAGCAAATAGGAAGGTGTCAAGAGCATTTGCTCCATCCTCCGCGACAACCACCATGTGCCCCCAACTTCGGAGCAATTCTCCGAGAGTCCCTCGAACCCTTGTGTCATCGTCAACGAACAAAATCCTTAAAGCAGGCAAAGTTTTTGTTTCCTCATCTTCAATTTCAATCGCCTTCATCACTTCAGCCTTTTTCAAAGGAAGCAAAAGCCTGAAAGTTGTGCCTTTGCCCAACTCGCTTTCAATTTCAATTTTCCCTTCGTGCCTTTGCATCGTGCCGTAAACCATCATTAAGCCTAACCCAGAACCTTTTTCGCCTTTTGTCGTAAAGAAAGGTTCAAGGCAACGGCGCTTTGTTTCCTCATCCATCCCGATTCCTGTGTCAGTGACTTCAAGGAAAGCAAAGCCCTCTCTCTTCCCTGTTCGGATTAGGATTTTACCTTCAGGCTTACCATTCTCAACAACTGCATCTACAGCGTTGAAAATCAGGTTCGTTAATGCCTCACGCAATTCGGAACTGATTCCGACAATTGGCGGCAAAGACTCGTCCAAATCTAAAACCATGTCAATGGTAATTCCTTCCCGCTGCGGCATGTCATACCATCTCGGTTTTGTCAAGTCAACTACTTGTTGGACTATCTCGTTTAAACTCACAGGTTCTAAAACCTCATCCGGGTCGCGAGGTCGGTAGAAGGCGCGGAGCCGATGGACGATATGCATTATGTCCTCTGCAGCAGTTGCTATTTGCCTTCCCCACTCACGGACTTTAGCGTCTGGATGCTCTTCAAGCAATTCGGCATACGCAATCAATGGAACGAGAGCGTTCCCTATGTCATGGGAGATACCAGATGCCATCTGTCCTAATGCCTTCAACCGTTCTTGCTGAACCAGCATCGCTTGAGCCTGTTGCAGTTCGTTGTAGGCTTGTTGCAACTCTTCAAACAATTGGGCGTTGTGAAGGGCAATTGACAAGTGATTGGCAACCCGTTGCAGGAAGGCACATTCTTCGTCTGTGAAGGAGTGCGGTTGGTTGCGAAAGGCTGCCAAGAAACCGAGAAAATCTTTGCCCACATGTAGAGGACAGAAAACTGCGGAGCGGTAACCTTCGGCAACGAGGGCTTTAGACGCTTCGGAGTTCAATTCCGCCAAATCGTTTAACTTGACAGTTTCTCCAGATTGAAGTAGAGCAAGGGTATGGAAGTTCTCGGCAGAAATTGGTCGGGATGGCTCAGGCAAAAGGTGATTCAAAACTGTCAATGCCCTTTCGTTGCCAGCGATCAGTCTTAATGTGTTGGTTGAAGGGTCGTGTTTGAAAACAGCAAGTCCGGTCTCAGGGAACATAGGTTTCAGCCTGTCAATAACAACCTGAGCGACGCTGACGATTTCTCGCCTCTGA
>FMJZ01000926.1_pt1 | contig 12287 bp, 11 predicted proteins | sample 1987881 | NCBI WGS metagenome assembly FMJZ01 (sample SAMEA4378227, study PRJEB15110) | soil metagenome | biome: soil; feature: Field; material: Soil | place: India | collected 2015-03-11 | depth 0 m | reverse complement strand
TCGCGACGGATGGTGGTAGGAGCGGCTTTAGCCGCGACGAATAGCAGAAACAAAAGTTCAGGGCTAAAGCCCCTCCTACAGTTGATGTTGGCATTGGCGCTTCGGGGAAGCGCCCTCCGAAGAGCAGCGGAAAGAAAAAGTTTGGGTAGCCAAAAATCTTGGATGTAATTGTCAAGGACCGAAACGGAGGTGAACGAAATGGTTGATAGCAAAGTCAAACAACTGTTGTTGGCGTTGAGGGCTGGAAGAGTGACTTTTGCCTACCCTTTTGAACCACGTCCGTCAGAGCCAGGCTTTCGTGGTCGGATTGTCGTTGACACGGACAAATGCACAGGTTGCGGCGGTTGCGCAGATGTCTGCCCGACGAGGTGCATACGAATCATTGATGTTTCACCTACACACAGAATCCTTCGCCGCTACCTTGATCGGTGCATTCACTGCGGTCGTTGCGAAGATGTTTGTCGTTACGGAGCCGTTTGGCTTGATTTGGAGTATGAGATATCGACGACAAACAAAAGTGACTTGTTTATTGAGCAGCATTTGTTCATGGGCTCCTGTAGCCGATGCGGACGATGTTATGTACCACCAACACCCATTGACAGATTGATGGTTGTCGGTTTCAGAAAGGATGAAGAAGTCTGAAGGAGGGGAAGTAAAGATGGCAGCAATGGAGACAATCAAAGTTTTGTCATTGGCGCTAATTTTGACATCGTTTGCGGCGATAGAATTGAGGAACTTGAGAGGCGCCCTTTGGGCTTACATGCTTCAAGCCTTGCTTTTGGTGGCGATCATCTTCGTGTTCGCAACTCTCCACCCTGCCCTGTTCATCTGGGGAATTACGGCGTTGATAACTAAGTTCGCGATTATTTCATGGCTCTTGGCTCACTCAATCCATCAAAGGGAACCGCAGGAGTATCAGCCTTTAATTGAACTTTTTCCATCGGTCTTCATAGTCAGCTTGTTAGCCCTTGCCACATACCGCCTAACTCACACCTACACAACCTTCTTAGCCCCAACGAAACTTGCGACCCAAGAACCTTTTCGAACCAACATTGCAGTCTCGCTCACCGTTTTCCTTATCGGGCTTTACGGAATACTGACCCGACGGGACGCTATTAAAGTGGTGATTGGATTGTGCTTGATGGAAAATGGAGCCCACTTGTCCCTTGTCAGTTTGGCTCCAGGCGTCCGAGAAACTGTCTTGATTGGCATAGTGACCGATGTTGTCATCGCTGTCTGGTTGTTGCTTTACATCATCAACGAAATCGGGGTGCAATTTGGTTCAACGGATAGTTTCAGGCTTTCAGAATTGCGCTGGTGATTAGCAATCCTTTAGGGGGCTGAGGTGAAAAGGCAATGGAATGGTTGCCGATCACACTGTTGATTGTGCCGCTCATTTTCGCTGGCTTGGTGTGGATTGCGAGACAAGAGGCTCGTCCTTTCCTTTCCCTCTTGGGCACAGGAATTGCTTTACTCCTGGCAATCTACCAGGCAATCTTGGTTGTCCAAGTCCATGAAATTACTTCCTTGGGCGAAGAGATTTTGGTTGACGGTTTGTCTGCTTTTATGGCGTTGCTTGTTGCTTTCCTCTCTTTCGTTTGCGCTATTTACAGCACTGCTTACTTGGCTTTGCCTCACCTAAAGGAAGCGACCGAAGAGCGATTGCGAATGTTTCAATCTCTCTTCCTCGTCCTTGAATTCACACTTCTTTGGACGGTCATGACCAACAACATCGTTTTGCTTTGGGTCGCACTTGAAGCAACTACCTTGGCATCTGCTCTGCTCGTCTCATTTTACTGGAACAGGAGAGCGTTGGAGGCAGGCTACAAATACCTTTTGCTTTTGACCGTCGGCATTACTTCGGCATTGTTCGGTTGCGTTCTCTTTTATGCTGCTGCTGCCCCCCATCTTGGCGATGAGCCAGCGTTGCTTATCACGAACTTGAGATTGGTCGTAGGCAAACTGCCTGAACACATTTCCTTGATTGTGGCGGTTTTGCTGATAATCGGCTTCGGCACGAAAGCAGGATTAGTGCCCTTCCACCCTTGGATTCCCGATGCTCACGCTGAAGCGCCGACCGTTATGAGTGCGATTCTGTCAGGCATCATTATCAAAGTCCCACTTTACGCCATCTTGAGAATCATGAGCCTGTTCGCTCCACGCTTTCCAGAACTCGGGTCGCTTCTGCTCGGCATCGGCATCTTCTCAATGCTGTTGGGAAGTCTTTTAGCCTTGCTTCAGGAAGACCTTAAGCGCTTATTGGCATATTCAAGCGCCGCACAAATCGGATATGTGGCTGCTGGGATCGGCGTAGTTTCTTACCTCGGTTATTACGGCGCGCTTTTGCATATAGCCCATCACGCTATGACAAAAGCATTGTTGTTCATGGCTGGCGGAGTTGTTGCTGCTATGGCTAACACCCGTCAAATTCCGGCATTAAGTGGGATTGCTCGCAAGATGCCTGCGACAAGCATTTTCTTCCTCATCGGAGCGCTTTCCCTTGGAGGTGTTCCATTGTTTAGTGGCTTCATCAGCAAACTGACTGTAATCTTAGCGCTAACGCAGGCTCGCGCTTGGGTAAGTGTCACAATTGCAGTTGGGGTAAGCCTTTTAACCCTTGCTTACATTCTCCGCGCGTTCCAACAAGTTTTCTGGGGTGAACCCCGCAGCCCAGAAGCATCAAGCGAAAGCATTAAGGAAGCACCACTGCCAATGCTATTGGCGATGGTTTTGTTGGTGCTTGGAATTTTTGCGATTGGGTTAGGTGTTCAATTTCTTGACCCAATCTTGGACTTGGCTGCCAGACCTTAAGGAGGTGTAAAGTGATGATTAAGGAAGGAATTTTGCGTCGCTTCTTCTCAAAAGCCTTCGGACGATCTTTGTGGGTTTTCCATGTCAATGTCGGCGCGTGTAACGGCTGTGACATAGAAGTGCTTGATGTCTTGACACCTTTCTTTGATGTTGAGAGGTTTGGGATTAAACTTGTCGGCTCGCCACGCCACGCAGATGTCTTGCTTGTCTCAGGTCCAGTCACTCGGACAATGGAGGAACCGTTAAAGCGCCTTTACGATGCAGTGCCCGACCCGAAAGTTGTTGTGGCAATTGGCGCTTGCGCTGTCGGTGGCGGGATCTGGTTTGATACTTACAATGTCGTTGGCGGTGTTGACAAAATTATCCCTGTTGACATCTACATCCCGGGTTGCCCTCCCAAACCTGAAGCCATAATTTACGGTGTGGCTTTGGCTCTCGGTTTAGTACCGAAAAAGATTGAAAGGGTTGAGGAGAGGCAGGAAACACCAGAAGAGTTGGCGCAAGTTTTAACCGCACCTAAAGAGAGCGTCGTTACCGAAGCGAAATAAGTTTGCATTCGGATGGCTGCTCTCCCGAACCACCGCAAGCAAATTGGCGCATCAAGAGATGCGCCCTCCGAGAGCCACCGAAAAAGAAAGATTGGCACATTGGGGGCATCCTACGGGAACCGATGAAAGGAAAATTCAACAAAGCGCGGATTTGAACTGCGATGAAGAAGGTGATGTAAGATGGCAGCGAAAATTTTGGTCGTTGAAGATGACCGCGACATGGCAGAAGCGATTCGCCTAACCCTTGAAAATTCTGGGTATCAGGTCGTCAACGCTTATGACCCCGATGAAGCGTGGCAAAAAGTCAATGCAGAAAAGCCCGATTTAATCATTTTGGACATCATGATGCCCACAGGGACGGAAGGCTTCCAGTTTGTCTGGAAACTCCGATCACCACAAACCGACGAGTCCATCCGAAATGTCCTTATCATCGTCATGACATCTCTGCACGCAACAACCGAACTCCGCCTTTATCCAGACCAATACGATGCCTCTTATGGACCTGGAGAATTCTTGCCAGTGCAAGAGTTTCTTGACAAGCCTGTTGAGCCAGCGAAACTTATTGAGGCAGTTGAAAGGGTGTTAAAGCAAAAGCAATAAGCCCAGACTTGAGCGAGAATTGAAGTCACGAAACCCGAGCAGCGAGTGATGGCAAATGTTAAGCCGTGTGGTCTTGATTGACACTGAGCCTTTTCGGAAATTTGACTACGGTCCGACCCATCCCCTCAAAATGTGGCGGCTGAGGTTGACTCAAGAATTGCAAAGGTGTTGCGGGTTGTTGGAACATGTTGAACTCTTCGCTCCACGCATGGCTACCGATGAGGAAGTTTTAGCTTTCCACGAACACGACTACATTGAAGCCCTTGCCAGCGCTGACGAAGGGATTTGGTCACCGGGGCTTATCCGATATGGCTTGGGCACTCCCGATTGCCCAGTGATGAGAGGTGTTTACACCGGTTCAATGCTCGCTGCCGGCGCTTCTGCTCAGGCTGCTGAAATTGTGGCTAACGGTAAAGCCAAAATCGTTTTCAACATGGCTGGTGGGCTCCACCATGCGATGCCAAGTTACGCTTCAGGCTTTTGCTACATCAACGACCCAGTAGTCGCTATTCACAAATTGCTTCAGAAGTTTGAGCGAGTTGCCTACATTGACATTGATGCCCACCACGGCGACGGAGTTCAAGTCGCTTTTTACCGTGACCCAAGAGTCTTGACAATCAGTTTGCATGAGAACGGGCGATATTTGTTCCCTGGCACAGGTTTTGAGACTGAGATTGGAGAAGGCGAAGGTTTCGGTTTCAATCTGAACATCCCATTTATGCCCTACGCTGGCGATGATGTTTACATTCGTGCCCTTGACGAAGTTTTCTTTCCGGCTTTGGAGAGTTTCAAGCCACAAGCCATTGTCACTCAACTTGGCGCTGACGCCTTGCGCGATGACCCAATCACCCACTGGAACTTGACAACGCACAGTTACCTGAGAGCAGTTCAAGCCTTCAAGGAAATGGGTTTGCCTTGGGTCGCTTTGGGTGGTGGCGGTTACAATGTCGCAAATGTCTGTCGGGCGTGGACATTGGCTCTTTCAACAATGCTTGACATTGACTTGCCTGACGAAGTCCCTGAAGAGTGGAAGCCCCTTGCACGGGAATACAGCATCTACCTTGACAGTTTAAGGGATACCGCGCCGACGGATTCAACTCCAACGGTCAAAGCGGACATAGGGCGGGTCATCAAATGGCTAAAACAAAATCACCCGCTGCTTCGGTGAAGCGGTCACTAACGGGAGGGCAAGAACTGCAACAGTTGTTGAAGGGTTGGGTTCTGCTTTATGGCTTCCAAGACCGCTTTCCTCGCTTCTTCGCGGATTAGGGGTTCTGACCTTTCCAAATCAATGCGCCAGAAAAGGACACGGTCGCGAACCAAAACGAAAGGCAAGTTCACGCTGCCGCTCAGGTTTAAGTTGAACTTACCAAGCGTTACCTGCGAGAACTTGACAGAAACTCTTGCAATTTTTTGACCTTGCTGGTCTTCAATGCCAGCCAATTGCGCGCTCATGTCGGGTAGCATGTTGGTGACATTGAGTAAGCCTGAAATTCGTCCTTCGTCTTTCGGCAATACGAGTTTCTTCATCGTCTCTCCATCGCGACGAGCCAAAGCATCAACCCACCTTTGAGCCACTTGTTGAGGTGAGTTGATGAAGCCCAAAATCGCAACAGCAGCAACAACGGCAACCAAAATCAGCACTAAAACGATCGCAACTGTTTTTCCTCGCTTCATCTTGCTACCACGCTCCCATTCACGGGATTGGTCCAGGCGGCTTGAGATCAATAGGCATACTTCCTTTCTGTTGAAGCAAACTCTCGATAAAGGCAAAACCGACGTAGAAAATGTTCAGTATGATTGTTGCGACGACAATCACGAGCACGATGATCCAATCATTGGGTGCGCGACGCAACTCGTTCCCCTTCGCATCCCTCATGACACCAACAATTATGAGGATAAAATCAACCAACTGCCAAATCCCGCAACCCCCGCAGGTCAAAAGTTTGATGACACCGAGCCCAATGTAGCCCAAGTAGAACCTGTCAATACCGAGGAAACCCAGAAACCAAGCGAGAAGCGCAGCGACAAGGTAACTCTTCTCACCTGTCCCAACGGGATTTGCTGCCGGCGTTGGAGGGACTGGGGAGGCTGGTGGTCGTGCCCTCGTTGGGGTGACGGATGGAACTGCACCCATCGCACCACTCTTCAATGGAGCCATACATTTCCAGCAATAAACTCGTTCATCCAAATTTTCTGCCCCGCATCTCGGGCATTTCATTGCTTGTCACCTCTGCTTCTCCCTCACCTCTAACCTCAAAGATGTCAAATTACGGTAAAAATCTTGGCTCAAAGTAAACTGTTTCGTCAAGCCTCAAGTGAAGTGCAGTGTCGGGGCAACGGGAGAATCTCGCCTTTTTCCTCAAAATCTGTTTGACGGCAAGTCGTTGAAGCCCTCAAATTTAGGAACAAGTTTATCTCGTGCTGAAAAGCCAACAGGTTTTTAAAAAAACCTTGCCATAATATCTATCGGCAAGGGTTAAATCCCATCTTGACACTCAAGCAGTTAGTTTGACTGAAACTTGAGGAAGCACCGAACAAGAAAGGGGCGAGAAAGCGATGCCGCAATTTGTTCGGATTTTGCGATACTTGAAACCATATTGGTGGCAAATTGCGGTAGGTTTGGTTTGTCTCTTGCTCGCAACACCAGCGCAACTCTTTCACCCGCTTGTCTGGAAATTCATCGTTGATGAAGTGATTGTCAACCACAAAGTTGGGCTTTTAGTGCCTGCGCTTTTGGTCATGGTCGCTGTCCACCTTGTAGGTGTGGGTTTATCAGCAGCGCGAACTTACCTTCTTGGCTTCGTTGGGCAAAGGTTCGTTTTCGACCTTCGGAACGAACTTTACAAGAAACTTCAAAGTCATTCGCTCCGCTTCTTCCACGAGCGCAGGAGCGGCGATTTGATTGCTCGGGTCATCGGCGATGTTGACACATTGCAAGAAGTCGCCATCAACGGTGTTGACAACATTATCGCTAACGCTTTGCAATTCATCGGTGTTGCGGCAATCATCGTGGCTCTCAATTGGAAAGTTGGAACACTGACGCTTTTGCCAATGATAGGAGTTGCTGTCTTGGTTTGGATTTTCAACACTCGCATTCGCGGTTTGTATCGGAGAATCCGCGACAGGCTCGGCGATGTCTCGGCGAAGTTGCAAGAGAACTTGCTTGGTATGCTCGTCATAAAAGCCTTTGCCCGTGAACTTTATGAGTTGCATCGCTTTGAAGAAGAGAACCGACGTTACTTGAATGAGAGTGTCAAGGGCGTCATTGCGAGAACCATTTACTTCCCCGCAGTTTTCACTGTCGGTTTCTTCAGCAGCGTCGTGATGATTGGTGTTGGTGCAATTTTTGTGCTGCGAGGCGAATTCACCATTGGCGGTTTGGTTGCTTACCGAGGTTACTGGTGGCAACTCTTCTCACCCGTATTTTCCCTCGCCCAAATCAACGAGATGGTTCAGCGAGCAATTGCCTCTGCGGCCCGCGTCTTTGAAGTCCTTGACGCTCCCGTTGAAATCGTTGATGCTCCCGATGCAGTTGAACTGACCGAGGTGAAAGGGCAAATTGTCTTTGACCGAGTGACATTCGCTTACGACGACAAAAATATCGTGTTGCAAGATGTCTCCTTTGAAGTCTTGCCAGGTCAAAAAGTCGGCGTCGTCGGTCCATCAGGTGCGGGCAAAAGCACTATCTTGGCGTTGATTTTGAGACTTTACGAACTTCAAAGAGGTCGAATTCTGCTTGATGGTTACGATTTGAGGCAGATCAAGCAGGAGAGCCTGCGACAGCATTGCGCCATCGTCACTCAAGAACCCATCCTTTTCAACGAAACAGTCAAGCACAACATCAAGTTTGGTCGGCTTGACGCGGACGATGAGCAAATCTTTGAGGCTGCGAGACTCGCAAACGCTCACGAGTTCATTGAGGAGTTGCCCAACGGCTACGAGACAGTTGTGGGAGAACGAGGTGTCAGGTTGTCAGGGGGGCAGAAACAAAGAATTTGCATCGCCCGTGCTTTCTTGGCAAACCCTAAAATTTTGCTCCTTGACGAAGCAACTGCTTCAGTTGAGCCTGAAAGCGAAGCAATCATTCAAGCCACTTTGGAAAGACTTATGGAAGGTCGGACGACCATCATCGTCTCACACAGATTGTCAATGGTTCGCGATTGCGACCAAATTTTAGTCGTTCAGGACGGGAAAATCGTTGAGCGCGGAAACCACGAGGAGTTAATGGCTAACGGGGGTTGGTATGCTCGCATGTATCGGCTGCAAATGGCTTTACCCGAATACGAACCAATGGAGAGCCGTCGGGGCTAAACTCCAACGCTGATAATTGAATTTGAACGAAGGAGGGATTGGAAAGGTGCAGGGAGTTGGTATCTGCGTTTTAGGTTTGGGTTGGATGGGACGGGTTCATTGTGAAGCGTTGTCAAAATTGCGCGAAAAAGTCGCTTTGTTCGTTGCAAGCCGAGACTCAGCAAAGGCTCGTGGGTTTGCGGAAAGGTTTGGCGCTGATGGTTGGTTCGGTGACTACGATAAGCCCTTTGAAGATGAAAGAATTCATGTGATTGACATCTGTCTGCCCCACGATTTGCACCTTCCCACTGCTCTAAAAGCCTTTGAGGCAGATAAGCATGTCTTAGTTGAAAAACCTATGGCACTTAACCTTGACGAAGCAAAGCAAATAGTTCAGGCTGCCCGAAAGCACAACAAGTTGCTGGCTGTCGCTGAAAACATGCGGACATACGACCATTGTGCTCTCGCTCGTGAGTTGATTTTGGACGGTGCAATAGGTGAACCCTTTTTCGTGCAAATCAACCATTTCGCTTACTATGTTCCCGGCGGCTGGCGTCAACCGTTAAGTTCTGCTGGAGGGGGTTCGCTCATTGATGTCGGTCACCACTATGTTGACCTCGCTGTTATGCTCGGGGGCAGGGTTGACATTGTTTTTGCAAACACTCACCGAAAAACCGTCACAGAAATTGATGGCGAGGATACAGCCATCTTGCATCTCGTTTACGAAAACGGCTCAACTGGACATTTGGTCACCAGTTTTGGGATGCCCGGCACCCCTATCGCCTTGCTTTTCATTGTAGCGGGTAACGAAGGCAGTATACGCTACGAGCACTTTGGCGGCGGTTTGATTTTGCACAGGAAAGGGAGTGAGCCTCAGAAAGTTTTGCCGTGCCCAGAAATGAGTAGCCGAGATTGGTGGGAGGAAACAATCCGCAAAGGTGTCAAGGCCTTCGTGAACGGGTTCTTTGAGGGTAGGGAAGAACCCCTCAGCAGCGACAGCGGATTGCACGATATGGCAATCATTGAAGCCGCTTATAAGTCGGCGAAAACCCAAATGCCTGTCAAGGTAAAAGTTTGAACCGAATCGCTTGAACCTGACAAACCAAGTCGGTCAGAGATGGTGAATCTGAAAGGGGATGGTTGCGATGAAATGGATGAGCGCTTTGGTCTTTCTCTTGATGATGGTGAATGTTTTGGTCGCTCAAGAATTGACTGCATTTCAAGTAGCGCCACCGCCAACCGTTGATGGACAAATTAACGACACCACTTGGACAAAAGCGTTAACGCTTCGGTTGAACCATCGGTTAGGTGACGGTGAGCCACAAGCGAAAACAACTGTCAAGTTTTGTTTCGGCTCCCAGCACATTTTCGTCCTTTTCATCTGCGAAGAGCCAACCCCACAAGCGATGGCACGATACATTAATCAGAACGATGGGGAAGTTTGGACCGACGATTGCGTTGAAATTTTTCTTGCCCCCGACCCAAACGAGCCTGCTTCCTATTACCACATCGTTGTCAACAGTTTGGGTGTCGTGAGGGATGAATTTTGGCAAGATGGCAGGGACGATGTGAGTTGGGATAGTAAAGCAAGGGTCGGCATCAACGTTGAAAGTGACCAATGGGTCGCAGAAATTGCAATTCCCCTCCGTAGCCTAAACAGAGTGCCGATGCTCAGCGATGTTTGGCGAGTGAATTTTGCGAGGCAACGATACACCGTTTCACCACCTGAACTTTCAACTTGGCAACCTTGCAAAATTGGTTTTCACGAGCCGCAAAATTTCGGTTCACTCAGACTTGACAAACTTGTTGCTCTTCACCTTGTTCGCCAAATTTCGGCAACGGTCGTGCAGCAAGAAGCGAACAGGCTAAAAGACTTACTGCGAACTTGGCAGAAAAGGTTGCCAAAGAATTTGCAAACTTCAATTGGAAAGAGAACCGCTTCAACCTTGTCGGAATTGCAAGGTAGGTTGATCGCAAAGGACTTAGAGAACCTGTGGACTCAAGTCAAGTCACTGCAAGAGAAATTGCCACAGTTAGAGGCGAAGGTCATGCGTGCGAGAGTTGCAGAACAAGTTGGTAGAACTTACGTTGTCTTTGCAGTTTCACCTATGCTCAAACTTCGCCCGGAGCAAATTCCAGCGGGTGAACCTATCTCGCAACGAAATCCCATCACAATCTTCGCCGCGAGAGGTGAAGGTGAAAGCGCTCAAATAGTCGTGGCAGCCTTTGAACAGACGCTAAAAAATGTCAAGGTCAGTGCTTCCCCTTTGGTCGGACCGAAGGGTAATTTGATTTTCCCTGAAATTCGCCTCGTCGGTTATGTCCCCATCCAAAAGCCGACACCTGGCGGCTTCGGCACCGTCGGTCGTTACCCCGACCCACTTTTACCTTTGCGAAATTTTGATGTGTTGGCAGGAGAGTGCCAGTCAGTTTGGCTAACGGTTTTGGTTCCGAAAGATGTGGAACCGGGCGAATACGAAGGTGCTGTCACTATTGAGCCTCAAAATGCGGAACGGACAATTGCTCCAATTAGGTTGCGAGTTTACAATGTCACGCTGCCAACCCAAAGTTTCTTGAAAACTTGTGTCCTAATCTGGGACTATAAGGCTCGTCAAGTTTACGGTGATGCATGGACGCCGGAACTAAGCAGGCGCTTTTACGAACTTTGTCTTCGCTACCGCTTCACCCCGCCACCACCTTTGCCTTGGGATAAAGTTTTTGTCAAGCAACCTGATGGATCGTGGGCAGCAAACTGGGATGGGTTTGACAGAGAAGTTGAAGCGTGGATGAGCAAAGGAGCGACAGCGTTCTCCATCGGTGGAATTTTGAGTTGGGGAACAAAACCACCACCAGAAAATGAAAAAGTAGATGTCGCTACCAAATTGAGACTCCTCGGCGAACACTTGAAACGAAAAGGCTGGAGCGAACGGTTCTACTTCTATGTCTTTGACGAACCTTCAACAGCGGAATTTGTCAACATTGAATCCCTGTGCCGCTTCGTGCACGAACATGCACCTAACTTGAATGTTCTTTTGACCGCAGGTTACGGTGCGACTGGACCTTTCCGAACCCATGCACCGACACCTGATGGCGCTGCTTATCGTGCATTGGCAGGCTTCATCAACATTTGGGTTCCGCACATTGACTGTTTTGATGAACCGTTCCTGCAAGAACGCAAAAAAGCGGGTGACCAAGTTTGGATGTATGTTTGTATCAGCACGGTCGGCAAAACTTACCCCGACATTTGGCGAATTGATTGGACAGGAGTTTCGCACCTTGCAGTCGGTTGGTGGCTTTGGAGATATGGTTGTGATGGTTTCCTTTACTGGTGCGTCAATTACTGGACGGACGACAAAGGTAAACCCTTTGACCTCTTCGCCAACCCCGTTGCTTATCCTGGCGGAAACGGAGACGGCTTTTTGTTCTACCCTGACCCTGACAAAGGTGAACCAATTCCTTCAGTGCGAGCGGAAATTTTCCGCAACGCAATTGAAGATTACGACCTATTGACAATGCTGAGGGAACTTGTGACTTCCCTCAAAAGTGACAGGCGAACGGCAAAACTTTTAACTCAAGCAGAACAAATTTTGGAAGCAATCAACTTGATACTCGCACCTAACAAGTTCATTGACGACCCAACTGCTTACGAAACCCAGCACCAACAAATTTTGGGTTTGCTTGAGAACCTGTATAGAATTCGCTGACAGATTTTGGTAGTGGTGAAGTAGAGGGCGAGTACATTTTAGTGCTTAAAGGAGAAAAAACATTTGGTGCGTCATGACCCAGTCACAATTGGTAGCGTCGGATCTTATCCCGTTACATTGATGGGACGGGGGACGCGGGTCGTGGGAAGGTGTTCGGCAAGTCGACAAGTCGGCAAATTGGCAGGTTGACAGTTGTTTGCAAGGTGAATAGTCAATGTTTGTTAGCGTTGGGACTCGTCCACGATGGTAGCTGAACTTTTGTCGTAATGATTTTGGTAGCGTCGGGGTTTGTTCCTGTCGGATAATCAGTTTTCTGAAACGATGGTTCTTC
>FMJZ01001981.1_pt1 | contig 12310 bp, 11 predicted proteins | sample 1987881 | NCBI WGS metagenome assembly FMJZ01 (sample SAMEA4378227, study PRJEB15110) | soil metagenome | biome: soil; feature: Field; material: Soil | place: India | collected 2015-03-11 | depth 0 m | reverse complement strand
TTCGAGTGCGCTGACAATAGCCAATGGTTGACCATTTGTGACAGGCTCTAGCAGTTCAACCTTGAGTTCCGCAACCGTACCGTCAATGGCACTGGCGATTGTGGCGCGCACCGGTTGCACCTCGCCAATGATTGTCGGCGGCATAATGTATTGTGTCCACAGCCAGCCGGCCGTAACGACCAGCAACGCGAATGTGACCACCGGCAGGTAAGTGACACGGAATTGGCGCCACCGTTCGCGTGGTGGGATTGGGATTGGCTCAGGTGCCTGTGATGGTTCAGACTTCCGATTCATCTTCGACACGGACTGCGCTTACGTTCGCGACGCCTTCGAGAGCGCGCAACTGGTTTACAAGTTCGGCGCTGCGCGCGGGATCACGCAACAACAACAGATACGACATGTCCATTCCTTGGTCGGAATCTAACCCTGCGCGTTGGCTGGTGCGGTGTCCGCCTCTTGCATACCGGTAAAGCAACCGCTCCACCTCGGCCAGTTGGTCCGGTGGCCGGGTCCAGCGAAAGTTCAAAATAAAATCGTACCGCCTGCGCGTGCCAAATGACGTTACCCAGAGATACAATAACGCAAGAACCATAACTACCAACCCGACAACCGCGGTGGTGAACTTTTGGCTGCCAGTTGCCATGCCAAGCACCAGTACAAGCAAAATGTAAGCCGTATCCAGCGTGTCACGCAGCAGGTTCCGGAACCGTACGATTGCAAACACGGCCATCATTCCAAACGCAACGATTATATTGTTGGCGAGAACGTTCATGACAAGCGACACGGCAACAGGCATTACCACGAGCGATTTGACAAATGAGTTCGAGTACGAAAGGCCCGAATGCGTGATCATGTAAACCCAGGCCAAAACGTGCCCACCAATCAGCGCCAGTAACAACCCCAAAAGCAGCGCAGCTAAATTGGTGGGACCAAGTCCAAAATCGCTATGGAACAACTCATTCAACATTGCTTGCTACTTGTGCGTTGGCGTCGATTCCGCATCTTGCCAAGAGGCGTTAATTTGCGCCAGCTTTTGTTTTAGGCTTGCAGGTGCACAGTTGTTGACCTGCTCGCCAAACAAAGCACTGACACTGGTGCAGTATTTAGGCACACCGCAGGCAATAAGGTTTAACCGTTGAACCACATCCCTCAGCCAGTCTGGAAACCGGTCAGTAAACTTTAGTTCCAACACAACACGTGGCCCAAATGGACTTACGGTCTGTGGCATTTGGATGCTCAGGTCGGGCGTGCGCTTTAACCCAGCGCACACGCGTCTGTCGAAAGTCACGCGTACCGAGTTGCTCCCATCACTCACCCACGCTTCGCGCATGTAGCCGACGTGAACCACTGGCCGCGCCTCGATGCAACGCACAAGCTCGCAGAACCGCCGTAGTGCAGCTATTGATTCCGGGCTGTTATCAACCAGATGTTCAGGACCCGGCAGTTGCCCTGCAAGCAACGATTGCACAGCGTTGCGACGCACCCGTGCGCGCTGCTTTAAAATGCAATCGTCCACACGCCGTTTTATCTCAAAAAAAAGGGGCGAATCGGGGTTTTCATCATAATACCGGATGCGCAGCTTAAAGCGTTTCTTCTCGCAACAAACCCAAGCCCAGTACGTCAACAGGTCTGCCGAGTCCAGATAAAGACTGTGCACACGGTATGAACAGGCCTCAGGCCCCGCCTTTGCGTGAACGTCCTGTGTCAAATAACACCGGACAAACTCGCGCGCCAACAACGCTTGGCTTTCGGTGAGCAAATACTTGCGTTCAAAACGCCGCTTTTGTACCTGGTCGGACCACATCCTTGCAAACCGTGTTTATGATTTTAATTTGGCATTGGCCGTGCCAAGTGCGCAAACATAAAAGTATTTTGTATAATGCTCGTTAGAGAAAAATTAAGCCCATTACGGGATGTGCCAGCACCCTTTTTGCCCACGTTAAAGGCTTCTCTGAGTTGTGTCCATCAGCAAGATGCTTCAGTGGGATGTACGAAGCGCGCCACGGGGAAACCAGCCGCGTCAATGGTTTTCTGCGCGGGGCGCAACCGGAGAAATTTTCCAATTGCTCAATTTTGCCTGAACCGCTGGACAGAAGTTCGCGGGCCAGCGTCAAGAAATGCTGAAATGCGCGGAGCTACTCTTTTACCCGTGTTTTCAGTGCGCTGCGGTTGCTCTGCAAACTGCCCAAGGCGCCGCCACGTTTGCCGTTTGTCGAAGCGCGAAATCAAAAGCAGGTCCCTCACACAGCCTGGTCGGCAGAAACCGAATCTGCGCTCGGCTGCGGCAACGTAAAGTAAAACGTTGCGCCTTTGCCGGGCTCGCTTTCTGCCCACACCTTGCCACCATGAGCTTGTACGATGTGCTTGACGATCGCCAAACCCAGACCGGTCCCGCCGTGTGCGCGCGAGCGTGCTTTGTCAACACGGTAGAACCGCTCGAATACGCGATCCAATGCCTCGGTAGGTATACCTGGGCCATCGTCTTGAACCGACACTTCGATAACACCTTCTGCAGTCAAACGGCCGCGGACTGTGACAGTGCCATTTTCGCGGCCGTACTTGATTGCATTATCCAGCAGGTTGGCAAACACCTGCTGTAGCCGCTCAGGGTCGGCATTCGCCCTTAACTCAGGCGTCGCGTTGAGCAGTTTTACACCGCGCGCTGCTGCACGCTCGGTGAAACTCGAAAAGACATCGTCAACAAACTGGCGGATTGACACCGGCTGCAGGTGTAATTGCACCCGGCCTGACTCAAGCTCGGAAATTGCCAGCAGGTCCTGAATCAACAATTCCAGCCGCGTTGCGTTCCGTCCAATGGCATGCAAAAACCGGGTCGCATAAGCCGGATCGTCCTTCGCGCCGGCCAATAGCGTCTCGACGTACCCTTTGATGTGTGACAACGGCGTTCGCAACTCGTGACTGACATTTGCCACGAATTCTTCACGTGTGCGTTCCAATCTCCGGAGCCGAGTGACATCGTGAAACACCATCACAGCCCCCTGAACCTGGCCATCCGAACCAACAATTGCACCTGCATTGACGGTGAACCAGCGTTCGGGCGGGCCGGCATGATGAAATTCAAAATCCAATATCTGGCCCTGCTCAGACCCGTCACCATTGGTAATATCTGCACGCGCTTCGCAGTGCACACGTTCAAATAGTTCAGCAAGCTCATGTGAACGAATTGCCTCAAGAATGGTTTTGCCGCACACATCTTTTCCAACGCCAAAAAGCTCGCCAAAAGCGCGGTTGATGAGTCGGATTTGGCCCGAATCATCTAGCACGAGTAACCCGGCGGCAACGCTGTTAAGCAGCGCTTCCTGTTGCGCATGCAACTGTGCTTGTGCCTGTTCGTGAAAAGATTTCAGGCGGCTAACTTCAGTGTCGGCACTGCGCTTGTTCTGCTCAAGCCGCTGCCGATACCAAAAATATAGGCCAACTAGTGCAACCAACAAAACAATTGTTAGTACCTGCCACACTATAAAACTCGTGCGCGCGAAAATCACGCAGCAGTTCGCTGATCACAAAGCTGCAAGCTGTTCTTAACCCCGTGAATCTGAGTTTTGCTCAAGTTAACTCCGCACAGCAACCTATCATCAAGCTAAGCGATACATTTCATCTGCGCCTCGTTTTGAATGATGACAAGTTTTCAAGGTACAAAACGGTATCCCACACCTCTGACAGTTTCCAAGTGCTTGGCAGCCGGACCCAGCTTTGCGCGTAACCTACGCATATGCGTGTCTACTGTGCGCGTTTCCATGTCAGGGTTGTACTCCCACACATCACGCAACAACTGTTCACGTGATTGGACACGGCCTGCGCGCTCGACCAAAGCTGTGAGCAACTTGAACTCGGTAGCTGTTAAATCTACACGTTTACCTTGGACGGTGACTTGATGATACGGGACGTCTATCACAAGGTCGCCGTAAGTAAACTTCTCGCGTTTGCCGGGCTGATTCCTGCCGCGTTCGAGCAACTTGCGTACGCGCAACACAAGCTCGCGCGGGCTGAACGGCTTGGTCACATAATCATCCGCGCCAAGCTCAAGGCCAACCACGCGGTCAACCTCGGCAGCCTTGGCAGTAAGCATGATGATGGGAACCCCGGCCGTGGCGGGGTCACGCCTCAGGACTTTGCATACCTCGAATCCGTCCAGCTCGGGTAGCATCACATCCAACACAATCAGGTCCGGCGACTTAGCTCGCGCCTTGCGCAATGCCTCTTCTCCGTCTGGCGCAGTTATGACATCGAACCCGGCCTGTTTGAGGTTGAACTCGATTACCTCAACTGCATCTGGTTCGTCATCTACGACCAGAACTTTGGGTTTCATAAGCCAACAATGAGAACTACGGTCACAGTTTAGGTTTTTAGCTCGCCAATGTGACGGATATCTTGTGCTTCGTACAAATAAATGACTTCTTCGGCGATGTTGGTTGCATGGTCGGCAATGCGCTCCAGACACTTGGCAGCCGTCAGAAGGTGCAATGCGCGCGAGATGGTTTCGGCGTTTTGTTTCATGAGCTGCTCAAGTTCGTGCCGGACCTGTTTATTGAGCAGGTCAACCTCGTGGTCGCGTTGGATCACAGCGCGCGCGGACGCAGGGTCATGATTCACGAACGAATCAAGTGCGGTCTTGAGCATCCCGAGCGCCACACTGGCCATGTCGAGTACAGGCGCAGTGTGCTTAAGTGGGGGCTCTTTGCACAGGTCACGCGCGCGTTTTGCGACCTTAGCAGCTTCGTCACCGACACGCTCGAGGTTTTGCGAAATTTTCATTGCAACTGTGACAAGGCGCAGTTGGCTCGCCAGCGGCGCACGGGCCAGAATTGCAATTGCCATTTCGTCAATCTCGATCTCGAACCTGTCGAGCACAGCGTCATTGTCTTTAACTGCAAGTGCCATCTGTTCGTTGCGAGTCGAGAGGGCTTCAATTGCCTTGCGCACGGCGGTCTCGGCGTGGCTTGCCATTGCAAGCAGCCGCTGTTTCAGCTCGTTAAGCTCGTGCTCGAAGTGTGTTTCCATTTCCGGCTACGTTAAACCGTTGAAATGTTAAACAGTGCTATGCACCATTCAGGGTTTCAATGTCTTAACGGTCTCACATTATCCAAACCTACCGGTCACATAGTCTTCGGTACGTTTGTCTTTCGGGTTTGTAAAGATTTTCGTAGTTGCGTCGTACTCGACCAGCTCGCCCAAATACAAAAACGCAGTGTAATCAGACATACGCGCAGCCTGTTGCATATTGTGCGTTACGATGACGATTGTGAAGTCCTTTTTCAGTTCGCGAATGAGGTCTTCGATCCGCGCTGTGGCAATTGGGTCAAGCGCAGATGCGGGTTCATCCATGAGAATTATCTCGGGCCTGATTGCAATTGCGCGGGCGATGCACAACCGTTGTTGTTGTCCACCCGAAAGGCCGAGCGCGCTTTGATGCAACCTGTCTTTGACCTCGTCCCACAGAGCAGCTTGACGCAACGCCTGTTCAACCGCTGCGTCCAAAGCCGACTTTTTGCGCACGCCCTGTAACCGCAAGCCGTAAGCGACATTGTCGTAGATGGATTTTGCGAATGGATTCGATTTTTGGAACACCATGCCGACCCGCTTGCGCAACTCGATCACGTCAACATCCGGACTATAGATATCGTGCCCACCAATCTTTATTGTGCCTTCGATTCGCACCCCGGGAATAAGATCGTTCATCCGGTTCAGGCAACGCAGGAGGGTTGATTTACCACAGCCAGACGGGCCGATGAAAGCCGTGACGACACGCTCTTTTATCTTCATGGAGATGTTTTTGAGCGCCTGTGCTTTGCCGTAGAAAAGCGAGAGATCCTCGATCTCGATCAAATGTGCGGATGCATCCTGGCCTGTGCCGGTTGACGCCACGATAAGCGGTTTGAGTACAGGTGCAGTCATGGCCTGTGAAAACGGTCGAACACAGGAAACCACGAAATCTGAAATCCCGAATCCGAAACAATTTCGAGTTTCATAACCCCAAAATCCGAACAAAACGCCGGCGCGTGCACCGGCACAACCGGACGAATGCACAAAACCTTTTTCGAGCAGGGTACGTGGCGAAGAAGTCCCGCTGGGACAACCCTCACCCATGACACAAAATGTAACCTACCGGTTGTGCACGCCGGCTCTCGAACCTCGGATTTTGAACTCGTTTTGATTTTCGCCATTTTCGCGTTTCGGGTTTTGTCGTTTAACCTGCCATGCGCATTTTCCTGCGCATCCGGGCGCGAATGAGCACTGCGGTGAAGTTGAGCGCAAAGGTCAACATTAACAACACAAGCACAGTTGCGTACAGGACCGGCCGCGTTTGCTCGATGTTGGGCGATTGTGTCGAAAGCACAAACACGTGATAGCCGAGGTCCATAAATTGATCAGTAAGGCTTTTTGGAAGGTCAGCCATGTAATACGCCACACCTGTAAATAGAATCGGCGCAACTTCGCCTCCTGCGCGACTTACAGCCAAAATCGCGCCTGTTAGAATCCCGGGTAACGCTTGCGGCAGTACCACACGGATGATGGTTTGCAGCTTTGTAGCCCCGAGGGCAAAGCTCCCTTCACGGATGCCGCTCGGTACAGCGCCCAGCGCTTCCTCGGTGGCAACAATTACAACCGGCAGTGTCATGACCGCCAGGGTCAAAGCCGCCCATAATAGCGCCGGTTTACCCCAGACCGGCCCCGGATTTTGCATGATTGCATCCAGATTACGCCCAATGAAATTGATGAAAAAACCAAGCCCAAAAAGGCCGAACACTATCGAAGGCACTCCAGCAAGGTTGTTGACTGCACCGCGAATGACCCGTGTGATAGGGGATGTGGCCGGTGCATATTCTGCCAGGTAAATGGCAGTGATCACCCCTACTGGCACAACAAATATGGTCATGACGATCACACGAATTGTAGTGCCAACAATCATTGGCAACACACCGGTCGCTTCCGGATCGAAGAAATCCTTTTTCGGTATCGTGCTGATAAATCGCCAAGAGACACCCGGCCAACCGTTGATCAAAATATTAAGCAGAATTACCCCCAAAATCGCCAGAATCAACAGCGTTGCAAATCCAGTCAGGCCCGTGAAGAAAACAGATGCAAAGTCGAACCGGGCAGACTTGAACCTGCGCGTTGAGCGTGATGGATTGTCAGCGTGTGTCATTGTTTGCCCTCGAGCCGGCGTTTCAGCCTGTGCATTATTGCGTCGCCGGCCATGTTCGATACAAATGTTATCGCAAACAACAGCGTCCCCAACATGAACAAAACGCGGTAATGATGCCCCCCAGCGACGGCTTCGGCCATTTCTGCTGCGATCGTGGTTGTAATTGCACGCGCTGAATCAAACACGCTCCACGACATTACACTTGCCGAGCAAACCATCATAACAATCATCGTCTCACCTATTGCCCGGCCAAAACCTAGGACCGCAGCGGCAAACACGCCGGGCAACGCTGCAGGCAGGACAATTTGCCATGCGGTTTGCCATTTTGACGCGCCAAGCGCTAGCGCTGCCTGCACGTAGCTTTGCGGCACGCTGCTGAGCGCGTCCTCGGCTATCGAAAACACAATGGGAATGACCGCGAACCCAAGGGCAATGCCTGCAACAAAAGCGTTTAAGCGTGTTTCGTACCCGAAGACCTTCTGGAAAAACGTTGCCATCACGAGCAGCGCAAAAAATCCAACCACAACAGACGGGATGCCCGAAAGCAGTTCAATGGTTGGCTTAACGATCTCACGGATGGTTGGACGCGCAAGTTGCGACACGTAGATTGCCGCGCCCACAGCCAGCGGCACGGCAAACAACAGGCCCACCAGCGTGATTTTCAGGCTCCCAACCACCAACGGAACAATGTTGTATTTTGGAATGTATCCGATCGGTTGCCAGATATAGACAGGTTTATCGTAGCCCGTCCACTGATACGGCAACACCATGTACCGCCACTCAGTGGTGTTCACCCTGGCGTCTTTGTCGTTGCGGATTGATTCAGGTATTTCGTTTTGCGCCTCAAGTCGTACTTCCAATAAAGCCACCATTGTCTCGCGGTCCATGGCGGCGAATTGCTTGCGCGTTAAACCGAGATAGCTTCGGAGTTGCTCGGCACTGTACTTGTCAATATCGCCCGGTTGGATGACGTCCTGCACAAGTGCGCTGTTCATCTGCCCAAGGAAAATTGGCGCCGCCTCGCGCCCGACAAAAACTATGATCAGCAAAATCACAACAACAGCCGAAAGCGAAACGAGCAGAATGGCTTTCTCAGTCAGCCATTCGACTGGGCGCGCCGTGTGCTTGCGATGAATGCCCGCCCAGCCCCGCGCTCGGTTGGATGTGCTGTTGTGGTGCTGCATGCCAGGTCAAATGATAAATCTCAAAACACAAAATCCGAAACAAATTTAAGTCGCCAAAACGCCACCCATATCACCTTTGGCCATGTTTTTTTAACTTCCCGTAAGGTATCAAGATTTATTTCTAGGGCCCTCAATCGCGTATTTGGTTATTTTTTAAACGTTGCTGGTGCATGTGCACTGCAAATCGTTCAAGTGATTCAGGCCAACCTCGGAGCGTCGCGGCGTTGTCCCCGCCCTAGCACACAAGCCATGACTACGCTTTTGGAGCCATTAATTCATGACCCGCCCTCTGAACAGTTCAACGGTTTAAGGCATCGTTCAGTTTTCGCGCAGATGCGGTGGTAGCGGGTAATACCCAACCTCTTTGACGATCGCCTGCCCATCGTCGCTCCGGATCCAGTTCAAAAACGCCGCCACTTCACCCTTGTCAACCGCCGGGTTGACGTAAATGTACAGATACCGCCAAATCGGATATGTGCCGTTTAGCACGGTTTGCTCGGATGGCTCGATTGCCGGTGAATTTTCGTCCTTTTTGATCGCTAGATGTTTCGCGCCCGCACCATAGGCTGCCCCGCCGTAACCAATGCCGTTTTTGTCTTTTGCAACAGCCTGGAGCACCGCTGCTGTGCCGGGCATTGTTTGCGCGCTAGCAGCGAAGTCCTTGCCTTTGAGCACATGTTCCTTGAAGAACTCGTATGTGCCAGAGCTGTTTTCACGGCTGTAAATTGTGATGGGCGCATCTGGGCCACCGACCTCATTCCAATTTTTAACTCTACCGGTGAAGATCAGCTCCAACTGCTCGAGCGTAAGTTCATTTATAGGATTTTCCGCATTCACATACACAGACAGCCCGTCCAGGGCAACCTTGTACTCGGTTGGTCGCTTGCCGAATGCCTTGATGCATGCCTCGATCTCGCGGGCGCGGATTTTGCGCGACGCATTGCACAGGTCGGTGCTCTTGTTTTGGAGCGCCGCAAAGCCTGTGCCCGAGCCGCCTCCAGTCACCTGGATGCGCGTTTGAGGGTGCTTTGACATGTACACCTCGGCCCATTTTTGGGCCAAGATGACCATTGTATCCGACCCTTTCATCGTGATGGTGCCTGCATGCGCCGAAGCCGCAAGCACGCCACATACCAGCACCGCCACTTCTTTAACATGCTGGAATCTCATAGCTTGTCTCCTTATTTTTTTGTTGTTTATTTCGGGTTAAATTCTTTTCACCTCTAAAACTTCAGCGAAGCATCAACTTGCAGCCTGGTCATTTCGCTCTCGGAATCAACAGGCGCAGGGTTAATCAACTCGGTAACAAACAGTTTCGTAGCTATTGTCAAATGATCGGTTGGCGAATATGCAAGCCGCAGAATGTGCCCCCTGACATTTGTGCCGGCGCTGTAGCCACGGCCGGTTGGGTTTGTGCCGGTAACGAACCCGTCAAGCAGATTGACCGGCACGGCCGTGTTCTGGTAGTACGCGCCGAAATCTGAATCAACAAATTCTTCCCACCACGCATTTGCACCGAGCCATTTCCACGTATAGCCTAACTCCCAGGTTTTTCTTTTTCCTGCTCTACCAAACGTAATCCCAACCGAATACGCGTAGTTGTCAGCGCTGCGCGGCGCAGCCGGGTTGACCATGTATTCGGCACTGAGCTTAACCGGGAACGCACCGGTATAGTATGGAAAACTCTCGAGCATATACGTGACCGCCGCATCCACAACAATGGGATTGAATCCGTAACGCGGCGCTGCAGCCGCAGCGCTTGCACCGGTGCGCGAATTACCCCTGTTAACGTTTGGAACAGCATCGTTGCGGAGCGATTCACGGTTTGCAATAGCCATAACCGCTGCACCCGCTGTGGTATTAACTTTGGTGGTCCAGACCGCATCCCATCGTGCCTGAACACCGACCATGAACGGGTCATGACTGGATGCACCTAGCTCATCAAGGACGAAATAGCCGTTGTTCAACCGCATCGTGTGCTTTTCAGTCACAGCATAGGCAAATTGCAGCCCCGCACCTTCGGGGGTATAATCAGGATCAAACACCATGTCGGAGAAAACAAACGGGTTTTCCATTTTCCCGATCGTGCCAGCCAATGTAATGTCGGGGGTGTTAATGGCTGTCCATTTCCCGTATGCAAGGTCTATGAAGACAAACTTCTTTGATGCATTGTCGGCAAAAGTTGCGTTTCCTGAGATCGGGTCACCACCGAAATTGTCGGCACGCTCACTTGAAGTCAGCCGTAGCCCTGCCTCGAAATTATTTAACAGATTTGCGGTAAACCCGAGCCTTGCGCGGTACCGGAATCGGTTCCTGTCCACAAACTCCGGGTTCTCGCTGTAAAACCCTTCGAACCTGCCCCGAAGGTCTCCGTTTATTTTGAAGCTAGTCACCCAATCGGGCAGACCGCTTTTGACCTGGTACGCCTTGGTAAAGTCTTTGTCAGCCTCCTGTCGCAACTCGTTAGCTTCTTTGACGGTCAATATGCCTTTCTCAACCAGCTTGTCCAAAAGAGAATCAACCGACTGCGCCCTGAGGCTTGGCGGGGTCGTTACCAGCATTCCTACTGTTGCAACAAACACCAATACAACTGCATTTTTCTTTTTCATGCGCGTTGAAATTTCAAGGTTCAGCGTCAAAATGGCGTTGCCATGTGACAACCCGGCGGCTGTTATGTTACAATCGCGTTACAATCAAACGTACAAAAATCCGGAAGGCCTTCGCAGACCTTCCGGGCCGCGCCTGGCGCCATTGTTGAAACAAAGCGCCAGTGAACCTTGATCACTTCAACGCGGCAAAATCGGCCTGCCACCAATGCCGCGCCTACGGGTTGATGCGATGTGGTGTCGCAACCGTATCAGATAAATGCCGGGCTGGTCTGTATCGCCTCGGCTAAAACTCTTTAGTCCAAGTTGTCGCAAACCCGACGGGTTGTGCACTGACATGTCTAGCGACCAACCGGGCGGCACCTTCGGCTCAATTGTCAAACTAGAGTTCATTTTTAGCTGAAATTTTATGCGCTTTTGTGTCGCCCGAATCTCAACAAAATTACATTTTGGTAACTTATAGCCCCACTTCGCATCTCCAGTAACACAAACTTCCATGTCGATTGTGTCGCGCGAGTAACGATGGTGTTACTTCTTTGTGACGCTTCATGTTTACGTTTGCGAAGGAACTCGCTGTTCTTTTTTGCAAAGCGGTTGCAACGCTAGTTGCGGCGATCTCGTATAATAGTCGCTTTAACCACACAAAGAGCGAAAAGACATTGCAGTTGGATTCTGGGAAGGCTCAACTCTGCTGTGTGCACGCCGCAAAAATCGAGAAACAACATGTTTGGGAGACTTTTTACGCACGGGGTGGTTGTTTGTAAGCAAGCTGCGCGATACAAGCCCCGGGAACTTTTGTGAAACAGAACACCGTGATGATGCTGAACTTTACGCTGGATTATGGTTATAAACCCGAGCTTGCTTTGCCGAAAAACTCGGTGGTCACCAATAGGGTTGTGGGCCGAGTAGGCCAAAACTTCCTCGCCAATCCCCAGGGCATCTTGCACCCCCGCATGCCTAAAACACGACCATAAACACGCCGCATGCTGCACCTGCAGGACAGGTATCCATCTCCATTTGCCGGGGTGCTTCGTGCACCAACGGCGCACACACCTAGCGTCGTACCCAGCAACCGCATACAACTCACACACCGGCCCAGCATGCGCAACGGCAAAAAGTCCAGCACGCGCAGGATAGACAACTCCACCTTGTCATTAGAGGGTCCCCAATCCGCCACACACCCAGCAAACAACAGGGGACCCGCACAGGAGGGACCACAATGCATTAGCTTAACCTCAGAATACCGCTTACACCGCCAATAGTGCCTGCACCAAACGAGAGCGCTGTCACCGGCCACCTGTTTGTGCCACGTACACCCGAACAGTTCGCTTATGATCTGGACGGTAATCTCA
>FMJZ01043493.1_pt1 | contig 12314 bp, 14 predicted proteins | sample 1987881 | NCBI WGS metagenome assembly FMJZ01 (sample SAMEA4378227, study PRJEB15110) | soil metagenome | biome: soil; feature: Field; material: Soil | place: India | collected 2015-03-11 | depth 0 m | reverse complement strand
AATATTATCTAAGGTTTGTCAAAAGTCAATAGTTATTTTGCTCTGTTATATTACATAACTTTATGTAATTACTAATCCCATTTTCATGGGAACAAGTTTTTCGGACAAAGATGGCAGATTAAATCTGTCATTTACGAAAAATCACGATTATATTTAAGCCTTAATAACACTAATATTACACCCTAATATTAATAATTTTTGAAAAATGCAACAAATTTTTGCGAAAATTTGATAGTTATAAAAACTTACAAATACTGAAATAATATGCAGCTGCAAGGATTTGCACATGGCACTTGACAAAATGAAATTTTTGATTATAATGTTGTATGAAACAATATATTCATACTAAAATTATTAGCAGAAGCTGTGGGTTAGTTATCCTTATAGCCATCGGGAGGCTGGGCCTTATGTCAGCCTGATTTGTTTTATTGAAGTGATAAGGCCCACCAATTACGGTGGGCTTTTTTTTTAAGAAAGGAGGTTCAACAATGAGTCATAATGATAATGATATGAAAAAAGAAAAAAATAACGATATGGAAGACAGATTCACACCTGAAGGAATACCAGTTACCGCGCCTTTGGAAGTTGGATTATATGGTATCTTACATACTTTTGGGGATATTCATCATGATAATAGTACAACAAGAAAAGAAATCAAAATTAACAAAGCAGAAAAATCAATAAAGGGAACATCCGACAAAATGGAGTATACAGGCAATAATGGGACCGCAGTATCCTTGGTCACAGTTATTATACTTATCTTACTTGGGGGTCTTTCATGGCTCTAAATATGCACCGAGCTAACCGAAAGACCCACCATCAAAAGGTGGGTCTTTTTTTTAGTAAACGTCATTATGATAATTAAGCGAGCAGAAAAGGAGGTGTAGTGAGATATAACGGTGCCCGCATTGTGGTCGAATCACTATTAAAGGAAAATGTTGATACGATATTCGCATATCCAGGTGGAGCTGTGATAAGAATATTTGATGAATTTTATAAATTTGGCAAGAGAGTAAGATTGATTTACCCTCGACATGAACAGGCTGCCACCCATGCTGCAGATGGATATGCAAGATCTACTGGTAAAGTTGGTGTTGTTTTGGTCACATCAGGTCCTGGTGCAACAAATACAGTTACTGGAATAGCTACTGCATATATGGATTCTGTCTCCCTTGTCATTATCACTGGACAGGTCTCAACAAATCTTCTGGGTTCTGATGCCTTTCAAGAAGTAGACATAATTGGAATTACAACCCCGGTCACAAAAGAAAACTTTTTAATTACTGACATAAAAGAACTCGGCAAAACTATTAAGACTGCTTTTTACCTGGCACAAACAGGAAGACCAGGACCGGTTTTAATTGATATTCCAGTAGATGTGCAAAAAGCAGAGGCAAAATTCTCTTATCCTGCAAAGACTGATATCATAACTTACAAACCAGCTGAATATTCACAACCATTACAGATAAAAAGAGCTACTTACCTCTTGAAAAAATCGACAAAACCCCTGGTCATTTGCGGTGGAGGTGTAAATATATCAAATTCTATGAATCTCCTCAATAATTTCATAAATGTCGCTAAAATACCTGTTGTTCACACCCTTCAGGGTCATGGAATTAATCCTATGAATAAAGACCTCTACTACGGTGGAATTGGTATGCACGGTTCAATCTATGGGAACTATGCAGTTCAAAACGCTAATCTCATTATTGCATTCGGAGTGAGATTCAGTGATAGAACTATCGGCGACAGCAAAAACTTTGCCTCCAATGCTAAGATTATTCAGGTTGATATAGACCCTACTGAAATAGACAAAAATGTCGAAACTGACGTTCCCATTGTTGGCGATATTAAAAATGTATTATTAGAATTTTTCAAGGTCGCAAAAGATATCCCCGATTGCAGTAGTTGGATAAAAGAATTGGAAGAGATTAAGAAAAAGTATCCCCTTACCTATGAAAGAAATGGTACTTTAAAACCTCAATATCTCATTGAGCTTGCTAACAAATATTTCAAGGAAGACACTATCGTAGTTACAGATGTTGGACAACATCAGATGTGGGTTTCACAATATTACAGATTCAGATACCCGCGCACTTTTCTCACTTCAGGTGGATTGGGCACAATGGGCTACGCCCTTCCCGCTGGTATCGGTGTAAAAATTGGTAATCCATTTAAAGAAGTCTTGGTAATTACGGGGGACGGAGGTCTCCAGATGAACATACAGGAATTGATGACAATAAAAAGGTACCGACTCAGCTTGAAAATAATGATTCTTGATAATAATTGTTTAGGTATGGTTAGACAATGGCAACATCTTTTCTTTGGGAAAAGATATGTTGGAACATCAATGAGTGATAATCCCTCTTTTGCCACTATTGGAAATGCGGTAGGAATAGAAGGTATCACTCTGGAAAAACTTGAACAGGCAGAAGAAACAATGAAGAGGTTCGCCAGGGCAAAACACGCTATGCTCGTTCATGCCAAGATACCACCAGAAGAGATTGTTCTGCCGATGGTTCAACCTGGCGCATCCCTTGATAAACAAATAATTGAAGTAATTAATTAGGAGGAAAAACTATGAAACAACAATCTAAAAAAATATTGTCATCCTCCTTGTCCATAATACTCCCCGTGTTTTAATGAAAATCAGCAGTTTAGTTGCAAGAAAAGGATACAATATTAAAACATTATCTTGCGTAAGGACAAAGAGAGGTGATATGGCACAGATAACAGCCATTCTGGAATCAAAGAATGATGATGTAGACAATCTTCAGAAACAGTTATATTATAAGGTAATTGAAACAGTAAAGATTTTACCGATAGAACCAGAAAAACATATCATAAGAGAGCTTACCTTCATAAAGGTTAAATCAATGAAGATTCCCAGTTCAGAACTTACTCATCTTGTAAAATTGTTTGAAGGTAAGATAATCGACACAAGTGGTAATAATTTTATCGTAGAACTCACTGGAGATACTAAAAAAATAGATTCATTTATTAATGCCATAGGTAAAGATAATGTTATAGACATTGTAAGTTCTGGTGTAGTAGCAATTGATAAATTAAAAAAAGGAGGAAATTAATGGCGGTAATCTACCATGATAAAGATATAAAAGTAAATCACTTGAAAGATAAGAAAATTGCAGTCCTTGGTTTCGGCAGGCAGGGGTGTGCCCACGCATTGAATTTAAAAGACAGTGGCAATAATGTAGTAATTGGTCTCAGAGAAAATAGCAAATCCTGGCAAAAAGCAAAGGATTCTGGATTGAATGTTTTAGCCATAAAAGATGCAGTCAAACACTCTGATATAATTGCTATTTTGCTACCAGATGAGTGCCAATCTGAAGTCTTTGAAAAAGAAATTAGAGAACATCTGGAAATTGGTAAGACACTTATTTTTGCCCATGGGTTTTCTATCCATTTCGCACAGATCATCCCTCCTGAATTTGTGAATGTTGTAATGATCGCACCCAAAGGTCCAGGCCATCTTGTCCGCAGAGAGTATATATCAGGTCGGGGTGTCCCTGCATTAATTGCTGTATACCAGGATTATACAAAAGAAGCAAAAAATCTTGCACTTTCATATGCTTGGGGAATAGGAGCCACAAAGGCCGGAGTTATTGAAACAACATTCAAAGAAGAAACCGAAACTGACCTTTTTGGTGAACAAGCAATTTTATGTGGTGGTCTCTCTTCATTGATGAAAGCTGGCTTCGAGATATTGATGGAAGCAGGTTACCAACCAGAAATAGCATATTTTGAATGTATAAATGAGATGAAATTGATCGTGGACTTAATTTACGAAGGCGGCTTCTCTTTAATGAGGGATTCTATTAGTAACACAGCAGAGTATGGTGATTACATAACTCAAAATAAGATAATTACTGAACAGACATATTACCGCATGCGAACAATTTTGAAAGATATACAAAGTGGAAAATTTGCTACAGACTGGATACTGGAGAATAAGGCGAGCAAGCCGTTTCTGAAAAGAATGCGAAAGTTAACCAAAGAAAGTTTAATGGAAAAGGTGGGTCAAGAAATACGCGAAATGATGCCTTGGTTAAAAAATAATAGCAGTACTAAAGACTGATTGGAGGACAAAATGCGAAGCAATATAATCAAAAAGGGATTCACAAGGGCACCACATAGAGCATTACTTAAGGCATTGGGTTTAATTGATGAGGAATTGAAAAAACCCTTGATCGGTATTGTTTCCTCAGCAAATGAAATAGTCCCAGGACATATCCACCTAAGAGAAATTGTTGAAGCAGTAAAAACAGGCATTCAGATTGCGGATGGCACCCCTATGGAATTCTCAACTATTGGAATCTGCGATGGATTGGCAATGGGACATCGGGGAATGAAATTTTCTCTTATATCACGAGAGATAATTGCTGATTCAATTGATGTTGTCGCTAATGCATTGCCTTTTGATGGACTTGTCTATGTATCCAACTGTGACAAGATTACACCTGGAATGCTTATCGCAATGGGAAGACTAAATATCCCTTCTATATTGGTAAGTGGTGGTCCAATGCTTGCTGGTTTTCATAAAGGTAAATCCATAAACCTTGTCACGGTTTTTGAGGCAGTTGGAGCATTTAAAACTGGTAATATTCCAATGAATGAATTGAAACAAATAGAAGATTCAGCCTGCCCTGGTGCTGGTGCCTTTGCCGGGTTATTTACTGCCAATTCAATGAATGCGTTGGCTGAAGCCCTGGGTGTGTCATTGCAAGGAAATGGCACAATTCCTGCGGTATTTTCAGAAAGAATAAGACTTGCCAAAAAAGTGGAATAAAGATTATGGAACTTGTAAAGAAAAACATCACACCGCGAGCTATAGTAAATGAAGATTCATTTCATAACGCTATCGTAGTAGACCTTGCCCTTGGTGGCTCAACTAATACAGTGCTACATTTATTAGCAATTGCAAAGGCATTTGTTATCAATCTAGAATTGCCCACATTTGATAAATTAAGCAGAAAAGTTCCTACGATCTGTAACTTCTCTCCGGTTGGTAGATACCATATTGAAGACCTCTATAAAGCCGGTGGTGTCTTTGGAGTCATGAAACGACTCGCAACGGGCAACCTTATTAAAAAAAATGCCAGGACCGTATATTTGAAGAAGATTGGAGAATTACTTAAAAATATTGAAATCACAAATAGTGATGTCATACGACCAATTAATAGACCATATCACAGACAAGGTGGAATTGCAGTTCTCTATGGGAATCTTGCTAAAAATGGCGCTGTAGCTAAGTTATCCGGGGTTCCCCCAAAAATGCGATATCACCGTGGCCCAGCAATTGTATTCAACAATGAAGAAGAAGCAACAAAGGCGATCCTAGATAAAAAAATAAAGAAAGATGATGTAATCGTAATCAGGTATGAAGGACCAAAAGGTGGACCCGGTATGAGAGAAATGCTTTCTCCAACATCTGCAATCATCGGTATTGGATTGGTCAATGATGTTGCCTTGATTACCGATGGTCGTTTCTCAGGCGGCTCAAAAGGCGCAGTTATTGGACACATTTCACCTGAAGCAGCAGAAGGAGGTATGATTGCTATTTGTCAAAGACGGCGACTTAATTGAAATTGATTTTAATAAGAGAAAGTTAAATCTTCTAATTCCCGAATCAGAAATAAAGAAGCGCCATTTTAGATTGAATTTAAATAAACACAAGGAAAAAGACGAAGTGGTAAAGAGATACTCATATCTTGTCAAATCTGCGCATACTGGTGCAGTTTTAAAAGAAACAATCTAAGGAGGCACTTAAATGAGCCATGTGAAAATCTATGATACTACCTTAAGAGATGGAGCCCAGGGAATGGGTATTTCATTTTCCATAGAAGACAAAATCAAAATCGCACAAGTACTCGATGAATTGGGTGTCCATTATATTGAAGGAGGTTGGCCTGGTTCAAACCCAAAAGACAAAACTTTTTTTGAAAAGGCAAAAAAATTATCATTCAAAAATGCCAAGATTACAGCATTCAGCTCAACGAAAAGACCTAAATTAAAGATTGCTAAAGATTCTAATATCCGGAGTCTCATCAGGGCAGAAACCCCGGTCTTTACAATCTTTGGCAAATCATGGGATTTACATGTGAAGGATATATTAGGTGTAAGCATTGAAGAGAACCTTGATATGATATACAGCACAATCAGTTATCTCAAGAAATATACCGATGAAATCATCTATGATGCTGAACATTTCTTCGATGGTTACAAAGCTAATCCTGAGTATGCTATAAAGACAATCATTACTGCCCAGAATGCAGGGGCTGATATCATTGTGCTATGCGACACGAACGGTGGCACAATGTGGTATGAACTTGAGGATATCATAGCAAAGGTAAAAAAAGAGATTGAAACACCACTTGGCATCCATTGTCATAATGATGCAGATATAGCAGTAGTAAATTCACTCGTCGCTGTAAAAAAGGTATCATTCAAATACAGGGTACAATAAACGGCATTGGCGAGCGCTGTGGTAATGCAAATCTTTGTAGTATAATTCCAAATTTATACTTCAAAATGAATACTGAATCCATTCCCAAAGACAATATTAAAATGCTCTCCTCAATTTCAAGATTAGTTTCGGAATTATCCAATCGACAGTCTGTGCCTAATCTTCCTTATGTCGGAGAATATGCCTTTGCGCATAAAGGCGGTGTTCATGTATCAGCAGTAAAGAAAAAAACCATCTCTTATGAGCACATTCAACCCGAACAAGTCAGAAATAAAAGAAAAATTTTAATTTCTGAGCTCTCGGGAAAAAGCAATGTCCAGGAGAAACTCAAGGAATTTGGAATTAGAATAAAAAAGAGTTCACCGGCAATAAGAAATGCCCTTGATAGAATTAAAGGACTTGAAGCAGATGGTTATTATTTTGAAGGAGCTGAAGCTTCGTTTGAACTTCTCTATAAATTATCAATGCATAAGATAAAAGAATATTTTACACTGCAAGGACTCAGAATTCTCGTCTTGAAAAATTCAGATAATAATAGTGCCTGGGCTGAAGCAATAATCAAAGTCAAAATTCCAGAAAAAATTGCCCGTGCTCGTGGCTACTCGGAAACGGTTGAACAAACTTCCACAGATGGCAGAGGACCGGTTGAAGTCCTTGATAAAAGTTTAAGAAAGGTTCTTGAAAAGTTCTATCCAGAAATAAAGAAAATAAAACTAACAGATTACAAAGTTAGAATTCTTAATGAACAAGCAGGGACAAAAGCAACAACAAGGGTGCTTATAAACTTCACCGATGGGAAAATGAAATGGAGCACAGTTGGTGTATCCGACAACATCCTTGAGGCATCATGGATTGCACTGTCTGATGCTTTTAGATATAAACTTATGAGAAATGACGAAATGAAAGATAAAAAAAGGAGGTAACGAATGAATGAAAAAATATTGATATTTGATACAACCCTGCGTGATGGTGAACAAGCGCCGGGATTCAGTATGAATGTTGGAGAAAAATTGAGGGTGGCTAAGCAACTTGAAAGGCTGAAGGTAGATATCATTGAGGCAGGATTCCCCATCGCGTCTGAAGGTGATTTCAACGCAGTAAGGCAGATTTCAAAGGAATTAAAAAATGTAAAAGTTGCTGCTCTTGCCAGAGCAAATAACGCAGATATCCTGCGCGCAGCCGAGGCTTTGGAAAAGGCACGCTCAGCACGAATTCATCTTTTTATTGCCACATCAGATATCCACCTTGAGAAAAAACTCAAGATGTCCCGTCAACAGGTGATCGACACCGCGGGCAGGGCGATCGAGTTCGCCCAAAAATACATTGATGACATTGAATTCTCAGCCGAAGATGCAACAAGGAGTGACTGGGAATTTTTAAGCGAGGTTTACTCGGTCGCAATCAAGTCCGGGGCAGCAACAATAAACATACCTGATACTGTTGGATATGCAGTCCCTGAGGAATTTGCACGCCTCATTTCATATCTCAAGGCAAATGTAGAAAATATTGATAAAGTTATCGTCAGTGTCCATTGTCACAATGACCTCGGCATGGCGGTGGCAAATTCGCTTGTAGCAATCACATCAGGAGCAAGACAGGTTGAATGCACAATTAATGGTATTGGTGAAAGGGCGGGCAATGCCGCACTTGAGGAAATTGTGATGAACATCAAAACAAGAAAAGATTTTTACAAGGTTCAATGTAGAATTGACACAAAATTCCTCTATCCTACAAGCCGTCTGCTCAGATATATAACTGGGATACCTGTCCAGACAAATAAGGCGATCGTTGGTGATAATGCGTTTGCCCATGAAGCGGGAATACACCAGGATGGGATTCTAAAAGACCGTAGGACATATGAGATTATGACTCCAAAACTCGTTGGCTTTCCCACAACCGTCCTCGTGCTGGGTAAGCATTCAGGAAGGCATGCATTCAGAGAGAGATTAAAATCCCTAGGTTATGAATTATCTCCTGAAGAATTTGAAAGGGCTTTTAATGCCTTTTAACACCTCGCGGATAAGAAGAAAGTTGTGTATGATGAAGACCTTGAGGCAATCGTCCTTGATGAAATTTTTAACATTCCCTGCAAATATAAATTGCGGTGTGTCAACATCTCTTGTGGAACTAATGTATTACCGACCGCGACGGTAGAAATCAAGATTGGTAATAACTATGTTAAAAAAATGGGTTCAGGCAACGGTCCAGTTGACGCTGTTTACAGAACTATATCCTCTATTACAAAGATCAAAACCCGTCTCATCAAATTTTCAGTCCAATCATTAACACCGGAAACAGATGCAATCGGTGAAGTGATTGTGTATCTTAAATCAAATAAAATCACTGTTACTGGTCGTGGTTCCCATACAGATATCGTTGTTGCCAGTGCAAAGGCTTATGTTGATGCTCTGAATAAGATTGCATTTAAAAAAGAAAATAAAAGGAGTAAATATGGGTATGACCATCACTGAAAAAGTCATTGCCGCACATAGCCAAAGGAAAAAAGTATCACCGGGTGAATTTGTGATGGCAAAGGTAGATATGGTCCTAGCGAATGACATTACGGCGCCCATGGCAATCAATGAATTCTATGCGACAAAAGCACAAAAGGTATTTAACCGGAATAAAATTATATTCGTCCTTGACCATTATGTCCCGAATAAAGATATCAAATCTGCGGAAAATTGTAAATTAATAAGGGAGTTTGCTCAAAAATTCAAAGTAACAAATCTCTTTGAAGGGAGTAATGGAGGAATTGAACATGCTCTTTTGCCTGAGAAGGGATTCATAAAACCCGGAAGTTTAATCATCGGTGCTGATAGCCATACCTGCACCTATGGTGCACTCGGAGCATTTGCGACCGGGGTTGGAAGTACTGATGTTGCAGGAATTATGCTTACCGGTGAAATCTGGTTAAAGGTTCCGGAGACGATGCGAATCATATTTTATGGAAAAAAGCAGCGCTGGGTCTATGGCAAAGATCTGATTTTGAAAATTATAGGCGATATAGGTGTTGATGGAGCAAATTATAAGGCGATTGATTTTACTGGCGAAACCATGAGAGAACTCTCCATAGCCGCACGTTTTACGCTCTGTAATATGGTTATTGAGGCTGGAGCAAAGAATGGTATCATCACACCAGATGGAATCACAAAAGTGTTCTTAAAAAATGTTAATAAAAAAACATCTACTTACTACAAAAATGACCCTGATGCTTATTTTTGCAAGATATTAGAATATAATGTGTCAAATATCGAACCATTAGTGGCTCTCCCCCATTCACCTGGGAATGTAAAAAGTGTCTATGAATTGAATCGCATTGAAATTGACCAGGTCGTCATTGGTTCCTGTACAAATGGCTGGCTTGAGGATTTGAGAATCGCAGGAAATATATTAAAAGGCAGGAAGGTTAATAGAAATGTGAGACTGTTAATATTCCCTGCAACTTATAAGATATACAAAAGGGCACTTTCCGAAGGTCTCACCAAGGTCTTTACAGATGCGGGTGCAATTGTATGCCCACCAACCTGTGGTCCGTGTCTTGGAGGACACATGGGGATCCTCGCAAAAGGTGAACGAGCCTTAGCAACGACCAACAGAAATTTCATCGGTAGAATGGGACATCCAGAAAGTGAGGTATATCTTTCAAATCCAGCAATTGCCGCATCTTCAGCAATCCTCGGCTGGATTGGAACGCCGGATAATTTAGGAATGAAGGGGAATGAGGTCAAATGAAATTTGAAGGGAGAGTATGGAAATTCGGTGATAATATCGATACAGATGTGATAATCCCTGCAAGATACCTAAATACATCTGACCCTGAAATTCTTGCCCAGCACTGTATGGAACCAGTAAGACAAAATTTTTCAAACCTTGTGAACAGAGGAGATATAATCGTTGCCTGGGCAAATTTTGGTTGTGGTTCATCAAGAGAGCATGCACCAATCGCTATAAAGGCCTGTGGCATCCCTGTCGTGATTGCAAAATCCTTTGCACGGATATTCTTCCGCAATGCAATCAATATCGGACTTTCAGTAATTGAAATGCCACAGTTATACGAGATTATTTTAGAAGGTGATAGACTCTATGTTGACCTGCAAAAAGGATTTTTGGAACATTGCTCAACCAAATCTAGATACAGCATACCAAAATATCCGGAATTCTTACAGAAAATAATATACTCTGGTGGTCTCATTCCTTATTATTTAAAAAAACAAAAGGACATCCTATGAAAAAGAAAGAATTCAGATTACTCCTTCTGCCTGGAGATGGTATTGGACCAGAGATTATGAAGGAAGCTATTAAGATAATAGAAGTAATATCACAAACAGGAATGAAAATTGAGACCGATATAGATTTAATCGGTGGTTCTGCTATAGATGTATATGGAAAACCAATCGCCGAATCGGTAATAAAAAAGGCAAAGACAAGCGATGCAATCCTCCTCGGTGCAGTAGGTGGTCCAAAATGGGATTCCCTGCCTTATGATTCAAGACCAGAACAAGGTTTATTGATATTAAGAAAAAAACTTGGTCTCTTCGCAAACCTAAGACCAATTAAATCCTGGAGTCAACTTCTTGATTCCTCACCTTTAAAGAGAAATATTTTAACCGGGGTAGATTTTATCATCGTCCGCGAACTTACAGGTGGCATTTATTTTGGTAAACCAAGGGGTATAAAACTTACTCAAAAGGGTGAAAAAGGTTATAATACCGAGTTGTATTATCGATACGAGATTGAACGGATTTCACACCTTGCATTCCAATTAGCACGAAGTCGAAGAAAAAAGGTCACCTCTGTAGATAAGGCAAATGTCCTTCAATCATCGATCTTGTGGCGAAAGATTGTAAATGAAGTTCATAGAGAATACCTTGATGTTGAACTTAATCATCTTTATGTTGATAACTGCGCAATGCAGATAATTAAGGGCCCAAAGCAGTTTGACATTATACTCACAAATAATATATTCGGCGACATTTTGAGCGACGAATCTGCAATAATTACAGGTTCTATCGGTATGCTACCTTCGGCGAGTCTCGGGGCAAAGTATGGATTATATGAGCCAGTCCATGGAAGCGCACCGGATATCGCAGGTAAAAATATAGCAAATCCCTGTGGAATAATCCTCTCCCTTGCTCTACTGTTCAGATATTCTTTAAACAAACCAAAGATTGCAGATGCAATTGAGGGAGTTGTTGGGAAAATTCTGGAGGATGGTTACAGAACTACTGATATAGCAGAAAAAGGCTCAAAAGTATTAAATACATCTGATATGGGAGACCGCATAAACGCAGAACTAGTGAGGATGTTGACGAGATTGTAGTTCCTATTGAGATTTAAGAAAAATAAAATTTACCAGTAAATCCGTATTTCAAGGGCATCTGACCATTCAGAAAGTGCACCCTTTTTATCCTTTGCCTGCGACTTAATATAATAAAAACCAGGGTATGACCAGGAATGGGAAAGGGATACATTACTATTTGAGGGAACATAAGGACTCCAGCTGGATGTATCACCATCACCCCAGGAGAATCTGATTGCAATGCTATCACCATCAGGGTCAAGTGCAAATGACGTGTAGTAATAGACGGTATCAACATAACCAATTGTAGGTCCTGTTGGTGTTGACGGTTTATTGGGTGGATGGTTTGTTGTTAAAGAAATTGTAATTTGTTTGCTGCGAGACCAATCCGATAAAGCGCCCTTTCCATCTTTTGCTTGCGCCCTTATGTAATAAGTGCCAGCATTTCGCCAGGAGTGATACATATGCACAGGGTCTCCGCTGGAGACATAAGGACTCCAGGCAGATGTATCACCATCACCCCAGGAA
>FMJZ01010964.1_pt1 | contig 12315 bp, 12 predicted proteins | sample 1987881 | NCBI WGS metagenome assembly FMJZ01 (sample SAMEA4378227, study PRJEB15110) | soil metagenome | biome: soil; feature: Field; material: Soil | place: India | collected 2015-03-11 | depth 0 m | reverse complement strand
AAAAAAGCCGCCTTGTCCGCAATCATCTAGTTTGCCTTCTACACGCCTTGATCCTGCTCTTTAGCGCCATACCCAGGGCCGTTGCGGAAAAAGTCATAGTTGGCTTGAATATCCTGACGCAGATCAACCACCTCGCCCGGTTGGAGTTGCCGCACGCAATCCAACACTACTCTGTTCCCATGATGGTTGACGCCTTCGTAACGCCCGGTCAGACCAACACGGCTAATATATTCGCCGCCCTTCGCCGTATACGCCGACGGCACTTCATCTTCCGGGAAAATCGCTCCATAGGGGCATGCCGGCACGCAGGCGCCGCAGTCAATGCAGGTATCCGGGTCAATGTACATCCAGGGGTATTGCTCAATCGGTTGCCCCGGCACGATGCAATCCACCGGACAGACCTCGATACAACCGCGATCGCGCAGACACAAACTGGTGATAATGTAAGTCATGGAGATTCCTCCTCGTTGGATTGAGAATTTGATATATTCTACCCTAAAAAACCGCATCAAACAAGATAGTCGAACTTCTTCCTCGCTGCCGGCACCTACCCCTCCCTGCTAAAAAGTTCCTTTCGTCGGTTTTCCCCCAACAATTAACCTCACTGTGATTTCTCGCTCTCCCTGCGCATTGGGAAAGAGTGCCACTGCGAATCACGCCGACCTCGAACGGGATGATTTCTCCACTCACTTCTCCGCGCCCGTTCAGGCGACAAGCACCAACGCCGAACGGCGCACATCCTATAGGCCGACCTGATTGAAGAAGGGCATTGCCTAGGCTGCAAAGCGCCAGCATTCTGTGCGCTGTCAGTCTCAACCCATTCGGCGCGTTGCAAGAGGTGTGGGTGATGCTCCCAGAGGAGAAGATCGCCGGCCTCGGCGAATCGCCGCGCAAGCATCTGCTGTCGCTCGGTCGGCACGGCCTGGTGCTCCGCGCCCCAATGCACAGAGACGATGACGAATGCGCCGTCTTCACATGCCCGATGAACGACCGTAGTGCGGCCTCCACAGCAAGCAGCGTCCAAACGTCATCGAAGGCCAAGAAAGCCAGTCGCAAGCCGTTGATTCGGTGGACTACCGGCTCCAATGTCGAGCCTAGGGGAGTCAGATCGATCGCCTCCAGCCGCGAGGCGGTGAATCGCAGTCCCCTGCAGGCCGCAGTCGCAGCGGCAGTTATTGGCGACGGAAAGCAAGCCCTATCTCCAGGAGACAAGCGCCTCGGACGCCGAATCGTCTGTACACAGATTGTAACCTTCCCTATGAGATTGCCCGGGAGATCGATCGCCGGGGGATTTTCCTGATTGGCAAAGGCCGGATCGGCGGTCCGCAGACGCCTCGTCAGGAAACCAAATGAATCGGCAACAGGGGTCACACTGCGCCCGAGGCTAAGATTAATTACCTAGCGCCACAATGATTATTGTGTAGTAGGCGTTTCGGCCAGTCTCTCGGGCATTTGCAGTGGTAAAGCGCCATTCCACGGCGGCCTGAGCGTCCTTCCGCCCCTTTGTCCAGGCCCCCATTTCTTGCCATACCGCTTCTAGGCCCGGCAGACGCCTATGCAAGCATGGAAGGGCCAGAACACAGCCGGCTGCCATGCTTTGGGGTGTAATGAAATGCCAACTTCCGGGACAACGGGCAGGCCTCCTCCGGCGGAAAAGCCCGGCACAACAGTGGTCGGCATATGGGTGTTCAGATTGTCCGACGCCACCCGGATGACCTCTGCTTCTGATCTCATCCACCAGCATGCTCATCGGGCGAGCAAACTCCTTCCGGTGCCATGTTCCGTCACCGTGACCTTTCGCTGCCTTTTCAAAGGTTGGAAGACCAGAGACAGATTCCAACTCCCGTGTCGTTCATACGCAATCTACTCGCCGGGGCTGGCCCGCCTTCATAGGCAACGGCTCGTGAGCGTCCTCCAGAAAGCACACCGCCAGCCATGTGGGGTCATAGGGTTCACCATACGATTCCAACACATCCTCCATCCGCCCGATGCAACCGGCCATCACCTGATCTATGCGCCACTGCTCCTTCGGCCAAGGGTTGAGGTAACACCCTTTGCACCGTTTTGTCGGAGATGGACTCCATCACCCCAAGTTCTACCCATGTGTCGGCCAGAAGTTGCATCGTCCGGCGTTCTCGCCCCGGGGGTGGAACACGGCAGGCCAGAGCTATCAGACCGGCCTCCTGTTTTCTGTCCGGTTTCCACCGGACACTCGGACGAGAGCGCTCGGAGAGAGCGGTCTCCAGGCCCGCTTCGGCAAAATGTTTCCGGATGTTGAGGACTGCTTATGAGGAACCGACCTACAGGGCGGCGGCCATCAAATCACCGTTGTTTTCCTCCGCCAAAAGCAGCAGGAGACAGGCGCAGGTAAGCATTCGCGCCCCACTTCCTCCTTTTTTGCGAAGATGATACAAGTACGATTTCTGTTCTTCGTTATAACTGAACGGGACACTTCTCGGGTCTAGGCATAGCTTCCTTCCCCCCGCCAGAGTTTGGAAGGAAGGATACCACCCCACAACTTTCATGGTCAAAGAGCAGGGGCATCCAGGCCTTCATGGCCGATCCGTTTCAGCGACGACGGTTTTTTGCCGCCGGAGCATGGCTCGGCGCCTTGCCAATCATGATCATTTACCCAACCCTCCAGGATCAAATTGCAGGTAGTCTGACTCGGGGCACGGTGAGGGGGTGAGGGCGAGTCGCTCTCCGTCTTGTAACCCCGCGCGGAACCGTGGCTTTCCGAAAATAAAGGGCTGCTTCGAATGTTTCTCAAAGCAACCCTATTAAGAGTGGCGGGGAGGGCGGGATTCGAACCCGCGGCTGAGGTTTTAGCCCCAGCACTCACTTAGCAGGCGAGCCCAATCGGCCATCTCTGGCACCTCCCCGGAAACGCTCTGTCTCGATTGTAACGGAAAACTGCTGCTTTTCAAAGGGAACTGTGCGTCGCCAACAGCGGAGGGAGAGGGATTCGAACCCCCGGTGACCTCACGGCCACGACGGTTTTCAAGACCGTTGCCATAAACCACTCGGCCATCCCTCCGGCAAACGGATTCTACCATAAACCAACACCTGCCCAATTGTCCTCTCGCCAGCGCTTTTCCTCTTATGCGTTGGCCACAAAGGCCGGGATCTCCACGGTCGTCCCCTCGCCGGTTGGAACGAGGTAATACGGCAACCAGGCAACGCCAAAGAGGTTGAGGAAGACATCGCTCTTCTTGGGCGCAATGACGATTTGTGCCACATCATTCACCGCATCGCCCCAACGAGCGTTGATTTCCTCCACGAGGCGCTGACGTTCCTCCTGTAGGCGGGTCAGTTGTTCGCGGTAGACACGCAACGCCTCCAGTGATTCGTCCACCTCTGCTTTAGCCTGCCCCGTCAGGCGGCGCTTCGTAAGCGAGGTGGAAATCCGCCGGCCACCGCGCCTGCCTAGGACGCCCAGAACGCCGAGGACGTTTTCCGCATGGGTGGCAATTTCCTCGCGTTTGCGCTCCTGTAACTCGATTTCATCCATACGCAGTTCGCGCTCCTCGCGCGCGATTTTCTCCTGCAAAGTCTTGATCTGACGATCAAGAGCGGCGATCGCCCTGGTCACTTCCGCGTCGCGCGCCTGGCGGGCTGCTTCCGAACAGGCTGTCACGAACTCGGCTTGCGAGACCTCGGGCGTGGCATAGACCTTCAAGGCCTCATTGGCGCGCACTTCCACACGCACCGTACGATAGATCCAATCCACAAAGTCGCGCTGCAAAGCAGTCAGCGCACGCGCATCCGAAAGCGGGGCATCCAAGGAGGCGAAGGAGGCCTGTGGGACAGGCGCGGGATCGAAAGCCTCCGGCGCGGGAAGGCGACAGGTGAAATCCTCCCAACGAATCATGCCACGCTGGTCAGGCCTGGCAACCAGAACCGATCGCGTCACTTCCCTATCCAGTGCAAACCTGCGCTCGAGGAAACGCGCCGTCGCCGAAGCGAGCAGAGCCGGCCGATAGAGCACCTCATACGTTGTCGCCCCCGACGGCAAGGATACCCCGGCCGTCGCAGCGGCCTTGACCAAGGAGAGATTAAGGGGCAAGAAGAATTCCGCCACCCCAGCCGGCGCGGCCGGGCGCGTACGGCTAGCAGCGCCCGTTCCAGATGCCTGGGCTTCTCTAGGCCCGGCGAAAGCCGTTGAAGTCGCGGATGGGGCAGGGGGCATTGCTGTTTCCAGCGTTGCCCCGGCCAATTGATTCAAGGCGGGAATCTGCGCGCGGGTGAGCGGCCCAGCCAGATAATTCATTGCCCAGCGCGTGTGGAAGAGTATCGGTTTGGGGGTCGATTCATGAACATTGTGCAACAGGAACACGCGCTTCTCCAATCGGGAAATCAATTTATCGAACGCCGCGCGGTTGAGACCGCTTGCGCTGGCACCTTCCAGCCCATCGAGCAAGCGTTGTTTATCTTGATCGGTCTGCAGTTTTCCAATGAACCAGGTGCCGGCATTGGAAATGGCTTTGTAGTCCAGGTCAATCGGGTTTTGTGTCGCCAGGAGCACGCCCAAGCCAAAAGCACGTCCCTGTTTCAAGAGGCGCAATAAGGGCGGCTTGGAGGATGGATTTTGAACCGGCGGCAAGTAACCATGAATCTCATCCATGTAAAGAATGACGCGAAGGTTTGACGAACCGGGTTGAAAACGCATCCAGGTCTCGACTGCCGTAAACAGCAACGTCACGAAGAACATACGTTCCACGTCGGAGAGATGCGCCAGGTAAAAAATGGAGTGCCGCGGCCTCCCTTGCGGCGTGTAAAGCAAAGCGGCAATATCCAGTGGTTGACCAATCCGCCAGAGTTCGAAGGAGGGCGCGGCGAGGATATTGTTTAGGCGCAATGCCAGTTCGACCCGTTCCTTCGGGGGGAAGAAGGTATCCACCGAAAAGGCCCCAACCTTATTGAAAGGAGGGGTTTGAACTTGTAGGATAAGTTCGTTAAGGTCAAGTGGACGATTCTGACTCCAGGCTGCCTGAAAGATATGGGATAGCAAAACATGTTCACGCGAGCGAAGCGGGTCAATCCCCGAGAAACCTGCCAGCCCCAGAATAGCCATGACTGTGCTATTCATACGCTCGATCAGGATTTCACGGTGCAGCGTCCAATCTAACCCAGGCGATGTCAGCGAACCCAAAATGTTGATCGGTAGACCGGCATCGGAGCCAGGGGTATATACCGCATACCGAACCGAATCCTTGAGCGCCTGGATGTGTTGGCGTTCCAGCCCCCATTCCGTCAACCCCTTGCGCCACTGCTCGGCGGCCTCGATTGCCGCCTGTTCTAACGACTTGCCCGTCCGACGGGCAATCTCGGCGTTCATCCAGGGCCGAAAATCGTCAGCCGATAGGGCCGGAAAATGCAACAGGAGGTTGGTCAAGTCGCCTTTCGGGTCAATCAACAACGCCGGCATTCCTTGCAGGGCGGCCTCTTCCAGCAACGTGATGCAAAGGCCGGTTTTACCCGAGCCCGTCATTCCGACGACGATAGCGTGGGTCGTTAAATCATCCGGGTCATACCAAAAGGGTTGTGTGGTGGTGGCGCCGGCTTCCAAGTCGAACAGGCGACCAAGATAGAATTTTTTGCCCATAACCATCTCCTCCACGAGAGCGCGGTTCGTGTTCGGCTCGCGCCCATAAAAAAACGTAGAACCTCACCTTGACCGACAACCGGTTTCCACGCATTCTCTGCGCGCACGAGGAACGTGCGACGTGAATACTCTTTTGTCCATTATAGCGCATTTCCGTCCTCCATCGCCGCGCTGCGCTTGAAGGGCGCAGTGTTTTAATGTATAGTAAAGCAAGACTCTCCAAGGAGGTGATTCCAATGTCCAAAAGCGACCTCTTGCGCATCCGGATTCGCGCTCTAACGCTCTTTGTGATAGCCGCTCTGACCCTGAGAGGGTTGACCGCCCTGCCTCTCAGTTACGAGTTGGACTACCTCAATCGTGTAGCCGGACCACAGTCTATTTTCGTTCGTCTTTTCCCCAACGTGACCGCCTGGATCGGACAGGTATACGATGGTCTGACAAACTGTTGGGCGCGCTATCCCTTCCTGGCCTATGGCACCGACTGGTTGGCCTTCGCGCATTTTGTCATTGCCCTGGCCTTCCTAGGCGTTCAGCACGATCCTATCAAGAATCGTTGGACCGTCGAATGGGCCATGCTTGCCTGCGCTCTTGTCATCCCTTGGACGCTCCTTTCCGGCGCAGTGCGCGGCATCCCCTGGTTCGGGCAATTGGTCGACATGGCTTTCGCTATCCTTGGAATCATTCCCCTAGCGTTCCTCCGCCGCGATATTCGACTTCTGGAAAGTCTCCCCTTGCCATAAGTGGGGAACGATGATAAATTTAGAAATAAGGTATGCTGATTGTCATTTGACAATCCAGAGTAAGTGCAGCACCCTACATAAAATCACCCTGCAAGGAGAATTCTATGGCCCTCAAGATTACTGATGAATGCATTGCTTGTGGCGCCTGCCTGCCAGAGTGCCCAACGAATTCCATCACAGAAGGTACGCCGTATGTCATCAACCCCGACACGTGCGTGGAATGCGTTGGTTACTTCGATGCGCCGCAGTGTCAGGCGGTTTGCCCGGTGGCCGATGTCGCCATCATCAAAGCGTAACGAAACCCGCACAAGAAAGAAATCCCCTGGCCGGGGATTTCTCGTTTAAAGGAGCTGCCTTCGTGCGCGCAGGAGGAAAGCCTGTGAAAGAGAACAATTCCACATGGAGCTCTTTTCGCGTGGTCGGTCTCTCTCGCTTCGGTCTAACAAGCGCTTTTCTTGTGGCTTTGACTTCAAAATTGGCTTCGTCTTTGACGTTTTCCCGCCAGCTCCACGAGAAAGTCCTCAGAAGAGGCCTGTCGTATAGGACGGCAAGACAGCCTTCCGAGATTGTCACAGCAAAAGCCCAAAATCAAGCAGCGCCGATACAAAAGAGCGCCGGATTAACCCATCCGCTCTAACAGAGCAATTGCGTTCCGCATTCGCTCCAGCACCTTCTCCTTGCCGACGATTTCCATACTTTCAAACAAGGGCGGACTGACAGTCTGGCCCGTCACGGCCACACGCAAAATACCGAACACCTGACCGGCTGTCAGGCCAAGTTCGGCAGCGAGTTGACGCAACGGCGGTTCGGCCAACGCGGGCGTGACTTCCGGCAAGGATTCCAGAATCTGGTAGGCCCGGCGCGCCGCCTGCGCCGATTGGGCCGCCGTCAACCCCTTGGCGACGAGTTCCTCTGGCTTCGGCTCCACACGCTCGCGGAAGAACCAAGCAGCAAAAGGAAGGCTATCATCTAACGTGACCAGACGTTCCCGAATCAAAGGGACGATGCGCCGCAATAGGGAATCGTCCGCTTGGAGACCAGCGGAAAGGAAATATGGTTTGATGCGCGCGGCCAGATCGCCGTCGGGCAGACAACGGATGTGCGCCGCGTTGAAGTGGTCGAGTTTGGCAAAGTTAATGGCAGCCGGCGAGGGCGTCAGGCGCGTGATGTCGAACCGCGCGATCATCGCGTCCAGCGTCATCAGTTCATCCTCCGCCACCCCCCAGCCCATCAACGCAATCCAGTTCAAGACTCCTTCGGGAATATATCCTAGGGCCTTCATATCCCCGATGAAAATCGAATGGTCATCCTTGAGCGCTTCCACCGCATCGCGTTTGCTCATCTTCCCTTTGCCGCTGGGTTTCAGGAAAATCGAGAGGTGAATCCAGACCGGCTCTTCCCAGCCGAAGGCGCGTACCACGTTGACATGCAAGGGAAACGTAGACAACCACTCTGCGCCGCGAATGACATGGCTGATTTTCATGAGATGGTCATCCACCATAGCGGCCAGATGATAGGTTGGCAGACCGTCCGACTTGAGCAAGATAGAGTCGTCCAGGGCCCTGTTTTCCACCGTTATCGGCCCGCGCAATAAATCAACGGCTGTGGTTGTCCCATCCCTGGGCATCTTGAACCGAACGACGTGCCGGTCGCCTGCGCGCACGCGCCGTCTCGCCTCATCGAGGTCAAGCGCGCGGCAGGCGCCATCGTAGCGAGGGTTCTCCTTGCGTTGCATTTGTTCCCGTCGCGCCTGCTCCAAGCGCTCTGGCGGGCAGAAGCACGGATAGGCATGGCCCTTTTCCACCAATTTCCAAGCGTAGTCACGATAGATCTCTTCACGTTCCGTCTGCCGATACGGCCCATAAGGACCGCCTATATCGGGCCCTTCATCATACTCCAGTCCTAACCAGCGCAGACCGTCCATGAGTTCCTGTTCCGCCCCGGGGACGAACCGCTTGCGGTCTGTATCCTCGATACGCAGAATGAACTGTCCGCCGGTGCGGCGCGCCAACAGATAATTGTAGAGCGCGGTGCGCGCCGACCCCAGGTGCATGCGACCGGTAGGAGAAGGCGCAAAGCGCACACGCGCCGGCGTTAAGGGAGTAGAGGAAGGCGATGAATGCTCCATAAGGCCTCTGGAATGACTTTGCGACGTGCTCGTTCTGTCAAAAAGCGCATCTCTTCACGACGTATGCTTGCTTGTCTCGATTGCACGGAAGCGCGTCGCACGCATGTGAAGTTTTCGACGCGAATCGGGTAAGGCAGGACTAGAATTCGAGAGGTTGACGGCGCATGACAACGCTCTCCACCAGACCGATGCCGATCATCAACGAGACCAAACCACTGCCGCCATAACTGATGAAGGGCAACGGCAAGCCCGTGACAGGAATGAGGCGCAAATTAACGGCAATATTGACCGCTCCCTGGAAGAAGAGCAAGACCGCCACGCCATACGCGATCAGGGAACCGAACGGATCGCGCGCCAGCCGCGCCGCGCGCAAACAACGGTAAACAATGAAACCCAGTAAGATAATGACCATCAATGCACCGACCAACCCCAGTTCCTCGCCGATCACCGAAAAGATAAAGTCCGTATGGCGAACTTTCAGAAAACGAAGTTGAGTCTGCGTTCCCAGACCATAGCCCTTTCCTGTCCAACCGCCGGAGCCGAGGGCAATCAGCGCTTGTTCCACGTTGTAGCGCGCGCCGTGGCGCGCTGTCGAATCGGAAACGAAAAAGGTAAGGATGCGCTCCTTTTGATAGTTCTCGAGCCGGGGAAAGAGAACGATACTTCCAACCACAGCAACGGCAAGGAACGTCAACGCTTGCTTCCATCGCATACCACTGACCCAGGCCATCGCCGCCCAGAGCACGCCGATCACGATCACATTGCTGAGATTGGGCTGCAGAAAAATCCAGACCGCCAAGCCGGCAGGGATGAGTAGGCTGAGAAGGAACCACCGCCAACCATAGGATTGCTCGCCGGAGCGGGAAAAGTAATATGCCAGCGCAAGAATCACCACGATCTTAGCCAGTTCCGTCGGCTGAATGGAGATCAAGCCGGTCTCAATCCAGCGCGCGGCGCCGAATCGCTCGCCAGCGGTCAGGTAAAGAACGATGAGAAAGATCATCACGGCCAGATAGAGCCAGCGAATGGCTGCGCCCCAGAAATGGTAGTCCACCGCTGCCACAAGCAATATGAGGAGAAAGCCCAACCCGGCGAAGACGATCTGGCGCGGGACTAGGTCGGCCAGATAGGGATTGCTGGCGAGCGCAGAGCGAATCATGGTCACGCCAAAGACCATGGCAATCAACACGGCGCCCAAGAGCCAGAAGTCGAAGTGCCGCCAGAGTTCACTGCGGAACATAGGGGTTCACTTATGCCGTCGCCCCGCTCCCGCGCGCAAGGGAATATCGGCTACCAAACGCTGCGAACGTCCGTCCTGCGCCACGCGAATTTCCACCGCCGTAGGGTCTATCTCCACATGGCGGGAGATTGTGGCAATCAGATCGTCTTTCAAGACCTCTAATTCCGTTGGAGTCAGATCGGTTCGGTCGTGAATCAGAACCAAGCGCAACCGTTCACGCGCGCTCTCGGCGCTGTTCTTCCTTCCGAGGAAGGGGGCCATGTCATTTCCTCCCCAAAAGTTTTTGCAGGATTCCCGTGGATTCCATATCCAGGAACGGCACCTGCTCGCCCAGCAAGCGACGGGCGATGTTCTGGAAAGCCAGGCCGGCCTTTGATTTGCCGTCCAGCGCCAACGGTTGCCCTTTGTTCGAGGCGATCAGGACATTTTCGTCTTCGGGCACCACGCCGATTAAATCCACAGCCAGCAAATCCAGCACATCCTCCACAGCCAACATGTCGCCGCGCCGCACCAGCACCGGGTTGACGCGGTTGATGATAAGCGAGGCCGGTCCCTTCCCCTCGGCGTCCAATAAACCGATCACGCGGTCGGCGTCGCGCACAGCGGAAATTTCCGGGTTGGTCACCACGATGACTTTATCCGCCGGCGCGATGGCGTTGCGAAAGCCGCGCTCGATGCCGGCCGGCGAGTCAATGAGCACCCAATCCACGTCAGGGCGCAGTTCGTCGCACAGGCGCACCATATCGCTGGGCGAGACAGCGCTCTTATCGCGCGTCTGCGCTGCCGGAATAAGAAACAAGTTCTCCAGGCGCTTATCGCGAATCATTGCCTGTCGCAGCCGACAACGTCCCTCCACGACATCCACCAAATCATAGACGATGCGGTTTTCCAGGCCAAGCACCACATCGAGGTTGCGCAGGCCAATATCGCTATCCACGCAGACGACGGTTTTGCCGCGCGCGGCCAGAGCGACGGCAATATTGGCGACTGCCGTCGTCTTCCCCACCCCTCCCTTACCGGAAGAAATCGTTACTACTGTTGCAGTCATAGCACCTTCCCACGTTTAACCCTGCCAGGCTTCCGCCTCAATCTGTCCATTGACCAGTCGCGCCATCTCCGGCTGCGTCTTGCGGCCCTTCTTAGGAGGAAGCGCCATCGCACCGGCAATGCGCAACTGGGTAGGGACGAGTTCGAGCGCGCAGACAACGGCGCTCTCGTCGCCGTGCGCCCCGGCGTGAACCAGTCCGCGCAAGCGACCCCAGACCAAAACACTGCCGGCGGCGATGACTTCTGCGCCAGGGTTGACATCGCCAAAAATGACCACATGGCTGCCATGCTCCAGGCGCGTCCCGGAGCGCAACGGCCCTTTGACCCACAACGCCGTATCCGGCGCGGCCTTTTCGATCGCCGACGGCGCAGCCGGCGCACGCGATCTCGCCAAACGCGTGGCGAGACCCAGATTCTGGGCTGTTGCTTCGGTCAACGGCGAGTCCGAGAGCACCGCCCAGAGCGAGATGCCACGTTCGGAGAGTTCGTCACGTAGATGCGCCAGTTCCGTCGCTTTAAGCGCTTGATTGCCAACATCCAGCGCCAGCCGGGCGCCTTGAAAGAAAGACGGATTCGCGCCAATGTATTCCAGCAAGGCCGCCTCCCGTTCCGGCCAGGAAGCATCGCCCAGGATAACCAACAGGCTATCACGCAGACCTTTGATTTGAACCAGCGAGTCGGCGGCGCTCATGGGCACTTTGATTATAGCATGAGTGCACGAAGGAGACACAGCCCTTTACGCGCCTGCTTCATCGCCGCGCTAACGGCAGACAATGACCTCGTCGCCGGCTTGACGCGCGTGCAGCGGCAATCCAAAATAGGGCGAGGGATCAAGCGTGTTGCGGATGTCCAATTCGTTGCGGAAATGGCCCTCCCCATCGTCCAGCACAATAGAAAAATGCAGATGGACGCCCACCGGTTTCGTCGGATCGCCAGAGTAATTGCCCTGATAGCCGAGCAGGGTACCGGCGCGCACGTAGCGTTCGCTCACGCCAGGTGGAAACTCAGACGCGATGAGCGATTTGCCGTTCTGATCTGCCAGGTGCGTGTAATAAAGCCAGATTTGCCGCCCAGGATGGAGAGGATCCTCAGGAACGCGAAGAATAAGCGAAGACTCCCAATCCCACAGGCGCGTGAGATAGCCATCGTAGGCAGCCAGCACAGGGGTCACGCCCGGCGCCGCGCCGCCGAAGATGTCAATCCCTTGATGGCGATGACCCAGGCGGAACGAGTCATCATAGAGATAGCCGATGAATCCGTCTGTTGGAAAGAGGAACGGTGCTTCAGGATGGCAACGCGCCCCAGCCCTGCTGGCCCATTCCGGATGAGCAGATGATCGCCGTATCCATTCCAGGACGCGCGCCGAGCGCGTCATAGCAGGGCGAAGAGATTGAAAAAGCGTGTACCCTGCACCCACCAAGGCGCCGGCCAGCACAACTGCAAGCAAAGTCTGTTTGCGCATGGACTTATTATACCTATCTCCGCATCTTGCTTGACTCTCCCTTCCCAGCGAGTATAATGTTTATACATCCATCTTTTGCCCCATGTTGAAACT
>FMJZ01081919.1_pt1 | contig 12328 bp, 10 predicted proteins | sample 1987881 | NCBI WGS metagenome assembly FMJZ01 (sample SAMEA4378227, study PRJEB15110) | soil metagenome | biome: soil; feature: Field; material: Soil | place: India | collected 2015-03-11 | depth 0 m | reverse complement strand
TAAAACAGGGAGTCGCGGTGCATGGGCTAGGAAGAGCGATCGCTCCGACCAGAAACTTCAGAAAACTTCAGAACTAGGGCGTTATGGAGGCAGGGATTCCCCCTATGGTAAGCTGGGAACTGTATAGAATATGTTGTGGTTTTGCATAGATCCCTATGGCGACGTACTATTACATTCTCGCAAGCAAAAAGTTTTTGACTGAGGAAGAACCCCTTGAGGAAGTGTTTCGCGAGCGACAGCGTCACTATCGGGAGCAGGGTAAAGAGATTGATTTTTGGCTGGTGCCAGAACCTGCCTTTTTAGAGCAACCCCAGTTTGCTGAACAGAAGGCGCGTTGTCCGCAACCCGCCGCAGCCATTATCTCCACCAACCAGCAATTTATCCAGTGGCTGAAGCTGCGTTTGGAGTATGTGCTAATGGGGCAGTTCACCAGCGATGAGGTTCCGAATCCCCTTGCTTCCCTAGCGAGTGTTTAGGGACAGGCTTGAGTAACAGCGGAATTTTGTTGACGGTAGTCCTTGAGCCAATCACAGGCGCTGGTTAATAACTGTTCTAGGGTGGCCAGCGGGCTAATCAAGACCTCATCATCCTCGGTACCGATCGCCACATAAAGTTCGTCTTGGCCACTCACATCAACGCTATAGGGAATGGCGGAAATGCGATCAATGAGTGTAATGAGTTGGCCTCTTTGGTTCCAAACCCGCACACTGCGATCGGGGGAGGCGGTGGCAATCATTTCACCATTGGGGCTAAGACCGAGACTGACAATACTCCGCTGGTGAGCACGAAACACACGGGGGTTGCTGGGGGCACTTTTGCCGTGAATCGACCACAAATAGACGGAGCCACTTTCGCCCGCCGCCGCTAGGAATTGGCCATTGGCACTAAATTCAAGACTGGCCAGCCATCCTGCCTCTGGATGCAGGCGATAGGCAAGGCGATCGCCCTCAAAATCCCAGACTTCAATTGTGCCCGCCGACCCCGTACTCCCAAGGAGGGGAAGTGTTGGATGGAAGCTGAGGCTCCAAATTTCCCCTTCACTTTTGCGTTTTTGGATGTTCTCTGGTTGCTGTAGGTCAACAAGATAAATGGTACCTTTTTCATCCCCTGCGGCTAAGTACCGTCGTTGGGGATCCATGGACACGGTATAGAGGGGAGCCTCGATGGGCAGTTGCCACGTTTGTTGGGAGCGATCCGCAAGGTTCCAGATCACCAATTTTCCCCCCTTGGTGGCGATCGCCACCCGTTGACCACTGGGACTAAAGAGCACTTGGTTAATGCCTTGAGGATCGAGAACTGGAGTCGTCGCCAAGAGAGTGCCATCCCGTCGCCAGTACTTGACGCGACCATCTTTGCCCCCCGTGACCACTGTGGCCGCTTGCGAATCTAAGGCCACTGTCCAAATACTTTCTTGATCGGCAAGCCACTGTTCCGTGCGGTGATGATCGAGGTACCACAGCGTCATTTGCCCCCCGCGATCGCTACTGAGGAGGACTGACCCCGTTGGATTAAAGCTGACGGTATTGATCAGGCGTTCATGACTCCCCAACTCAGCGATCAGTTCACCCGTTGGCTGCCACAGACGCATCGTGTTATCTGTGCTCAGGGTCAATAGACGATAGCCCACAGGAGACGTGCCCACAAAATACACTGGGGCTGCACTAACGCGCCATTGATTGATTTGTTGCCCCTTGGGGTTCCAAAGACGGAGGGTGCCATCTTTGCCTACCGTCGCCAGTTGGCCATTGCTGAGATATGTCAAACTGGTTTGGGGAACGGGAAGATCAGCTTGGACTTGCCATGCTTGGAGCAGTTCCCCCTGACGAGACCAAACCCGAATCCAGCCTTCTTCATCGGCAGTGGCCAAGCGATCGCCCCTGATGGCATAACTCAAGCTATTGATACTCTGACTAGGGGTGGGAATAGTGGCCAGTAATTCCCCCTTAAGGCTCCAACGCAACATATTCCCTGTAGTTGTGGTGGCCGTCAACTCCTGCCCCTCTGGACTAAAGCGAAAGTTGTTGATTGGCAAGGCAGGCAAACGCCGTTCAAAGACGAGTTTTTGCAGCTCGACACGCCATAGAGATATTTCGCCCTTATCATTGAGCAGACCCACGCGATCGCCCGCAGGGCTGATCCGCGCCAGTTTAACATTGCCAATCTCCAAAGACTGGGCACCCAGCAGCTCCCCGTTCACTCGCCAAAATTCGACAAGGCCGCTTTCACTAATGCTGAACTGCTGGCCATCAGCCGTCAAAAAGGCCGCCATCAGGGGGGTATTGTCACTCTGCCATTGGTTGCGGGCTTGAATGTGATCGAGGAAAAAATTAAGCACAAAGAGGGGGCGCGTGGTGGGGTATTGACTCAGGGGGCGATCGCCCACCAATCGTTTGAGGTCACGTCCTGCCTGAATCCCCGCTAAAAGGGCAGGCAACTCTTGCCTTTGAAACTGCTCTAGGAGATCGTTACTGGTTTGCTCAAGGGCTAAACTTTCTTGGCTGGCTTGCAAATCGGCGTAGGTTTTGGCCAAAATCGCAGCTATCCCCAAGGACATCACAGAAATCATGCCCAGCGCCATCAAGGCCCGCTGCGTTAGGCGACTGGCTTTGCGGCGAGCTGCTTCCAGAATCCGATTGGCAGCGCTGATAGCTTCTTTTTCTTGGCGCTCGAGGAAGAGGGTATCTTGAATTGCCTTTTGGTTTGCTTCTTGACTGGCAGAGAGGTACTGATAATCCAGATCACTGAGACTTTTGCCACTGGCCCAGATCAACGCTTCCTCAAGGGCTTGTCCCCGCAGGAGACGGGAGCTATCACTTCCCCCAGAGCGCAACCATGCTTGAAACTCCTCACTATAGGGGCGCAGTTGTGCCAACTGTTGCTCAACCCACTGGGCATCAAAAACTTGGGCATAGATGGGATTAAACACCTGCAATTTCCCTTGGCGCTGGCACACCAATCCCGTCAAAGCTAGGGCACGCTGCTCACTACTACCATCAAGGGGAATGCCCCCCGTTTCTAAAACGCGCTGATAGAGACCCAAAAGACGACCGATGCGCTGTTCATCGGCCAGCAAGCGATTGCGAATCGTCTTTAGGTGTTCGGGTTCATCTTGCCGCTCCCAATCCTGAAGGATATGCTCTTGGACAAACTGGGCTAACTGCTGAGAGAGGGTCGACGTTGGCATGAATGACCCGTGGTGTTGCAGCAGGCGACAGAGTTTTTGGGTCAAGAAGGGTTGGCCACCTGTCCAGTTGAGAATTTCCGCCAAGAGTTGATCGGGGTTGTCGCTGAGATGGGCAATGCCCTTGAGTAGCGGTGTAGCTTCCGCAAGGGTAAACCCCTGTAAATCAATGGCACAACCAATGTTAAAGGGGGTACGCTGCTGATCTTGAATCAGTTGATCGGGGGTGGCCACGCCAAAGAGGGCAAAGGTTAAGCGCTGATATTCGGGACACTCCGCCCGTTGGTTGTAACAAGCACGGATCCAAGCAAAGAAATCATCGGTGGAAAAGGGCAGACTCAACAGACTATCAATTTCATCAATAAAAATCACTAGAGGCTCACGGGTGTGGGCAAGCAGCACTGTTTCTACGAAATCACTGAGGCGCTGAATGGGTGACACCAGCTGGCGATCGCGCCACCAAGAGCGCAAGGAGACCACATCAGTTAACTGAAATCCCTGAATGAGGGCACCAACAAAGCTGGCATACCACTGCTCAGGTTGAATATTTTGGCTGCCAATTTTGGTAATGTCGAGGGCAGCACAGCGGTACCCTATTGTGATCAATTGCTGCGTCACTTGCACCCGCAAGCTGGATTTGCCCATTTGCCGCGAATTGAGAATATAGCAAAACTCGCCAGCGGTGAGGGCGGCCAAGAGAGCGGCATCCGCTTGCCGTCGGACATAGACTACCGATGTGGTCGGTAAACTGCCCCCCACTTGATAGGTGGTTGCTGCATCCATTGAGGGTGACCTAGTTGGAAACGGTACGCTCAGGTGCTGTTGACGTGGTTGCCCTCTCTGAAGTGGCCTGACTAGCAAGAAATTCTTTTTCTATCACTTCTCCCAGTTTCCCCATCGGTTGGGACGGCCCATTATTGACACTCACTTTGACAGCGCCAGCATTCCCCGTGCGAACAATTAAACGTTCCTTGGCTTGCCAACTGCGCTCTGTTCCCGACTGCAAAATACCGGCATGGACGACTCGACCATCCGCTTCCACCTCTAGCCATGAGGCATCGGAGAGGGACAACTTGACCTCAACCGTTTCAGGGGTAGCGGGACTGGGCGTCGGCGTTGCCGCTGCTGTGGGGGTGGGACTGGGGGACGCGGTAGGGGTAGGTGCAGGGGTTAAATTGGTGATGCTTTGGGCTTGGGGACGAAAGAGATAGGCCAACCCAGCCACTGCCGCTGCCACGAGGGCAAAGTACATCAGGTAGAGGTGAATTGGGCGCAACTGCCAACCTATTCCACCCTTGGGAACACTGGGTTTATGGAGGCGCTCCACAGGGTCAGCCACTGTTGGAAAATTAGCGGCAATCCTTTTGCCATCAAGGCCAAGGGCATCGGCAAAACGGCGAATAAATCCTTGGGTATAGACGGGTTCGGGCAACTCCTCAAGGTTGGCATTTTCAATGGCTGCAAGGATTGACTGGCGCACCAAGGTTTTGGCGGCCAACTCCTCAAGGCTCAGACCCAGTTCGAGTCGCTTGTCGCGGAGGAAGGCACCAATTTCTGCCAGTTTTTCTGCCTGTTGATCACTGAGGTGAGGCATCTCTATCTATCTCCTGCCGTCAGTCTATGCTAATTTGCCGAAGAGGGGTTTAGCCATTGGGATTATCCTATAGCAAGCTGCTGTGGATTGGAGGACTGCCTTTGCTAGGCTAGATCTGGCTTTTAGACGCACCTCTTTTTATGACTCAGTTCTCTCCCTTGTACGAAGGCAAGGCAAAGATTATTTATGCCACAGCGGATCCAGACCTCTTGCTGGCGGAGTTCAAGGATGATGCCACCGCCTTTAATGCTCAGAAGCGTGGTTTGATCCAAAACAAGGGAGTGATGAACTGCGCGATCGCCAGCCATTTGTTTCAGTTTCTGGCGGCTCAGGGCATCCCCAACCATTTTATTGCCCAAGTGGCGCCAAACAAGATGCACATTCGGCGGGTAGAGATTATTCCCCTTGAGGTGGTGGTGCGCAATCGGGCAGCGGGAAGCCTTTGTCGGCAGACGGGATTGCCCTTGGGATTAGAACTCAATCCCCCCTTGGTGGAGTTTTACCTCAAGAATGATGATCTCGGTGATCCGCTGCTCACGGGCGATCGCCTGCGCCTATTGCAGATTGCTACAGATGAGGAAGTCGCAAAGATCAGGGAAATGGCCTTGGCCGTGAATACCCACCTCAGTCGCTTTTTTGCTGAGTGTGGTATTAGCTTGGTGGACTTTAAGCTAGAGTTTGGCCGCAGTCCGACGGGTGAAATTCTCTTGGCGGATGAAATTAGTCCCGACAGTTGCCGCCTCTGGAATCAGAGTGAAAGGGATCCTGAGAAGCGTATCCTCGATAAAGATCGTTTTCGCCAAGATTTGGGCGCCATTGAGGATGCCTACGCCCTTGTGATGCAGCGAGTGTTAGCCCATAGCGTCAGTTAGCAAGGGGTGGGTAATGACCGTTGTACTCGGCGCCGATGTGGGTGGCACAAAAACTCTCATCGAGTTATGGGATGTGGTGGGGAGTGATTGGCATTTGCTCCACAGGGCTAAATACGCCAGCCGCGATTTCCCTGACTTGACAGCTCTTTTGCAAACGTTCCTCAAGGAAAGTCCTGCCCATCCACAGCGGGCTTGTCTGGGGATTCCAGGACCCGTGATTGACCAAGTGGCTCAGGTGACCAACTTGGGCTGGCGGGTCAGTGGTGCTGAATTAGAAACGGCATTGCAGATTCCTTGCGTGACGCTGCTCAATGATTTTGCCGCCGTGGCCTATGGTGCATTGGTGTTACCGCCGACGGATTTTGTTGTCCTTCAGGAGCGGCCTCGGCGTCCCCAAGCGCCTATTGCCCTATTGGGAGCAGGTACTGGATTAGGGGAAGCGCTGATGATTTGGCAGGGCGATCGCTACCAAGTGATGCCCCTTGAGGGTGGCCACACCGACTTTCCACCCCGCAATGAACAGGAAATGGGTCTATTGCGCTATCTCTGGCAAACCTACGAGCGAGTTTCTGTGGAGCGGGTGGTTTCTGGTGCAGGGCTAGTGGCGATTTACGACTATCTCAAGAGTGTCCACTGTGCTCCCGAATCAGCAGCAGTTGCAGCAGCCATGGCAGAGGTGGAGGATCGCGCCGCCGTGATTAGTCAATATGGCCTTGAGGGGGATCCCCTGTGCACAGAAGCCTTGCGGATGTTTGTGGATGCCTATGGAGCAGAGGCTGGCAACCTTGCCTTGAAAAGTTTGCCCTTGGGCGGGGTGCTGATTGCCGGGGGGATTGCCCCGAAAATTCTGCCGAAAATGACTGATGGCACGTTTCTCCAAGGGTTTGTGAATAAGGGACGGTTTCGCCCCCTGATGGAGCAGTTGTACGTTGCAGTGATTACGAATCCAGAGGTGGGATTACGAGGCGCAGTACATTTAGCGGCTCAGGGGGCCTAGGGGTTAGAGGTGCTTCAGTTGTGGATAGGCCATCAGCAACTCATCGGCAGTGAGGGTGTCACCCATTGCCTGAGGTTGCCAGAGCACTTCGACCGCCAGTAGGCGATCGCTACCAATGCTCCCCAACTGTTGCAGCGCTTGCTGTAGCTCGAGGGCGTTGTTAACTGCGGGTAATTTCAAGCGGCCAGTGGCAGCCACCACCAAAGTTACGACAATATAATCACCCACATCATTGCTCACCACAGGAGCGATCGCCGTCTGCTTAATTTCACGGCGGTAGTTAGACAGGGTTTCCGCACTGAGTTTGCTGCGCTCCGCAAGGGCCAGTTGGTTAAAGGCCGTTTCCGCTTGCAGCAGTTTCGTTTCTTGGCTGCTGGCGTGGGCATAGACCCAGTATTGGGGGTGGCGCAGCAGAGCAAGGGTTGCCTCTTGCAGCACTTTGGTCAGACCTTCGGGACTTTGGGTATCAGCGGTGAGCGCCAGTTGATTCAGTTCCTCTTGGAGTTCGCGAGCTTGGGCTAGGAGTCCCACGTGCAGCGTATGCAGCGAGACCACGGGGTTATCTGGGTAGATCTCTGAGTCATCGCCGCTGTTGCGGAAGTTGCGGAAGGTGGAGATCACGATATTGGCCAGCACACCAATCATGATGATCGTGAATAGGCCGCCAAAGCCGCCGCCAAAACCAAAGAAGGGAATCAGAAAGGGAAAGCCAAAACCACCGCCATAGACTGGAACGGGCTGAGCATAGCGGCCGTAATCACTGCGGGGGGCAGGGTAGGAACGGGTGGGTGCCGGACGACTAAAGGAGCCACCCCCGACACGTCCACCACTGCGGGCTGCCCAAGCGGCACCACTGTCAAGAACCAGATGGGCAATCAATACCCCCACTGCCACAATTGCTGTCACAGATTTGAGACTTTGCCAAAAAGTTTTTATCATAAATTGTGTTCCCAAGGATTGACACACCAAAGGAGATGTCCTGCTCTCAGTCTAACGTTTTGTTATCTTTAGAACAGAGGGGGAAACCCTACAGCTCTTTTTGCAGGGATGGAATACGCTTGTAGCCGTCAAAATTCCGAGAAGTTCCCGCCCCCTTGGTGTAGGCCATAAAAGGGCTGTATTACGATATGAGAAGCAAACTTTCGATGAATGCTTTGCCTGCCGAGTTCTGTTCACGAAAACAATGATTGAAATTCCTGAGCCTCTTAAGCCCGTGATCACCTTTGCCCACCCAGTGCTGATGTGGGTTCTTTTTGCGCTCACGCTCTATGCCATGTATCTAGGGATTCAAACCCGTCGCCTACGTTCCCTCAGCGGCGAGGAAAAGAAAGCACTGATCCAATCGAAGGTAAATATCAAACACCACCAAGTTGGCGCCATCCTATTGGCCTTGATGGTCATGGGTACGATTGGCGGGATGGCGGTCACCTACATTAATAATGGCAAGCTGTTTGTCGGTCCGCACTTGATTGTCGGGCTAGGGATGACGGCATTGATTGCGATTTCTGCCAGCTTGACCCCCTTTATGCAAAAGGGAAGTGAGGCCGCTCGTGCCCTGCACATGACCCTGAATCTGTTTCTGGTGATCCTCTTTGGTTGGCAGGCGGTGACGGGTCTGCAAATTGTGCAGCGAATTCTCAATGCTAGTTAGATGCGGGTGGCAACCTAGGAAGCGATCGTAGCAATTGCAAAATCTCTGCAACAAGCGAGAACTTTTGTGCCAGAATATGAGGAGCACTGATTACTGCAAATAATTCCTAATGCAGTGAGTGCTCCCTAGCTTTACTGATTGCAGACGGTTCGCTTTCTGGGTGATCATGACGACACTTTCCCTGATGCCAACGCTTAAAACAGCCGTCCGGGTTGAGCACTTACATAAATCCTTTGGCCGCTTTACGGCGATTTGCGATGTTAGCCTCGGTGTCCATGAGGGGGAAATTCTCGGGCTATTGGGGCCTTCGGGTTGCGGCAAGACAACGCTACTGCGCTTAATTGCGGGTCTGGACACGCCAGATGCTGGGGAAATTAGGGTGGGCGATCGCTGTGTGGCAGCGGCAAATGTCTTTGTGCCCCCTGAGCAACGGTCTTTGGGAATGGTCTTTCAGGACTTTGCCCTTTTTCCCCATTTGACGGTGGCCGAGAATATTGCCTTTGGTTTGCAACAGCAACGCCTGAGCAAGCAGCAAATTCAGGAGCGGGTTGCAGCAGTTCTGGCCTTGGTGCACCTAGAGGGAATGCAAAAGCGCTATCCCCATGAATTGTCCGGTGGGCAGCAACAGCGGGTAGCCTTGGCGCGGGCGATCGCCCCCCAACCAGCCGTAATTCTCCTTGATGAACCCCTGAGTAATCTTGATGCCCAAGTGCGCCTACAACTGCGGGAAGAATTACGCACCATTCTCAAGGGCACAGGGACAACGGCGATTTTTGTGACCCATGATCAAGAGGAAGCCCTGAGTCTGTCGGATCGCCTAGCGGTGATGCGCCAAGGCAAGATTGAGCAGGTGGGTACTCCCCAAGAAATCTATTGCCAACCAGCCTCGCGGTTTGTGGCGGGCTTCATTACCCAAGCCAACTTTTTGCCGGCCTGTGCCGAAGGGTCTCAGGTGCGCACGGATGTTGGCACGTTTCCCCTGTTGGAAGCTTTAGCCAAAGGAGAAGGGGAAGTGATGATCCGCGAAGAGGATCTCCAGTTGCAGCCAGACACTGAAGCCACCAGTTGCTTTGTGATTCGCGATCGCCAGTTTCTTGGTCGTGAGTATCGCTACTGCATTCAACTGCCCTGTGGCAAAGAACTCCATGCCCGCCAGCCCCTTGCGGTGGATATTCCCATTGGAACTGCTGTGAAGGTGGCGGCTGAAGTGGTGCGCTTTTTCCCAAAGGAAAACTAATCTAGGACGCGTCCCATATACTCACCCCAGAGGGCGGCAGCCAGACCGCTACTGCCTTGGGTAGGGCTATTGTCGTCATTGCCGAGCCAAATACCGGTGAGAACATCGGCAGTGGGGACATAGCCAATAAACCAAAGATCCCGACCATCATTGGTAGTGCCGGTTTTGCCAGCGACTGGACGGCCAATGGCGGCGGCACGACCCGTTCCCCGGCTCACAACAGCCGTAAGCAAATGCGTCATTTCATTAGCGATCGCGGGGTCGAGAACCCGTTGGGGCGTTTCATCACTGGCGGCATAGATGAGGCGACAGGTCTGCCAGTCGTTTACACTTTTACAATCACCGCCATCACGCACTGAAATAATGGTATGGGGCGGAATGCGCTGTCCCTCATTGGCGAGCACGGCAAAGGCACCACTGATTTCAAGGAGAGTGACCTCACTTTGACCAAGGACAAGGCCGGGCACGGCCTGTAGGGGGGTGGTAATTCCCATGGCTCTCGCTGTGCGAATGGTGGCCTGTAAACCAACAGTTTGGGCAAGGCGCAAAGCAATCGGATTTTCGGAAAGGGCTAACGCTGTGGCCAAATCCATCGCACCACCTCCCCCCCGACAGCCTTCGAATTGTTGCCCTTGCCAGAAGACAGGAGCGCAGGAAAAGGTTTCACCAGCCGTGTGGCCTTTCAAGAGGGCTTCAGTATAGACAAACACCTTGAAGGTAGAGCCGGGTTGGCGCAGCGCAAGCGTAGCACGATTAAACTGGCTTTTTTGGTAGTCCACCCCCCCCACTAGAGCCAGAATCAAACCACTACTGGGCTGAAGGGTAATCAGTGCCCCTTGACTGACGCCATAGCTGCTGCCAGTGGTGGTAACGAAATCGCGCAGACTCGATTCAGCCCGTTCTTGCCAACGGGGGTCTAAACCTGTTTCCACAATCAGGTTGCCCTCTTGAGCAAGGTTTTCACCGAGGAGTTGGGCAAGTTCCTGATAGACATGATCCGTGTAGTAGGGAAAGCGCTGAGAGGTGAGCAATTGCCGCGCCTTGGGACTAATTTCAATGCGGGAGCGACGGGCGCGATCGCCCTCTTCTTTGCTGATGTAGCCCTGCTGCACCATGCGCAAAATAACACGATTGCGATAATCCACGGCAGCATCGTAGTCGCGCACAGGATTAAAACGGTTGGGGGCGGGCAGAATCCCCGCCAGCGTAGCAGCCTCATTGAGGGTCAAGTCTTTGGCAGGTTTATCAAAGTAGAATTGAGCCGCATCCTCAAAGCCGCGATTTCCCATCCCCAAATAGACACGGTTGAGGTAGGCCAAGAGCAACTCATCTTTGCTGTAGAAAAATTCCAACTTGAGGGCAACTGCTATTTCACGCCACTTGCGACTGAGGCTGTCCTCCATCCCCACATGGGAACGAAAAAGTGTACGGGCCAATTGTTGCGATAGGGTACTTGCTCCTTCACGTGTTTGGCGAGTTAACAGGTTAGTAACTACCGCTCGCACCATGCCCAGAGGATCAACGCCGAAGTGCCAGTAGTAGCGCACATCCTCAGAAGCCAAAACCCCATGAACGAGATAAGGGGAAAAGTCATTGAGCCGTTGCAGTTCGCGGTGGGGGCGATCCTCCACTGGATTGATCAGTTCCCCTTGGCGATCGAGGAAAATGATGGGTCCTTGCTCAATGGGGGGCAGGGGGCGCACCGCCACTTTGCTAGCTTCGGCAGTCAGTAATCCCATTACAAGGCCACTGATGCCGATCACCCCCCAAATGCCGTAGGTGAGAACATGAACCCAAGGGGGGGGTGGATTGTGGAAGCGGAGGGTAACGGCACCTTTGACCTCGGGGGGACCAAGGGTCATGACATCGCCGTGGTGTAGCTCACTGGTTTGTAGGCGCTGCCGTTGGCGATAGATGCCATTGGTGGAATCTAAGTCTTGGATTTGAAAGATGCCTGTGGGGGTGAGCCGTTTTAGGCGGGCATGGGTGCCACTGACAATCTCCGCGTCAATAAGAATATCGGCGCGACTCTGACTACGGCCAAGAATGTAGCGATCGCCAACCAAGGGAAAGACTTGACGTTGGCCTTTGAACTCAACCCATAGTTCGGGCGTGCGGGCATTTTCGCGCAGGGAAACCTGTTGCCAATCAAAGCGAGAGTGTACCGTTTGCACCGCTTGGGTGACGGTCTGAGTCATAGACTGCCAAAAATCTCGGGCAGGATTGGGCATGGCTATAGGGACAATGCTATTGGACGCACTGGTAACCTGATTGTATCCCTACATTTCTGGCACATAGCCTGCTGGCACGGCATTCGGATCCGTATCCCGCTTGGAACTGAGGATATCCATGCGCTCAACTAAAATGACCGGTGAGGAGCGATCAACCCCCGTGTTGCGATCTTGCCAGCGATCGAACTTCAGACTGCCCTTAATACCCAAAAGCGTTCCTTTATGCACATAATCAGCAGCCACCTGAGCCGTTTTGCCCCAAATTTCTAGGTTAAACCAATCGGGTTGATCATCCTTGCTGGGGCGATTCACTGCCAACGTCAGCCGACACTTCACATTCCCCGACTCAAAATAGCGCACCTCGGGATCACTGCCGACACGACCCACTAGATGAACCACGTTTAGACTCATGGCCAACTGCCTCAGATTGCTCTTCGCTTCATTATCGCAAAATTTAGCTTTGTAATGATAAGTTTCCATTCACTCCACTTCTCGGAGGAGAAGCAAGCACTATAACTTGTAAATACGGCACTGAGCTATTTCTGTAAGTTTTTGTACTTTTTAT
>FMJZ01021538.1_pt1 | contig 12334 bp, 13 predicted proteins | sample 1987881 | NCBI WGS metagenome assembly FMJZ01 (sample SAMEA4378227, study PRJEB15110) | soil metagenome | biome: soil; feature: Field; material: Soil | place: India | collected 2015-03-11 | depth 0 m | reverse complement strand
CGCAAGCAGGGGGACATTCCCTCTCCTTGTGGGAGAGGGTAGGGTGAGGGCTTTTGTGCGGAGGTCAGGTGGGGCTGGAGGGCAACCACAAGGGTTGCCCCTACGACCGGCTTACCAGAATCTTTACCCTTCAGCAGGCATCCGCTGTCGGGCTGCGCGAGCGCACTCTGCACCGAATAGAAACGCCTGCGCCGAGAAATACGCCCACAACAGCAGAACCACCCCTGCGCTCGCCGCGCCGTACACCGAATGCACGCCGGTAAAGCCCAGATACAGACCCACCACCAGCTTGCACAGCACAAAAAGGAACGCCCCAACGCCAGCCCCTGCCCACATCTCTCGCCATCGGGTGGGGGCGTCGGGCAGGAGATGATAGGCGGTGGCAAACAGCAGAGTGATCAGCACCCAGCCCGCACCGAAACTCACCCATCGCCACACGACAGGCACAGTCGCCACCCGCGAAGAGACTGCCTGCAAAGCCACGTCCACCCCAAGCCACAGCACCAGCGCAACCGCCACAATCAGCACCATCAGCACCGCCAGCAGATGCCCGCGAACCACGGCACGCAGTCCCTGTCCCTCGGATGGCACCTCCCAGACGATGTTCAACGCCGTTTTCAGCTGGCGAAACAGCCGGGCGGAGCCAAACAGCATCAGGAGCAGACTCACGCTCGTGGCGGAAACGGTGCTGGAAGAGCGTTGCGTGTTCTTCAGTACTTCCTGCGCAAACCGAGCGGTCTGCTCGTTGGCAACCTGAGTCACCACCTCTGTCAGGTAGCGCGAGGCGGAGTCGGGGTCAATCACCAGGGCAACCACCGCTACGGCTACCACCAGCAGCGGCGATAGCGATAGCATGGCATAAAAGGCGATTGCCGCCGACAACAGGGGAACATCATGCGCCTTCCAGCTCCGATAGGCACGCCATATCACATCCAGCCATTGCCATCTCACCGATTACACCCCGAGTTCGACTGGTTCTGTTTCTCTTCTCTGCTTGAGGTATATCAACAGCGCGGCGATGTCGGAGGGGCGGATGCCCGGAATGCGCGCCGCCTGCCCAATACTGCGCGGACGGATGCGCGAGAGCTTCTCTCTGCCTTCGTGGGAGAGGGCGCGCAGGGCGTTGTATTGGATGTCCTCGGGAATCAGCAGGTGTTCCATGCGCTGGCGCTGTTCCACCTGTTGTTGCTGGCGGCGCAGGAAACCTTCGTACTTGGCGGCGAGCTCTATCTGCTCCGCCACCTCGCGCGAGGCTGGCTCCTCTACCGGCACCAGGCTCAACAGCGTCTCGTAGGTTACCTCCGGTCGACGCAGGAGGTCGTACAGGCTGGTTGGTCCGTCTATCGGCGCAAGACCGCGTTCCTTCAGCAGGGGGTTGTGCTTGCCCGTAAGCACCGTCTCCTGCAGGCGGCGCGTTTCCTCCTCAATCGCCCTGCGCTTGGCGGTGAAGCGTGCCCAGCGTTGGTCGTCCACCAGCCCCACCTGCCTGCCGATGGGGGTCAGGCGCTGGTCGGCGTTATCGTGGCGCAGGGCAAGACGGAACTCGGCGCGAGCGGTGAGCATTCGGTAGGGGTCCTGCACCCCTTTGGTGATGAGATCGTCAATCAGCACGCCGATATAGCCCGTGTGGCGTTCCAGTATCATCGGCTCGCGCCCCTGCACGTACAGCGCGGCGTTGATGCCAGCCACCAGCCCCTGCGCTGCCGCCTCCTCGTAGCCCGATGTGCCGTTAATCTGCCCCGCAAGGAACAGCCCGGCGATGGCGTGCGTCATCAGCGTTGGCTTCAGCTGGTCGGGATACACCATGTCGTACTCCACCGCGTAGCCCGGGCGAATCATCACCACCTCTTCCAGACCGGGCAGTGTGCGCAGGAACGCCAGCTGAACCTCTTCGGGCAGGCTGGTGCTCATGCCCTGCACATACAGCTCGTTGGTGTCCCAGCCCTCCTGCTCCAGAAACACCGGGTGCGAATCCTTATCGGGGAAGCGCACGATTTTGTCCTCAATGGATGGGCAGTAGCGCGGACCGATACCGGTGATCCTGCCGCCGTACAGCGCGGAGCGGTGCAGGTTCTCGCGGATGATGCGATGCGTCTCTTTGGTGGTGCGCGTTTGCCAGCAGGGTAGCAGTTCGCGCGGCGGGTTCAGCCGGTCATGCAGGAACGAGAAGGGCGGAGTGGGGTCGGACGGAACCACCTGCGTGCGCGAGAAGTCCACGCTCTCTTTGGCGACACGCGCAGTGGTGCCTGTCTTGAAGCGTCCCAGCCGAAAGCCCAGCCTGCGCAGGGATTCCGACAGCCCCGTGGACGGAGGCTCGCCTGCTCGTCCCGCCTGCATCTGCTTCTCGCCGATATGGATCAATCCGTTGAGAAAAGTGCCGGAGGTGATGACGACCGCCTTTGCCCGCAGTTCGCGCCCGTCCTTCAGCAACACGCCCTGAACCTGCGCTCCGTGCACAATCAGCTCGGTGGCTTCGCCCTGAATCAGCTCCAGGTTGGGCTGTGCCTCCAGCACCGAACGCATATAGCGGGGATAGAGCTGTTTGTCGGCGTGCGCCCGCAGGGTCTGGATGGCGGGACCTTTGCCCGTGCCGACGAAGCGGATATGGGTCAGGTTGAGGTCAATGGCGATGCCCATCTGCCCGCCGAGCGCGTCAATCTCACGCACCAGGTGCCCTTTCGCCGGTCCACCAATGGAGCAGTTACAGGGCATGTGCGCGATGCGGTCAAAGTTCAGCGTGATGACCGCCGTGTGACAGCCCATGCGCGCTGCGGACAGCGCCGCCTCGCACCCGGCATGTCCCGCACCGATAACGATGACATCAAAACGAGTATCGCCCATAACCTGTGCCCACCACCGGAGATTGCAGGCGTATTATACCCGATTTGCGTGTGTCGTCGCAGGAGCGGGTTGGAGGAGTTTGTCGGCTGTAAAGTGTGGAAGGGGCGGACGCCCTGCGTCCGCCCCCCGGCAGACTACTCGTCCCCTATCGCGCCGAAGTTGCGCACCAGCACACCGAAATCAAACAGAGTGACCTCCTCGTCGCCGTCGAGGTCAGCATCCGCGTTCCAGTTGCTGTCGCCCGGCATACTGCCGAAGGCGGCGACCAGCGCACCGAAGTCGAACAGGGTGATCTCGTTGTCGCCGTCGATGTCGCCGTTGGTCAGCGACACGTTGACATCGGTGACGTCACCGTTGGCGACCACCACTCCCGGCACGACCACTCTCAGCCAGTGGCTGGCTTTGAAGGCGAGGTCATACGTGCCCGGCAGAACGGCGGGGAGGGTGTAGTTGCCATCGGCGTCCAGGCTGACCGTCGCGGTGCGCACGACGTTGCCGTCCTGGCGCAGTTCCACCGTGACAGGCACTTGGGTGACGTCGCCGCCGAAGTCGCGCAGTTCCACGTTGCCGGAGACCGACCAGACCGCCACCTGCTCAAAATCATCCAGATAGATCAGATAGGGCCCGATCGCCCCTGCCTCCACCGGTGTGAAGGCAAGACACTCCAGCGCACCGCGAGGCACATCCAGCACGCCGTTGGCGGTGGCTCCGGCAAATGGGTTAACTGTTTCCACCGGAATGTTGAACACCACTTCCACCCACTGGTTCTTGGCGGTAATCAGCTTGCCGACAGGGCGCACGTAGCCGGGGTCTAAGCTGGTCGCTCCAATCCACTCGATGCCTCCGCTTGCTCCTCCGTTCCCGCCAATGGGCGCCGTGGTGTTGGTTTCGCGCACCCCGAGCGTAATGTAGAAATCGGGCGTTCCGCTGGCAACGTAAATCTTGAAGCGGAGCGCGTGCGCGAAATCAATGGCGGGATTGGGCAGGTTGGGTGTGTTGTACGTGGTCAGCCGAAGCCATGCGCTGGGTTTGTCTGGCAGGAATCGCCAGTTCACCCTCAGCGACTTGGTGCCGCTATATGCGATGTCTGTTACTACCTGCGCGGTGTTGACTGCCCCGTCGATGTAGCTTCCTGTGGACCCCGAGAAGCTCGGCTGGCGGAACATGACGGAACCGTTGCTGGACGGTGCAGGGAACGCTTCAAAATCGGTGATGGGGAAAGTCTGCGCAACGACGGCAGATGCCAGTATCCCTACCACCAGAGGTACTGCGAACATACGTGCGAGTTTCATACCTTCCTTCCTCCTTTGCAGGCTCAATGAAATGCACTAACATGCCTATTGTAGCACTGGCGTACAGAAAAAGCAACTCCTTTTTTCAGGCAGTCGGCTCGGCGGGAGCCTCGCTCTCCAGAGAATGACGCATCCGCCTTGCTATCCGTGTTTCTTTATCGGTATGGGGGGCGCAATCCATGGTAGCGGCGCGCCCGAAGACCGCTTCTCCTCCTTTTTGCCGGCAGGTCTGGCAGGTTGCCTCGTCTGATCTGGCGCGGGTTTAGGCTTTGCTGGCGCCCTTTTGCCCGATGCTTTAGGCGCGTTCGACGCACCTGCTTTTGCCCGGTCATCGGGATAGAAGCTGGTGATTTTGCGCAAACCGGTGCCGTCAATACGGCAGATATACAGGTCGGTAGTCAATGCGTTCACGAACACGATAGACCGCCCATCTGGCGACAGGGCGAATCCAGCCATATCCGGTAGATGGGTGAGCACCTCGGGCTCTCCCCCCGTGCGGGCTACTCGGCACAGGTATCCCTGCGTTCCATCCCCACCTCTGTACGCGTAAAAGTATATCCACTGCCCATCGCGAGAGTAGCGCGGGGAGTAGTCATCAAACGCTCCAGTCGTCAGAAACGTCTTCTGTTTGGTGCCAACCGCAATCTCCACGATATGAGAGTACATCGGTTCTGTCCAGCTGGCGTCCCAGGAAGTAACAAGGTAGTCACCGGAGGGATGCCAGTCCCCTTCTACTCCGTTGCCGATAATGGAGACCTCTTCGCCAGTGGTGGAGTTACAGATTAGGATACACGCCGGCTCGTCGCCGCGTTCCACAGCCAGGGCAATGCGCGATCCGTCTGGAGACCATCCGATAACTGCCTGCACACACTGGGTGCGGGTAAGCGCACGCAAGCCGGTGCCGTCGCTATTGATGAGCCATGCCCTGTTCGCCTGCACAAAGGCAATTTTAGACCCATCAGGAGACCAGCGAGGAGTCTCAGCAACTCCGCGAAACGTTAATTGCTGAAGCCCACTGCCGTCTGCACGCACCTTCCACAGATACACGGTGTTCCCCAGCCCATCGCCTTCTCGGGCGAACACAATCCAGTCGCCATTAGGCTGCCAGTCCACCTCGTTGATATTCAACTGGCTGTCCAGCCTCCGGCACAGTTCTGCTTCGCCCGGCTCAGGTGTCGCCGCGCCATCCCCTGCCATAACAAGCGTGATGACAAGGCCGGCTATTGCCTCCCAGATGAGGGTACTTCGTCTCAGGGGAGCCATTCTGACCCAAGCGAAGGCGTTAGAGGGGCACAGCAGGCTCGTGCCGAGCACTGCAAATGTGGTGACAGCGGTCAGCACCGCTCGTCTGAACCGCAAGGCAAGGCGTTTCATCCCTTTGCTCCTCCCACGGGAGGTAGAAGTCTGTTTACAGTGTATGATACTGTTGCGAAGGTGTCAAGGGGGTAGAGCGAAGTCAGGCTGGCAGGATTGAAACCGGTGTGGAACGAATAAGCCTCTGGGGGTGTTGAACGGCGATGAAGCGTCTGGAAGGCAAAACAGCCATCGTCACCGGAGCCGCGCAGGGACTGGGCGAAGCCATCGCCATCCGCCTGGCGCGTGAGGGATGCACGGGAATCACTCTGGCAGACCTGCAGGTGGAGAAAGCGCAGGGCGTGGCGCAGGGCATTGAACGCGAATACGGGTGGTGCCGAACGCTGGTGACAAAGTGCGACGTGACCAGCGAATCGGACGTGGTGGAGATGGTGAGACGCCACGTGCAGACCTTCGGCAGGCTGGACATCATGGTGGCGAACGCGGGCATCCTGATTGCCCACGACATCACCGAGTTTCCCGCCGAAGCGTGGAAGAAGGTGGTGGACGTCAACCTCTACGGCTACTTCCTGTGCGCCCGCGAGGCGGCAAAGGTGATGGTGGAGCAGAAGAGCGGAGTCATCATCCAGATTAACTCCAAATCGGGCAAGAAGGGTTCGTTCCGCAACAGCGCGTACGCGGCAAGCAAGTTCGGGGGCATCGGCTTGACGCAGAGCATCGCACTGGACCTCGCGCCCTACGGCGTGCGGGTGAACGCCATCTGTCCGGGCAACCTGCTGGATTCGCCCCTGTGGCGCGATAGCCTGTACGAGCAGTACGCTCGCAAGTGGGGATTGACGGTAGAACAGGTGCGGCGCAAGTATGAGGATCAGGTTCCGCTGGGTCGCGGCTGTACCTACGACGACGTGACCAACCTGCTGGTATTTCTGGCTTCGGACGAGGCAAGCTACATTACGGGCGAGGCGTACAGCGTCACGGGCGGGCAGCTGTAAAAAAGGGGAAGCCGCTCCTGTGCGGAGCGGCTCCGTGTGGTGTTACCTTCCACCACCGCCGATTTGCACGGCATCCGCGTATAGCACGTTCTCCTGCAACGTGCCCGAGACAGTAACAAGGGCGCCAATCCATAGCTCGTCGGGCGAAGCGGTGCGTTTGCCTCGTGTCCACTGGGTGTGCTCATCCCATACCACGGTGAGGGTTTGCCCCTTCAGGTCGCAATTGCGTACGCGGCGCACCTGTATCACGAAGCTCTTCTCGCCGATACTGAGCACCTTGCCCTCCACCAGAGCCGTCTGCTGAGCATTTGCGCTCCACGCCAGAGGCTGGTTGCTCGTCTGCGTCACCAGAAGCGAGGGCAAAATCGCCAGCCCCATCAACAGTACCATGCTCAGAAGCAACATTTTCACGGCTTTCATCGGGTGTTAACCTCCTCTATAGAGTGTATCTGTGGGATAAGACGAGTGGATGGAGGGACAGATTCCCGTATTTTTACCGGTTCAGCGCAAACTGTCTATCACTTTCTGTAGTTCGGCTTCGGGCAGGTCTCCCACCACGATGAAGCGGATACCGGAGGACTCCTTGACCACCACATTGCCCTCGTTGCTGGTGAAGAACTCGCAGTTGCCTCGTCTGCCCATGCGTCGCCCCCACTGAAAGCCGCGACCACGCCCGGGTCCGGGCGGACAGCGATGCTCGAAAATGGAGATGCTGTTCAGCCCATCCACATAGCGGATATGCGCGGAAGGAAGCGTGTTTGGACGATACACCAGGTGAAAACCGTCCAGCACGAAGCCGGGGGGAACATAGCCCGGTTCGCGCACGGTGAACCCCAAACGCGCGGATAGCTCCGCCTTCTCCCAGTGTCGCTCCGACTGCACCGGCGACTCCACCTGCTTCCAGCCGGCAGGCACAGTGAACAGGCTGTCTTCGGGGTTGGCGTTCCAGTCTACCGAAAGATACACCGAACGCGAGACCAGCTTGCCGGCGGAGTTATACTGTTCGGTGCGCAATACCAGCCCGGTCTGGCGGTCAATCCACATCTTGCGCGAGGGACCGCTCCCCCGGCGAGGTTTCAGGGTAACTACGTCTACCTGTCGCCCCAGCATCTGCTCCCGTGCAACCAGAGAGGGCTGATAGTTCTTCAGCACCAGGTCCACGGTCGCTGGCGAGCGATGCACGCTCTCCACCGTAGCGGTGCGCGTGGCAGGGTTGAGGCGTATCAGTGTCTCTCCCCGGTCAATCAGCACCAGTCCGCCCAGTTCGGGCGCGCGGTATTCATAGCGCGTCATACCGCCCTTGCGGTAGACCACCACTTCGGAGCTCACCTCGCCCGTTTGCAGGACGGTGGTGGTGCGCATCACGCCGCTCAGGCGCAGTCGGCTCTCCGCCTGGTATGCTGTGCGCACGCGCTGGGCGGCATCGGGCCGTTGAGCAAACGCGCTCCCCACCGCCATGACGAGCAAAATCCCTATCGCCCAGAGCCTTCTCATCAGGGCACCTCCTGGGTGTGCGGGCGGCTGGCAATCAAGGCGCCCAGCGCGGCTTTATCGCTCAGCGGGTCGCCCCAGGACATCATTTGATGCGTCTGCATCAGCTGCGAGGGGTCGGCATGAAGGTGCTCCTCATCCGAAGGTGGGCGAGGCGCGGTGAAATACGCCAGCGCAACCAGCAGAGTCGCCGCAATCGCGCCGCCAAGAGCCAGCCGGGGCAGGGTGAACCAGTTTCGCCAGAAGGAAGGGCGCACCGGTTGAGGCTGAGCCTCGATGCGCGAGCGAATGCTTTGCCACAGGTGTGCCGGTGGCTCCTCCAGGGGCACGGCGTCCAGCAGGCGGTCCACCCGCTCCAGCGCGCGCAGTTCCTGCCGGCAGGAAGCGCACCCGTCCAGATGCTCCTGAATCGCTCTGCGCTCGCGCTCGTTCAGCAGTCCTACCGAGTAATCGGCTAATTTTGTCTTAACCTCTGTGCACTGCATGTTTCAACGCCTCACTTCTCGTCCACCAGATAGCTCAGCTTGCGCCGCAGCGCCTCGCGGGCTCTTGCCAGGCGCGATAGCACGGTGTTCTTGGGGACGCCCAGCACCTGTGCGATTTCCGAAACCTCCATGCCCTCCAGGTGGTGCATGGTCACCACCTCGCGATGGATTTCGGGCAGAGAGCGTATCGCCTGCCGCACCGCCTCCTGGGTTGCCTCCGTGAACACCACCCGCTCGGGATTGGATGACCAGTCCACAATCTCTAAGGACTCTGCCTCATCGTCCTCATCGCGGCTGTAGGCGGTCTCCAGCGAGACGCTATCCAGTCGGGCACGCTTGCCTCTGTCCAGCACGGCGTTGCGGGCGATGCGATGGAGCCATACCCAGAAGGCTTCGCTGGCTTGCAGGCTCTTCAGCCCGCTCCACGCGCGCAGGTAGACCTCCTGTGTCAGGTCCTCGGCATCCTCCGCGGTGGGCACCATCTGACGGATATACTGATAGATGCGTCGGTGGGTGCGCTCGAACAGCTCGCCAAAGGCGTTCAGGTCACCCGCTTTCGCACGCTCCACCAGAACGTTTTCCTCATCATGCATCGCGCCCACCCGTTTCTTCCCTCACGGGAGAAGACGATTTGAACCAGCAGGAGATTCCCCCTTTTTGCATCCTGATGATACTAAGCCTCCAGCTGCGAAGTGCAGTAAGGACATCGGGTCGCCCTGATTGGGATTGTGCTGAGACAGTAAGGGCATTCTTTGGTTGCCGGTTCCGCCGCTGGAGCAGGCTTGGTTGTCCATCGGTTCACCTGTCTGATTAGCAGGAAGAGTGCGAAAGAGACAATCAGGAAGTTGACCACTGCGTTGATAAACAAGCCGTAATTGATGGTCGCCGCTCCCGCTCTCTTTGCCTCTTCCAGTGTGGCGTAGGGCGTGCCGGACAGGTTGATGAACAGGTTGGAAAAATCCACCTTGCCCAGCACCAGTCCGATAGGCGGCATGATGATGTCGTTCACCAGCGAGGTTACAATCGTACTGAACGCACCACCCAGTATAAAACCAACTGCAAGGTCAATCATGTTGCCCCGCATGGCGAACTTCTTGAACTCCTCAAGCATGGTCGTGCCCCTCCTTTAAAAAGATTATCGTTTCATTGCGCGAACGAACAGCGCGTCGATGCCCAGGAAGTAGCTCTTAGACGCCTCGTTTTTGCCCCTGTTGCGCAGGGTCAGCGTGTATTGCCCCGGCTCCAGAAAGCCCAGCTCCAGCACCTGTTCGTGCAGGAAGGGATTGCGTGCGTAAAGGTCTATCGGACCGCCGACCGGCTTGCCGTTCAACTCCACCTGAAAGATGCCGTAGTCAAAGGAATAGGTGGTGACGAGGAACAGTACCTGCCTGCCGCCCTGCCGAACCTCTATGGGAATATCCAGAGCCTGTCCCTCGCTCTCCGGCGTCCAGAAAAGCTGCGCTCCGCCATTGCACAGGGGAAACTCCTGTTTCTGCACGTTGCCTGCGGTAGCGCGCACCCGGTCCACCAGCGTTTCCGCTTCGATTCCGCCGTTGGCAACGGTGTGGAACAGGCGGGCATAGCCCTTGGGCATCGGCGGGAACGGCTTGTGCGGTTCGGTCTGATACCAGAAGGCAACGGAGGAGAAGTCGTCCTCGCGCTCCTCAAAGCCCGATTTCATGGTTCCGTCGGGGTTGATCGTCGCCCCCTTGTGCTCTATCTCCAGCCGCAGCGATTTGCGGAAAGTAATCGGGTCGTTGATATGCCAGCGGAACGCGCTAGAGCGTGCGCCCACATGGTCCCCCTCCATCAGCGGAACGCCGTAAAACGGTCCCGAATGCTGGCGGAAGCCCCACGCATCGCAGAAGTAGTCTTCCGTGCCCGTACCGCGCAGGCTGGGTTCGCTTTCGCCGTCGATAAAGAAGAAATCGTCGCCCTCGCCCCACCACCATCTGGAGAGCTGCCGGCAGCTGAGCACCGTGCCCACATAGTGCCCGCGCCCTTCAATGTCGGCAATCAGGTAGTTGCGCTCCATCACGGTGGGAAACTCCTGGCGATACATGGCGTGGAAATAAGCGGTATTCGGTGGAAGGCTGGGCAACTGGCGCCAGTCCACGTAGTAGTAGAACGAACGCACGCGCACACGCCCTTCGTTGGTCACGGTAATTCGCGCCGATTTGCGGAAGGGCATCACCCAGTAGGAGTTACGCGCTCTGCCGTTGGCGGTCACACGAACGGGCAGAGAGTCGAAAGACACGTCCCAGCCGTGCCCCAGACCGAAGAAGTCGCCCAGCGGACACTCCACAGAGGGATGCTCCTCACCGTCCCAGGACATGCGGAGCACCAGCAGGCGTGAATACTGCGGCTCTCCCGCCGCGACGGTGCACCAGATATGCGTGATTTCGCCCGGTCCCTTCAGGTCGGCAATCACCAGCGTCTCGCCGGGTTCAATCGCTTTGGCGTCGCGGTTGCCGTTTCGCCAGTCGGGGTCGCTGCTGGACTCGCGGCGGGTAACCTCGTTACGCAGCTGGGGCAGGCTGTTCAGGGAGGGTAGCTGGCTGTATCCCGGCACGGCGCACCATAGCAGGACCATTATCCATAACGCACAACGCATCGTCTACTTCCTCCAGAAAGCTCGTTGGGCTGATGATAAGTTCGCGGTGGGTGGACAGGCTCCTGCAGCAGGAGGCGGACGGCTGCAGATGGAACTTCTTTAAAGAGAATAAGGAGGTGGTGGAAGTGGCACAGATTCATCCGGGTTTACAAATCACCTGGCTGGGACACTCGGGTTTTTTTATCCGCACGCCAGGCGGCACACACTTAGCCATAGACCCCTGGCTGAGCAACCCGCTGTGTCCCGACTCGGCGAAGCAGTTGCCCCGGCTGGACGTTTTGCTCCTGACGCACGGGCATGGCGACCATGTCGGCGACGCGGTGACGCTGGCGAAGCAGTTTAACCCGCAGGTGGTCGCCATCTACGAACTCGCCAGCTATCTGGGTGCTCAGGGCGTGCAGAATACTATCGGCATGAACAAGGGGGGCACGGTGAAGGTAGCCGGGCTAGAGGTGACGATGGTACATGCCATACACTCCAGCGCGCACGTGGGCGAAGGCGGGCAGATTCTGTACCTTGGCGACCCGGCGGGCTTCGTGGTGAAATGCGAAGACGGCTTCACCTTCTACCACGCGGGCGACACCGCGGTCTTCAGCGATATGCAGCTCATCGGGCAGATATACCAGCCCGAGCTGGCGCTGTTGCCCATCGGTGGACTGTACACGATGGACCCGCGCGAGGCGGCGGTGGCGGTGCGCCTGCTGGGCGTGAAAAAGGTCATCCCGATGCATTATCGCACCTTCCTGCCGCTGACCGGCACGCCTGACGCTCTGCGCGAGCTCACGCGCGACGTTCCGGGTCTGGAGGTGATTGAGCTCCAGCCGGGCGTCCCCACAGAGTAACCGTTACGATGCGCCGAAAGGCGTTGGATGGCGCAGTTCGGCTTCGGGGCGGGCACGCTCGATGCTGTCGACGTAGGCAACGTTCTCGGTGTTTATCACCACCGGTCGCTTGGGCGAGAAGCCTCGCCACGCCAGCACCGGTTTCTCTTGCGAGAGCTGCTCCTGCCACCATTGCACGGCGGCTTCGAGACTGTCCGCCTCGATAATGACGTCCAGATGATGCCCGCTGATGAAATGCACCGTGCTGAAGAACTCCACTTCGGCTCACTCCTTCCTTCCCGATACGCTACACTCATATCTTTCGCGCATAGATGGCGAAATGCCTTTTTCACGCTCTGGTGGGGAATCTTTTGGTGAGCCGACCCCTCTCCCGACCTCTCCCCGACGGGCGGAGAGGCGATACCGAAAGAAGCCCTCACCCTAACCCTCTCCCACAAGGAGAGGGAATGTCCCCCTGCTTGCG
>FMJZ01007266.1_pt1 | contig 12335 bp, 9 predicted proteins | sample 1987881 | NCBI WGS metagenome assembly FMJZ01 (sample SAMEA4378227, study PRJEB15110) | soil metagenome | biome: soil; feature: Field; material: Soil | place: India | collected 2015-03-11 | depth 0 m | reverse complement strand
GGCTGGCCGCCGAAGGCAGGCTCGACGACCGCGAAGTGCTGGTCGTCACCTTCACCAACAGCGCGGTCGCCAATTTTCGGGCGCGCATCGGCAGGTTTCTACGGCAGGAGCGCGGGCTGTTGCCGGGCGTCGGCTATCGCGTGCGCACGCTGCACGGGCTGGCGCATGACATCGTGCGCGAGCGCCCCGGCCTGGTGGGGTTGAGCGAAGAGTTCGAGATTATCGACGAACGCACCGCCGCCGAGATCAAACGCGAGGCCGTGGTCGCCTACCTGCGCACCCACCCGGACGCCTTTGCGCCTTTCATCAAGCCGGAGCTGCTGCAGAATCCGCGACGCATCGAAAGCGCCCTGTTGGAAGACGCCATCGAGCTTGCCGACGTCGTGATCCGCGTCGCCAAAGAGCTGGCGACAAGCCCGGGCGAGCTGCGCACCCGGCTGGGGCGACAATCCGACTTCTTTCCCTTGCTTGACTTCGGCCTCTACGTCTACGCCGCCTACGAACGCAGCCTTCAAGTGCGCGGGGCGGTCGATTTCGATGACCTGATCATGCTGGCGCTGCAAGCGCTGCGCGCCGACGAAGGCTATCTGGAGCGGCTCCAACAACGCTGGCCCTACATTCTGGAAGACGAAGCGCAGGATTCCAGCCTGGCGCAGGAGAAGATGTTGCGTCTGCTCACCGCAGCGCACGGCAACTGGGTGCGCGTGGGCGATCCCAACCAGGCCATCAACACCACCTTCACCAGCGCAGACAGCCGATTTTTGCAACGCTTCCTGCGCGAGCACCCGGAGCAGGCGCGCGCGTTGCCCAATTCCGGCCGCAGCGCCCTGCCCATCATCGAGGTGGCCAATGAACTGATCCGATGGTCACAGACGGCGCATCCCACCTTGAAAGGCGATCTGGCGCTGAGCTATCCGCTCATCGAGCCGACGCCGCCCGGCGATCCGCAGCCCAATCCTCCGCCCGGCAAGCCGCCGGTTCATTTTTACGAAAAGGCGCTCTCGCCCGATGAAGAGCTGGATATCATCGTGCGCAGCGTCAAGCGATGGGTGGCGGAAAACCCGGACAAGACGGTGGCGGTGCTGGCGCCGGACAACCGCCGCGGGGATGTCCTCGTGAACGCATTGCGCCAGGAGGGCCTGACCATCGACGACGACCTCCTGCGCACCAATTCGGGCACGCGCGCCACGGCGAAACGGCTGGCGACGGTGGTCGGCTACATCGCCGACCCGCAGTCGGCGCAGCTGCTGCGGCGCGTGTGGGAGGAGGTCTGGTATCCTCAGTGGGCGGCGCGACGCATGCAGACCGAGGGGAACGGCGCAGCATTGGCCGGCCGGGAGGCGCTGCCGGAGCCGGTGCGCGTCTTTGGGCAGGCGCTGGGCAAGCTGCGCGAGGCGGAGGCGTTCGTCTTTCCCGACCAACGCGACTTTCTCAACGAGCTTGGGTGGCTGGAGGATATGGAGCGCTTCCGTGGGCTGCTTCAGGAATTTCGCAATGACCTGCAACGCTGGAGCCGCGCCGTGGTGCTGCCGGTCGATGAGCTGCTGCTGACCGTGGGCAACGACCTTTTCACCGAGCCGGCCGACCTGGCGGTGACCCATCGCCTGGCGGTGCTGCTCGCCCGACTGGCCGCAGAAAATCCGGGCTGGCGCTTGCCGGACCTGGTCGGCGAGCTGGAGAACATTGCGCAGAATCGACGCCGCCTGCTGGGCTTCACCGAGGACGGCCAGGGGTACACGGCCAGGCCGGGCGTGGTGACGGTGGCGACGATGCACGCCGCCAAAGGGTTGGAATGGGATCGCGTCTACTTGACGGCGGTCAACGCCTTCAGCTTCCCCAGCGGGCTGCCGGAGGATCAATATCGCAGCGAGCGCTGGTATGTGCGCGACCAGATCAACCTGGCTGCGGAGCTGGAGGCGCAGCTGCGTCACCTGCACATGGGCTCGCTTGACGAGTATCTGCCCGGCCGCGCCACCGAGCAGGCGCGGCTCGACCTGGCGGCGGAGCGGCTGCGGCTGTTCTACGTCGGCATTACGCGCGCGCGGCGAGAGCTGATTGTGACGTATAATACAGGGCGTCGCCACGACACCGAACCCTTGCCGCCGGCGCTGGCCTTCGCCGTGCTGGCGGAGTTCGTCCGGTCGAGGGGATGGGCGTGATCTCGTTGTTTCAGGTCTCTCCGGCGCATGAATGAAGCCAACGCAGAGCCGCAATCCTCCAAACAAAGCGGAGCGGAGGAGCCGCTCGCCTATCGCGCCGTGCGCGGGGGGCTGTGGGTGGTCGCAGGCTCCTACTGGTCGATCGGCGTTGGGTTCATCGCCAACATCCTGCTCATGCGCCTGCTCTCTCCCTCGGTCTACGGCGAGTTTGCGCTGGCGATGTTTTTCTTCACACTTCTTCAGCTGCGCGGCAAGATCGCGCTCAACTATGCGTTCGCCCAGCAGCGCGCGGTTACAGGTGAAACCGTGGGCACGCTCTTTACGGTCGATGTGCTTTTAGGATGGGGAGGCGCGCTGCTGGCGCTGATTGCGGCGCCGCTTCTGCTGCACTGGGGCTATCCTGCGCCGGTGACGTGGATTCTGCTGACGCTGGCGCTGCTTTCTGCGCTGGAGAGCTTTGTCGGCGTTTTCAGCGTGGTCCTGGAAAGTGCGCTGCGCTTCAAGCCGGTCAGCATCATCGGCGGGCTCGCCATGCCGCTTTCTTATTTGCCGGCCTTTGCCTTCGCCCTGTCTGGACGGGGGGAATACAGCCTCGTGGCGCAGGCGGTCTCCTTTTCGTTGATTTCGCTGGTCGCCGGCGCGCTGTACATTGCCTTCGCGCAACGGGAGCTTTTCCGACTTCGCTGGCGATACAACCCTCGACTTGCGTGGGAATACCTTCGCTTCGGCGCGGTCACCGGCGCAGGGAACTATGTCGCAAGCCTGGTGACGCAGACCGATAATTTCATCCTGGGCACCCTTTCCGGGACGACGACGCTAGGATACTACGACCGGGCGTATCGGATCTCCCAGTGGCCGTCCCTCCTCTTGAGCGCGCTGGTCGGACGCGCCGCGATTTTCACCTACAGCCGCCTGCGCGAGGATCGGGAGCGCCTGCAACGCGCCGCCACGATGGTGCTCTGGGTTTCGGCCAACGTGGCGGCGCCGGTGGCGTTGGCGCTCTTTCTCAGCGCGCCCGATCTCGTGCCGTTGCTGTTCGGCGCGCAATGGACGCCCGCCGTGCCGATCCTGCGCGTGTTGCTGCTGCTCGCCATTTTGCGCCCCATGTGGGAGAACGTGGGCGCGCTCTTCATCGGAAGCGGGCAGCCTCGCCGCGTGATCGAAATCTCCCTCGTCCAACTGCTCATTCTGGCGCTCATCGGCGCGCCCTTGACGCTCGCCGCCGGCGCGCTGGGAATGGCCATCGCCGCCGTCCTGGCGGTCGCCGGCGGCCTGACGCTCGCCTATTTCGTGCTGCGACGCTCGCTGACGCTCGACATGCGAAGCATCCTCGCCGGCCCACTGCTGGCCTCCATCCTCACCGTCGGCGCCTACTGGCTGCTGGTGCGCCTGATCGGAAGCCACCATCCTCTCTGGTTCGCCGTCCTGTGGAAATTTGGCTGGGCGGCGGCCGGCTTCTTTCTTTTTTCGGCGTTGATTCAACCTGCGCTGTTTCGAGAACGGATCGGCTATGTGTGGCGCCTGCTGCGCGGGCGCGCCAGGGAAAATCTAGGGGAGAGTCTGTCATGAAGGTTGTGATTCTGGCCGGCGGACTGGGGACCCGGCTGGCCGAGGAGACGACGGTGCGTCCCAAACCGATGGTGGAGATCGGTGGACGCCCGATCTTGACCCACATCATGAGCTGGTACGCAGCGCACGGCTTCAATGAATTCATCATTGCGCTGGGGTACAAGGGCGAGATGATCAAGCAATATTTTTTGAACTACTACGCCCTGAACAGCGACATCACGGTGAAGCTGGCGAGCGGCGACGTCACCGTCCACGACGGCGAGCGCGAAGACTGGATCGTTCACCTGGTCGACACCGGCGCTGCGACGATGACAGGCGGCCGCCTGTTGCGTCTGAGAAAGTGGTTGGCGACGGAAACATGCTTTATGATGACCTACGGCGACGGATTGGCGGACGTCGATCTGAAGGCGCTGCTCGCCTTTCACCACAGCCACGGCAAGCTGGCGACGGTGACGAGCGCCAGGCCGCCGGCGCGCTTCGGCGCCATTCGGCTCAAGGGGAACCAGGTGGTGCGCTTCGCCGAAAAGCCGCAGGCGGGCGAAGGCTGGATCAACGCCGGTTTTTTCGTGCTCAGCCCCAAGGTGCTTGACTATATCGACGGCGATGAGACGATCTGGGAGCGCGCGCCGCTGGAAAAGCTGGCGCTCGACGGCGAATTGATGGCGTTTCGCCACGAGGGCTTCTGGCAGCCGATGGACACCCTGCGCGAGAAACAATATCTGGAAGAGCTATGGCAGAGCGGCAACGCCCCCTGGAGAGTGAAATCATGAGCAATTTCTGGCGAGATCGACCGGTCTTTGTCACAGGCGCAACGGGGCTGCTCGGCGGATGGTTGGTCAAACGGTTGCTCGAAGCCGGCGCGGATGTCGTCTGCCTGGTGCGCGACTGGGTGCCTCAGTCCGAGCTGGTGCAAGCCCGGCTGATGGAGCGCGTCAAAGTCGTGCGCGGGGATGTGCGCGAGCAGGCGCTGCTGGAACGCGCCCTCGGCGAATACGAGATCGACACCGTCTTCCATCTCGCCGCTCAGACTATCGTCGGCGTCGCCAATCGCAACCCGGTGGCGACCTTCGAGACCAACATTCAGGGCGCGTGGAGTCTGCTGGAGGCCTGTCGCCGCAGCCCGCAAGTGCGTCAGATCGTCGCGGCCTCCTCCGACAAAGCCTACGGCGACCAGGAAGTCCTGCCCTACACCGAGGAGGCTCCGCTGCAAGGCCGCCATCCTTACGACGTCAGCAAGTCTTGCGCCGATCTGATCGCCCATGCATACGCCCACACCTTCGGTCTGCCTGTCGTCATCACGCGCTGCGGCAATTTTTATGGCGGCGGAGATTTAAACTGGAATCGCATTGTGCCGGGAACGATCCGCTCCGTCTTGCGCGGAGAGCGTCCGGTGATTCGTTCGGATGGCAACTATGTTCGCGATTACTTCTACGTCGAGGATGGCGCGGCGGCGTACATGTTGCTGGCCGAACGGCTGGCGGAAAATCCTGCGCTGCGCGGGGAGGCGTTTAACTTTTCCAACGAACTCCAGATCACGGTGCTGGAGCTGGTGGAAAAGATTCTGCGCCGCATGGGATCCTCGTTGACGCCGGAGATTCGCAACGAGGCCAGCAACGAAATTCGCCGCCAGTATCTCAGCGCAGAAAAGGCGCGGCGGGTTTTAGGGTGGCGCCCCTTGTTCACGCTGGAAGAGGGATTGGATCGAACCATCGCATGGTATCGGGAGTTTTTTGCCCATGGACAGTCGAGCTGAAACGCTGCGCACGCAAATTCTGGCGCTGGTGGCGGACTATTACGAGGCCGCCTTTGCCCCGAAGCCGTTCATCCCCGGCGAGTCGCCGGTTCCGGTTGCGGGCCGCGTCTTCGACGCCTCTGAGCTCCAACGCCTGGTGGAGGCGAGCCTGGATTTCTGGCTGACGACCGGCCGCTTTGCTGCGCAATTTGAGCGCGAGTTTGCCCGTTTCATGGGCGTGCGCCATGCGATCCTGGTGAATTCAGGCTCCTCTGCAAACCTGCTGGCGCTCAGTTGTCTGACCTCGCCCAAATTAGGCGACCGTGCGCTGCACCCGGGCGACGAGGTGATCACAGTCGCCGCCGGTTTCCCAACGACGGTCAATCCGATCCTGCAGAATCGTTTGACGCCGGTCTTTGTGGACGTCGCGATTCCAACCTACAACATCGATGCATCGCAGCTCGAAGCAGCGCTTTCGGAGCGGACGCGCGCGGTGATGATTGCCCACACCCTGGGCAACCCCTTTGACCTGGATGCCGTGGGGGATTTCGCCCGTCGCCACAACCTCTGGCTCATCGAAGATTGCTGCGACGCCGTGGGAGCGACCTATCGCGGCCAGAAGGTCGGGACTTTCGGCGATCTCGCCACCGTCAGCTTCTACCCGGCGCACCACATCACGATGGGAGAGGGGGGGTGCGTGCTGACGAACCGCAGCAGGCTGAAGACGCTGGTGGAGTCGTTCCGCGACTGGGGGCGAGATTGCTGGTGCGAACCGGGCAAGGACAACACCTGCGGCAAGCGCTTCGATTGGCGGCTCGGCGAGCTGCCGCACGGCTACGACCACAAGTACATCTATTCGCACATCGGCTACAATCTCAAGGCCACCGACATGCAGGCGGCGGTCGGCGTGGCGCAACTGGCCAAATTGCCGTCCTTCATCGCGGCGAGGCGACGGAATTTCGACCTGCTCCGCCAGGGGCTGAGCGACTTGCAGGAACATCTGATCTTGCCGGAGGCGACGCCCTTCTCCGAGCCGAGCTGGTTCGGTTTTCCGATCACCGTGGCGGAAGGCGCCCCGTTTACGCGCAACGAGCTGGTGCGCTTCCTGGAGCAACGCAAGATCGCAACGCGGCTGTTGTTCGGCGGCAATCTCGTGCGCCAGCCGGCGTATCGCAACCAGCCCTATCGCATCGTCGGCGCATTGACGAACACCGACCGCATCATGAACAATACCTTTTGGGTGGGGGTCTACCCCGGGCTCAACGAAACGATGCTGAGCTTCATCGTCGATTCGATCCGTCTTTTCGTGAACCACGCGCGGCAAGGCAGCGGGATGTAGGCGGGAGAGGGGGAGAGGGGGAGAGCAAGAGAGGGGGAGAGCAAGAGAGGGGGAGAGCAAGAGAGCGGGAGAGCGGGAGAGGGGGAGAGCAAGAGAGCGGGAGAGCAAGAGAGCGGGAGAGGGGGAGAGCGGGAGATGGCCACCGTTGTGGTGAGCGGCGCTTCCGGTTTTTTGGGGAGCCATTTGACGCGGCATTTTGCTAAGGAAGGGCGCTGTGTGATTGCGCTTGTGCGCGCACAAAGCGCTCTGCACAGATTGGCTGACGTTCTCGACGTCGTTCGACTGCAATGCGTCGATGCAGGGAACATCGAAGACGCACTGCTCGCACAGCAGCCCATCGACGCAGTGATTCATGCGGCGACCGACTACGGCCGCGGAGGCGGCTCCCTTGCCAGGTTGGTGGAGACGAACATAGCGTGGTCGCTGCGCCTGGCCGAGGCCGCCGTCAAGGCGCAGGCGGCCTGCTTTCTGAACGCAGGCACGGCGCTGCCCCCGACCGTGAATCCCTACGCGCTCAGCAAGCATCAATTTTCGCAATGGCTGAAATTGTTGGCGGATGGCGCGGAGACCTGTTTTGTCGATGTGGCGTTGGAGACGATGTACGGCGAAGACGATGACCCGGCCCAGTTTATTGCCTCCGTCATCCTCGGCTGCCTGCGCAACGCGGAGCGCCTCGCCCTGACGACCGGGGAGCAGAAGCGAGATTTTGTCTACATTCAAGATGTGGTTGCAGCGTTCGCCCGGCTGGTGGAATTTCACATCGGCGAACAAAGGAAACGGCGCTCGGGCGGATACGCAGCGTATTCGGTGGGGAGCGGCGTCGCCGTCAGCGTGCGCCAAGTGGTGGAGAAGATTCATGCGCTCACCGGCTCTCGCACCGTGTTGGATTTCGGCGCAAGGCCGCACCGCGCGCATGAGGTGATGTTTTCACAGGCCGATCTTTCGGCGATGCGTAAGTTGAACTGGTCGCCTCAGTACGATCTCCAGGAAGGGCTGAGGCGCACCATCGCCTGGTGGAGAACGCACGGGGAGGAGCGATTGCGATGCGCTGGCTGATTACCGGAGGATGCGGCTTTCTCGGCGCCAACGTCGCCGATTGCTGTCTGGCGCGCGGGGAGGAGGTCGTTGTCTTCGACAACCTGAGCCGGGTGGGAAGCCGTCAAAACCTGGAGTGGCTGCGCATGCGTCACGGGCAGGATTGGCGCATGGTGCAAGAGGACATTCGCAACGCGGACGCCGTCGCCCGCCTGGTCGCCGAGTTCAGGCCGGACGTCATCGTTCACCTGGCCGGTCAGGTGGCGATGACCACCAGCCTTGCCCATCCCAGGCTTGATTTTGAAACCAACGCCCTAGGCTCCCTGAATGTGTTGGAGGCCGTCCGCCTCCACTCCGGCGAATCGATCGTGCTCTATTCGTCAACCAATAAAGTCTATGGCGATCTGGAGTGGGTGCGCTATATCGAGACGCCCACGCGCTATGTGGCGCCCGATTTTCCCGACGGCTTCAACGAGAGCATTCCGCTCAGTTTTGAGTCCCCCTACGGATGCTCCAAAGGTTGCGCAGACCAATACATGCTGGATTACGCGCGCATGTTTGGCGTCCGCACCGTCGTCTTTCGTCATTCCTCGATGTACGGGGGGCGGCAATACGCCACGTATGATCAGGGGTGGGTGGGCTGGTTCTGCATGCAGGCGCTTCAGGCCGCCCGCAAGCCGGGTGAACACACCTTCACGATCTCGGGAAACGGCAAGCAAGTTCGCGATGTGCTCCACGTCGATGACCTGGTGCGGCTTTATCTGGATTGCGCCGTGGCCCACATCGACCGGGCGGCGGGGCAGGTCTTCAACATCGGCGGCGGCATGGCGCAGAGCCTTTCGATTTTGGAATTGCTGAGCCATCTGGAGCAGATACTGAACGTTGCGTTGGAGCCTCAGCGCCTTCCTCCACGCGCCAGCGACCAGAAGGTCTTCGTGGCCGACATCGCCAAAGCGCGGCGGGCGTTGGGGTGGGAGCCGCGCATCCGCGCGCAGGAAGGCATCGCCGCCATGTTGCAATGGTTGCAGAGCGAGGGAATGCAATGAACCGGCCGCGACTCACCATCGCCATCCCGACGTACAATCGGGCGCAGAAACTGGACAGACAGCTTGCCTGGACGATCAACGCCATCGCCGGGCGGTGGGATGAAGTGGAGCTGGTGGTCTCTGACAACGCCTCGCCCGACGCAACACCCCAAATTTGTGAACAATGGCGGTCGGCGAGCGATGGACGCCTGCGGGTGGTGCGTCAGCCCAACAACCTTGGCCTGATCCGCAACGTGTTGTCGTGCATCGAGCAGGCGCAGGGGAGATATGTCTGGGTCGTCGGCGATGACGACGTCATCTTCGAAGGTGCGCTCGATTGGATCCTGGCGCAGCTTTCCACCCACGACGCAGACGCTCTTTCCTTCCTTCATTTGAACGTCCGCACGCAGAACGGCTACGAGGGCGCAATCCTTCAGGAGCGCATCTATCCGTTCCATGAAGATAAAGAGACCTGTCCCGGCGGCGCGCTCTTTGAAGAATGTGTGGAGATAGACGAAAACTGGATGCTGCTCATTACAGCCAACATCTACGCCACCCCCGTCGCCAGAGCCGCCATCCAACGCTGGCCGGGAATGACGAAGAATTTCGCCTTTCCTTTGTTTCTCTCCGGCTATGCAGCCGCTCAAGGAGCCATGATCGTGCGCGCCGAACCTTCCATCCTGTATCCTCATCATACGGGATCGCATTTACGCACCTGGTTGAAGACTCTTTACCACGACATTCCAGAGGCCTACATCCGGCTTTTGCAAGAAGGGCATCGGCCGGAGTTTATTCGCAGACGCATTCTCTCGAGAGCGTCTTTTCTGGTGTTTATGATGCGTTTTCCATTATCTTTTTTGCGATCGCTGCAATTTTATTTTGCGGCCAACCGCCTGAAGTAAACCAATGCCCGCATGCGCCTGCTCTTTTTGAACCACAACTACCGCAACGTTGGCACTTATTACCGCGCAATGCCGATGGCGGAGCGATTAGCGCGGCGCGGCCACGAGGTGACGCTGCTGACCGTCTCTCCCATCCATCGCTGGCGCGCCGTCTGGTCGGAAGTCAACGGCGTGCGCCTCGGCGAGCTACCGAACCTGGCGCAAAACAACAGCGGGGAAGGCTATGGGCCGCTCGACAACCTTTCCAGGCTGTGGCATGCTTGTCGGCATGCATACGACATCGTTCACATGTTCGACCATAAGCCGAACGCCTCCTTCGCCGGGCTGCCGGCGCGCTGGCGCGGGGCCAAACTCATCGCCGACTGGGCCGACTGGTGGGGCGGGCCCGGCGGCATCAACGACGTGCCCAAGCGCCGCTTCCCCGTCGTCGGCAAATTTGAGGCGTGGTGGGAAGTGGAGCAGAAACGCTGGGCGGACGGCGTCGTGACGATCAGTACGGTGTTGCAGCAGCGGGCGCTGGAGATCGGCTGCCCGGCGGAGCGCGTCGTCTACATTCCCACCGGCGCAGCGACCGATCGCATTGCGCCGACGCCGGTGGAAGTCGCCCGCCGACAGGTCAACGCCCCACCCGCCCGCGCCATCCTCGGCTTCATCGGCTTCGGGCAGGGGGATTTGGCGATTGTGATGGAGGCGCTGCGCCAGTTGCCGGACGTCTGGCTGATGGTGATCGGCCCGGAGTATCCGCACATCCGCGCCCTGGCCGAACAATACGGCGTCGCCGAGCGTCTCTGGCAGACGGGGCGCAAGCTCGGCGCAGAGGTGAGCCCCTATCTCGCCTGTGCGGACGTAATGGTGATGCCCATGATGGACACCGCCGCCAACCGCGGTCGGCTGCCTAACAAGATGCTCGATTATCTGGCCGCCGGCAGGCCGATTGTCGCCAGCCCGGTGGGGGATGTGAAGACGATCGTGGAGCAGTTCGGCGTGGGGCTGCTTGCAGCCAACGAGGAATTTGCGAACGCCATCGAGCGCCTCCTGAAGGACGAACGGCTGCGCAGCGACATGGGAAGCGCAGCGCGCCGCGCCGCCGAAACCGCGTTCGACTGGGAGCATTTGATCGACCGGCTGGAGGCGTTCTATCAACGGGTCATCGGGTAGGCGCTGCTCGCATCGCTGCGCTTGCTGAAATGCCGAGGATGTGCGGCTCAATAGAATTTGACAAGGGATCAACGATGAAAACGCTGCTCGTCACAGGCTCCTGCGGCCTCATCGGCTCTGAAGTAGTCGCGTATTTCGATGAACAGGGCTGGCAAGTCGTCGGCGTGGACAACAACATGCGCCGCGATTTTTTTGGCGAACTCGGCGACACCTCCTGGAACAAACACCGCCTGCTGGCCACTTGCCGCGCCTACCGTCACGTCGATCTCGACATTCGCGATCGCGCAGGCGTCCTGGCGCTGTTGGAGGCGGTCAAGCCCGATCTGATCGTCCACACGGCGGCGCAGCCCAGCCACGATCTGGCCGCCAGCCGCCCGTTCGACGACTTTGACGTCAACGCCGTCGGCACCATGAACCTGCTCGAAGCAACGCGACGACATGCGCCCGAGGCGGTCTTCGTCCATCTCTCCACGAACAAAGTTTACGGCGATCGCCCCAACACGATTCCGCTGGTCGAGCTGCCCACGCGCTGGGAGTACGCCGACCCAGCCTACGCCAACGGCATCCCGGAAACGATGAGCATCGACCAAAGCCAGCACTCCCTTTTCGGCGCCTCCAAGGTGGCGGCGGACGTCATGGTGCAGGAGTACGGGCGCTACTTCGGCATGAAAACCTGCTGTCTGCGCGGGGGATGCCTGACGGGGCCCAATCATTCAGGCGTCCAATTGCATGGCTTTTTGAGCTATCTCGTGCGCTGCAACCTGGAGCAGCGCGAATACACCATCTTCGGCTATCTCGGCAAGCAGGTGCGCGACAACATTCACTCCTACGACGTGGCGCGCTGCATCGATTTTTTCTACGCCAATCCCCAGCCCGGAGCCGTCTTCAATCTGGGCGGCGGACGCGCCAATTCCATCTCGATTTTGGAGGCGTTCGACGCCGTGTCTCAGTTGACCGGCATTCCCATGCGCTATCGATACGTCGACCAGCCGCGCAAGGGCGATCATATTTGCTACATCTCCGATCTGTCGCACATGCGACGACAACTTCCCGGCTGGGACATCACGCGCTCGCTGAGCAATATTTTTGATGAACTGGTCGCCAGTTGGAGAGAGCGCCTGAAGCAGTGAACCCTCCCATGCGCGTCGCACTCGGCTATCGCTGGTTTCCCACCGCCGCCGGCTATCACCTCGAACGCGCGCTGATTGCGCTCGGCGTTGACGTCCGCTTCGTCGGCGTCAGCGAGCACGGCCGCGCCGGCTGCGGGGAGACCACCTCTCTCCTCCGCGTCCTCGAGGCAATGGACGAGCCGCCGGATTTCTTCCTCTGGATCGATCCCGCCGGCCGTTATTTCCCGCTCGACCTGGAAGCCTCGCCCATCCCAACGGCGTGCTACCTGATCGACGTCCACCTGGG
>FMJZ01030888.1_pt1 | contig 12348 bp, 12 predicted proteins | sample 1987881 | NCBI WGS metagenome assembly FMJZ01 (sample SAMEA4378227, study PRJEB15110) | soil metagenome | biome: soil; feature: Field; material: Soil | place: India | collected 2015-03-11 | depth 0 m | reverse complement strand
CGCTTCGACGCGCTTGTTTTCAGTAAGCACCAGAGCAATGGGCTGGGGCTTGAGGGGCAGCTCTTCGGCGCCCTTGGGCAACTCTTGGAGCTTCGCCCGCAGCAGCGCTTCGAGCAGCGCGCGATCAAACGCCCCAACAGCGACAATCGTCATATTGTTGGGCACATAATATTTCTTGTAGAACTGCACAATGTCATCACGCGTGATGCGAGCGATGCTCTCTAGGGTTGGGATACGCCCATAGGGGTGCGAGCTGTAGAGCGCACTTTGGAAGTTATTGTAGATGACCGAGAAATTCTGATCGGCTTGCGCTCGGATCTCCCGGATGAATTCGGTCTTGGCGCGCTCGACTTCATCTGGGGCAAACGCCGGGTTGAGCAGCACATCGAGATAGATGGGCAGCGCGCGCTCCAGGGTCTCTTTGGGCGCAACGAGCGTCACATGGGCCATGTCGGCGAGAAGATCTTGGCTGAGCTGCGCGCCCAGATTCTCGATCTCCGTAAAGATCTCTTCTTCGGAGCGTGTGGTCGTGCCGCGCAGCAATAATCGCGACGTTAACTCGGCGATCCCGACTAACTCTGCCGGCTCAGCGCGAGCGCCTGTGCCGACAAACGCTTGGAGCGCGACTGTCTCCGCAGAAGGATCTGCTCGCAAGATGAGCTTCAGCCCATTGGGCAGCGTGACAAGTTCGTCTGTTGTGGGCTGCTCAGCGACGCTTTCCGGGATGAGTACCAGCTCATAGTACGTCTCGAGATTGATATACTTGCGCGCGACATTGATAATGTCTTGCACTGTGACGGCGCGAATCTTCTGTGGATATGTGAGCGCGAACTTATAGTCGCCAGCGACGACGGAGTAGAAGCCGAGCGTACCGGCGATCCCCGCGCTGGTCTCAGCTTGCAGGGCCTCGCGAGCAAGTAACACCCTCTTGGCGCGCTCGACCTCGTCAATGCCAAGCTTGCCGTCGAGGATCTCTTTGAGCTCTGATAGAATCACTTGCTCGACAGCAACACGGTTCTCGTAGGGGAACTCTGTGTAGATATTAAAAATTCCCGGCTCTTTTTGAGTAAAGTACCCAGCGTCTATTGTCGTCACTAAGCCCAGCTCTTTACGCAACTTCTTATAGAAGCGCGAGCCGCGCCCATCTGATAATAATGTGATCAAGACATCCATCGCGTAGACGTCTTGAGCTTCTTTAACTGATGGGCCGGGCCAAGCGAAAATCAGATACCCTTGGCTGACGTCGCGCCGGATCTCTTTAACCGTCTTTGCTGTGCGCGCGGGCTCTTTGGGATAGGTCTGAGTTGGGATTGGTTTTGGCTCCATCGCGCCAAACTTCTCTTTGACGATCTGTAGCGTCTTCTCAGTTTGTATATCCCCCGCGACGATGAGCGTCATATTATTGGGGACGTAGTACGTCCGCATCCAGTTGAGAAAGTCCTCGCGGGTCAAGCGCTCTAGGCTATCGGCAAAACCGATGATGGGCAGCTTGTATGGGTGCACCGTATAAAACTCTTGGCGCAGCGTGAAGAACGCGAACGAAGTTGGGGAATCTGAACGCTGCTGTTGCTCGCGCAGCACGACTTCTTTCTCGCGAGCGATCTCCTCTTCAGGGAAGCTTGAGTTTTGCGTAATATCGGCGATGATGTCTAGAGCAAGCTCGGTGTGCTCGCTGGGCAAAATAATATAATAGTGAGTGAAGTCATAGGACGTCGCGGCGTTGGTGCGGCCGCCGAGGGCTTCGATCTCTCGGTCGATGCCGCCAGGGCGCTTTTCGGTGCCCTTAAACAGCATGTGCTCAAAGAAATGCGAGATGCCCGAAATCTCTCGCGTTTCGTTGAGGCTGCCTACGTTGATCCAGATATCGACGGCTGTGATGCCGGTGCCTGGCTTGGGCACGAGCAGAACTTTTAAGCCGTTTTCGAGAGTGAATTCGTGCACCGTAGGCTGAGCAAGCGAGCTAGGGAGCGGCCACGCGACGAGTGCGGTGAGCAAGAGGGCGAGTACTGCGAAGCGTTTCATATCGGCCTCCTTCTTTAGGGTTATTCTATCATTTCGGGAGAATTGGGACAAGTTCTGAGTTGACAGTACTAGCCAAGACGGGTAAAATTTTTTCACGGGCCGTTAGCTCAGTGGTAGAGCACCTGCCTTTTAAGCAGGGGGTCGCAGGTTCGATCCCTGCACGGCCTACCACACTTCAATTTTTTATGAAGATTCTCATCACGGGTGCTACAGGGTTTCTCGGCCGTCGCGTCTGCGAAGTCTTGAGCCAAGCTGGACACACAGTAGTTGCTCTCTCGCGCGATCCTACAAATGCCAAGCAGCGTGTCCCCGCACTCAAGGAAGCGTTCTTGTGGGATCCACGGGCAGGACTACCTCCCCGCCAAGCTTTGGAGGGGTGCGATGCCGTTATCAATCTTGCGGGCGAGACCGTCGCTGGGCGCTGGACAGAATCGAAAAAGCGCGCAATCCGCGAGAGCCGCATCGTGGGTACAAGAAACTTAGTCGAGGTTTTGGCCCAGCTCGACTCGCGCCCGAAAGTGCTCATCTCCGCGAGCGCCGTCGGGTACTACGGAGATCGTGGCGAAGAGACGCTGACAGAGGACTCATCCCCGGGCTCGGACTTTCTCGCGCAGGTCTGTCAAGATTGGGAGAGCGAAGCTGCGCGCGCCGAGAGCTTTGGAATTCGCGTAGTGCGGCTACGGATCGGGCTGGTGCTCGGCCCCGGCGGTGGGGCTTTACAAGCTTTGCTACCCATCTTTAAGCTGGGGCTGGGCGGGCCTATAGGCTCAGGGAATCAGTTTTGGTCGTGGGTCCACCGCGACGACATTGCCGGCGTGATTCTGTTCGCTTTAGAGAGAGACGATCTTCGCGGGCCGATCAACGTGACAGCGCCACAACCGGTGCGGCAGAGAGAGTTTGCGCAGGCGTTGGGGCGCGTCTTGAAACGCCCGGCGTTTCTTCCCGCGCCGGCATTCGCCCTGAAGATAGTCCTTGGGGAATTTGCCAGCGAGCTGTTATCCGGTAAGCGTGTGCTGCCCCAGCGATTGTCTCAAGCGGGCTATAAGGTTCGCTTTGTCGAGCTGGAGCCAGCTCTACGCGAGATCTTACGCGCTTGACAAAGGGAGACTGACGGCTTACAATAAACTGTCGTGCGGGCGTAGCTCAGCGGTAGAGCGTCTGCTTGCCATGCAGAAGGTCGCGGGTTCAAATCCCGTCGCCCGCTCCAGGCTTCGCTTGGGCCATTCATCTGCGCCAGCCGCAGGCTGGCGCAGGCGCACAGTCCAGACGAAGTCTGGGCCGGGGTGGCGGAAGTGGCAGACGCAACGGACTTAAAATCCGTTGGAGGTGACCCCTCCGTGCGGGTTCGAGTCCCGCCCTCGGCACTGCTTACTTTATTGACATTTTTGCGCAGCGATCTCTGGGTAAAAGTCCCCGGCTTTGTTGTCCTTGACAATGTTACGCCGGCAGACAAAGAGACCCTCTAAGGAATACAAGTGAATCCCGTAGCGCCCGTTGTTGGTCACGGTGTTGTTGGCCAGCCAGGCCCAGCTCGCAAAATCCAGCCAGATCCCGTCTTCTTGGTTATTAAAAATCTGCGAGTACTGAACGGTGACATGGGCACTATCTTCAGCGAAGATTCCCCCGCGATTATAAGAGATCACTGAGTTCTCTAGGATCGCTTGGCCTAGGTCTAGAACATGCAAGCCGTACTGAGTGTTTCCCGAGATTTGTGCATCATGAACGGCGGCTTGACTGTAGCCACTCACAACGATTCCGTCGCGGAAGTTATAGATTCCTAGCCCCTTGATCGTGACAATACTTTGCCCAGAAACCGAGATGCCATCCGTGCCCGCAGTGCTTACAAAGATCGTCTGATCTCTGCCAGCTCCCCAGAGCGTGAGGATCTTATCTTTGATAGAGATGCCTTGGGTCCAGACCCCAGCAGTGAGACAGATCACTGCCCCTGGTGGAGCATTCTCCAGGATGCTTTGCAACGATTGCCACGGTGATGCGGTCATCGTGCAGGTGGGCTGTGCAGTGCCGTAGACGGCCATCGAAAGAGCTAAGATTCCTACGACTTTTAGAGATCTTGTGTGCAGCATAGTGCTGGTCCCCCTCTCAGTGACTCTAGTGTAGCGTTTCTAGGGCGTGGGGGGCAAATCCACTTGCATAACCGACCTAGGTGCACTATAATTAAAGTGACATCGCGGGGTGGAGCAACAGGAAGCTCGTCGGGCTCATAACCCGGAGGTTGCTGGTTCGAATCCAGCCCCCGCAACCAGACCAGATTTCATCGGGACTATTATACCGTGCTGCCTCTGGCGGCACGATATTTTTTTGAGCAGGGTTGCCAAGTAAGCCCAGAGATGCTAGACTAAAAGCAAGCGGCGGGGTAGCTCATCCGGCTAGAGCGGCCGTCTCATAAGCGGCAGGTAGAGGGTTCGAGTCCCTCCCCCGCCACCCCAGACTTCGTCTGGACTGTTTATCTTCGCTGGCTGCAAGCCGGCGAAGATAAATCCCCAAGCAAAATCTAACATGAGCGAACGAGTCGTTGCGACCAACCGTAAAGCCCGCCATGAGTATCAGATCGAAGAGACGATCGAAGCTGGGATCGAGCTCAAGGGCACCGAAGTGAAGTCTCTCCGGCGTGGCAGCGCTAGCTTGCAAGACGGCTTCGCGCTCATCCGCAACGGCGAGGTCTTTTTGATGAACGTCTATATCGCTCCATATCAAGAGGGCAATCGCTATAACCCCGACCCCTTGCGCCGGCGCAAGCTTTTGCTCAAAAAGCAAGAGATCTTTCGCTTACAGTCCAAAGTGAAAGAGAAGGGCTATACGCTCATCCCCTTGAGAATTTACTTTAAGAACGGGTGGGCTAAGGTCGAATTAGCGTTAGCGAAAGGCTTGGCCAAGTACGACAAGCGCGAAAAGATTAAAAAGAAGGAGTCCGAGCGCGAGCTACGTCGTGCCTTGAAGGGCTCTTAGGGAGATTAAATCCCTGCAGCGTATCCGTCGGCTCGCTTGTCGCTGCCCGCGATATATGCCCCCGACGGGAGCTTCCAGATGATCTGCCCGCGCCCAAAGCGTCCGCTGGGTTCAGCTGTCTTGACTTCATGTCCTCGTGCTCGTAAGCCCTCAATGATCTGGGGATCGGCGTTAGATTCGATCTCGATCTCTTTGGCTTTGAGCCATTGCCAGCGCGGCGCGTCTAAACTCGCCTGCGGGTTCATCTGAGAGTCTATCGTGTTGACGATCACTTGAATGTGCCCTTGGGGCTGCATGAAGCCTCCCATCACCCCAAACGGCCCTACGGCTTTGCCGTCTTTTGTCAAAAATCCGGGAATGATCGTGTGATACGGGCGCTTGCCCGGCGCAAGAGCATTGGGATGCGCCGGGTCGAGTGAGAAGCAGGCCCCGCGATTTTGCAGGGCGATTCCCGTGCCGGGAACGACAATCCCAGACCCAAAGCCCATATAGTTCGATTGAATGAAGCTGACCATCATGCCGTCGGCACCTGCAGTGCAGAGATAGACTGTCCCGCCGGCATAGGGGTCTCCGGGGGTGGGATCGAGCGCGCGATCCGTGATAAGCGCGCGGCGCTTAGCAGCATACGCCTTGCTTAAGAGCTGTTCGGTGGGCACGGTGACGAAGTCCGGGTCAGCGATGTATCTCAAGCCGTCGGCGAACGCGAGCTTTAATGCTTCGATCTGGAGATGAAACGACTCTGCGGAGTCTCTTAGATACTGTGCTAGCTCGAATCCCTCTAAGATATTCAGCCCGATAAGCGTCACGATCCCTTGAGCGTTTGGGGGAATCTCCCAAACTTCATAGTCTCGATACGAAGTCTTTATAGGCTCAACCCAAGTGTTTGTGTGCTCAGCTAAATCGCGCGCGCTGAGAAAACCACCGGTCTCTTGGGAAAAGCGCACGATCTGGCGGGCAAGATCTCCACAGTAACAATCGTCACAGTATGACTCAGCCAAGCGTCGCAGCGTGCGCGCGTGATCGGGGCTGGCCCAGAGCTCTCCGGCTTCTGGGGCATGTCTACCCGGCGCGAACGTCTCCCACCAGCCACGAAACTCGACCCCGCCTAGCTCTTGATACGCAGTGACCGCTGAAGCCCAAGCTTGAGCGACAGTAGGCGCAACGGGATGGCCCTGCTCAGCATACAGAAGAGCCGGCTCGAAGAGCTCTGCAAAGCGCAGCTTGCCAAAGCGCTTGTGTAAGTCTCTCCAGGCTGCTGGTGCTCCCGGCACCGTGACGGGCAGCCACCCGCGCGGGGGCATCGTTTCGTGCCCTAAAGCTCTCACAGCTTCAAGCGTGAGCGCCTTTGGTGCGCGCCCAGAGCCATTGAGCCCATAGAGTTTTGCGCCATCCCACACGAGCGCGAACGCATCACTCCCGATTCCGTTAGAGGTCGGCTCGACGACCGTGAGCGTGATCGCTGTCGCGAGAGCAGCATCAACGGCGTTGCCCCCACGACGGAGCATCTCGATGCCAGCTTGGACGGCCAAGGGATGGCTTGTGGCGACGACGCCACGACGGGCGATTAAGGGGCTGCGTGTCAGGCCATATGATGCGCTGGCCATGGCACTCTATTGTAGAAGGTCCTTGACGGTCTCGCAAAGATTTGTTACACTCAAGGCGCTTTTCGCTCCCATCGTCTAGTGGCCTAGGACGCTGGTCTCTCAAGCCGGAAACAGGGGTTCGAATCCCCTTGGGAGCGCACCGATCTCTTGACAGAATCCAGAGAATATGGTATCTTGTCACACTCGAATATAGAACACTTACTCAAGGAGGTCGCGTATCGCTGGACCGCACAGTCGTATTCGCAAGAACGAGGAGATACGGGCTCGTGAAGTTCGTGTCATAGATGAAAACGGGAAGCAGTTAGGGGTTATGCCCCTTGCAGAGGCGATCAAGCAAGCACGCAGCCGCAATCTAGATCTGGTCGAGGTCGCCCCACAAGCTAACCCGGTCGTCTGCAAGATCGTCGATTTTGGGAAATATTTGTATCGTCAAGAGAAGCGGGAGAAGAAGCGGGCCAAGGGCGGCAAGCTCAAAGAGATTCGCCTGACGACTCAGATCGAGAAACACGACTTCGAGACGAAGCTCCGCCACATTCGCGGGTTCTTGCAAGACGAGAACAAGGTCCGCGTAACGGTGATCTTCCGCGGGCGTGAGATCCAGCATATGAGCCGAGGCCGTGACCTCTTGCAACGTATTATCGAGGGCGTGGTCGATGTCGGTAAGGTCGAGCAGTGGCCCAAGGAGCGCGGCAGATCTTTGCAGATGCTCCTGGTGCCAGGGAAGGGCACTGTAACAACCATTCCCAAGGAGATCTTTCAGGAGCAACTCTCAGGAGGTTATAGCGATGCCGAAGAAGAAGGCGCACAAGGGGATCGCCAAGCGCTTTAAAGTGACGCGCAACAAGAAGGTGCTTGGCGCTACCTCGGGGTATCATCATAAATTGGTGAAGCGCAGCTCGAATCGCAAGCGCCAGGCCCGCCAAGGCATCCAAGTCCCGGAAACCTTGGCCAAAGAATATATTGAATTGCTCTCAAGCTAGAACGGAGGATTGCGACGTATGCGTATCAAGGGTGGCAATAAGAGACTATTACGGCGCAAGAAGATTTTAGAGCTTGCTAAGGGGTTCAAGGGCAAGCGCCGCACGTGCTTCCGTATTGCGAAAGAGCGCGTGATGCACGCGCTGCGCAACGCCTATATTAGCAGAAAATTGCGCAAGCGCGATTTTCGTCGGCTCTGGAACATTCGCATTAACGCAGCAGCACGAGCGCGCGGGCTGCCGTACTCTCGGTTTATTAACGGCTTGTCTAAAGCGGGCATTCAGCTCAATCGCAAGATGCTCGCCGAGATCGCTATCCATGACCCAAAGGCGTTCGATACGCTCGTTGAGACGGCGAAAGCGCATCTGTAGTGCCTACGATCACGGTCTCTCAGAAAGATCTCTACTTTGCGCGAGCGGGGCAGGGCCAGCCCGCTTTGCTCTTTATTCACGGGGCTGGGGGAGATCACACGATCTGGGGAGAGCAGCTCCGTGACCTCGCCAAAGATTTCTCGGCAGCTGCGCTCGATCTCAACGGTCATGGGCGCAGCCCCGCCCGCGAAGGCGAAGGGCTTCAGACATACGTCGAGGACGTGCTCGCGGTGCTTCAAACTTTATCCGAGCCGACTGTCGTAATTGGGCACTCGATGGGAGGGGCCATTGCGCTTTTGGTCGCGCTCCAGCGCCCAGAGAATCTCGTTGGTTTGGGGTTAATTGGCACCGGGGCTCGGCTCAAAGTCCACCCCCAAATCTTAGAACTGTGTCAGACAGATTTTGAGGGAGCCGTCGAGCTCGTCGTGAGCTGGGCGTTTGCGGATCAAGCCGACCCAGCTCTCACAGACAAAGCGCGCGAGCAGATGCGGCGCACCGGCCAGGACGCGCTCTATCGAGACTTTGCAAGCTGCAATACGTTCGACATCAAAGATCGACTTTCTGAGATCGCAGTTCCAGCGCTTGTCCTCTGTGGGAACGAAGATAAGCTCACGCCTGTTAAGTACTCAGCGTATCTCCAGCAGAATATGCCCAATGCTCAGCTGAAGATCATCGAGGGTGCAGGGCACATGGTGATGCTGGAGCAGCCTCAGAGGGTCAATCAAGCCCTTCGAGAGTTCTGCACGCGCTTGCTCTAGCTTCATAGTCACTTTACAATAGCTCCATGAATTGGCCCAATGGGATTACGCTGGCGCGCATCGTGCTCATCCCTGCGATTCTCTATTTTGTGCTCACTTCCGGCTCACATCATGAACTGATTGCGCTTTTGCTCTTTGCCGTGGCCGCGATGACTGATGCCATAGATGGATACGTGGCGCGGCGTCAGCGAGACGAGACAAATTTGGGGAAATTCGCCGACCCCATTGCCGATAAGATCCTGATACTCTCGGTGTTAGTAGCGTTCGTGCAGCTTCAGGAGATCTCTGCTGTGCCGGTCATCATTATTATCGCGCGAGAATTTCTCGTGACCGGGCTGCGCACGGTGATCGGCGCCCACGGAGTGGTGCTGGGAGCGAGCGTATGGGGCAAGCTGAAGACGTTCTCTCAGATGGGGCTTTTGTTTGTACTACTCAGTCAAGGGGCGTTTCGCTGGGATGCTGACGGCGTCAAGACTCTTCTCATCCCCATTGTCGTCGCCATCACCGTAATCTCTGGAATAGAGTATTTCTATCGCTTTCGCAAGCTCCTGGGGCGGATCTCGTGAGCGTTCTTCCCCTTGGTAACTCATTCGATTTGCCTTCGAGGGGGGTAAGGCTCTAGAATATGGGCATTCAAGGACTCGTTCAACAGCTCTCATCAGACCCTGAGATCGTTGGGCGGGTTCACACCAGAGCTTTCAATAAGGGGGTATTGCACCATGAATAAAGCCGAGTTGGCAGAGATGGTAGCCAAGCAGACGGGTCTGAGCAAGAAGGCGGCCAAAGAGGCCGTGGACACCATGTTCAGCACCATCACCAAGATGATCTGTGATGGTGAGCCGGTGCGGATCACGGGCTTTGGCACGTTTGAGGCCCGCCCGCGCAAGAGCTCCATGCGTATCAACCCGCAGACGCGCCAGCGCATCATGGTCGCTTCGAAAGCCGTGCCAGGCTTTCGCGCCGGGCGCGAGCTCAAAGAGATGGTGCGCAAGCGATTGAAGGTCGTGGAGTCTGGCGGCAAGCTCTCCATTAAGCGCGCCTAAATGGAAAGAGCAGGGGGTTAGTTAGGCCTCATCTTCTAACCCCCTGCGGTTATCTTCTTTAAGGGGCCTCAATAGGCTTGCCTTGGAGCATGAGAGCGCGTACCAAATCCCCCTCGGTAATCCATTTCTTGGACAGCAGGATCTCCCCGAGCGGGCGCGAGCCCCCTTCTTTCTTCTGAATCTCTAAGGCTTGGTTAAGCTTTTCTGGCGTGAGCTTTCCTAAATCGCACAGGATTTCCCCAATACGCTTATTGCGTTCGAAGTATTGTTCCACGATGGAGAGAATAACCGCGCTCTTGCTGCGCCGTTCTCGCTCGGCCTTCGCTTCGATCTGCTTGATGAGCGGGATATCATCCTTGGTGTAATAGATAGTAATCTGCATAGTTGGAACCCCCTTTTGTGATCCTCGTATAACACTGCCTTAGATAATATACCCAAATATAAGAGCCATGTCAAGGCGAGAGCGCGCTGGCACTTACAGCCCACCGAAGAGGAAGCGCAACTCGATCCCCAAGCGCCATTCCAGCCCTGAGCCACCGGGGCAGTCTGGCCCAAAGCAGATCTCGGTGAACGCGCGGAAGAATGCCAGCTCGAAGAGTGACTGGAAGACTTGCTTTCGAAAAGAGAATGCCCCGTTCACTAGCCCTGGCGGAGCCGGATCGGCCAAGAGCGTTAGGCTGCGCCAGTGGAAGAAACTCCAGCGCAGATAGAGCTCAATGGGCAAGAACGTCAGAAAGACTGAAGGCGGGACGAACTCGAACGTTGAGCTGACCGCCGTGCGCAAGCGCAGATCTGCTGCAGGAACGTTCACTTTTACGGCGAGTGCAGGGATAAGTTTCTTGAATCCACCCGGCGTAAAGAGCGTCATCACGCTGAGTGAAGCGATATCGAAGAGATATAACTCTGCAGCCACAACTTCTTCGGTGAAGACGAACGGCGCGGTGACGAGGCGATCGGGCTCGCGCTCGCTGAACGTGTCCAGCTTCACGATTCTGGGTTCAAACCCGAAGGGCTCGTTCACAATGGGGAGTTGATCTAAGTCTAAATCTTCGACGACTTGCTCGACACCAAACCCGGTAAAGCTAGCAATGGTGAACCATTCTGTTTTAGCCGCGGCTTCGATGACTAGCCCTACTTCTAAAGACGGGCTTTGGTTTTCTAAAATGAGCTCGACGCCCAGAGAAACCCCGCTAAAGCTCAATGCGGCGACCAGCTCGTTTCTGTGAAACGTAAAGCCATCAATAAATGCCAAGCGATTGCGTGCTGAGAGGGGGGTGATGCCTACAGAAGCGATGAACTTTTGCCAACGCAGCAGGCTGATATCGAACTTTGTGTCGGTTGCAAAAGCAGCTTCGGCGACACTGATGCGCGAGAGAATACGAAACTCAGCATTGAGAAAGTACGGGGCGACGTTGTTAAAACTCAGCTCGCTGATGAAACGCCCCAGCACAGACTGGGCCAACGTTATTGGGCCCAAGGAGACGATGAGAGCGAGAGCACACACCCCACAAACGATGCCGCGCTGTATCTGTTTCATACAGCATAGACTCTATCTGAGCTAGCGTACGCTGCCAAGGAAGCCCGTGCACAGGGAAGTTGGCCTCGGTCTGATCATGGGGTGACCGGTGTCTCAATCTATCACCGGTGCTAACACTTCTTCGAGCGTGGGATGGCCGATCTCTTGGAGTTCGTAGAGCACACGCGTCGTGGGCACGTCGAATTTGATCAGTCTCTTCAGATCAATGGGCGTTCCAATAATAACTGCGTCGCAGGTAGTGCGCTTAATGGTCTTGGCGAGATCTCTGATCTGCTCTTCGCCGTAGCCCATTGCTGGCAAGAGCTTCCCAATATGGGGGTACTTCTTGAACGTCTCAGCGATGGAATTGACGGCATAAGGGCGCGGGTCCACGAGTTCTTTCGCTCCATATTTTTCAGCAGCGAGCGTCGCAGCGCCGTAGGCCATCTCGCCGTGAGTGAGCGTGGGCCCGTCCTCGATAGCTAAGACGCGCTTGCCCTCGATCACGGATGGATCTTCGACGAAGAGAGGGGAAGCTGCTTCAATGATCTTCGCTTGAGGGTTGAACTTCCGCACGCTCTCGCGCACGCGCTCTACTTGTGCCCGCGAGGCTGTGTCCACCTTGTTGATGACTACCACATCAGCGAGCAGAAGATTGATATGTCCAGGGTAATAGGTCACTTCGTGTCCAGCGCGCAGCGGGTCGGCGACAACGATATCTATATCCGGCACGAAGAACGAGAAGTCATTATTCCCCCCATCCCAGACGATGACATCGGCTTCGCGCTCAGCCATGCGCAGAATCTTTTCGTAATCGACCCCGGCGTAGACGACTGTGCCCCGCTCCAGATGGGGTTCGTACTCTTCGCGCTCTTCAATAGTACACTCGTATCTGTCCAGATCTTTGAAGCTCGCGAAGCGTTGGCACTCTTGTTTCACTAAATCCCCGTAGGGCATAGGATGGCGCACGACAACGACGCGCTTGCCGTGCTTGCGCAAGATATCGGTGACGCGCCGGGTCGTCTGGCTCTTGCCCGATCCAGTGCGTATGGCGGTCACCGATATGACGGGCTTCTTCGATTTGAGCTG
>FMJZ01003748.1_pt1 | contig 12349 bp, 11 predicted proteins | sample 1987881 | NCBI WGS metagenome assembly FMJZ01 (sample SAMEA4378227, study PRJEB15110) | soil metagenome | biome: soil; feature: Field; material: Soil | place: India | collected 2015-03-11 | depth 0 m | reverse complement strand
TGTTACTCTGCCCTTGCGATTGGAAATCGCAGGCAACACAACTGTCATGTTGAGCGTCAGCGAAGCAGCTCGCTTTGGAGTCCTCTCGCTGGTGCTCAGGGCAACAGGTACAATGAAACCCTTCACTGCGTTCAGGGTAACAATACAACGAGACCCTTCGCCCCTCAGAATGACAACAATCAACAGTCATGGTGACATGCAAAGCTGAACAGACCATCAAAAACTCACCGCCAGCGATGCGCCGTAGAAGGTCTCGCCGTCCAGGCTGTACAGGCGCAGGCGGAGCAGGGGCACTGGCTCCCAGGACACAGCGGCGTTCCAGACCCGGCTATCGTACTCTGCGCTGAGCAAAATATGGTACGGCGTACGCACCTCCGCTCCCACAAACGCCCCTTTGATGCCTCCCACTCCAACGCCGCCGAACAGATACATCTCGTCGATGAATGGGTTGGGAGGCATGTAGGGAAGGCGATATCCAACCGCCACGTAAAGCGCGCGCCCCTCGGCGGTTTTATCGGCGATGTCCCGTATACCAGCCGATATCGCCGGAGTAAAGCCGATGTCGGGCAGGATGTTGTATTGCAGGCTGAAGGTATCCACATATCGCGACGGGGTTTCCAGGCGTAGCCCCTCTATCTCAATCCCGCCAACCAGCCCCAGATTCAGCCAGTACTGGGTTAAGCCTCCTTTGCTTTCACGTCGGGCGATTTCCAGCTTTGCGCTGCCGGGCGGCAGGTTGTAGGCGGATGGAGATAGAACCACCCGGTCGGCGCGCGCAACCATGCCCAGTGCCATGAGAACGCAGAGTGCGATGGTTACCTGTCGTCTGTTAAGGAACATCTGTGCCTCCTGATACCTTATCCTCTCCGTTTGCGGACGAACCGCTCGATGCGATGCAGTGCCTCCTCGATCCTCGGCAGGGAGGTCGCGTAAGACAACCGCACGTGTCCTTCCCCGCTGCTGCCGAAGACGTTGCCCGGCACCACCGCCACGCGTTCCTCCCAGAGCAACTGCTCGGTGAAGTCCTCCGAGCGCAAACCGGTGCATCGGATGGACGGAAACACGTAGAACGCTCCCTGCGGCGGCAGGCACTCCAGCCCGATTTCGTTCAGTCGCTCCACAATCAGCCGCCGGCGTCGGTCGTACTCCCGGCGCATTCGCTCTACCTCCGCTTCGCCATGCTCCAGAGCCTCTTCTGCTGCCTTCTGCGCGGCAATCGGAGCGCACAGCATCGTGTACTGGTGCACCTTAATCATCATCTCGATAATCTGCGCCGGAGCGCAGGCGTAACCGATGCGCCAGCCGGTCATCGCATACGATTTGGAGAAGCCGCCCAGCAGAATGGTGCGCTCCCGGGCGCCTGGCAGGGAAGCCACGCAGGTGTGTTCGACGTCGTACACCAGCCGGTCGTAGATTTCGTCGCTGACGAGGTACAGGTCGTGCTCCACCGCCAGCCTGACAATCTCCTTCAGCACCTCATGCGAAGCCACCGTGCCCGTCGGGTTGTTGGGGTAGCAAAGCAGGATTGCCTTCGTGCGCGGGGTAATAGCGTCGCGCAGGCGGTCCACATCGGGCTGAAACCCCTGCCGGTAGTCGGTGGGCACCGGCACCGGCGTGCCGCCGGCGAACATCACGCAGGGCGGATACGAAACATAGCTCGGTTCAAAGAAGATGACCTCGTCGCCCGGATTCAGCAGGGCGCGCATGGCGATGTCCAGCCCCTCGCTGACGCCGATGGTAATCAGCATCTCGTCCTCGGGCGAGTACTCCACTCCGTAGCGGCGTTTCAGATGGGCAGAGATACGCTGGCGCAGGGTAAACAGCCCGTAGTTGGAGGTGTAGGTGGTAAAGCCCTTCTCAATCGCCCAGATTGCCGCCTCACGGATGTGCCACGGCGTGACGAAATCCGGCTCTCCCACTCCTAAGGAGATACAGTCCTCCATCTGCGCCGCCACGTCGAAGAACCGGCGAATGCCCGAGGGCGGCACCGCACCGACTGTGCGAGACAGCGGCTTCATGGCGTCATCACCAGCCTGCGGTCAGGTTCGGTTTCGGCGTAAACCTCACCGTCCTCCTTGTAGCGTTTCAGCACAAACTGCGTGTAGGTCGCCTGCACCCTGTCCAGAGGCGCCAGACGCTCTGCCACGAACGCCGCTATCTCTTTCATGGTGCGTCCGCTGACGATAACGCGCAAATCATGGTCACCAGATACCAGATACACTGCGTGGACCTGCGGGAAGCGGTAGATGCGTTCCGCCACGTCGTCGAAGCCCACCTCACGGGCAGGGCTGACTTTCACGTCGATAAACGCGAACACCCTCTCCTCGCCAAAACGGTCCCAATCAATCACCGTTTTGTATCGTCGGATGATTCCTGCCGACTCGAGCTGGTGGATGGCTTGCTTGACCTGTTCCACCTCCAGTCCCAGCATTGCGGCTATCTGTTCGGGCGTGGTGCGAGCATCCTGTTCCAGGATTTCCAGTATCGCTTTGTGTTGCTCTTGGTTCATGGTCTCCCTCATCCTGCGTGCTTCACACGCTTTAATATAGCCTGTTTGAACGGGCTACGTCAACCTCCCGAAATGTTTTTGCGACGGCCTTGCGATTGGAACTCGCAGGCAACACAGAACCGAACCTGCTGACGCAGGCTAACGTGGAGTGCTGAAGCCATGCTTCAGCGACCAAAGATTACAACCTTGCGATTAGAAATCGCAGGCTACACAAAGCAAAACCTGCTGACGCAGGTTCGGAGTTGCTGAAGCAAGCGTCAAAAAGGTCAGCCTCCGAAGGAGGCTTCGTCATGGGTAGCCCGCAACTTTCAGTTGCAGGGATGTCTCCTCCGCAGATGTAGAGTTGCTGAAGCAATCTTCAGCACTCCAAAGGTTGCCTCCTCCGCAGGTGTGGATTTGCTGAAGCAAGCTTCAGCACTCCAAAGACCTGAGCCCACCGCTTTCAGTTACAGAGATGTCTCGAAGTGAAGCCCCTGTCTCCCATCTTCCTATCTGCGCTATAATAAGAGGTACAAAATACTCGAAGGAGGGTGCTTGCGATGGCAGCGAAACGCATTCTCATGCTGGTTGGCGACTTCGTGGAAGACTATGAGGTCATGGTGCCGTTTCAGGCTCTGCTGATGGTGGGGCATCACGTGCACGCGGTCTGCCCGGGCAAGAAGGCAGGCGATAAGGTGCGCACGGCAGTGCACGACTTCGAAGGCGACCAGACCTACAGCGAGAAGCCCGGACATAACTTCACGCTCAACTACACCTTCGACGACGTGAAAGCAGAGGAGTATGACGCGCTGGTCATTCCGGGCGGGCGCGCCCCCGAGTACATCCGCCTCAACCCGCGCGTAATCAACATGGTCAAACACTTCGCGGAGACGGGCAAACCCATCGCGGCGATATGTCATGGCGCACAGCTGCTGGCCGCGGCGGGCGCACTGAAGGGCAAGAAAGTCTCGGCTTATCCTGCGGTCGGTCCCGAAGTCAACGCCGCCGGCGGTGAGTATGTGGACATCCCGGTGGACAAAGCGGTGGTAGACGGCAATCTGGTCACTGCACCCGCCTGGCCCGCACATCCCGAATGGCTGGCGAAGTTCCTGCAGGTGCTGGGCACGAAGATTGAACCGTAGAGTAAATGCTGGATTAGCCTCCCACCCCAACCCCTTCCCCGCGGAGATTGATAGTGGCTCTTCCTTCGCAGGGGAGGGGCTGGGCACATAACAGACAGGTGACACGGAGAAGCAACATGTCAGCAGAACAACCCCCCACCAGAATTGTATACCCTGAGTCAGACGGACAGCCTATAGCAGACAATGCCAAGCAACTGGAATACACCTTTCTCTTTTACGACAACCTGTGCGCCCTGTTTGCCGACCGCGAGGACGTGTTCGTGGCGGCGGACCTATTGTGGTATCCGGTGGAAGGCGACGCGCTGGTGCTGTATCGCCCTGATGGGGAGCGTTTTGTACCTTATGTCGAGCTGCGCCGGCGCGCAGAGCAGGCAGAACAGCGAGCTCTACAGGCAGAACAGCGTGCCCTGCAGGCGGAACAGCGTGCACAGGAAGCCGAAGAGAGGGCGCAACGCCTTGCCCAGCGCCTGCGCGAAATGGGCATAGAACCCGAAGAGATCTAATTGCCCTGCGCCCGTTCCCACTCCTCCTGCTGGCGAATAGCCTCGTCCAGCGTATCCAGCGCAGGCGAGGGTTCCAGCCGCGCCTTGCGGTAGTCCGGGTCGTTGGGGTCCTTGACCTTTTCGGGGTCAAAGATGCGGATGTCCACCGGCAGGCATCGATAAGGCGTAAAGTCTGGCTCGGTGGTGAACATGTCCGCCAGGTCGCTCGCCGCGGCGTCATAGAGATTCAGGTACGGGATGCCCAGAATCAGGTACATCGTCTTCATGATGCTGGCGATACTGCTCTGCTGGTGCGAGACGTATCCCCGCTTTACCCACGGGCTGACCACAATCAGCAGGCTCCGATGGGCATCTACGTGGTCTATCCCGCTCTGGGCGTCGTCCTCGGTGATGAAGATTGCCATCTCCTTCCACCACGGGCTGTGCGACAGCGCCTCTATCACCCTGCCTAAGGCAAGGTCGTTGTCCGCCATGTATGACTCCAGATAGGGATAGCCCTTCTGGGGACGCACGCCGGCGCCGTGGTCGTTCGGCAGATAGATATACAGGAAGCGCGGTAGCGGCTCCCTGCCCGACAGGAACTTCTCGCGAAACTCCTTCAGGAACTGGTCGGCGCGATACTGGTCGGGGATGTTCGTGTTGTACTCGGGATATTCGCGACAGGTGTTCTGGAACAGCACCATCGGCATGGGAATGTTCACCGGCAGGCGCGCGCCGGTGGGTTTGGTATCCTCATCTTCCGAGATGCCGGCAAACTCGAAACCTTCACCATAGTTTCGGAAGGTCACCCCGTTACGGTGCAGATGTTCCCACATCGAGCCGTGCTCCAGATAGTCTTCGGGGGTCAGTGCAGAGTTGGACTCGAAGAACGCCAGCCTGCCTGGCGCTTTACTTCGTCGGAACTGTGCACCCCCGCCGTAGCCCGCGGAGGTAATGGTTTCTACCCAGTGATTGGGGTAGACGCCTACCAGCCACCGGTGTCCATCCGCTGAGTGGTCGCTATCCACGTAGAAGTTATCGCTGATGGCGAAACGCTGTGCCAGAGCGCGGTGATTGGGCATTACGTTCACACCTTCGTGCTCTCCTACCTTGCGGTTCACGCCGAAGCGCGCCAGCGTGGGGTCGCCGTTAACGCCCGGCAGGTCGCCAAACACCTCGTCAAAGGTGCGGTTCTCCTTCGCAATGAACACTACGTAGCGTATCTTATCCGACGGCACGCCCGCCACCGCAGGCACAGGATGCCCCCTCGGGCGCGAGACCTTCACCGGAACCAGCCCGTTGTTGGCAATCACCTTCTGAGTAAGCGCAGGCAGGTCTCTATCGGAAGGCACGTCCATCAGCGAAACCGTTCCCTTCATCAGTCTACCGATACTGCGCCCTTCGGGACCGGGGGTGAAATTGGCGCCGCCGTTGGGTCCCGCACCGAAACCTTTGGCGTTAGACACATACAGTCGCCTGCCGTCGGGCGACACGCACACACGCGCAGGATACCAGCCGACGGGGATGTGTCCGAGCACTTTGCCTGTACGCGCGTCCAGCACTCCTACCGCGTTGATGCCCGACTCCGCCACATACAGCCGCCTGCCGTCGGGCGAAAGCGCAAGCCCAAACGGTGTGACGCCCCGCAGATGCCGGAGAAACGCCACGGGAGTCAACAGGGTGCGCCATTTGCGTCTGTGCGTACGGATGTCGTAAGCCTCCACCGTGTCGTTGGTGGAGTTGCTGACGTACAGTGTATCCGCCGACACCGCCAGCCCAGCGGGACTGCTGCCGCCAATTGCCTGTCCGACGGGCAAGCCGGTTTTAATCTGCACCACCACGCGCGGCGCACGCGGGTCGGAAACGTCCACGCCCCACACCGAACACGCCTCCGGCACGTTGGGGTCGCCCAGCCCAGGCACACGTCGCCCATCCACGACCGTGCCTTCACGCGCCTCGCGCGAGGGATAGCCAAACGGTGGGAACGGGATGCCCCGCGGGTCGTCGCCGGGGCGGGTTTCAATGAGCGAATACTGAAACGTGCCCATGTTCGCCACATACACGCGCTCACCGTCTGCCGTCAGTGCGAGGGCAAACGGGTTGCGCCCTACTCCAACCGATGACACCACCTGCCGGCTGCGGGTGTCGATCAGTGCCAGCCGATAGTTTGCCAGGTCCAGAACGTACAGCCAGCGCCCATCGGGCGACAGGGCGATGTCGGTGGTAAAGGCATCGGGATATTGCTCGGTGCTCAGGCTGATGCGATGCAGAAGCTCGCCGGTGCTCAAGCGGAAGATGACCACAGTACCCTCGTTGCCGCCGGAGGCGTACAGCAGGTCACGCGCGTTATCTACCGCCGCGCCGATGAAGGTTGCCGGCAGGATGTCCTTGTCGGTGTTCACGGAGGGCGGTATCTGCCTCACCTCAGGGGCGTCGCTATCGGGGTTACGGATAATCGTTAGCGAGAACGGGGCAACTCCTCCGTTCACCGTCACCAGTACTTTGCCATCGCGGCTGATGGTCATGCCATAGGGATGCGGCGCGACACGAATCTGTTTGCCGAGTGGCGTCAGCAGGCGTCCGTTTGGCAGGATGGTCGTGCCAGATGGATCAATGCGAGCGGTGCGCTCTCCAGCGGGCGCCTTCAGCATGAAGCGGTCAACTCTCTGCGGCGCTCCCACCGCCAGCGAGAGCAGGCAAAGAACGAGTGCAGAAACAACGGCGAATCGCATACCAACCTCCATGAGCGTGGTTATGTGTGCATTCGCCGGGAGCTACTTGCACTCCTTTTACAATCCTTTAACAAAAGGGACAAAGCATGGCTATCGGTACGCCCACTGGCGGTAGGTAGCAATCAGAACCCACACCAGCACCACTGTCAACACGCTGTAGACAGTCAACAGCATCCACGGGCTCAGGGTATACAGCATGTCAGGGGAAGTAGGGTGGTAGCCGCTCCGCGGGCTAAACTTTTCAATGATAGGCTCCAGTACGGCAAAAGGGTTCACCGTTAGCCAGACGGTGGCTTCCCTATCGCTGATGCCAGGGAGCAACAGGCTGGTCAGCCCCCACAGGATCAGCGTGCCGAACACCCATGCGCCCGCAAACAGGTAAGCCAGCGCGGTAGCGGTGACCGTCTTTCGGCTGAAGCAGGACGCCGCCAGACCGCCTGCGCTGTACAGCGCCAGCGTTGCCAGCACGCTTAACATGCCCAGCACAGCACTCAACCACAGAGCGGGGTTGCCCAGCACGCACAGGATTACCATCGGCACGCCCAGCGCGAGCAACGCGAGAAACGGCAACACTCTGCCCAGCAGTTTGCCAAGGACTATCTCCTTCGGGCGCAACAGGGTAATCGTCAGCAGGTCCCAGGTTCGCTGTTCGCGCTCTTTAGAGATAGCGTTGGCGGTAACAGCGGGCGCACCCGCCACCACCAGCACCATCTCGATAATCAGCGTTACGGTGAGCAAATCCCGAAAACTCTCGGGTCCCTGAATATTCTCCAGCGCCGCCCAGTAAAACAACAGGATGGCGAGTGAGCACAGCACCACCACGACCAGGATAATCAGTCGCTGTGACGGCTGTGGGCGCAGGCGATAATGCAGTTCACGCTGGATCAGTGGATTTTCCCGCCATCCCGTCATTTCGCGCCTCCCTGTATATCAAATGCAACCGCTAACATGGTCACCTGCTGTGCCGAAGAGTAGGGCAGGGGAGTTACCTCCGCTGGCTGAGGGAAGCCTTCTATCTCCGCAGCAAGCACCGCTGTGCGAATCTCGGCATGGTTTGACCGGGCGGGAGGTCTGGATTGACGCACTCCGGGTGGATAGCTGTACGGTGCGTTCGTTGCCAGCGACGGATTCAGTCGCAGATGTAATAGCCCCAGCCACCAGCCCATTGCCTGCTCGCGCCAGTCTCTGTCAGGGCGCTCAGAGGGCGTCTGCGGAGCATAAGGATAACGATAGTACCCTGTATAGTCTGGCAGGGAAGGCAAACGCTCAAGACCTAACAGGGACACACGAAACCTTCTGGATGCGCCGGGAGGACACGCTTCGCGAGTGGGGATGCTTCCCCATGAGGTCACGACCCGCAGGTTTTTCAGCGAGTAGGGCGTGCCGTTGCGAACGGTCACCTGCAATTGGTTTCCCCTGCGCTGGGCGCTCACGCTAACCGTTCCCTGCAGGGAGGCAAGCCCGCTCAGATGAAAGCTTCGCGCCGACCACAGCGGTATCGGCACATCGCGCAGGTCCGCCGGCTCATCTTGAGGTATCGCCGCTGCGCGCTCCGCCTGCAGGTCACGCGGCGAGTTCTCGATGATGGTGCCGTTCACCCGCGCTTGCAGACGGTATCGCTGAGTATGTGCGCTGTAAAGCACCCAGTCGCTCTCCACTGTTGCCAGCGGTGAACCCGATTGCGTGTACAGTGCCGTCCACCAGCGAAGCTGATGCGAACTCGTCTGCACCTGCGCTGCCATCACGTAGCCTCCAGCCGATGCCAGCACCGCCAGCACGGGAAGCGTGAACCACGACCACTGCAATCGGTCCATCTTGCGAAGCACCAGATAGTTCAGCGGGATCAATATCAGAATGTACACCCCCAGATAGGTCACCAACCATCCCAGCGGCACCGGTCTGGATGCCACCGCTTCCACCAACGCACGCACGATGCTGGAATAGTAGTCGCGGCTGGACTGTACCGGTGACCACATCCCTATCTGCTCATCGGGAAAGAGGGAGGTTGGAGGCACAAAACGGTTGGTGTGCAGCTTCAGCAGAGCCTTCCACAGGGAGTGCGCCGCTTCGCTGTTGGCAAAGGGGGGCTGGCCCGGGTCAAACGCCAGAAACACTACCTGCCCCAGCCCTTTCTGCATCGCCACCACAAGCGATATATCACCGGACTTCAACAGCACCCTGGCGCCGCCCAGCGCCCGCGAGCGCACCACGTCCACCTCCGCCGACGAACCGCGCAGGGAGGGGATCCAGCTTGCCAGCGCATCTGCCGGCACCCGCGATAAGCCCAGCGGTTCCGCCGGCAAAAGCCCCGAAGGAAACAGCGTCTGCAGGCGGTTGATATCCACCCCGTGCACCACCAGCAACCCTCCCGACAGCACATACCCGGTCAGCGCGTTTTGCTGGCGCTCGGTCAGAGTATCCCATGCGCGGTCGTCCAGCGATACCGCCGCCACTCCCCGATACGCCAGCGCACTGTCGGGGGGCAGGCTGTTGCGCACCCGCCCGATGAAAAGACGCCTGTTCGCCGCACCCGGCGACCAGAAAGGGGAAACGGGAGGAGGTTCGTAACCGCCGGGTAACTGCTCCACCGATACCAGCTTGCCATCCACACTCACCACATTCAGCGAACGCTGGGGCAGGTGCGCCAGCGCGGAGCTTTCCGTACCCAGCCCAACCAGCAGAGGGAAGTACATCGCCATGTTGACCGACACTGGCTTGCTTGTTGCCAGCACACGCCCGCGCACAATCAGGCGAGCGGTCAGCTCGTAAGGCTCACCCGGCACGCACATCAGCACGCTTACCGCCTGCGATACCAGCCCACCTCCCAGGGTGACCGACCGGCTGGCGACGCCTTTGCCTGCCCACGAGTTCGCGACCACCTCCACCTCGCCTGCGACGGGCGGAGCGTTGGCGCGTTCGCCCTGAATATACACTGTGACGGGAAAACATCCCTCTGCGGGGCACGTGCCATCAAAGCCCGGCGTCACATCCACCGTGAGCGTCTGCGCCCACGACGACACGATCAGCGCTATGCTCCACAGAATGCAGGCTATCCCGAGCCGGGCGGACATGGCAGGCTCCTAACGCACCGCGCTTTCGATCTCTTCCTCGGCGATGTCGAAGTTGGCGTACACCTGCTGAACGTCATCCAGCTCGTCCAGCATCTCCATCAGTCGCAGTACCTGCTGTGCCTCTTTGCCCTCCACATGCACGGTGGTGGTGGGAAGCATGGTAATCTCGGCGTTCTCAATAGGCAGTCCCGCTTGCTCCAGCGCCTCGCGCACCCGGTGCAGGCCCTCCGGCTCGGTGTACACCTCGTAGAACTCCTCTTCGGTGCTCATATCATCGGCGCCCGCGTCCAGCACCGCAGCCAGCACCGTCTCCTCATCGCCCGCTTCCTTCGGGATGCGGATCAGCCCACGAGGCTTGAACATCCAGCTGACACATCCCGACTCGCCCAGACTGCCTCCACACTTGGAGAACGCGGCGCGAACATCCGACACCGTGCGGTTGCGGTTATCGGTGAGGCACTCGACCATCACTGCCACCCCGCCCGGCGCGTAGCCCTCGTACACCACCTCTTCGTAGGCGGCGCCGGCAATTTCGCCCGTTCCTCGCTGGATGGCTCGCTTGATGTTTTCCTGGGGCATGTGGGCATCGCGTGCCTTCTGAATTGCCATGCGCAGGCGAGGATTGGCGTCGGGGTTTCCGCCTCCTTCTCTTGCCGCCACGATAATCTCGCGTGCCAGGCGCGTGAACAGTTTGCCTCGCTCCGCATCCTGCTTGCCCTTGCGCAGGCGGATATTATGCCACTTGGAATGTCCAGCCATTATGTGCACCTCCTTCCCGTTTCCGCCCGAATTATATCACTTTCGACAACCCCTTGACAATCCATCAGGAATACGATAAAATAACAAATGATAATCAATCAAGTCAGGATTAAACCATGCCACTGTTCAGCGCAAAACTGGAATATGCTCTGCGCAGTATCCTGTACCTGGCACAGCAACCGCCCGGACTGCCGGTACAGAGTCGGGATATTGCCGAAGCGGAATACATTCCCGGTCCCTATCTGGACCAGATTCTGGCGGTGCTGAAACGAGCGGGAATCGTGCGCAGTATCCGCGGCGTCGGCGGCGGCTACGAGCTGGCAAAGCCTCCAGCGCAAATCACCGTGGGCGACGTGCTACGTGCCTTCTCAGGTAACAAGTCCTTCGAGCCGTCGGAGGCGCTGGTGAAAGACAGCGCAGATACCACCACCATCCAGTGCATTCGCGACTTCCAGAGGCGCACTTCCGAAGCCATCTGGCGTCTGCTGGATTCCACCAACATTCAGCATCTGCTGGAACAGAAAAAGATGCTGGACGAAGCCCAGAGTATCGCACCATATCTTTAGGAGGAAACCTGACGAATGCGCATCGCAGAAGATGTCACCAAACTGATTGGCAACACGCCTTTGGTTCGCCTGAATCGCGTCACAGACGGCGCGAAGGCTGTGGTGGCTGCCAAGCTGGAGTTTTTCAATCCCCTGTCCAGCGTGAAGGACCGCATCGGGGTCGCCATGATTGAGGCGGCGGAGCGCGAAGGACGCATCAAGCCCGATACCATTATTATCGAGCCGACATCGGGTAACACAGGTATCGCTCTGGCGTTCGTGTGCGCGGCGAAGGGCTATAAATGCATGTTAGTCATGCCCGAAACGATGTCGGTAGAGCGTCGGAGCCTCCTGCGTGCGCTCGGCGCCAAGCTGGTGCTTACGCCAGGGAGCGAAGGAATGCCCGGCGCTATCCGAAAAGCAGAAGAGATTATCGCCACCGACCCCGAGCGCTACTTCATGCCCCAGCAGTTCAAAAACCCCGCCAACCCGGAGATTCACCGGCGCACCACCGCCGAAGAAATCTGGCGCGATACCGACGGGCAGGTGGACATTCTGGTGGCTGGCGTCGGTACGGGCGGTACCATCACCGGCGTGGCGGAGGTCATCAAAGCGCGCAAGCCCTCGTTCAAAGCCATTGCCGTTGAACCCGCAGCGTCTGCGGTGCTGTCGGGCAAGCCGCGCGGTCCGCACCTCATTCAGGGCATCGGTGCAGGTTTCATCCCTGACGTGCTGAGGCTGGACCTGATAGACGAGATTATCACCGTAGAGAACGAAGAGGCTATTGTGATGGCACGACGTCTCGCCCGCGAGGAAGGCATCTTTGCCGGCATCTCCTCGGGCGCGGCGGTACATGCTGCGGTGAAAGTGGCGAAACGCCCCGAAAACGAAGGAAAACTGATTGTGACCATCATCCCCAGCACCGGCGAGCGGTATCTGTCTACCCCTCTGTATGCCGACCTGCCCGAACGCGACGATTGGTAAAACGGTTCCCTGCTGGAGGACGCACCTTCTGATGAACCGTTTGTAGGGGCAACCCTTGTGGTTGCCCTCTGACCTTCCCGCAGGCGCGGAGGAAAGCCCTCACCCCGACCCTCTCCCACGAGGAGAGGGCGACACGGCTCGGCGGG
>FMJZ01055936.1_pt1 | contig 12351 bp, 11 predicted proteins | sample 1987881 | NCBI WGS metagenome assembly FMJZ01 (sample SAMEA4378227, study PRJEB15110) | soil metagenome | biome: soil; feature: Field; material: Soil | place: India | collected 2015-03-11 | depth 0 m | reverse complement strand
GGACTGGCGATTTTGCCCAGCGCGACCGCCGCCTGCGCCCGCGCGTCGCCGTCGTCTTCAGGGTTGTTGACCGCTCTCAACAGCGCATCCTCCGCAGAGGGATGGGCAATCGCTGCCAGAGCACCGATCACCACACGACGCACCGCAGGCGAGTCGTCCTGATGCTTCAACAGAGCGGGCACAGCACGCGGGTCACCCAGCTTGCCGAGCAGCTCCGCAACGGCGGTGCGCAGCGCTTCGTCCTTATCTTCAATCAGTGGCAGAACCTGCGGCGTGCACACCTTTCCGATACGAGAGAGGGCATCGCTGGCAGCGGCGCGAGAATTGCTATCCTTCAACGCTTCCACCAGCTTTGGCACAATCGGCTCACCCAGCGTAGCCAGCGCCTTCGCTGCGCCTGCCCTCACGTTGCTGTCGGCATCCTTCAGGGCATCCAGCAGTGGCTGTGGATATTTGGGAGCCAAAGTAATCAGTGCCTGCGTGACCCGTTCACGCATCTTGATTTCAGGGTCTTTCTGCAGAGCGAGCAGAGCCTTTGCCGCCTCTTCCGTGCCAAGCCGTTCAAAAGCCTCCGCTGCCCTCATGCGCGCGGGAAGCGAACGCTGCTGCACCAGGTCGTACAGCGAATCGTGCGTCGCCAGCACCTTCGCCGCTGAAACCTGACGCGCGGGGTCCCGGCTTACCAGGTCATCCACCGTTTTCTGGGTCTGCACATTGCGCCAGATGGTCCAGCCAATAATACCGCCGATAATCACTATCCAGATTGCCCAGCGCAGAGCTGCTGCTCGGTTCATGTTCGACATCCCCTTGCACCAATGTTCTGTTCAAAACGACTTTTCGGCTCCCGCTCTGCAGATTCCTGCACGCCTGCCGACAGGAACTTTCATCCCGCTTGCCGTAAAGATAGCTAATCCCTTGCTGTCGGAGGCGCGACCATGCGAAAAATCACCATTGTTGGAGCTGGAGGATATGTCTTTCCCATCCGTCTAACGGTGGACATCCTGTCTTTTCCAGAGCTGCAGGACTCGGTCATCTACCTTTACGATATCGACGGCGAGCGGCTGGCTCGCACCAAACGGCTGATAGATGGCATTGTAGCTCGCAACAACCTGCCTACCCGCGTGGAGGCAGGACTGGACCGGCGCGAGGCACTGCGTGGCGCGAACTACGTTATCGTCGCTTTCCAGGTCGGCGGCGTCGAGGCTTATAAGTGGGACGTGGAGATACCTCGCCAGTACGGTCTGGACCAGTGCGTGGGAGACACGCTGGGACCCGGCGGCGTGTTTCGTGGTCTGCGCTCGATAGCCGTCTTCGAAGAGATTGCCCGCGATATGCACGATCTGTGTCCCGACGCTCTGATGCTCCAGTACGCGAACCCGATGTCCATTAACTGCTGGGCGTTGAATCTGATGGGCATCAAGGTAGTGGGGCTGTGCCACAGTGTACAGGGAACCAGCAAGATGCTGGCGCATGAGCTGGGAGTGCCGTACGAGGAGGTGTCTTTCAAGTGCGGCGGCATCAACCACCAGGCGTGGTTCACCGAGTTCAAGCATAAAGGTGTGGACGTCTATCCGCGCCTGCGCGAGGTAATGTTCCAGAAATACCCCTCCCCCCTGGAGGTAGATTCGGTGAGCCGTCTGCCTATCAATCGCTTTGAACAACGGGGATTGGACCACAAAGCGGAGGATGAGGTGTATTATCACGAGCGCGTGCGCACCGAGATTATGCGTACCTTCGGCTACTTCCATACCGAGAGTTCCCATCACGGAAGCGAGTACGTGCCCTGGTTCCGCAAAAACGCCGACCTGATAAACGCCTACATTCCCGTGCGGTGGGATTATTACCAGATATCCTGCTCGTATCAGGAGGAAAGCCATCAGGAGTACCTGCGCCAGCTGTGCGAGGGACCCCTGCACCTGAGCGAGGAGTACGGTGCGCGCATCATTCACGCCTGCGAGACGGGTGAGCCTGTGGTGATTTACGGTAACGTGCCCAACTGGGGTGCGCCCGGAACCGACCCGAAGCACTCGCGCTCACACATCATCTCCAACCTGCCGCATAACTGCTGTGTGGAGGTCGCGTGCCTGGTGGACCGCAACGGCGTTCAGCCCATCGCCTTTGGTGACCTGCCGCCGCAGTGCGCAGCCATCAATCGCCAGAGCATTAACGTGCAGGAGCTTGCCGTCTTAGCAGCGGTGACACGCGACCGCTCACTGGTGTATCAGGCGGTGGCGATGGACCCGCTGACCGGCGCCCTGTTAACCCTGCCACAGATTCGGCGCATGGTCGACGAGATGTTCGAAGCGGAAAAACAGTGGCTTCCGCAGTTCCGCTAAAAGGGGGAAAGACCATTTTGGATTTAGACGCAGTAACGCAACGGGTGCAGGCTTTCTTCTCTGAAGTGCTGGCGGAGAAGAATCGCACACGCTATCATCATGGCTTATGGCAGTCGTACGGGCATGTAGCCACACCCGATGGGGCACGCCGGCGCGTGCGGTTCGTCTTTGACCTGTGCGAGCTGGCGCATTTTTCGCCCGAAGGCAAGGTGATTCTGGATGCAGGGTGCGGTTATGGGGTTATCGCCACTATCCTAGTGCTAATGGGCGCGAACAAAGTGATAGGAGTAGACATTTCAGAAGAGAGACTTCCTACCTTTGCCCGGATTATCGAGGACTATCAGATGGGCGAACGGCTGGAAGCCTACCAGCGAACGGTGGAGGACACCGGTCTGCCTAACGCTTCGGTCGACGCGGTGGTGTCGAACGAGGCGATTTCTCACTACTACGATATCGACGCCTTTCTGAAGGAGACAGCGCGTGTCCTAAAGCCCGGCGGCGTCTTACTGATTGCGGACGGCAACAATGCGGCGAATCCCGTGCGCCGGCGCGATACACAGAGGATATGGGAGCGATTCGAAAACGGTCCCCCTGGCGAGGTGCATGGACACCTGCTGAGAACTCCTTACGTTGAGATGCGGCGGCAAATCATCAGGTCGGCGGCACCCGAGCTTTCCGAAGAGATTGTGGAGCAGATGGCACGACGCACCAGCTACATGTCCAGAAATGAGGTGGTTCAAGCGGTCAGGCACTATCTGGCTTCCGGGCAGATGCCCAACTCCACGTTTAACCCCAATCGGTGCCCGGTAAACCCGCTATCGGGCGCCCACATGGAGTATATGTTCTATCCTCCTGCACTCGCCAGGCAGATAGGAAGTTACGGATTCCGCGCACGCCACTATGCAGCGCTGGGGGGTGCGATACCTGTGTGGATGTCTCCGCTTGATCGCATATTCCGATTGTTGACACCGCTAACCCTTCCGCTGGCGCGTGCTTTCCGCATTGTGGCGGTACGTCTACCTTAAGGAGGCAAGCATGAACAATCTCTCGGTGGAAGATCTGGCACGCCGTCTGCAGGCGATTTTTTCGGAGGTGCTTCAACCAGCCAACAAAGGCTTGTACGACGATTGGCTGTGGCGGTACTATGGGCATCTGAGCAGTTACGCCGGCAGTCGCACCCGCGTGCAGTACGTTGCTGACCTTTGCAGACTGGCACGTTTCTCTCCGCAGGATAAAGTGGTTCTGGACGCGGGATGTGGGTTCGGTGCGGTGTCCATCATCCTGGCGCTGATGGGCGCACGGAAGGTATGGGGAGTGGATATTTCGGCAAGGATGCTGGACACCTTCAACAACATTATCAGCCGGTATGAGTTCGGCGATCGCATTGAAACTCGCCTGACGTCCGTTACCGATACAGGCATCGCTGATCGTTCGGTGGACATGGTGCTTTCGAACGAGGCGATTTCTCACTATGACGACCTTGACGGGTTCCTGCGCGAGGCGGCACATGTGCTGGTCCCAAACGGAGTGCTTATTATCGCCGACGGCAACAACGGTTCGAATCCTTGGATTGCACGATTCACCCAGGAGGTGTGGAACAGGTTCGAAAACGGTCCCGTTGGTGAGGTGCATGGGCATCGCGTTACAGAACCCTACGTGCAAACGCGCAAGCGCATCATTCAGCAGTCCATCGCGTCCGATTTGCCCCCGGACACTGTGGAAAAGCTGGCTCAGAACACCTTCGGTATGATTGAAGAGCAGATTGTTGAAGCAGTTCAAAAGTATCGTCAAACGGGGGTAATGCCCGACTCGCGGTTCGCGCCGGGGAAAGTTCCCCGAAATCCCGAAAGTGGTGCGTACATTGAGCGTCTGTTCAAGCCTGCCCAGCTGGCTCGCCATATTCGCCAGTTCGGATTTGAGGTGCGTTACTACGCCTATTTCGGAGGCGCGAAAGGCAATCCGCTCATCCGAACGGTAAACGCTATCGGCACGGCTTTAACCCCTGTCAGCATCGCCTTCGCCAGGGCGTTTCGGATAGTGGCAAAACGGTTGCAACCAGTCTAAACATTTATTTAACATTTGTGGGGTACACCATGGGTGCAAAACCTGGACCAGGAGGTGTACCCAGAGATGAATAACGGCTACTCAGTAGCTCGGTTGATAGAAGATACCTGTCCGCGCTGTGGTCGCAATCTGGTGTTGCGCACCGCGGTTAACCGCACTCAGGGGGAAACACGCTACATTCAGCAGTGCCCCAGCAGAAAATGTGGCTACCGCAAGACACAGCGTGTGTTCAAGCTGATGCAGGTTGCGTAAGCGGAAGCAAAACAACGAACGGAGCGGTGCAGACCGCTCCGTTATTCTTTTTCTATAAGAGCATGGAGCCGACGGGCGGACTCGAACCGCCGACCTACGCATTACGAGTGCGCCGCTCTACCGACTGAGCTACGCCGGCTGATAAGAAAATGGTGCCGCGGGGCAGAATCGAACTGCCGACACCAGGATTTTCAGTCCTGTGCTCTACCAACTGAGCTACCGCGGCATGTTTCAGAAATGGCGGGGACGACGGGGCTCGAACCCGCGGCCTCAGGCGTGACAGGCCTGCGCTCTAACCAACTGAGCTACGCCCCCGCATGGTGTAAATGCATGGTGGGCGAAAGAGGGCTCGAACCTCTGACCTCTTCCTTGTAAGGGAAGCGCTCTTCCAGCTGAGCTATTCGCCCTCTTTGAAGGAAGATTTCCCACCAGCACCGTATATTATTCCAAAAATCTTCCGATTTGTCAACGGGGTGAGCGCAATTTTCTCGCCCCAAAACACAAAAAATCTCGGCTAAAGGAGGTCTCTCAATGCGCAAGTGGTGGATTCTGCCTGCCCTGGCTGTGGCGCTGACTGCCGTCATCCCGGCGGGCGCGCAGGAGGAAACGGGGAACAACAACCTGCGTGTGCGAGCAGGGGTTTTCTTCCCTCAGAAATCGGAAACACGCGATGCGGCAGGTAAAGCCTGGTTCACAGCAGGGGTGGAGTACGCTTTCCAACCGCTGATCAGCCCGGGCTATGAGGGCAAGTTTACCCTCAGCGTCGACTTCATGGGCAACAAGGACATGCAGAACATCCCGGTGCAGATTAACCTGGTCAGCGCATACGACCGGTTTACATGGAGCGTAGGTGCGGGTATCGGCTTCGCAAAGAACACCGCCGGCGACGCCAAAACGGGCATGACCTACAGTGTGGGCATCAGCGCCGCTCTGGGCAACACTTCTGTTCCTCTGGAAGTGGGCGTGGTCTGGCGCGGGATGACAAACGTCAGCAATCAGCTTGACGGTCTGGCAGTGCACCTGCAGCTTCGCTTCTAACACTATCTGGCGTTCGGCGACCTCTGCCGAACGCCTTCCCCCCTACGGTTCGCTGGCACGTAACAGGTCACTGACGGTCACAACCTGATAGCCCTGTGCTTCCAGCGCGTTCAACAGCTGCGGTAATGCCTCAGCGGTGGCTTCACTACCACAGTGCATCAACACGATGGCGCCGGGACGCATGTAACGCATGACTCTGTCGGTAATCATCTGGGGCGTGATGTCCTTCTTCACGCTATCCCAGCTATCAATCGTCCAGTAGATGGTCAGATAACCCTCCTCGGCAACCACTGCGCGCACCCGTTCATCGCGCGCCCCGAAAGGAGGACGAAAGAGCGGCTTGGTGCTTCGCCCACACACGCGCTGGGCAATCTCTTCGGTTCGGCGTAACTGCTCCCGAATCTGCTCATCGGACAGGGAGGTGAACGCAGGATGCGACCATGAATGATTGCCCAGCTCATGCCCTGCCTCGGCAATCTGGCGCGCCGCCTCCGGGTATCGCTCAATCCATTGCCCCGTCAGGAAGAAGGTGCAGTGCAATCCACGCTGTGCCAGCGCACGCAGGATTTTGGGCACAGGCTCGGCGGAACTGCCCGCGTCGAAAGTAAGGGCTACCAGCTTTGCCTTCGTCCCTCCGCCGTCCACTTCGCGCGAGGAGACCTTCAGCGAGGCGACGGCAGCAGGCACACCGTCCGCTCTGCCGGAATCTTCAGGGAGAGGCTCGGGCGTCTGTGTTCGCGCGGATGCCGCTTCCTGTGAGGAGGAGGATGCTTTCGGCGGCGCCGCTGTTCGCGTACGCGGTTCCGATTTGCCGGAAGAGGAGGAGCGTACCGCTTCGTTCCTTGCGTCCCGGGTGGCGGGAGGCAGATGGCGAGAAACATAAACGGCAACCGCCAGAACTCCAGCCACTATCAGCAGAACCTGTAGAAAGCCCCACAGCGCCCGCCAGACACCAGGGGTCCGTCGTCGCGATGTCTTCCGTCTTCGAGACGCCATTGCTCTATGGAGAGGAGGCTACCTTGGGAGCCGTCAGCTTTTCGCGCAGATACTCCACCGCCTTCTGTAACTGCACGTCGTGGGCGCGGTCGTCGATATCGGTCATCTCTTCGCTCTGTTTCACCACGATGTCGGGCTGGATGCCTCCGCGCCTTATCTCGTTGCCGTCAGCGTCTACCTTGCGGTTCAGGTCATAACCGCTGGGCGTCAGGTACTTTGCCGTGGTAATAGCCACAGCCGAGTTGTCCTGCAGCTGGAAAATGGTCTGCACCAGCCCCTTGCCGAAGGTGGTCTCGCCGATGATAATCCCGCGCTTGTTGTCGCGTATCGCCCCGGCGACGATTTCGGACGCGCTCGCGCTCCACTCGTTCACCAGAACCACCAGCGGATAGGGCTTCAACGCACGCCCGCGCTCCGCATACAGTCGGGTAATCTGCCCATTCTTCTCCTGAATCAGCACGACCACGCCGTTGTCAATGAACCGGCTGGCGACATCAACCGCCACGTTCAACAGCCCGCCCGGGTTATAGCGCAGGTCCAGTATCAGCGCACGAAGCCCTTTTCCTTCCAGCTCGCGCACCTTCTGCACCAGCAGCTGGTCACACTTCTCGTTGAACTGCTCCAGCCGTACCCGCCCGATGCCGAGCTTTTCGTCCTCCATGTAGGAATACACGACCGGCGAGGTGATGAGGTCGCGCACAATGGTGATGTGCAGAAGGTTGGGCGCTCCCTTGCGACGGATGGTCAGTTCCACTTTGGTGCCGCGCGGTCCCCGGATCTTCTTCACCACATCATCCACACGCATGCCGGCGACGGGCTTGCGGTCTACCTCTACAATCACATCTCCCGCCTTGATTCCCGCCTTATCCGCCGGGCTTCCCTCAATGGGGCGGTAGATAACAATCTGCCCATCCTTTTCCTGCAGTTGCGCACCGATGCCAAAGAAGTCTCCCCGCGTGTCTTCCTGCATACTGCGGTATTCGGTTGGGTCCATGAAGCGGGTGTAAGGGTCGTGCAACGAGGCTAACATGCCGCGGATGGCGGCGTAGGTCAGCTGTTTCTCGTTGACAGGCTGATAGTACTGACTGCGCAGGCGGGAAAGCACGTCCCAGTACAACCCCACGGGCCAGAGGTATCCCTGCTGGGCATCCTGCTCCATCTGCAGGGCGAGGTTGACGCGCTGAGGCACGGTCTGCGCCGCATACAGCGCACGCCGAACGTTCCCCGAGCGCATGTCGGGATAGAAGAAGCCCGCCAGAAAGGCAAGCGTTATCAGCAGAGGGAGCATTCCCGAAATGGACCAACGCCTCGTTCGCATCGTCTTTTCCCTTCCTATGCCCGTGTGGTTCTCAGCATGTTGACCGCCTTCTCCAGCGCCATATCGTGCCCCTGTTTGGGAACGGTCGGGGCGGAAACGGTCGGATAGACACCCTTCCCGTGGAAGTCGCCACCGTTCAGGGTTAAAAACTTGCCTGTGGTTAACGTGATGGCAGAGCCGTCCGGCAGGGGGATAAAGGTCTGCACCAGTCCATCCCCAAAGGTACGCTCGCCAACCAGCTTGGCACCAGCCTTATCGCGAAGTAACACCGCAAGCGCCTCGCTCACATTCGCCGTGCCCTGGTTGACCAGTACCACCATTGGCGCCTTCACGCGCGGGTTAGCGGAGACGGTCACCGGCTGACGCCGCTTGCTCTCCCCAGTGCGTGTTTCCATTATTGCCAGCGCGGAGCTTTTCACCAGCATACCGGCAACCTGAGAGGCAGGTTCCACCTGACCACCCGGATTATTGCGCAGGTCTACCACCAGCCCGCGCAGGTTGTTACCCAGCCCCGCCAGAGCGCGTTTCAGGGCGTCGGGCGTTTGCGCGTTGAACTGCACAATGCGCAGATACCCCACCCCACCCGGCATCAGTCGGTAGGTGACGGGTTCTACCGTTAACGTACCCGGTGTTACTTTCACCTTGAGAGTGGTGCCGCCGCGCCGCACGGTCAATGTCATGGGAGTCTGGTTCTTGTCACTGGTCAATGCGTTCAGCGCCTTGCGCAGGTCCAGCCCTGCCAGCACTCGCTTTCGGGCATCTTCCAGCGCCTTAACCAGCTCGTTGCCCCGCGCCCCAGAGCGGCGAATCTGCGCGAACAGGTCGTAGGCGATAACCCACTTGCCGTCGATTTCGGTGATGACGTCGCCCGGCTGTAACCCCGCTCGCTCCGCCGGGCTACCGGGCAGAGGGCAAATCACCGTGAGTTCGCGCCTTTCAATATCCTGCGTAACCCGGCGAACCACCGTTAGCGCAGCGCCGATGCCGTGATACGTGCCGCGCGCGGCTTCCTGCAGAAGGCGGGCTTCCTCTGGCTCGAGGAAACGGGTGTTCGGGTCGTTCAGGGACTGAAGCATCGCCCGAACCGCCCCGTAAGCCATCGGCTTCGCCATCTCAGGGGTATATTCAACGTGCTGTTTCTCCACATACTTGAACACGCTGTAGAACAACTGCATCAGGTCCATACTGACGGGAGAGGCACTGTCGCTGGGCGCGGACGCCACGACGTAGCTCTGTTTGGGAGAGTACTCCTGCAATGAGGTCACACGAGCACGTGGGTCCGCACTTGCCACTGGCAACGCAGCCAGCTGCCGACGAAGCCACCATCCCGTTCCGAAAGCCATTACTGCCAGCAGGAACCAGGGTATAACGCGCCGTGGGGCACGGATGTTCAACGGTAAACCTCCCTTCGCATCACCGCTCTGCAAGCGACGGCAAGCCGGTGTATGCATCACGTTCGCAAATCTCCAGTAGACCTATTATAGCATTCCTTCGAAAACGGAGTCAATCCGACGGCTTACTTCAGCTCCTTGTTGTAGGCAATGAGCAGGCTGATACGCCGGTTCGAATAGTGATACGGATCGTCGGGCACGCGCAGTTTGTTATCGGCATAGCCGCGCACCTCATAAATCTGCCCTTTGCGCACGCCGCCTGCTTCCAGTACCCGCCGTGCGCTGTTCGCCCGGTTGACCGAAAGCTCCCAGTTGGTCATCCCCCCTCGCGAAAACGGGCGACTGTCCGTGTGCCCCTCGATGATAATCCGATTAGGCAGTTTGGCAAGGTATTTGGCGATTTGGAGAAGCAGCTGGCGCGCCTTCGGATTAATCTCCGCGCTGCCCGTTAGAAAGAACACCGACTGCGAGCTCTCCAGCAGTTCTATGCGAAGCCCTTCGTCCACCACCTGTATCTGCACATAGGGTTTCAGGTGCTTGAACTCCGGCATGCCCGCTACCACCTTCTCCAGTTCCTGCTTTGCCAGCTCCATCCTCTGCTTCTCGCTCACCTCGGCGATTTTGGAAGGCTCTTTTTCGCCTGCTTTGGCGGCTCCACCATCTGGGGAAATGCTGAACGCAAGCTTCCCCTCGTTGACCGCCTTCATAAAGCCCACCGGGTCCTTGAAGTAAGCGGCTATCGCTTCCTTGATGTTCTGGCTCAAGCCGACAATCCACATTACCAGAAAGAAAGCCATCATGGCGGTCACGAAGTCGGCGTAAGCCACCTTCCACGCGCCGCCGTGATGGCCGTGCTCACCGTGTTTCTTCTTTACGATGCGGATGTCGCCGCCCTTATTGCTCTCAGCCATGCACGTCCTCCTATGCCGCTGCCGCCTGGCGTCCGGTGCCCTTCACGCTCTCTTCCATCTCGCGGAAGCTGGGACGATAGGCGGGGGGTATCTGCCGACGCGCAAACTCCACACAGGTAATGGGCGACTCGCCGCGTGCAAACGACAGCAATGCATGGCGAATGCACTGCATGTACTCTTCTTCCGCCTGCACGCGACCTTCCACCGCCTGCGATAGCGGCTGGAAAACGCCATACGCCAGAAGCACGCCCATGAACGTACCCACCAGCGCAGCAGCCACCTTGTGCCCGATTTGCTCTGGCGGACCGTTAATCGCCTGCATGGTAATAACCACGCCCAGCACCGCCGCCACGATTCCGAAACCGGGCATCGCGTCGCCTGTCTTGGAAAGTATGTGCGCGGGCTTCATGGCTTCTTCTTTATGGGTTTCCAGGTCAATCTCCGTCAGGTCGGACAGCTCGTAGTGCCCAACCGCACCGGTCAGGATGACCTTGACAGTATCGCACAGGAACTCCATCGCATGATGGTTTGCCATGATGCTCGGATACTGGGCGAACAGCTCGCTGGACTCGGGGTTTTCCACGTGGCGCTCGAGGGCAAGCAGTCCTTCCTTTCGCGCCAGTGTGAACATGGCAAACAGCATCTGCAGGAGCTCCATGTAGCTATCCTTGCTGACCGGCGGCGGTTTCAAAAGCCCCATCACCGCTTTAATCAACGCTTGGACGCCGCTGATGCCGTTACCCACAATTACTCCACCGAACGCCGCGCCGCCGATGATAATCACTTCGGAAATCTGGATAAGCACTCCAATCTGCCCACCGTGCATGATGTAACCAGCCAGAATGGAGCCAAACACTACCGCCAGTCCGATGAGCACGAACATGCGATTGTTGACCTCCTGTGTGAAGCGTGAGCAAGGTCTTCTATAAAAGTGTCGGCTAAAAGGGGGAGAATGTGCAGGGGAAAAGAGGGCGGCTGAGGTTCAGCCGCCCCGTTCTACGTCACGCTTATCGTCCTGCGGGTGCAGGTTGCTCCATGCCTTCCGCGGACGGACCACCCTTCATCAAGCCAGCTTTTCCGCCCGGCGCGATGTCCAGGTGTCCTATCGCCTTACCCTGCCGTGGTGCAATAAACGACTTGTAGGCAGAAAAGACTGCCAGCACAATAGCGACCACGGCGATGATAACCCAGATCGCCGTCTTGCTGGATGATGGTTTGGACATAGCTCTTCTCCTTGTTTTACGGCTTGAACGCCTCGTTCCAGTGGATGTAGTTGAACATGCGGTTGTTAACCGCTGTCTGGTCCCATGGCCAGTACATCAGCTGTCTGCGTCGCATGGGCTTGGCATGACCATCTGCCCAGCCAATGGTCATTACTTGATTATGGTTCCCCAAAGAGAATTGTGCATCCCCGGTACCGCACCAGTTTACTGTGAAGTAGTTCGGTGCGTCGGGCCAGTTGGGGTCGGCGATGTTGCGGTTATCCCAGCGCCAGTAGGACATGTGCCTCCCGTAGCTCACCATTGTCCACAGCTCATACATCAGAACCGTTTGCGCGGGGCGGCCCACCTCAGCGGTCGTTTTGGAATCAGCGCTCGCATAGTAGGCGCATAATCCGAACGTCGCTGTGTTCTCGTACGTGCCAGGCTGGAAGTGGGTGAACGAGTAGCTGATAGGATACCACCACCCATTGGGCCCCGTACAGTCGTCGCGGCGCACGTTGTCGCTGGGGCACTTCCACACACCTGTGTTTTTCACGTATGGGTTCAGCATGTCTTCTGCCCCAATGGCCTGGTCGGGTCCGTTGGGGTCATTGTTCCAGCACTTGCTGGGGCAACCACCAGTGCACGCCCCCGGGTTGGTGTAACAGGTAGGATTGAGTACCAGCAGGCGATGGAACTTCTCGTCATAGTCCTGCGTGTACATCAAAGCGCCCAGAAGCAACTGCTTTACATTGGAGATGCAGTTTGCCTGTCGCGCCTTCTCACGCGCCTGGGCGAATACTGGGAACAGGATGGCTGCCAGTATCGCGATAATCGCGATGA
>FMJZ01003135.1_pt1 | contig 12365 bp, 11 predicted proteins | sample 1987881 | NCBI WGS metagenome assembly FMJZ01 (sample SAMEA4378227, study PRJEB15110) | soil metagenome | biome: soil; feature: Field; material: Soil | place: India | collected 2015-03-11 | depth 0 m | reverse complement strand
TCACTGAATAATCTTTCCTCAGGCTTCACCATTGAGACAATCTCCGCAGTTTTCTTTCTCGGTGCTGGAATATAGGTATATGTCTCAGGGACTGGTTCGGTTGGGATTTCAGCTGGTATTTCAGGTGCGGGAATCATTCCTAATGTTTCTTCAGGTGTGGGTGGAATTAAAAAGACCTGGTCAGGATATATCCAGTGTGGGTCTTCAATTTTGGTTAGATTTGCCCGCCATATATAGGGCCATAAAAAAGGATTTTGATAATAAAACCCAGCAATATCCCAGAGTGTATCACCAGGTTTTACCGTATGGGTTGTCTCCTGGGCAAATATGGAGACAAAGACCAGAAGTAAAGCCAATCGCTTCATTCTAACCTCCTTTTCTAATTTTTTTGCGACTACTCACACTTATGTTGTTCTGCCATCTTCCTAACAAATTTCTGATGTTCACAATTTTATCTTTATTTTTAAAAATCCTGGCAACCCGTGGACCGATGCCTGTGGTTATCTCATAAACTATTGTATTGCATTTCCGCGCCAAATCTTCAGCTCTAATTTCTTCTTTTCCATCCTTGCCAATGAGTGTGACCACATCACCTAATTTTGCCTGTGGTATATCGGTTACATCGATCATCATCAAATCCATACATATCGTCCCAACGATCTTTGCCCTGTTTCCATGACAAAGGACATCAGCATTGTTTGATAACATCCTCGGATAACCATCCCCATAACCAACACTCAATGTTGCTATTCTGCTCTTTCTATTTGTGCGATAGGTATGACCATAACTTATCGGGGTTCCTCTGGGGACGGTATGAATGTTAACAATCCTTGATTTCAAGCTCATGACTGGTTTAAAATGAACGTTGTAGTTAACCTCGGGAGAAGATGTTAGGCCATAAAGAGAAATTCCCGGCCGTACAAGATTAAAATGGGATTGTGGATAACGAAATATACCAGAGGAATTTGCAAGGTGGATGAATTTTGGCTTTATATTCATTGTATTAAGACGAGCGACCAGGTATGAAAATTTTTTTATCTGTTTCCTGGAAAATGCACCGTCAGAATCTGCCATAGGGAAATGTGAGAATATGCCTTCTATTTTTATATATGGAGAACCCAAAATTCTTTTTAATGCGCCAAGGGTTTTATCATAAGGAAATCCAGTACGTGTCATTCCTGTATCAACTTCAATATGAACCAATATCGGTTTTTTATAATACATTAGTTTTTTGTTCAATCTTTCAAAAAATGCGAGCTCCGAAATTGTTGGTATGAGATTGTATTCCATACATTCATCAATCTGTTCATCCATAATTGGACTCAGTATCACTATCTTTGTTCTGATTCCCGCGAACCTCAACTCAATTCCTTCTTCAATACTTGCAACACCAAACATATCAACGCCGAGTTTTTGAAGCGTCTTTGCAACTTCAACTGCACCATGGCCATAGGCATCGGCTTTGATAGCGGCCATTATTTTCTTCTTGCCAACGGTTTTTTTTATCAATTTAAAATTATTTGCGAGCCGGTCAAGATAAATCTCAGCCCAGGCTCTGCCAATTAGTCGGTTCATTAATTTAAATATATACATAAATTTTAAAAAATCAAGAGTGAAGTTTACTATTGACTTTGAACTTATTTTATATAGAATAACCTTGAAGGAGGCACAAAATGAGAAAAGTCATTACTACTATATTGCCTGTGGTGGTTTTGTTTTTTTTAGGATGTCCGCCCACATGGAAAAATGCGTGTAAGATATATATCGGACAGCAGGATTATGAAAATGCGAAAAAACAGGCACTGGAAGGATTAAAGATAGCCCCTGATGATTATGAAGCATATTGTCTTTTGGGTAAGGCAGAACTTGGTTTAGGGAACTACCCTGAGGCAAGCAAATCCTTCCAAACTGCTTTTAAAAAAGATTCATTAGCAACTATAAAATGGTTGAAAACCGATGAAAATGGTAATAATGTATCTGCATACTGGCAGATATTTTATAACACTGCATACAAGTCATTTTTAGACAAAAATTATGATGAGGCGCTTGTAAATCTGAAATTTGCCCAGAGGCTCGACCAGGAAAATGTCAGCCAGTATATACTTGAAGGCAATATCTATGTAGAAAGGGGTGAAAAAGAAAAGGCAATGTTAGTATATCACAAGATCATTGAATTTGATAAGGAAAATGCTGAAGCAAATTATTTCATCGCCAAGATTTACTTTGATAAACAAAAATACGACTCCTGTCTTTTGTACCTAAATAATTCCATAAAAACATTTGAGAAAGAGTATACAAAGTATAAAAGTTTATTATTTAAAAATGTAGAATTCAACCAAAACCTTGGGGCAGAGATTGTCAAATTATGGAAATTGGGTAAAAAGGATGCATTAGACCAGTTTGTTAAAGTGAAACTCGGATATGACGATGGTTTGTTATCCCATGAAAAAAATGTGGAAAAATTTGTAAAGGAAAACGAAGGTCTGGGTAGGGCATATTATCTTGCAGGTATTGTTTATCTCAATACAAAAAGTGATACACTTGCATTGAAAAGTCTCGCAAAGGCCGCTGAATATTTGGCTGAAGACATTGATATACTATATTTTCTTGGTGAACTTCTAATTAGAATGGGTAAATGGTCCGAAGCGAGAAAGTATTTTGAAAAACTCGTAGAATTAAAACCCGATGATTTTCCTGCTTGGTTCTATATCGGTGTATCTTATTCCCAGGAAAAGAATTATAAAAAGGCGATTGAGATCTATGAAGAAAAAGCACTAGCACTGGATCCCAATAATGTTGAAGCTCTGACGAACCTTGCTTATGCCTATCGTGAGATAGGGAATACAAAAAAATCCTGGGAATATATACAAAAGGCTGATAAGATATCAAGGGAGAAAAAATGAGCACAAGGACGACTGCGGCAATCCTAAATGTTCTAATCTTCATTGGTTTAGTTGTACTTTTATTCATTGTCGGGTATCCCCAGTATAAAGAAGCACAACCAGTCAAAGTTCGCATTGGTGTTGATAAATCTTTTGGTGGCGTTGCCTTTTATGTGGCCCAAGTAGATACAACGCGAAGATATTTTCAACTTGCAAAGATTGCACCTGAATTTGTTGATATCAAAGGCGACCCACTTGAGGGTATTAAAAATGGAAATTATGATGTCTGTGCGGTTCCATGGTATAATCTTTTAATCGCACCGAGTATAAACGGCGATACTGTAAAGGCAGTGGGCACAATCATTTTCAAGGGAATAGCAGATGCTATTGTAATTCCGAAGGGTACGAAATTGAAATTTCTCAAGGATTTAAATGGAAAGAAAATTGGTTATCTCAATACTGATTCATATCTATTTAATCTAATTGCTCCAAATTTTGCGATTGAAAAACTCACGAAATATACCAGCGTCCCTTTAACTGTTGAAGAATTGCCAACGGCACTATCAACAAAAAAGGTGGATGCAATTTTCATTCTTGAACCTTACAGAAGCTATCTGTTATTTGCGGGGGCTACAATTCTGGATGAAGGACTCATTAACCGATATATTATGCCCTCAATGCCTTATCAGGCGATCGTTATGCGAAAGAGTTTTATCCAGAATGAGCACCTCGCTTCATCCAGGATAAAAAATGTCATTGATGGTGTGCTCGGCTATATCCGTCTCCGTCCCGAGGTTGGAAAGCAGGTTCTTGTAAAGAATAATGACTGGCCATCAGACCCTGTATTCCTCGCAACCATTAGGATGCCAGATTTCCAGAGACTCGCAGAGATTGATATAAAGGCAATAGAGGGATTCCAAACTTATCTTGTAAGAAATGGTATTGGAACCTGTGGTATAAAACCCCAGGAATTTCTTTTTGAGAAAACAGATTTCAGAAGGTGATTCCAGTCGTGCTAAACGGGGAGCTAGCGGTGCCCTGATTCCGCCACGAGGAATGGCGGATGACCCGAAAACCGCTTATGCGGGGTGAATGCCCTATGGAGCAGGTGATTTCAGGGGCAACAGCATGGATAAAAGGGCGTTGAGGCTCGGGTCTTATGAAAGCACCGTCTACAAACCCCGCCAGGTCCGGAAGGAAGCAACGGTAAGTAGAAATGGGCTGGTCATAAGGGAGCCTGGGCTGAGTTCTTTACCTTGCTGTTCCTGGGATGACCGGCGAATTAGGGTTGCACGACTGGAGATTAGGGAAAAGGGATTAAATAACAGGAAATAGGAATTGAAAAAGTTGTTTAATTATTTAACCAATTACTAATAAATATGGCGCATAAGGTGTTTTCATTAAAATATCGTCCTCAAAATTTTGATGAACTAACAGGACAAAATCATATAGTCCTCTCTCTTAAAGGTGCAATCAATAGTGGTGCGATTGGCCATGCATTTCTATTTGCTGGACCAAGGGGTGTGGGAAAAACTACCACAGCAAGGATATTTGCTAAAAGTTTGAACTGCATAAATGGTCCCACGGTTAATCCTTGTCAGGAGTGCCCTTCCTGTAAAGAGATAACGACCAGTAGAAGCGTTGATGTTATAGAAATTGATGGCGCATCAAATCGTGGAATTGATGAAATAAGGAATCTCCGCGAAAGCATCAAATACGCCCCGCTTCGTAGTAAATATAAAATCTACATCATTGATGAAGTTCATATGCTTACACCAGAGGCGTTTAATGCTTTATTAAAGACGCTTGAAGAACCACCAACGAGTGTTGTATTTATACTTGCAACAACAAATCCTGTGAAGGTACCAGCGACGATTATCTCAAGATGTCAGCGTTTTACATTTAAACGTCTCTCCATTACTGAAATCAGTCAGCGGTTAAAGAAAATTGCTGAAAGGGAGGGAGTTGAAATTACCGACAAGGCATTATACTATCTTGCACTGAGGGCTGATGGTAGTATCCGCGATGGAGAAAGCATACTTGAACAATTAAATTCTTTTTCCGATGGGAAGATTACAGAAGAGGATGTATTTAAACTTATCGGCTTTTTGAGTGTTGATTTTTATGTTGAATTGATGAACAAAATCGTTCAGAATGACCTTGCCGGAATGATTTTATTGCTGAATAAAGGTATTGAAGAAGGGGCTGATGTTCTTGAAATCTATAAAGGATTGGTGGGTTATTTTAGAAAAACCTTACTTGCCCATATTGGGATTGATTATGAACTGATTGAAGCATTACCAGAAGAAATCAATCTTTTGAAAAGTACAAATATAAATAAAGCACGAATTATAAATTTAATTGAAACCTGTCTGAGATTTGAAGATATCATAAAAAGGTCAATAAATCCAAGGATTGCACTTGAATTACTTTTTGCCCAGTTAATCTTAAATCCACAGATAAGTAATAAGACTCAATCAACAACAGGCAATCAGGATGTCTTCCAAGCGCAGAAGGTTTTGACCGGTAAAGAAAAATTGATTGCTTATCTAAGTAATAAGAGTCCAAAAATTTCGGCAATAATTTATCAAACTGATTTAGAGATAAATGAAAATAATGTTGAAATAATTGTAAAAAATGATTTCCAGCATAAAGAATTGACAGCGAATCAAAAATTATTGATTGAGGCATTGAAAAATATTATCGGACAGGATGTAATTTTGAAAATTAATATTGTTGAGCCGCAAAAGAAAGCCGATAACCTCACTGACACGATAATATCAATGTTTGATGGAGAAGAGGTTAGATAAATGGATATTATCCTGATTTATCAATTGGTATAAATGAAAGATATTTTCAAGCAGGCATTAAAATTGCAAGAAAAATTGCAAGAAGAATTAAAACAAATAAGGGTTGAAGGTAGTGCGGGTGGGGGTATGGTGAGAATTGAAATGGATGGAGAACAACATGTAGTTTCAGTAAAGATTGAGCCCCAAATCATTGAAGAGAAAGATATCAATATGCTCCAGGACTTGATAATTGCGGCATTCAACGATGCGCAGAATAAGGTTAAAGAAAAAATTCGGGAAAGTGTATCATCTTTGACCGGTTTACCTTTTTTTAAGTAAACAGTTAATAAAATCATTGACAGGATGGAAATATTAAATATAATAATATATGAATTTCGCTACCGAGGACATTGGAGAACGGGGAAGACCTTTACAAAAAGGAGGATTAATGAAAAGCATTAAGCTAAGTCTTCGGTTTTTGATTATTGCGTTCTTGTTTACATTACCTTATACATTATACGGAATAAGCGCAACCAAAAACACCGAAACAAAAATCAATCAAGTCCAATTTATTGAAAAAAGTGAGACTGTAGTATTCGCGACACGACAGGAATTTGTTGACAGTTTTGAAAGGGCGAGCCTGGCACCCTGGACTACCTACGGTTATCCCGGCAGCGTCGTAATGCGCACCTTTGGTATGAGAGATACAACGAATATTTATGGACCACAGGCACCGGCACACTCTGGTTATCGTTATCCCGGACACCCGAGCACTGATGTTGCGCTCTACCCATCACCGGGTCAGAATCCAGGAAATGGTGTTTGTCTTGAGTCTCCCACGATTGATTTAACTGGATGGGATTCTTGTTTTGTTTCGTTCTCTTACTGGGGTGATTTTGAGGGTAATGCAACGAACTTTGATGGCTTTATCTTACAGATTTCATCAAATAATGGTGCAACCTGGACCCAGGTAGATGCTTCTCATTTAGGACATCTGATTCCAAGTTATGATTCCCGCCTTGCTAATACTGGATTATTGGGCACGGCCTGGGCATATTGTTATGATACGAGGCCAAATTGGGTTGATGTTGCATCGTTGAATCTTATGACACTCGGTTATGTATCACCGGGAAATCAGATGAAGATTCGTTTTGTATTTGCCTATGATGCACTTGATGGTGGACAGGGATGTTTTATTGATGATGTTAGGATAGCATCTACTCCGTCTGCAGATCTCCAGCCTCCAACAATTGAACATGCACCACTTGAAGATACACCCGATACAACGAATGGATATATAGTGACCGCAACAATAATTGACCCGGGTAGTGGAGTCAACCCTGACTCAGTAATTCTACACTATCGTATTGAGAATGGTCCATGGAATCAACTCACGATGCAAGAAGTTGGAACTGATATCTATGAAACGACCATACCACCCCAGCGTTATCATACCGATATTTACTACTACATAAGGGCAGTTGATAACGCAGGGAATGGTGCCAACACGCTCACCTATAATTTTGAAGTGACAAGTGCAGTTACAATACTATATGATGATGGACAACCATACTGGATACCTGGTGGATTGGGAATCGGGTCAGGGATGTTTGTCAGATTTGATTTTGCTCCAGTAGGAATTGACAGCGGGCTTCTCCACGAAGTCAAATTTTTCTTCAGTAGGGCAGGATATTTTGATTTAAAGGTCTATGCAATTGGCTCTGGTGGAGCACCTGGACAGTTGATTTATACAAAACCAAACTTACAATCTCCTGGTTACGACTGGCATAGCGAAGAAATAACAAATGCCAATATTCGTGTAATACCTGGTGCGGTCGTTGGATTCATAATTGGTCCACCGATTGGGACAGATACAGTCAGTTGTTTGATGGATCCGGCATTAAACTATCAGCAGAATATGTGGATATTTGCAAATAACCAGTGGGGAAATCCAACGAGTGGCGGTGATTTTATGATAAGGCTTAAAGTAATTCCTCTACCTCAATACGGCATAAAAGAAGGTTCAAGCAAATCCATTACACAGAGATTAGAGCTGAAACCTAATTTCCTCACTGTAGATGGCGGAATTATAAAATACACGGTCCCAACCACAAAGAAAGTTAAATTGGTTGTTTATGATATAACTGGAAAGGTTGTAAAGACTATTGTTAACAGATATCAGGAGCCGGGTACTTATATGGTCAGATGGAACGGTAAGGATGAAAATGGAAAATCGGTCTCCACTGGTATTTATTTTGTAACCCTTGATGCGGGAATAGAACCATTGACCAGAAAAGCAATCCTTGTAAGATAGTCAATTAAGAAACTTTGCCCCTGCCGGGATGAAGATATGCCCCGCAGGGGCAAATATTTATACTTTTGTGCAATTTGTTATACTTTTTTAAAGTTAGTTGTAAAAGATGGTAATAAAAGGTATTGTTTTTCAAAAGATTTTTTATATAGATTGGGCACAGATTTTGCCTATAAAGATTTTGGTTGTTCATGATTTGGCTTAGGACAAGAAAGGAGGTAATATGAAGCCAAGGCGTGTTGTTGTGTGTATTGCTATGATGTTGGTTTTGTTTGTGGGGTGTGGTAAAAAGGTTGATGAGGATGAACTATATCAGGCAAATAATCTGGTCCAGGGTCTTCGCCTGCTTGGAATGATGATTGATGTTGATGCTTATGAGAGTGGTTATTTCTGCACTCCACCTTTGTGGGAAGGTCCTGATACATTTAATGTGCCAGACGAATGGGCAGACCTTTATTATAGGTTTGTTGTAAAATTTCCAGTTGATAGTCAGGGTGTAACAATTGACTCAGGACACCTTTATTTGATGTTCACACCTGATATCTGGGATTCAGCCCATGCTAATGATACGATTACACAGATGGATATCGGTTTGCTCGCGGATAACAGGAATATCTGGTTCCGTGCAGTCGTTGGTATACCTGATACAACCCATGTCACAGGTGAATTTAAGTGGAACTGGAATTCTACTTGGTATCGCTATACATTTGACAATAGCACGATTACCGAGGCAGCATTGATAAATATCACAACTTCTCCTGATATAAGACTTTCAGCCCAATTTAAATTTGGTGATGATGGTGCAGGCACGACTGAAGAAAACTGGGCAAAGTTTGACCAGACAGTCTTTGTTCGCTTTGAATTCTTTGCTGAACCAGACCCAGATGGTAATGATGGATATTTTATCCTTTTAAGTGAGGGCTGGAAGGTAAAACATTATTTCAAATTAGCGAGGCCAGCAACATAGCATGAACAGCCGTATAAAAGGGGAGCAAATGCTCCCCTTTTTTATTTACTCATGGTCAGAATCAATTCTCTCAAGATAACCGCAACTGCCGAGCCTGATGCATAAGGAGATGTGACAAGGGGATTGTATTCAACAATATCCGCACCGATTATTTTTTTATTTTTTAACAACAGCAGGGAATCTATCAATTCCTTAAAGGTTATCCCATTAGGTTCAGGTGTCGCGACTGCGGGTAATTGCGAAGGGTCAATAACATCCACATCTATCGTTACATAAATCGGGTCAGAAATTTTATTGATAATCTTTTTTAAAGGCTGGAATGCAGAGAATCTGAAGAGATTTTTATTCAAAGAAAATTCATTTTCAGTGCCAGAACGAATTCCGAATTGATAGATATTGTTTAAGCCGATAACATCACCTGCCCTGCGCATTGCTGCTGCATGGCTGAATTTTTCTCCATGATAATTATCTCTTAAATCCGCGTGGGCATCAAAATGGATAATTGAAAATTTCTTGATAACCCTATTTATACCCTTCACTATTGGAAATGATACTGTATGCTCACCACCTAAGAAGATAACCCTTTTACCCTTTTTATACAATTCAAATACCTTTTCTTCTATTTCTTTTAATTGGTCATCAGTCTCAAATGCATAATCATCAAGGTCTGCAATCTTTACCGATTCTACTGAGCGATTCTGATAAGGTGAGAACCACTCAATATTTTCTGTGCACATCCTTATATAACGCGGTCCAAACCTTGAACCCGGAATAAAAGAAGATGTGCGGTCATAAGGAAAGCCGATAATGACAATCTCGGCGTTTTTAAAATCTGAATTAGCATATTCAATTATCATTTATTTCCCTTTTAATTTTTATGCAGCATTTGTATATCCTAAAGCACCAACCATTGTTATAGCCTTTATTGGACAGACTTCAAAGCATCTTCCACAACCGATGCATTTTTCTTTATCTATTGTATGCCTCTGTCCTTTGTTCCCACTTATGGCGTTAAATTGACAGACCTTCATACATTCGCTGCAGCCATCACATTTTAAAGATATTATTCCATAAGGTCTTGCTGTGGCACGGTCAACAAAACAATTCAATGGGCATTTATGTAAACAGATTCCACAGGAGTTACATTTATAATAATCAATGACGGGTAAATTGTTTTTCAAGGTTATCGCTTCATAAGGACAGACTTCAACACATTTACGACATCCAGTGCATCCATATTTACAGAAATTTTTTACCCTTTCTAAAGTATCATTTGACTTACAGGCAAGGTATATAAGTTGGGAACGCAGAATCAATTCAAGAACTTTCTTAGGACACTCTTTTACACATATTCCACAGCCGTCACATAAATCTTGGTTAATAACCGGCAAGCTGTTTTTACCCATTTTAATTGCTTTTTTAGGGCAAATGTTAGCACAATGTCCATCACCAAGACAGCCATAAACGCAGGCTTTGTTCCCCATAAACAGTGTATAATTTAGCCAGCAATCTTTAGGCCCTTTATATACAAACAATTCCTTTGCGTTAATTCCTCCTTTGCACCTCAGAACACAGATATATTCTTCCATTTATTTCTATAGGTCTTTTATCAATTCAATGAATCTCTTGTATGGTATTGCAGTCCAGGATTCGGCTGAGACCGCGCCACCAGAAAGACTGATCATTGAAACCTTTGCCGCGGTCTCTTCATTAGGGGCTTCATATACATCCAGGAAATCATAAGGTCCTAATAACGCATAATGGGCAAGAAATTTAACCTCAGGGCAATCCTTTTTTACCCGCTCCATCCATTGTCTGCCAATCTCCGCCCTCTTTTTCACATCTTTAGTAAGCTCCGGTGACAACTTGGTTACAAGAATAAATGTTGCCATATCAACTCCTTTCTCAAGATTATATTCTGATTAAAATTGAAGTCAATATCAAACTTTGAATTCAAAAGGATTGATATTATGTTTTTTCATTAAGCGGATTAAAAAATTTCTCGATACCCCAAGTATTTCCGCAGCCCGGGTCTGGTTACCCTGAGTCTGAGAAAGTGCTTTTTTTACAAGGTCTATTTCAAGTCTGTTTATTGCTTCATTATAATTTAAGGTAAATGTCGGCTCAATTTTCAGTTGTTCGGTTATCTTCAAGGTTATGTCTTCGGGTTTTATAAATTTATCGCGTGTGATGATTATTGCCTTTTCAATGGTGTTTCTTAATTCCCTGATATTCCCTGGCCAATCATAATTTTTCAAAATTTCCATCGCCTCTTCTGTTATCCCTTCAATATCCTTATGGTACTCCCTTGCTATTTCTCTTAAAAAATGTTGAGTAAGGGGAACAATATCTTCTTTTCTTTCACGCAGGGCTGGTAGTTTGATAGGAAAAGTATTTATTCTGAAGAATAAGTCTTTTCTAAATAAGCCCTTATTCACCATCGCTTCAAGATTTTCATTTGTTGCAACTATTATCCGCACATCAACAACAATATCTTTTTTACCACCTAATTTTCTGAATTTCTTTTCTTCAATCACCTTCAACAATTTACCCTGAAGTAACATTGGCATAGTGCCTATTTCGTCAAGGAATAATGTTCCGCGGTGGGCAAGTTCAACTAAACCTTCTTTCCTTCTCCGGGCATCAGTGAATGCACCGGGTTCATAACCAAATAATTCAGATTCAAGAAGATTCTCAGGAATTGTTGTGCAGTCAATATCTACAAATGGTCCATCATTGCGATTACTTATCTGGTGTATATAAAGGGCAAAAAGTCCTTTACCGCTTCCACTTTCACCTTCTAAAAGAATTGTTGAATTAGTCTTTGCTACCTCTCTAATCTGGTTTAAAATTATCTCCATCCTTTTTGATTTGTATATTAAAGGAGTTAATTTCCCCCTGATCAAAACCTGTAGTTTATCACGATAAAGATCGCGTTGTTTCTTTATCGTAAGATTTTCCTGAATCTGTTTGACTATAATCCTTAATTCCTGTGCATCAAGCGGTTTTAAGAGATAGTTTACTGCACCAAATTCCATTGCCTTGACCGCATCCTTAATTTCTCCATAACCGGTTATGATTATAACATTTGCATCCGGGTCGTATTCTTTCATTTTTCTCAGAAGGTCAATGCCCTTGATATCAGGCAGTCGCTGGTCAAGAATTACAACCATAGGTGAGTTCTGTGTAAACAATTTCCATGCCTGTTCGCCATTTACTGCAGAAAACACCGTATAATTGTCTTCTTCAAAAAGGGCTAAAAGAAAGTTTCTGATGGATTCATCATCATCAATAACAAGGATTGGATACATATAAGATTATATACGTGATTTCTTATATGTCAATGTATATGTATAGGGAGTGTGGATTACCTTATGATTACAAACTTGCCTGTCTGTTGACCAACCTTGGAATCA
>FMJZ01000958.1_pt1 | contig 12365 bp, 11 predicted proteins | sample 1987881 | NCBI WGS metagenome assembly FMJZ01 (sample SAMEA4378227, study PRJEB15110) | soil metagenome | biome: soil; feature: Field; material: Soil | place: India | collected 2015-03-11 | depth 0 m | reverse complement strand
GAAAAAGAGAGAATTAAGGAAAAAGAGACAGTAGAGACAACAAAAGAATAGGTGGTGATAAAGCTATGGAAAGATTAAAAAATTTCGATGATTTTATAAAATTGAGGGAGAAGGTAAAAGCTGAATTCTTTGCGCCAAACAAACAGAGAGTTCGAGCTTGTTGTGGGACAGGATGCACTGCGTCAGGGGCTCATGATGTTTTGAAGGCTTTATATGAAGAGATCAATAAAAAGGGATTAGATGTAGAGGTAATCAAGACCGGTTGCCAGGGAATGTGCCAGAAGGGCCCCATCATGAATGTAGACCCACAAAACATCTTTTACCAAAAGGTCAAGCCTTTCCAAGTATCTGATCTGTTAGCCTTTACTTTTGGCGCTAAAGCTCCTTACAGTCGTGGACTTTATAGAGATAATATTGTTGCTCCTCCTGTCCTTGAGATGGTCGATGTTCCTTTTTATTCAAAGCAGGAAAGGCATGTTCTCCATAATAACTGCATGATTGATCCTAATAATATCTATCACTATATTGCTGTGGGTGGTTATAGTGCTTTAGTAAAGGCATTGTCTTCTATGACACCTGATCAAGTGTTAGACGAAGTAGATAAAGCAAATCTCAGAGGAAGAGGTGGAGCAGGATTCCCTGCTGGTAGAAAGTGGAGACATACAAAGAGTGCCAGAAGCAAGATTAATTTTGTAGTTGCGAATGGTGATGAAGGTGACCCAGGCGCCTTTATGGATAGATCTATAATGGAAGGAGATCCCCACAGTTTATTGGAGGGCATGCTTCTGTGCGCCTATGCTATTGAGAATGTGAGATTTGGATTTATATATGTTAGACATGAATATCCTCTCGCTGTTAAAAATCTCTCTATCGCAATAGAGCAGGCTGAGGCTTTGGGTTTATTGGGCGATAACATTTTGGGTACAGATTTCAGTTTTCATGTTAGCATAAGAGAAGGCGCTGGAGCCTTTGTCTGTGGTGAAGCGACTGCTCTTGTTACATCTATTGAAGGTCATAGAGGTTTCCCAAGAGCTCGCCCTCCAAGACTATCAGAGATTGACGGTGGTCTCTGGGGATATCCCACAAATCTTAATAATATAGAGACTTATGCATGGGTTCCAAGAATAATTAATAATGGAGCTGAATGGTTTACCAAAATTGGGACTCCAAACTCTCCAGGAACTAAGGTTTTCGCCCTTACTGGTAAGGTTATTAATACAGGTCTAATAGAAGTTCCGACAGGTATTACCTTGAGGGAGGTTGTTTTTGATATTGGTGGTGGTATAATTGGCGGGAAGAAGTTTAAGGCTGTTCAGACAGGAGGACCTTCAGGTGGTTGTATGCCTGAGAGCCTTCTCGATTTGCCCGTTGACTTCGACTCCCTTACAAAGGCTGGCTCAATGATGGGTTCTGGTGGTATGGTTGTTCTGGATGAAGATAACTGTATGGTAGATGTTGCAAAATTCTTCCTTTCCTTTACGCAATCTGAATCTTGTGGAAAGTGCCCACCCTGTAGAATAGGTACCTACCATATGCTCCAATTACTGGAAAAAATAACAAAAGGTGAAGGGCAGCCAGGTGATATGGAAAAGCTTTATAAACTTGGGCAACAAATCAAAGAGAGTGCCCTTTGCGGCTTAGGTAATACAGCTCCTAATCCTGTTCTAACTACCATTATGTATTTTAAGGAAGAATATGAAGAGCATATTAATGATAAATTCTGTCGTGCAGGCGTATGTACAGGACTGGGTAAATATGTAATAGATAATGAACAGTGTTTCCTCTGCGGGCTTTGTAGAGAGGCTTGTGCATACGATGCAGTAAAGGAAACGAGAGATAAATTCTTTATTGACCAAGACTATTGTGTGAAGTGTAAAGCCTGCATAACTGCATGCCCGATAGGTGCAGTGAAGGTTTATAAACAAACTTCAACATTAGAGAGTCAGACCACAGAGGTCAAGGAGGTCAAATGAGCGAAGAGAAGAAAGAGAAAGAGATCAAAGTTGATGATATAAGAAAAGAGGCAGATAGGGAAAAGTGCTCTGTTAAAAAAGCTCTCTTTTATACAACCGAATTTTTAAAAGGACCGATGTGTGGCAGATGTTTCCCCTGTTCCTTTGGTGCATATGAAGCAAAGATTAGGTTGACTAATATTGTGGAAGGAAGATGTACCAAAGCTGATGTAGATGCCCTTAAGAGGATTGCAGAACAGATGCAAGTAGGTGCCTTATGTAAAAAAGGCAAGGATACTGCTAAATTCATCATGGAATGGCTTGCAATAGGCGAGTATCCTGAACATGTAGCTGGTATATGCCCTACCAAAGATTGCGGGGGCTATTACGAATTCAGAATAATTCCTGATAAATGTATAATGTGTGGTGAATGCCTTAAGGTTTGTAGATTCAATGCAATATTAGGTGAGACGAAAAAACCATACTTAGGTGGTTATTTACCCTTTGAAATTAGGCAGAAGAGATGTACTAAATGCGGAGAATGTTATCCTGATGTCTGCCCCACAGGTGCTATCGTTATCGTAGAGGTAAAACCTAGGGAATTAGAACCCACTGCGGCAGTGTAATGGCGATTTTTTAAATTGACCCTATAAAAATTTTATAAATATATCAAGCATTATGAAGGAGGATGATTAAATGGCAAATATGGTGAATCTAACAATAGACGGCATAAAGGTTCAAGTACCTGAAGGCTCGAACCTTGTAGATGCTGCCGCTATAGCAGGTATTCATGTCCCAAACCTTTGTTATCTCACAGGAATCAAACCAGTTGGAGCTTGTAGGCTCTGCCTTGTAGAAGTCGAGGGTCAGAAACAACCTGTAATTGCTTGCAATACAAAAGTTAAAGAGGGGATGGTTGTTAATACTAAGACTGACAAAGTCACTGAATTGAGAAAATTCGTTATTGATTTAATCGTATCAATGCATCCCCTTGACTGTATGACTTGTACCAAAGCAGGTATTTGCAAATTACAAGAGTATGCTTATGAGCTGAACGTTAAGGAATCGTCCTTTACTCGTAAAACTTTTGGTTATGCTCCGGATACGGCAAATCCGTTAATCATGAGAGATCCTGACTATTGTATTCTTTGTGGACGTTGTGTAAGGATCTGTAGACAACAGGATACAAATGTCCTGGATTTTATGGGAAGGGGCGTCGGTTCAAAGGTGACAACTGCAATGGATAAGCCTCTTCAAGAAAGCGGATGTACTTTCTGTGGGAGTTGCCTCGATGTATGTCCTGTCAATGCAATTGTCGAGGCTGACAGAAGCCGTAAAGGAAGAGAGTGGGAATATGAAAAAGTGGCTTCCGTATGCTTACTGTGTGGTAGTAGTTGTGATATATTGATAAGCACAAAGGATGATATGGTAGCCAAGATCAATTCCTTGGGTGAGGATAATTCAGCAGATAAATTCATTTGTGCGTATGGGCGTTTTGGCTATGATTGTCTTATTGACCATAACAGAGTTACTTCACCAATGAAAAAAGTCGATGGTAAACTTGTTGAGATTAGTTGGAATGAGGCTATTGATATTGCTGCAAAAGAACTTAAGAAGGCGAGCGATAACGCCGGTTTCATCTCAACAGCTGGGATCACCAATGAGGATGCTTTTGCATTAAAAAGATTAGCCGCCGACATAGTTAAGACTAAAAACATCGATACTACTGTAAGCTTGTATGGTGATAAAGAGACTATACTCTGTAGCACTGCTGATATTGATTCCGCAGATATGTTTGTAGTAATTGATTTTGATCCAAGCCAGTGGAAAAGAATTTTAGCAGGTGTTGATGCGACTATTAGAAAAAAGGTCAACGGAGGGGCAAAATTAGTCACAATAAATTCCTCTGAAACAGCCTTAGGTTCTGTCGCAACGGTTGAATTAATTGGCGATCCAGTTGAAACCTTGAAATCTTTCATAAAAGGGATAATAGACAAAGGACTATCATCAACAGCAGATTTAAGTAGTGCAGTGGCAGGTGCAACTGTTACTGAAGAAATTGAAAAAGCAGCTACATTATTTGTTTCTGCAAAGAATCCTGTGGTAATTACCTGTCCAGCTATGTATTCAGCTGCTTCAAACCTTGCACTTTTCAAAGGTGCTGTTTTATCAGTTCCTATTGAGAGTAACGCAAAAGGTGTGCTCCTTATGGGACTTACAACAGAGGGTAAAACTTACAAAGAGATGGTTGAAGGAGCAACAAAGCTGCTATATGTAGTCGGCAATGTGCCTGTAAAAATAGCCCCTAAGGTAGATTTCCTGATTGTTCAGAATTCCCATCTTACCGAACTTGCAAAACAAGCTGATTTAGTTCTTCCCTCTGCGACTTTCTGGGAAGATGATGGTTCAATTGTAGATTATCTTGGGAATCTGAAGTTTATCTGCCAAGCTGTCGAACCTCCAGTTGAAGTTATGGCGAATACAGAGATTTTTGAAAATATTGCGAAGGCTATGGGTGCTGAGATAGAAGAAGTTAGTGATGAAGAGCTTGATAAATTAACAAAATATGAATGTAAGATCTGCTTCAGGCCCATAGTTCGCAAAGAAGGCTGGGATGTGAAGATGGATGAGATGATGGAATTGCTTAACTCACCAGTAATAAACAGTACAAGGCTTGTATGGTTAAAGAGTGTTGAGCAGGCTTCTGTCTAATTCCTAAAAGATTTAATTTTGTTATATAATAAATACCCCGCTATAGAGCGGGGTATTATATTTTGTGAACTGAAGGGTGCAATATGGATAATTTAAACATCCTCAAACTCGGGCTTCCGAAAGGGAGTCTACAAGAGGCAACTTTAAGGCTCTTTAGAAAAGCCGGATACCATATAACTGTATCGCCCCGTTCCTATTACCCCGTTTTTGATGATACTGAAATCCACTCTATGCTGATCAGAGCTCAAGAGATGCCGAGATATGTGGAAGGAGGTTTTCTTGATTGCGGACTTACCGGATATGATTGGATTTTAGAACAAAGTGCGGAAGTAATTGAGGTTGCTGATTTGAGATATGCTAAGGAGGGATTTAGGACAGTAAAATGGGTCATTGCAGTCCCTATGAATTCTCCAATTAATACTCTTAAAGATCTGGAAGGCAAAAGGATTGCTACTGAATTGGTCAAATATACTAAAAAATATCTAAAAAACAATGGTGTCAAGGCAGAAGTTGATTTTTCATGGGGAGCTACAGAAGTAAAGCCCCCCTATCTTGCTGATGCTATTGTCGAATTAACTGAGACCGGTTCATCTTTACGAGCAAACAATCTACGAATTATTGAGACTATATTAGAATCTACAACTCGTTTAATTGCAAACAAAAAGAGTTGGCAGAATAAGTGGAAGAGAAGGAAAATAGAAAATATAGCCCTTCTTTTAAAGGGTGCGTTAGCAGCGGAAGAGAAAGTTGGGCTAAAAATGAATGTTCCAGAAAAATCTTTTAATAAAGTTTTGGACATTTTGACTGCTTTGCATTCCCCCACTATTTCTGAATTGGCAGATCCTGGTTGGTTTGCAATTGAGGTAATAATTGATGAAAAAAAGGTCAGGGATCTCATCCCCAAGTTAAAAAGTGTTGGCGCCACAGGCATTGTAGAGTATCAATTAAATAAGGTCATTATTTAATTTTTACTGAAAAGGGGTTGACTATGAAATTGCAGGATGAATTGAGAGAACTTAGAATGCTCTGGAGTGCCTACTGGCCCTCTAGAATTTTGTTAACCGCAAACAATCTAAAAATATTCGAGTATTTGAAGAGCCCAAAAACTGTTGAAGAGTTAGTCTCTATTATAAAAACTGATTTACGAGCAACAGAAATACTTCTGGATGCCTTAACTTCTTTTAAGTTACTAAAAAAATCTTCTAAGAAATACAAAAACACTCTAAGGGCAAATCGGTTTTTAACAATTAATAGCCCTTATTATCATGGGAACATTATTAAACATTTGGATATCATATGGAGTAATTGGTCTGAACTCGATTCAGTTATTAAGACTGGTAAGCCGGTAAAAATACGCTATGACCATGAATCTTTTATTAGGGGGATGCACGATATTTCAAAACTCAAAGCGAAAAAAGTCATTCAACTTATGGGACTAAGAGGGGTAAGAAGAGCTTTAGATTTGGGAGGCGGACCTGGCACATATGCCATTGAAATGGCAAAAAGGGGAATAGAGGTAACAATTTTTGATTTACCTGAGACTATCGAAATAGCTCGAGATATTATAAAAAAAGAGGCTTCAGCGAAAGACTTAATTGATTTTAGAATAGGGGATGTCTTAAAGGATGATATTGGCTCTGACTATGATTTAATCTTCATAAGTCAACTACTACATGCATTCTCAGATGAAGAGAATAGAAGGATCATTAAAAAATCTGCAGAAGCTCTTAATAAGAAGGGAAGAATTGTTGTTCAAGAATTTTATATTGATAACAGCCACACTAATCCTACAAGGAGTGCTATTTTTGCAGTAAACATGCTTGTTCAAACTGAAGGAGGGAGATGTTATAGCCCTGCAGAGATTAGAAGATGGCTAATTCAAGCAGGGCTAAAGAGGTTCAGTGAGAAATATTTTGATGACTGCTTAATTCTGTCATCAAAATTTTAGATTTAAATAATGTTTAGGGTGCCAATGATAAGCCTATTTATTTTTTGTGCATCCTTAAAAAATTACTTATAGAGCGATCATAGGTCCTCTCAAACTCTTTATTGAAGAAACAAGCTGGTAACTGATTCATCTTTCGGTGATAGTGTAAACATTCACAACACTTAAATTTTTTTGAGCAAGGCTCATAAGTGCAATTACAAAACTCCTTGTTTTTCTCCATAGTACATTCAATCATTATCCTTCCTCCTTAAAATTCTAAAGGGGACTTTTCGTTATAACAGAGGCGTTTTTGCCATTTTGAAGAATATCTATCATTCGAATAATTGATTCATCATGAAGACAACTGATCTTCTCCAAATCTATTCCATATCTTCGCTTTTTATTTAAAAAAGAGAGAAAAATAAAACTTTTATATATTCTTTTGTTGGTTTTAAAAGAAAATATAAAGCTCTCTAAGGAATCTTCAAGAAATCTATCGTTTCTTTTTTGAACGGAAGAGCTTATTGTTACTGAATGGAGCCAATAGATTTTGTCGATGAGACTATCTGCTTTTAATTCTATCCATGCATGACTCATCTGCCATTTATCGATAGTTAAATTTTCATGGGCAACAGTGTCAGCAGCGAGATGACTTAGGTAACCGTAAACAAAAGCTTTCTCAGAGGGTGCATCGGCAAGATCAAAGAGTTTGAAACCTGTTTCCCAACTATGAGAATTCTTCGCATCAGGCATATATTTTTTGCCTAATATTGAGTCGGCAATAAGGTTACCATATAGAAAATCCTCTTTATGTTTTCTTATGAGATTAATTACAGCAGGTGAGATGATGGTTGCGAAGGATAGGATCTCATTACCAAGGTACATATGGGTTAATGGTCCCCAAGCAAAAGAGATACTGGGAATAAATATAGAAAGGATTAAAGAAATAAGAAAAATAATTAGCATAGTGATAGCTCCTTCAGAAAACTTAGTAGTAGTCTAACGCCAAAGCCGGTTGCTCCCTTTGACATATAAGGTTTATCTTTGTCATTCCAAGCAACACTGGCAATATCCAGATGGACCCAGGGTATATCTTCAACAAATTCCTTTAGAAAGTATCCTGCCGTGAGTAGAGCTGCATCTTTACCGGCGGAGTTTTTGAGATGAGCTATATCGCTCTTGAGATAATCTTTAAATTCTTCATATAAAGGCATCTCCCATACTCTTTCGTAAGTCTCTGAGGCTGCTTCTTTAATTCTATTCATCAACTCAAAATTATTTCCCATCATTGCAGCAGCTTCATTACCAAAGGTTATCTTACAAGCCCCTGTCAAAGTCGCTATGTCTATAATAGCCTTTGGTTTGAAATATTTTATAGCATAGCCTATTGCATCCGCAATAGCTAATCTACCCTCTGCATCGGTATTTACTATTTCTACTGTCTTACCGCTAAATGTCTTCACTACATCGCCAGGTTTTGTTGCACTACCTCCTGGGAGATTTTCAGTAGCAGGTAAAATGCCGATAAGGTTCAAAGGAAGTTCCAATTGTGATACTGCCTTAATTACGGCAAGGACCACAGCGCCGCCAGCCATATCATATTTCATCTTCTCCATTCCTTCTGCTGGTTTGAGGGATATGCCACCGCTATCAAAGGTTATTGACTTACCTATCAAAACGAGTGTTGAATCTTCTGTAGCTCCCATGTACTTTATTATGATGAACTTTGGGGGCTCATTGGAACCTTTTGCGACAGATAAAAAGGCATTCATCCCCTCTTTCTGTGCTTCATCTTTTTCAATTATCTTAACTCTTATCCTATTGGAAGCTAAAGAATTGGCTATCTCGGCAAGATGAGAAGGAGTCATATCATTTGAAGGTGTGTTTATAATGTCACGGGCGAAATTTGATGCTTCAACAAGGGTCTGAATCCAATAAAGGGGGATCTTTTCTTTTTCGTAAAGCAGAATGATCTCTTTGATCTCCTTTGCCTCTTCAGTTTTTTTATATTTGTTGAAATTGTAAAGACTTAATAGGGCACCTTCAAGGAAGAAGGTAGGAAGGCTCACTTTCGAACTAATTACTCCTTCTAATGTTGCAATTTCTTTGAATGATATGGCTATCCGTTCAAATCCCAGAGATTTTAGATAAGAAAAGGCTTTTCCACCGGATTGTCTTATTTTTTCAACTGTTAACTCATCTTTTTTCCCAAGTCCTGTTAAGAGAATTCTCTCTATATTCATATTTTGTAGATGAATTAGAGTGTTTGTTCCCAATTTTCCTCTAAATTCCCCTGATTTGATTATCTGTGTGAGTAATCCACCTGATTGGGAGTCAATCCTCTCATAAGACTTGGGTAAGCTATTTTCAAATAAAGGAATTATCAAAATATCTGCTTTAATATCTTCTTCACTTATGTTTAAGATATCTATTTTTGCTTTCATAATGTTCTTTCCTCACAGGAAGAGGGATTAAATGATTGTAAGCTTTCTTGCTCACTTCTTTTTTTATTGAATTCGTTCATTGCTACATCTATACCACTTGTAATTATTGTTAAAATAGCTTTTGAAGCAGTCTCAATAGAGTCCTTTATTATGCATTCTTCAGAAGGTGTAAAATTTTGAAGTACATATTCCTCAATCGGGATCTTTGAGTCTTTTCCAATACCAATTTTCACTCTGACAAATTCCTCTGTAGATAACTCTTCAATAATCGACTTAACTCCTTTGTGACCACCAGAAGAACCTTTCCTTTTAATTTTTATTGAGCCTGTGGGGAGATCTATATCATCATGAACAACTATTAATTGCATATTCTCCTCTACTTTTGTATTTAGTAACTGTTTAAGGGCTTTGCCACTTCTATTCATAAAAGTTAATGGTTTTATAAGGATAAACTCTATATTTTCGAAAAATCCTTTTCCAAATTCATAATCTGTTCTCTTTAAGAGTTTTATATTAAATATATTTGCAAGATGATCTATGACGCGGTATCCAACATTATGGCGTGTGCGAAAGTATTTCTTCCCAGGATTACCTAATCCAACAATGATCCACATAATATTTGCCAAGGGAAATCTCTAATGATTAGAGAGCTTTAATGATATTTTGGTATGTAAAAGGGGAAACATTATTATTGTTCTTTTTCTACCTTTTTTCCTTTCTTAATTACCTCTGGTTCTACTACTTCAGAGGTAGGCTCAAGGGATACCAGTTCCTCTTTAAGGGCAGTAACTGTGGCAATTAGTTCTTCAGGATCAGTTAGAATGCGAATGTTTTCTTCTAATTTAAGATCACTCACATGGATAGATTGTCCTACTCCTAAGTTTGAGACGTCAACCTCTATATGGCCTGGAATGTTAGTAGGTAGACATTCCACTTCTAATTCTCTGAGTCCATATTGTAAAACGCCATTACCAGCCTTAACACCTACCGGCTCACCAGTGATCACTATGTGGACCATTACTCTTACCCTTTCCGTTGTTAAAATTTCTTGAAAATCGGCATGTAGTAGATTGCCGGTTACAGGATCTATTTGATAATCTTTGATTAACGCTTGCTTAACTTCACCATTAAGAAGTATTTTAACAAGAACCTGGTCTCCTCTTGTTTTTTGTATGAATTGAGTTAACTCTTTTTTTGAAAGTTGAATGGGTATAGAATCACCTCCCCTGTATATAACTGCAGGGATAAATCCATTTCTCCGCAAGGTTCTTGCAGCACCTTTTCCAACATTTCCCCTCACTGTAGCTTCTAATATAAAAGTCTCCATTTATCCTCCAAAGCAAGATATGTATTTGTATATCAATTAAATAAAGAGCTTATTGAGGTTTCAAGATGGATGCGTTTAATTGCTTCGGCTAAAAGGGCTGATATTGTGAGAACTTTTAGCTTTTTGCATGTTTTTACTTTGTTTTCAACCGGGATTGTATCGGTAACAATTACTTCCTCAAAAACAGAATTATTTATTCTCTCAATTGCTGGACCAGATAGTACTGCATGGGTACAGGCAGCAAAAACTCTTCGGGCCCCCTTTTCTTTAATTGCTATAGCAGCTTGAGTAATCGTGCCTGCAGTATCTATCAAATCATCAAGAATTACAGCATCTCTGTCTGCAACATCCCCAATAACATGCATAACCTTTGAGACATTTGTTACTTCCCTTCTTTTATCTATGATAGCTAAAGACGCCTTCAGTCTTTTTGCAAAATCTCTGGCTCTCTCTACCCCACCCGCATCTGGTGAGACAATAACAAGATCTTTAAATTCATGGCGTCTGAAATAATCGTGTAGTATAGGTGCAGCATAAAGATGGTCAACAGGAATATTGAAGAATCCCTGTATCTGAGCTGCGTGGAGATCTATTGTTAAAAGCCTGTTTGCTCCAGAGGCGGTAATTAAATCTGCAACCAGTTTAGAAGATATTGGAACGCGGGGTTGAACTTTTCTATCTTGCCTTGCATAGCCATAATAGGGCACTACTGCTGTTATTCTTCTGGCAGAAGCTCTTTTTAAAGCATCAATCATTAGTAGTAATTCCATAATATTGTTGTTAACAGGGCTGCAGGTAGGCTGAATTACAAAAACATCTGAGCCTCTAACATTCTCATTAATCTGGATTAATATCTCTCCATCACTAAATGTGGTAACAGTCGCATCTGCAAGGGGAATTCCGAGATGTTCACTAACTTTTAGTGCCAGTGCTCTATTAGCATTACCACTGAGAAGGGTGATTCCGTCAGGCATTAAAAAACCTCCATAAATTATGGACTGGGGCGCCAGGATTCGAACCTGGGAATGGCAGATCCAAAATCTGCTGACTTGCCGCTTGTCGACGCCCCAAAAAGTGCCTACCAATTTATATTTTTTTTCTACTGGATTTAAAAAGTCTCCACTACTTGGTGCCAAAAAGAGTGAAACTCTTTTGAAGCATTCAAAGCTTCTTGTGTATCTTTAAAAACCCCAAATACTGCTGAACCACTTCCGCTCATAATTGCAATAGATGCCCCTGCTTTTAACAGTCTCTCCTTAATATCACCGATGACAGCAAAATGTGTAGTTATAATAGGCTCAAAATCATTTTTTAAGAGGTTTTTAAGTTGAACGATGTTTTTTTGTAAAAGTGCTTTATGAATTAACTTGATATTATCTCTATAATCTTTATATTTTGTCAATTCATTATTAAAGGCTTCTATTTCAAGATGTTGCTTTTGGAAAGATCTACTCTCTGCAAGTCTTTTATATGCCCATGAAGTTGATATGTCAATAGAAGGTTTAACCAGAAGGAGTGGGTAAGAAATGTGAATATCAAGAGGATGTATTATATCGCCTTTGCCTTCCACTATACAGAGAGGGCAATGGAGAAAAAATGGCACATCAGAGCCAATTTTTAGAGCAATTTCAGTTAATTCTTTCCTACTTAATGAAAGATTCCAGAGTCTATTTAAACCCAAAAGGGTATAGGCAGCGTCACTACTACCACCACCAAGACCTGCTCCTGTTGGAATTGTTTTTTTTAAGATAATACGCGCCCCTTTATTAACTGAATAACGCTCTTTTAGTAATGATAAAGCTTTATAGATAAGATTCTGTTCTAAGGGTATGTTTAAGTCTGATAGTATTTCAATCTTGTCAGAGGATTCAAAAGTCAGTTCATCGAAAAGTTTAATGCAATGCATAAGAGAGATGATATCATGATAGCTGTCATCTCTTTTTTTCAAAACATTTAGTGACCAGTTTATTTTGGCAGGAGCATGTATTTTGAACATTTAGAAA
>FMJZ01001122.1_pt1 | contig 12366 bp, 12 predicted proteins | sample 1987881 | NCBI WGS metagenome assembly FMJZ01 (sample SAMEA4378227, study PRJEB15110) | soil metagenome | biome: soil; feature: Field; material: Soil | place: India | collected 2015-03-11 | depth 0 m | reverse complement strand
GGGCAAGGGGTCGGGGCGGGGGGTCTCCACCCCGTGCCCCTCCAGGGCGTGCCGCACCCCAGGAAGGGCCAGGGCCTCCTGCAGGAGGGCCCGGCCCTCCTCGGCCAAGCCCAGGGCGAAGTGGGCCCGGGCCTGGCGGGCCAAGGCCGTGAAGACCTCCAAGGCAAGCCCCTCCCGGGTGCTCCAGACCCACTCCTCCAGCTCCTCCCCCAGGGGCAATTCCACCCCCTCGAGGAAGGCTCCCCGGTAAAGGGAGCGGACCCTCTCCAGATCCCCTTCCGCCAGGGCGCGGCGCAACTCGGCCACGTCCAGGACCACCCGGGCCCTGAGGACCTCACCCCCTTCCACCACCCCCAGGGGTTTGAGCTGGTTCAGGGCCACGGATAGGCTGTTGAGGGCGTCCTGGGCCCCGGGCCAGAAGAGTTCGGCCAGGCGCCGGCGGGGTTGGGGACCCTCGAGGGCCAGGTAAACCAGGAGGAGAAGCGGCTTAGGCCTGCGGAAAGCATGGCCTTCCAGGTAAAGCCCCCCCAAGGCATGCAGCATCCTTGGGGGCCATCATAGCCGATGGAAGGAGTATGGGTCTAACTCCAGGCAAACCCCCTAGGCCAGGGCCAGCAAGGCCACCGCCAGGAGAACCGTCCCCACCCCCAGGGCCCGGACCATGCCCTGGCCAGAGGTCCCGAGGCGGGGGGAAAGCCTGGCCATCCCCACCCCCGCCAGGTGCAGGAACAGGGTGGAGAGCAAAAACCCAGCGGCGAAGGCCCCGGGCATCTGCAGGGGGGTCTCTGCCCCGTGGGCAAAACCGTGGAACAGCCCAAAAAGCGCCACCAGGGGAAAGGCCCAGCCCCCTTTAGGCCGGTGCGCCAAGGCCACCAAGGCCCCCAGAACCGCCAGGGAAGCCAAGATGCCCATCTCCACTCCTGACCATGCCCCAAGGCCAAGGCCCAGGGCCCACCCGGCCGCGGCCGCCCCCACGAAGGCCAAGGGCAGCCCCAGAAGGAACCTGCCCCCCAGCTGGCCGGCCCACAGGCCCACGGCCACCATGGCCGCCAGGTGGTCTAGCCCGTGCAAGGGGTGCACCAGCCCATAGCCAAACCCACCCGCATGCCCTTCGGGATGTGCCAGAGCGGGGACCAGAAGCCAAAAGGCTACCCCAGGCAAGCCCATTTTGCGCATGGCAACCTCCTTCGCGCCCCGCGGAAGGGGCTTGGTACATTGTTGGGCACTTTCCCTTGGAGGGCGTAGTTGCAAATGTCCCGGGTTCCCTCCGTCAAGAGGGACAAATACCCCTACGCAATGCCTTTTTTATCGGCTACCCTCTCCCGGTAAGGAGGTGAGCATGTCCGAACGAGCCTTTGAGGGTCTTTATGAAGACACGCCCCGGATAAGCCCCCTTTCCCCGGAAAGCGCCCAGCAACTGGCCGAGGAGGCCGACCGGCATCTGGCCCACCTGGAACGCACCCTACCCGAACGCGAGGTATCCTTATCCGCCGCCCTAAGAAAAAACGGGATAAGCCGGCGGGAGTTCCTGAAGTGGTCGGCCTTTATGGCGGCCACCCTAGGCCTACCTCCCTCCTTTGACACCCGGATTGCCCGGGCGGCGGAGCTTTCCGTGCGCCTGCCCATCATCTGGCAAGAGCTCCAGTCCTGCACCGGCAACAGCGAGGCCCTCCTGCGGAACAGCAACCCCTCGGTGGACACCCTTATCCTGGAACTCCTCTCCATAGAGTACGCCGAGGTGCTCATGGCCGCTGCCGGCTACCAGGCGGAGGAAGTGCTGGAGCAGGCCATCCAGCGCTACAAGGGGCAGTACATCGCCGTCTTCGAGGGTTCGGTTCCCTTGGGCCTCGAGGGCCGCTACCTCACCATTGGCCCCCACGGGACCACAGGGGTGGAAATCGTCAAAAAAATTGCCAAAAACGCCCTGGCGGTGATCAACGCCGGCACCTGCGCCGCCTATGGGGGCATCCCCATGGCGGCTCCCAACCCCACCTCGGCCCTGGGAGTCCAGGATTTCCTGCGCAAGGAGCGCATCCGGGTCCCGGTCATCAACCTGCCCGGCTGCCCGGTGAACAGCGTGAACATCGTGGGCACGATCCTGGAATACGTGCTCTTCGGACGCATCCCCCAGCTGGACGCCTACAACCGCCCCCTCTGGGCCTACGGCCAGCGCATCCACGACAAGTGCGAGCGCCGGGGCCACTTCGACGCCGGGGAGTTCGTGGAGGGCTGGAGCGACCTCAAAGGGCTCAAAGAGGGGTACTGCCTGTACAAGGTGGGGTGCAAGGGCCCCTTCACCTTCAACAACTGCGGGGTGGTGCGCTTCAACCAGGGCACCTCCTGGCCCATCCAGGTGGGCCGGGGTTGCATCGGATGCAGCGAGCCGGGGTTCTGGGACCGCCTGACCCCCTTTGAGGCCCCGGTGGCCTACCGGGTGTACCAGCCCCCCATCCTCAATGACGCCACCGCTGACCGCCTGGGGCGCTGGGCCCTAGGCCTGGCCGGGGTGGGCATCGTGGCCCACGCGGCCATGACTGCCCTCAAGGCTTTCCTGGAGCGCAAGGAAGAAGTGGCCAAAAGCCAAGAACCCCCCAAAGGAGAGTGAGCATGGCAGAGGCTAAGCGCATCGTGGTGGACCCCATCACCCGGATTGAAGGGCACCTGCGGATTGAGGTGGAACTGGGAGAAGACGGCACCATCAAGGACGCCTACAGCTCGGGCACGGCCTTCCGGGGCATTGAGCTCATCCTCCGGGGCCGGGACCCCCGGGATGTGGGCCTATTTGCCCAGCGCATCTGCGGGGTCTGCACCTACCACCACTACGAGCGGGGGATTGAGGCGGTGGAGAGCGCCTTTGGGGTGCGCATTCCCCCGAACGCCAGGCTGGTGCGCAACCTCCTCTGGATCGCCCAGATCCTCCAGGACCACCCCACCCACTTCTACCAGCTCCATTCCCTGGACTGGTGGGACGTGCTGAGCGCCCTGAAGGCCGACCCAGCAAAGGCAGTGGAGGTGGCCCACCGCTACCACCCCAACCCCTACAACGCCTCTGAAAGCCACTACCGCCAGGTGCTGGAAAGGCTCAAGCGCTTCGCCGCCAGCGGCCAGCTGGGCCCCTTCGCCAACGGGTACTGGGGCCACCCCGGCTACCGCCTCACCCCCGAGGAGAACCTGGTGATGGCCTCCCACTACCTGGACAACCTGGCCATCCAGCGTCTGGCGGCCCAGATGGACGCCATCCTGGGGGGCAAGAACCCCCATCCCCAGAGCCTGGTGGTGGGCGGGGTCACCGCGGTCCGGGATGCCCTCAGCGCCCAGCGTCTGGGGGAGTACCGCTTCCTCCTGGAGCAGGTGCGGGACTTCATTGAACGGGCCTACCTACCCGACCTCCGGATGCTGGCGGAGCGCTACAAGGAGGAGGCCCTGGCAGGGTACGGAGGCGGGCTTGGAAACTACATGAGCTTTGGGGCTCTTCCCCTGGATAACGAGGACTGGGCCTACCGGGAGCACTACTTCCCCCGGGGGATTGTGCTCAACCGGGACCTTTCCCGGGTGTACGAGCTGGACCCCATGAAGATCGCCGAGGAGGTGAGCCACGCCTGGTATACCTACTCCAAGGGAGACGACACGCCTCTCCACCCCTTTGAGGGGGAGACCAACCCCCACTACACCGGCCTGAACCCCGACCACACCCTCCAGGTGGAGGGCAAGTACTCCTGGCTCAAGACCCCCCGCTACGAGGGAAAGCCCATGGAGGTGGGGCCCCTGGCCCGTCTTTTGGTGGGCTACGCCTCCGGCCACCAGGAGATCCGCGAGGCCATGGACGGCTTTGTGGAACGCATCGGGGTTCCCTTCCGCTTCTGGTATTCCACGGTGGGCCGCACGGTGGCCCGGGGCCTCAACGCCCTTTTGGTGGCCCGCAAGGCAGACCATTTCCTGAACCAGCTGATTGCCAACGTCTCTAAGGGGGACGAGCGCTTCTTCACCCCCTACCAGCCCAAAGACGGCCAGGGCTTCTCGGCCACCGAGGTGCCCCGGGGCGGCCTTTCCCACTGGGTGGTTATCAAAAACGGACGGGTGGAGAACTTCCAGGCGGTGGTGCCCACCACCTGGAACGGGAGCCCCCGCGATGCCAAGGGCCAGCGAGGGGCCTACGAGGCTTCCCTCATAGGGCAACCCCTTCATGACCCCACAAAGCCCTTGGAAATCCTGCGGACCATCCACTCCTTTGACCCCTGCTTGGCCTGCGCCGTCCACCTCATTGACCCCCAGGGCCGGGAGGTGGCCCATCTGAAGGTGGAGGTGTAGCCATGCTTTTGAAACGCGAGGGACACGTCCTGCTGAAGCGGGGCGAGGAGGTGGTGGCCGTTCGCTACGTCTTCGGGCGCTTCACCCGTGCGGCCCACTGGATCCGCTTTGCCATCCTCATCTGGCTGGTGGTGAGCGGGTTCTACATCGCCTACCCCTTCCTGGGGCGGGACTTCCTCACCCCCACCGCCTTCAAGTTCGTCCAAACCTACATCCGGGCCTCCCACGTCCTCCTGGGCTGGGTGCTCATCGCCCTCACCCTGGTGCGCATCTACGAGTTCCTCTTCGTGCGCTCGGACGGCAGGCTGGGCTTAGGGGACGAGTTGCGCATGGGACGCGTCCTTTTTGACCGCCAGGCCTGGCGGGAGCAGATCGCCTACTACGTCCTCCTGCGCAAGGAACACCCCGTGCACGTCTACTCCAACTACGGTCCCCTCCAGTACCTCACCTACATCGCCCTTTACCTGCTCATCCTGGGCATCAGCGTCACCGGCATCCTCCTGGCGGCCCCCTACCAGCCCGAGGGCCTGGCGGGCACCCTGGCCGGGGTGTTGAAGCCTCTGGAGATCTGGATGGGCGGCCTGGCCCAGGTGCGCATCTGGCACCACTGGTTCATGTGGGGCATCATCCTCTTCAGCGTTTTGCACGTCTACATGGTGGTGTGGAACAGCATCCGGGCCCGCACCCTGCTCCTCGAGGCCATGGTGTCGGGGTACAAGGCGGTGGAGAAACCATGAAGCGCTGCCTGGTCCTGGGCCTGGGCAACATCCTCTATGGGGACGAGGGGGTGGGGGTGCACCTCCTCCACCGCCTGCGGCGCCGCTACCGCTTCCCCCCCGGGGTGGAGCTCAAAGACGGCGGAGCCCTGGGCTGGCACCTCCTCCCCCTCCTGGCCCAGTATCCCCAGGTGCTCCTCCTGGACGCCCTGGCGGGAGAGGTGGGAGCGGTGTACCGCTTCCCTCCAGAGGCCCTGGGGAACCTGGCCCTTTTTGGCAAGCTCTCCTCCCACGAGTGGGGCATCCTGGACCTCCTCTCGGCCATGGAGCTCCACGGGGATCGGCCGGAAAAGGTGGCGGTGGTGGCCATGGGGGTCACCCCCGCCGCCATCAAGGGGGAGACCCTGGAGTTTGGCCTCTCGGAAGGCATCCGGGCCCGCCTACCCGCCATGGAAGCCGTAGCCCTGGGGGTCCTCGAGGCCTGGGGAATACACCCCGAGCCGGTGCCGGAGGCCGGGGAGGAGGACGTGGACCTGGAGGCCATCCTCCATGCATGAGGTCGGCCTGGCCCAGGAGCTGGTACGGCTGGCAGAAGAGGCCGCCCGGCAGCACGGGGCAAGCCGGGTACGGCGGCTTGGCCTCCGGCTGGGAGCCCTCTCGGGGGTGGTGGAGGAGGCCTTGCGCTTCGCCTTTGAGGCGGTCTCCCCGGGAACGCTTTGCGAGGGGGCCGAGCTTGCGGTGGAGCACGTCCCCCTGAAGAGCTACTGCCCTCACTGCCAGGAGGCCTTCCTCTCGGAGGACCGCTACGGCATCGCCCTCTGCCCCCGGTGCGGGGAGCCTAGCGCCGAGGTGCTGGAGGGCCGGGAGTTCGTCCTGAGCTATGTGGAGGTGATCTAGATGAGCGCCGAGGGTTTTCGCAAAATCGGCCTGAGCCTGCTGGCCGGGAACACCGAGGAACGCGGCCGAGTGGTGGAGGTGGAGAAAGGCGTCCTAGCCTTCAACCAGCGCCTAGCCGAGGAGAACCGGGCCCGGTTTGACGCCGCCGGGGTCAGGGTGGTGAACGTCCTCTCCTCCCCAGGGTCAGGAAAGACCACCTTCCTGGCCCGCACCCTTAGGGAACTCCCCCTGCGGGCAGGGGTAATCGTAGGGGATCTGGCCACCGACCACGACGCCGAGCGCCTGAGGGCCTCAGGGGCCCCGGCGGTGCAGATCCAGACCGGAGGGGTGTGCCACCTGGAGGCGGCCATGGTGGCCCGGGCGGCAGCCCTTTTGGACCTGGAGGCCCTCGAGGTCCTCTTCATTGAGAACGTGGGCAACCTGGTCTGCCCCGCCTCCTACGACCTGGGGGAACACCTCCGGGTGGTCCTCTTCTCCGTAACCGAGGGGGAGGACAAACCCCTGAAGTACCCCACCATGTTCAAGACCGCCCAGGCGGTGGTGGTCAGCAAGGTGGACCTGGCGGAGGCGGTGGGCTTCGCCCGGGAGGAGGCCCTGGAAAACGTGCACCGGGTCAACCCCAAGGCGGTGGTTCTGGAGGTTTCCGCCAAAACGGGCCAGGGTATGGAGGGCTGGTATGCCTTCCTCCGGGCACACCTCGGCTGAAGGCCTCACCCTGCGCCTGCGGGTCCGGGGCGTGGTCCAGGGGGTGGGGTTCCGCCCCTTTGTCTACCGCCTGGCCCAGAGCTTGGGCCTCTCCGGCTGGGTACTGAACGACCCCGAGGGGGTACTGATTGAGGCCTCTGGGCCTGAGGAGCGGCTACAGGCCTTCCAGGAGGCCCTGGTGCGCCAGGCCCCTGCGGCGGCCCGGGTGGAAGGGGTGGAGGTGGTGGCCCGGGAAGTAGGAGGAAAGGAAGGGACCTTCGTCATCCGGGAAAGCGCCGCCCAGGGCCTTCCCATCACCCTCATCTCCCCTGACCTGGCCGTCTGCGAGGAATGCCTCCGGGAGCTTTTTGACCCGGCAGACCCCCGGTACCTCTACCCCTACATCAACTGCACCCACTGCGGCCCCCGGTACTCCATCCTCCTGGACCTCCCTTACGACCGCCCCCGCACCACCATGCGGGACTTTTCCCTCTGCCCCCGGTGCCAGGCCCAGTACGAAGACCCCCTGGACCGCCGCTTCCACGCCCAGCCCGTGGCCTGCCCCCAGTGCGGGCCCCACTATGCCCTGCTGGACGGGGAAGGACAACCGGTGGCCGAACGGGAAGAGGCCATTGCCCTGGCGGCCCGCTGGCTCCGGGAAGGGCGCATCCTGGCGGTGAAGGGAATTGGGGGCTACCACCTGGCCTGCGACGCGCAAAACCCCGAGGCGGTGGCCCGCCTGCGGGCGCGCAAGTACCGCAAGGACAAGCCCTTCGCCCTCATGGCCAAAGACCTGGAGGCCCTGGAGGGGTATGCCCTTCTTCCCCCGGAAGCCCAAACCCTCCTCACCTCCCCCGCCCGGCCCATCGTCCTCCTGGAACGGGGGCCTAAGACCCTGCCGCCTGAGGTGGCCCCAGGGGTGCCGGAGATCGGGGTCATGCTCCCCTATACCCCCCTCCACCACCTCCTCTTCTGGGCAGGGGCCCCACCCCTCTTGGTGATGACCAGCGGCAACCGCTCCTCCGAGCCCATCGCCTACCGGGACGAGGAGGCCCTTGAGCGCCTCCGGGGCCTGGCCGAGGGGTTCTTGGTGGGGGAGCGTCCCATCGCCCGGCGGGTGGATGACTCGGTGGTGGCCCTCTTGGAAGGGAGGCCCGCCATGGTGCGGCGCGCCCGGGGGTACGCCCCCAGCCCCGTGGTGCGCCACCCCCGGTTCCAAAAGCCCATCCTGGCCCTGGGAGCTGGGCTTAAGAACGCCATCGCCCTGGCCACCGAGGGCTATGTGTTCGTGAGCCAGCACATCGGGGACCTGGATAACCTGGATGCTTTTCAGGCTTTTGCGGAAACCCTCCACGACCTGACCCGCATGTACCGGGTCCCCCTGGAGGAGGCCCTGGTGGTGCACGACCTCCACCCCGACTACGCCAGCTCCCGCTACGCTGAGGCCTTGCCGGGGCCGAAGCTCGCCGTACAGCATCACCGGGCCCACATCGCCGCGGTGGTGGCGGAACACGGCCTCTGGGAGGAGCCGGTGCTGGGGTTTGCCTTTGACGGCACCGGCCTGGGAGAAGACGGCACTGTCTGGGGCGGGGAGGTCTTCGCGGGACCCCTTTGGGCCCTGCAGCGGGTGGGCCACCTGGACACTGCCCTCCTGCCCGGAGGGGAGGCCGCCGCCCGCTACCCGGAGCAGGCGGCGGTGGGCTTCCTCATCGGACAGGAGGAGGCCCTCTGGCGCCCCTTCCTGGGGGAGAAGCCCGTGGCCGTGGCCCTAAGCCTCCTCAAAAGCGGGGCCCGCACCCCAAAGACCTCCAGCCTGGGGCGGCTCTTTGATGCCGCCGCGGCCCTTTGCGGTTTCCGGGGACGCATGAGCTACGAGGGGCAGGCGGCCATATGGCTGGAGGCCCTGGCCCGGCAAGGTCGGGGAGAAGAGGCATACCCCTTTCCCTTCCGGGAAGGGCGCTGGGACTACCGGCCGCTCTTAATGGCCCTCCTGCAAGACCTGAGGCGGGGAGAGCCCCGGGAAGAGGTGGCCCGCCGCTTCCACCTGGGGCTGGCCCAGGGAGTGGTGGAGGCCGCCTTGACCCTTGGGCGAAGCCTGGGCTTCAAGACCGTGGCCCTTTCCGGCGGGGTCTGGCACAACAAACTCCTCCACGCCAGGGTGGTGCAGGCCTTGCGGCGGGAAGGATTCCAGGTGTTCTGGAACCAGGAGGTCCCCGTGGGGGACGGAGGGATTGCCCTGGGCCAGGCCGCCTTGGGACAAATGGCCCTGGAGGGTCTGGGCTAGGGTGAAGGGGTGAGGTGAGCATGTGCCTGGGAATTCCCTACAAAGTGGTAAAGGTACTGGATGAAGAGTCCTGCCTGGTACAGGTGGGTAGCGGCACGCAGTTTTGTTTCACCGGGCAGGTAGGGACGGTGAAGGAAGGAGACTGGCTGGTGGTCCACGCCGGGCTGGCCATCGCCAAAATCACGGAGGAGGACGCTCGGGAGAACCTGGCCATGATCCGCTTCTACCTGGGAGAGGAGGCCTCGTGAGCTACGACCCCGAGGTCTACAAAGACCCCAAGCTGGTCCTGGCCCTCAAGGAGCGCATCGCCGAGGTGGCCAGGGAGCTGGGCCGCCCGGTGAAAATCATGCATATCTGCGGCACCCACGAGCACGAAATCGGGCGGTACGGCCTGCGGGACCTCCTTCCCGAAAGCGTGGAGCTCCTGGCGGGGCCGGGATGCCCGGTGTGCGTGTGCGATGCCGAGTACATTGACCGGGCCATCCAGTTGGCCCTCACCCCAGGGGTTATCCTGGCCTCCTTCGGGGACATGCTGGCGGTGCCCGGGGGTATTCCCCTACGGGATGGGCGTCCCGGGGATGTGCGCATGAGCCTTCTGGACGCCAAGGCCCGGGGCGGGGATGTGCAGGCGGTCTACTCGGTGTTTGACGCGGCCCGCCTGGCCCGGGAGAACCCCGACAAGGAGGTGGTCTTCTTCTCCGTAGGGTTTGAGACCACGGTGGTGGCGGTGGCCGCTCTTTTGAAGCGGGGGGCCCCGGGGAATTTCAGCCTCCTCGAGGCCAACTACTACACCCCCCCGGCCACCTCCATGCTCCCTACCCTCGAGGGCTTTGACGTACAGGGCTTCCTCCTGCCGGGCCATGCCGCCGCCATCACCGGCCTGAAGATTTACGAGCACCTGCCCCGCCTGGGCATCGCCTGCGCCAGCGCGGGGTTTGAGCCGGTGGACGTGCTGAGCGGGGTGCTCTCCGTACTCCTGCAGCTCAAGGAGGGAAAGCCCCGCCTGGAGAACACCTACCGCCGGGTGATCCCCTACGAGGGCAATACCCTGGCCCTGAAGGAGCTCTTTGAGGTCTTTGAGCTGGTGCCCCAACGCTGGCGGGGAATTGGGGTCATCCCGGACTCGGGCTTCCGCCTGCGGGAAGCCTACCGCGGCTACAGCGCGGAAGAGCGCTTCAAAGAGGTCTTCGCCAAGCCCCTTCCCCGGAGCGAGCGGGAACACCCCAAGGGTTGCCGCTGCGCCGAGGTGACCCTGGGCCTGGTGCGGCCCAGCGAGTGCCCGGTTTTCGGCAAACTCTGCACCCCCGACAACCCCTACGGCCCCTGCATGGTGAGCCACGAGGGCACCTGCCGCGCCTGGTACACCTACGGCATGGACCGGGGGCGCATTGAGGTGGAGGTGTGAATGAAAGCCGGCAAAAAAGCCCACGTAGAGCGCTACGGTAGCGTGCGCTTGAGCCACGGGAGCGGGGGCAAGCTCACCCTGGAACTCATCACCGAGGTCTTCGCCGCCACCTTCGGCTCGGAACCCCTTAAGGAGCTCACGGACGCCGCCATCCTGGAAAATCCCGGGGGACGGCTGGCCTTCACCACCGACTCCCACGCCATCAAGCCCCTTTTCTTCCCCGGAGGGGACATCGGCCGACTGGCGGTGGCGGGTACGGTGAACGACCTGGCGATGGTGGGCGCCAAGCCCCTTTACCTCTCCGCCGCCTTCTTGCTGGAGGAGGGCTTTCCCCTGGAGGACCTGGTGCGCATCGCCGAGTCCATGAAGGCCACCGCCGACGAGGCCGGGGTGGCCATCGTCTGCGGGGACACCAAGGTGCTGGAACGGGGCAAGGGGGATGGGGTCTTCATCAACACCGCCGGGGTGGGCTTCATCCCCCCGGGCCGGGACCTGGGCCCCCACCGGGTGGCCCCAGGGGACGTGGTGCTGGTGAACGGCACCCTGGGAGACCACGGGATCGCCGTGCTCTCCCAACGGGAGGGGTTTGAGCTGACCCTGGCCCTTAGGAGCGATGTGGCCCCCCTGAATAGCCTGGTGGAGGCGGTGCTGGCCGCGGCTCCGGGGACCAAGTTCCTGCGGGACATCACCCGGGGAGGGCTGGCGGCGGTGGCCAACGAGCTGGTCCTGGGCAAGCCCTTCGGCATCCGCATTTTTGACCACCAGATCCCCCTCCACCCCGATGTGGTGGAGTACAGCGAGATGCTGGGCATAGACCCCCTCCTGGCCGCCAACGAGGGCAAGGTGCTGGTGGTGGTGCCCAAGGAGGAAGCCGAAGCGGCCCTGGAAGCCATGCGGCGCCACCCCCTGGGGGAGCAGGCCGCCATCATCGGGGACATCGTGCGCAAGCCCCAGGGGCTGGCGGTGGTGGAGACGGCCTACGGCACCCGCCGCATCCTGGAAATGCCGGTGGAAGAGCTCCTCCCCCGAATCTGCTGAGGTGGGGTGTGCGCGGCGAGGTCTACCGTTTCATGGAAGAGAAGCAGGCCCTCACCGAGGAGTACCGGAGCCTGCTCCTTCCCCTTCTAAGCCTTCGCTTCCCCGAAAACCCCTGGTCCAGCCAGAGCCTCCGGGCCTTGGCCCAAGAGCCCGAGGCTCAAGACCCGGTGCTCCAAAAGGCCCTGGAGCATCTCTTGCGCTACGAGGTGCCGCTTCTGGAGGAAGAGGAGCGCCTTCTGGCCCAGGGGCTTTCCCAGGAAGCGCTTCGGGACGCCCTAGCCCAGCTGGAGGAAGCCTTCTGGGAGGCCCGCTTGGCGGAGGAGGGGGGCTGGCAGGACCCCGGGCCCTACCTTTGCCCCGAGCACCGGCTGACCCTCGAGGCCGTGCGGCGGATAGCCGCCCAGAACCCCACCTGGGACTCGGCCACCCTGGTCCAAGCCAGCGGGGGCAACCCGCAGTGCTCCACCTGCCGGGTGGAGGCCGCCCGGATCATGAAGGAGGTGCTCAGGGCAGAGAAAGCACCGGGAATGCTCCCCGAGCCGCCCTCCCGGGTCAGCCCTCTCCCCACCCGCACCGCCACCCTACGGCTTCAGGACCTGGTGCAGGCGGCCCAGCTCCTGGCGGAACGGGCAGAAGGGGAAGGGTACCGGGTGGTGGCGGCCCACCCAGTGAGCGCCTGGGCCGACTCCCCTTCCCGGGCCGCCCTTCTTCTGGAGCTGGAAGCCCCTAAGCTCACCGCCCTTCTCCTGGAGGAGCACCCCGAGGGCCTCTTGGGGTGGCCCCTGCGCCTCCTCCTGTGGCAGGAGGCTCCCGGGGCCCCGGTGCGCCTCCTGGCCCCCGACCCCCAGGCCTACCCCGCCTGGCTCTTCCCCAACCCCCCAAAAGGAGAGGCCCGCCGCCACCTGGACTGGCTGGAGGTCACCTTGGACATCCTCCTTCGGGCTTTTGCCTAAGGCTTCGCAAACCCCCTGTGGGAACCCCCGGGGCCAAGGCGCCTGGGCTTGCCTAGTAAATTGCCTTGTACCCCGGAGGGG
>FMJZ01038790.1_pt1 | contig 12371 bp, 10 predicted proteins | sample 1987881 | NCBI WGS metagenome assembly FMJZ01 (sample SAMEA4378227, study PRJEB15110) | soil metagenome | biome: soil; feature: Field; material: Soil | place: India | collected 2015-03-11 | depth 0 m | reverse complement strand
CGTGCCCTCGCGGGAGGTCAATGCGCCGTTCCGCCTGCCGATTGACCGGGTGTTCACGCTGGCGGGGGCGGGCACGGTGGTGACCGGTACGCTGGTCAGCGGCAGGGTGCGCGTGGGGGATGCGGTGGAGATTCTGCCGCCGGGTCTGCAATCCCGGGCGCGACAGATACAGGTGCACGGGCGCAGGGTGGAAGAGGCGGTAGCGGGCAGTCGGGTCGCCATCAACCTGCCGGGCGTTGAAAAATCGCAGGTAGAACGCGGGATGGTGTGCACGCCGCCCGGGCTTTTCCGCCCGACGCAGGCTTTTGACGCGCAGGTTACCCTGCTTCCCGACGCGGCGAAAGGGCTGACACAGCGGGCGCGAATACGAGTGTATCTGGGCACGGCAGAGGTGATTGGACGATTGTCCCTGCTGGACAGCGAGCGACTGGACGCCGGCTCACAGGGGATGGTGCAGATAAGGCTGGAGAAGCCGCTGGTCGCGGCACGAGGCGACCGCTTCGTCATTCGTACCTATTCGCCCATGTTCACCATCGGCGGGGGCATCGTGCTGGAGCCTCACGCACCGCGCCACCGGCGATTTGACCCTGCGGTGCTAGAACGCCTGCACTCATTGCTGAAGGGTGACCCGGCGCAAAAGGTGCTGGCGATACTGGCGCAGTCCCCTGCCGGTCTGGACGAAGCGGAGCTTGCCCGTCGCGCCGAGACCGCTTCTCACCATCTTGCCACCTTGCTTCAGCAGCTGGAGCGAGAAGGGCGTGCTGTGCGCGTGGGCGATGTATGGTTTGCGCGCACTGTACTGCAGGACCTGCAGGAGCGAACAAAGCAGACTCTTCAACGTTACCATCAACAGAACCCCCTGCGTGCGGGAATGCCCCGCGAGGAACTGCGCTCCACCGTAGCGAAGGGGCTGTCGCCGCGCCTGTTTGAGGCGTTGCTGACACGCTGGCAGGAGGAAGGTGCGATTGCCCTGCAGGGGGCGATCGTGCGGCTGGCGGATTTTACCATTCGCCTCAACGAGCGTCAACAGCGTCTGGCGGAGCGCGTCGCACAGGCGATTCGCGAGGGGAAGGCAACCCCGCCACCGGTTTCCATCATCGCCCAGCAGGTAGGTGCGCCGCCCGATGCGGTGAGAGCAATGATACAGGTGCTGGTGGAGATGGGAGAACTGGTGCGGCTGGAGGAGGACCTGTTCTTCCACCGGGAGGTGCTGGAGGAGCTGGCGGAGCTGGTGCGCCGGGCGATTCGGGAAAAGGGTTCGCTGAGCGTTGGAGAGTTTCGCGACCTTACCGGCTCCAGCCGCAAGTTTGCAGTGCCCCTGTTAGAGTATTTTGACAGCATCCACCTGACGCGCAGGGTAGGGGATGTGCGCGTGCTGGCAGAAGGGGGCTAAACCAGGTCATCGCCTGCGCCGTCGCCCTCTCCGCCCTCGTCGCCCTCACCGGTGGCGGCTTTCTTCTCTTCCTCTACCAGCAGTTCGTCGAACTCGTCGGCGAAGTCCTCGCCCAGCTCCTTGCCCATCTCCTTCACCCAGCGACGCATCGTCTTTGGGTCCTCGGGGTCACCGATTTTGTCGGGGTCCAGCATGTCGTCGATGATGTCGTCCTCGTTGCGCAAGCGGGCGAAGCGGGAAATCAACCGGGTGGCATCGGTACTTCCACAACGCGGACATTGCAGGGGGTCATCCTGCGCAATCACACCCACCAGCACACTGAACCGCCTTCGGCAGGCATTACATCGGTATTCATAGATGGGCATGGACGATGCTCACCTCCCCGATAGTGTTTGCAGAAGCATTATACCCTTCCCGTCCTTATTGTGCCATATCATATCCAGAAAATCTGGTTGCCCTTCGCTCCGCTGAAGTAGTCCATTACCAGCCAGAAGCCGTTGCAGGTGTACTGTCCCACAATCAGCCCTAGGAAGAAGGGCAGGGACGCCCGGAACCAGCGTAGTCCGCCAAAGCGCAGGATGAGAAACTTCAGCAGCCAGGCGATGAAACAGGTCAGCCACAGCTCGTCCATAATCCACGTACTGCCTACGCAGAAGCCGACGGGGTGAAAGGGCCATCCCACGAACCGCTGGCGCATGGCGCTGAGGAATCCCATTACCGCCGCGCCGAAGCCGGTCAGCAACCAGCCGGTGATGCTGGGTTCGGATGGGTTGTTTATCTTGCCTGCCACCCACTTGTACGGGAACTGCGGACCGTCAATAAAGAACCATCTGTTCAGGTTGACGCCGCCTATTTGATAGGCAAGTACCAGCGTCATCCAGACTGACGCCACGATGCTGGCCACAATCGCCAGAGTCATTGCCCAGAACAGCGGGCGTGAACGTACCCCTGTACGCTCGGCGAGGCACAGGCTATGGATGCTGGAAGCCATGACCGTCGTGCGGATGTCGGCAGAGTAGACCCACGTCAGCCCCAGCGCGGTAAGTCCTCGTGCCCCGAAAGGCACACTGCCGAATGCCGCCACTGTGAACACGGGAGCTATCATCGCCGCCACCGCCTCTGCCAGCCCTGTTTCCGCCACCACCCGCGTCAAACCGAAAAACAGCACCATCATGAACAGCAGGTAAAGCCACGTTCCCCACCACGACAGCCCCGACCACCATATCCACACGCCCATCACCAGCAAGCCCAGCAGTGCGCCCCAGAAGGCGACGGGATAGCTCAGCATTTCACTGCTGTCGTCCACATCCCTACCCCTGCCGATCGACTTCCTCAACACATCGCTCAGGTGTGCCCGCGCCGCCCATAACCCTGTCACCACCAGCATCAGCATCGCGCCCATGCCCAGATACTTGTAGGGAATGTAAGGCGTGCCGTAAGCTCCGCCGAGGTCTTCATGTATCTCCACGCCGTAGATATTCAGATAACCTCGCACCACCATAAACAAGAGGTTGAAGAACCACAGGCTGAACAGCGCGTCCAGGTTGGCGAGGTAGAAGAAGCCGACCATGGGGAAGCTGAAACGCAGGCTCCAGCTTACCGTTTCACGAAAAAGGGGCACATACACATTGAGCTTCGGCGCGGGCACGGAGGGCGCGTAGTTGTGCAGGGCAATCAAACTGCCCACCGCAAACGGCAGGGCGAATCCCAGCCAGAACAACGGCTTGCGCAGGAGGGGCGACTGCTCGTTCACCATCTCCAGCGGTAACTGTGTGACCGGAAACGCCAGACGCTCGCGCTCCATCCACTGGCGGCGGAATATCACCATCACACAAATCATCACGAAATAGAGGGCGAGAATGAGAGGCGCCCATGCCAGAAGGGGCGGTAACCACACCTGCCATGCTACCGACGCTCCGGGTTTGCCTTCGAAGAAGAGGCGTATCGCCTCCCTGTCGCGCGGCACCAGTGAGGGGTTCAGATGAGGATGGATCAAACGCTCCCAGCCGTTTGCCGGGTTTGCAAAGTAGGTTACCGCTCCCAGCACGGGCAGGATTTGCGCTGTCAGCCCCAGGGTGGGCACCACACAGGCGACAATCATCATGGTGTAAACAACGATGAGCTCGGCGGGCTGAAGCGCTGTACGGGGGCTGAGGCGTTTCCATACCCTGTTGACTATCGCTACCAGCACAAAGAAGAGGAATACCGCCGCCGGCGTGCTGTAGTCCAGGGTCATATAAGAACCCTGAATCACATACAATCCATAGGGGTCCAGCGCGGCGATAAGCAGGGACGCCAGGAGACCAATCAGCACCGCTCGCAGACTGAAATGGCGCTCACGTTTCTCACGTCCCGGCGTGAACAATGAGATGTCCCCCAACGTGTTCAGTTTGCTTGTTGTTCTGGCAGGTTTCACTGTATAGATTCGCTGGATAGGGGGGATAATTCCTATAGCTACCCCGATGCTGGTTTCAACCGCTTCCTTCCACCGCCCCGAGCACCGTCGAAAAGTTTCAATCGCAACCCTCTTTGCTAGCGCTCAGCACAGCAGGAAGGAGGATACTATTCATCGCCATGAACATTTCTTTTTGTTATTCTGAGCCATGCAAAGGATGGCCCATACCTCACAACAATTGCCCGCATGTCATTCTGGACGGAGCGAAGAATCCCAGAGATGCCTCACTATGGCTCAGCATAACAATAAGAACGAACTGTTTCGCTGACGCTCAGTATAACAAGGATGATGTCATTCTTTTGCTGTTTTTTGTCACCCTGAGCGTCAGCGAAGGGTCTCAGATATAAAACTGCTCTCAAGATCATCCATTCAACCGAAATAAGAAATACCGCGCGCCTAACGCCCCTGTGCCATGTTTCCACTCCCTCCACTCGGCGGCACGTATACTGGCGGCATTCCCGGTGCAGGCGAGACCCATCCGCCCTGTGGCAACCGCTGTTGCAGCTCCTGCTGTTTCTGCTGCCACGCCTGCTCCTGACTGATGCGCTTTTGTGGAATTACCGGCGTGATGAAATGATGCACAAGGAACAGGATGAAGACCAGCAGGGCTACCCCTGCCAGCACAGCGACGCCTGGGCTGATTTCCCTGTGCCATCCCGAGTCGGGCTGTCTGCTTCCTCGATGAATTGTCTGAGGCATCGGATACACCTCCTGGTTTGAAGAGGGTGCTCCCCCTCGCGCGGAGGGAGAGCACCTGCGCATTTAATCAGACGAGGCGGTATGCTGACGCATATAGGTATCCCGCTGGAACTTCACATGCCCGTCCGCAAAGATGTAGTTCGCCCCACCGTTGTGCGGATGCATGGCGCGGTCGTTGGAGCGCTGCACGGGCATAACCGTACCGTCCTCGTTCACCTGACCGTTTTCCATCACCCAGAAGTTGGGGTCGGTCTTGGCACGCTTCAGCGGGCGGTTGGGGTGATAACCCGCGGGGAAGCCACCTTCCGCCGGATACGCCGTCGCCATCTTCGCAAGGATAGTGGCACGGTCGCCGGGGTAGGAGCTCAGGTCACAGCACTCGGCGAACATGGGTCCCGCGCCCAGCACTCCTTCCATGAACACGATAGAATCCGCCGGGTGGGTCAGTCGAGCGAGCTGAGCGCCCTTTGCACAGCCCCAACCCCAGCCCTGGCAGCCGGGGTCCTGTCCGCACAGGAAGTCCGCTCCGCCTCCAGCCGCCGCTGCGGCGCTCTCCGGGTTGATGGGGTCGGCGTTAATGTTACTCTGGTTGATAGCATAGGTCAGCGAACCCCACCCGCTCTCACCACCAACAGCGGGAATGAGCGAATCTCCCGTGGGGCAGGTGAACACCCCGCGGTTGCCCTTCGAGATGGGGGCGCCGGAGGCATCGTAGTTCGCCGCGCGTCCCGACTTCACGTAGGGATAGATGAGGTCAGGCCAGTACTGTCCCCACGGCGTGCCGGTGTAAGGTGCACGGAAGTTCGGGTCTACCACCGGGAAGCATCCCAGCCTCAGGTTGCTCTTGACCCACATGGGACACCCGGTCTCGTCGTAGTCCTGCGCGTACATTGCCCAGGCAGTTCCGATGTTCTTCATGTTGCTGGTGCAGGTTGCCTGGCGCGCCTTTTCCCGAGCCTGGGCGAACACGGGGAGCAGAATCGCCGCCAGAATCGCGATAATCGCGATAACCACCAGCAACTCAATCAGTGTGAAAGCCTTGCGAGACATGCTCCTGACACCTCCTGGTAAAGTTTTGGAATGACTTCAAGGTTTCAGAGTGCACAGCATGACACGAATAGATGGCAAAAGATATGCTTGTTTGACTAACCACCTCCTTTCAACGGTGATGCAGTTATCGCTGTCTGGACTATCGCCGTTAACGCAACAGTGGAAGCGCGAATATGCAGGTCTACCGGCAGCACCACATGTTGCGCAGGCTGTTCAGGATTGCGAATGCGACGCACCAGCAACCGTACCGCCTCCGCGCCCATGCGCAGGGACTGCTGTTTGACCGTGGTCAGGCTGGGACTGACCAGTTCGGAAAGCTCGATGCCGTCGTAGCCTATCAGAGCCATCTCTTCCGGCACGGCGATACCCCTCTCACGCAAATATCTCAACGCACCGACGGCAAGCAGGTCGTTCATTGCAAACAGGGCGGTCGGAGGGTTGGGCAGTTTAAGCAGCGCCTCCGTTTGTACCCTTCCCTGGTACAGATACTCGTCCCAGCCATCGCGCCGCTTGCCGATAGCATGTGCTATCAGCTCGGGGTCAAACGGCACACCGAACTCTTCAAGAGCCTGTTGATACCCTCGCAGCCTTTCGGTGCAGGTAGTGGCTTTTCGCGCGGAAATCACCCCAATCCTGCGGTGTCCGAGCTCCAGCAGATAGCGTGTGGCAAGGTATCCTCCCTGCACATTGTCAGAGGTCACCCTGTCCACATTGAACTCGGGCAGGTAGCGGTCGATAAACACGAACGGAACGCCCCGCACCAGCAGTTGTCCGTAGTGTACATGGTTCTGGTTCCCCGTTGCCGGCGCGATGATGAAACCGGCTACGTGCGACTGTAATTCCAGCAGGCACTGACGTTCCTTTTCGGCGTCGTTGTCGGTGGAGCGCACCAGCAGTTTGTAGCCGTGCGCTGCCGCCTCCTGTTCCGCCCCCCGGATCAGCTTGCCAAAGAAGTCCAGCTGCACATCCAGCGCAAGCAGGGCAATCAGCTTCGGCGAAGCGGACGGCTGGTCGCTGTGTCGCACGAAGGTGCCTTTTGCCGGGATGCGTACTACCAGTCCCTCCCGCTGGAGCAGTGCCAGGGCGTGGCGCACTGTCACCCGGCTTACTCCGAAACGGTGCATCAGTTCTGTTTCCGTAGGCAGTTGTGCACCGGGCGGATAGTGTCCGCTCACAATGTCTGCTTTTAGCGTATGGTAGATTTGTCGGTACAGTGTCGGATCGTCCATGTTTTCCTCATAATAATATGATACATTATGATACATTGCAGTACCTATATTCTACACCGGCTCGCGCACAAATGTCAAGGGTTTAGGGGCGTTTTTTTGAAAAAAAATCGAGGCACATTCACTGGTAGGAGCCTTGACAATGCTGGAGGGTGGATGTAGAATATTATTGTAGAGTGAGCGGGAGTAGTTCAGCGGAAGAACGCCAGCTTCCCAAGCTGGATGTCGCGGGTTCGAGTCCCGTCTCCCGCTCCATGTTACTATATGTTGTGTCTATGCCCCTTTCTACCTCGCAAACTCCACTACATCTTGTGTTTCCAGACAGAAGCGGGTAAAGGAGACACAAGGTGAAGAACGCCAGCTTTCGGGTTCTTGACAGTATGAAGCTGCGGAACGAAAATCCCCTCTCCCAGAGCGTTGGAAGAGGGGAGGGGGGTAAGGGCTTTTGGCTCACCAGCAGGGCTAAAGCAGCTCATCCTCCCTGAACCACAGGGCGATTTCGCTCTCGGCGGTCTCGGGTGAGTCCGAACCGTGGATGATATTCATCTGCTTATCGCAGGTGAAGTCGCCGCGGATGGTGCCAGGCTGTGCCTGCAGAGGGTCTAACGCACCCATCATGGTACGCACCAGCGGGATGGCGTTGGGTCCCTCAATCACCATCGCCACTACTGGTCCCGAGGTGATGAACTCCACCAGGTCGTTGTAGAACGGCTTTTCGCGGTGCACCGCGTAGTGTTTCTCTGCCAGCTCGCGTGACGGTACCAGCATCTTCAGCCCTACCAACCGCAGCCCACGCTGTTCAAACCGGCGGATGCATTCTCCCACCAGTCCACGCTGAACGCCATCGGGCTTAATCATCACGAACGTTCTCTGCATAGAACCTCCTGATACTATTGACTCTACTCCTCGCCAATCAGAAGACCGTAAGTACCATCCTTGCGGCGATAGAGCACCTGCACGTTCTGGGTTTCCATGTCGAGAAAGACGTGGAAATCGTGCTGAAGCATTTCCATTTCCATCGCCGCCTCCTCCAGCGTGGAGGGCTTGAGGGTGAATCGCTTGATTCGGGCAATGCGGAAGGCAGGAAGCTCTTCGCTGGATTCGGCTGGCGCTTCTTCACCCACCGCCTCCAGCATCAACGTAATCTCTTCCTCATGCAGCATGTTCTCTCGTTCTCGCTTCGCCAGCGAGCGGAACCGTCTGCCTTTGAAACGCGCCAGCTGGGTCTCCAGCTTGTCCACCACCCGATCTACCGAGGCGCGCAGGTCACTCGTACTCTCTTCCGCCCGCAGAGTAAGCCCATCACCGTTCAGGGTAATCTCCACTGTGTGCCTGCCGCGGATTTCCTCATGCACCACCATAGCCGTGCGGAAGTTCTTGAAGTGACGCTCCAGTTTGCTGATCTTCTTCTCGATGTACTCGCGTGCCGCTGCGGGAAGCGAACCTTCCATGTCACGATATTGCACTTGCATGGCTGTGCCCCTCATCTGTCTATAATCTCAAGGCGAATCTGCCTTGTCCTTCCGTTTCTTATTATACGTTCTATTCGCCTCTCACCACAGGTAAACCTCTGTCTTGTAGAAGATTCCTGAAACCATGGCGATAAAGGAGGATGCACAGGGTGACGGCTGGCATCTTGGGGGACAGGGTTTTCGAGCCATAACTGCGTAATTTCTATTATGGACAAGACGGGGAGGGGTAAATGTCTGTTGTAACTGTTGCGGTTGACACGGGGCGGCGTTACCAGGTGATAGAAAACTTCGGGGCGTCGGGTGCGTGGAGCATAGACCCTATCGGTAAGGAGTGGTCGGAGGCGAACAAGAACGCACTTGCCGACCTGCTCTTCTCGCGTGAGAAGGGCATTGGACTCTCGTTGTGGCGGTTCAACATCGGTGCAGGTGGTGCGCTCACCGACCAGCTGTGGGACCCATGGCGTGGCGCGGAGGTATTCAAAGCCAGCGAGAACGCCGATTACGACTGGAGCAAACATGCGGGACAACAATGGTTCCTGCGTGCTGCCAGAAAACGCGGGGTGGATCGGTTCCTCGCCTGTGTGTACAGCCCGCCCATCTGGATGACCAAAAACGGACATGCTCACTGCGACAAACAGTCTGGCTCTACGAACCTCAAGCCCGGCTATGAACAACCTTTTGCCCGTTTCCTCGCCGATGTGCTGGAACATTTTGCTAGAGAGGGTTTGCCCTTCCACTACATCAGTCCGGTCAACGAGCCGAACTGGGATTGGGAAGGTGGTCAGGAGGGCTGTCGATACAACAACGACGACCTGAAACGGGTTATCCATGCCCTCTATGCCGAGATTCGGTCTCGCAAACTGTCTACCGAAATCGTGGTACCGGAGGCGGGTGAGCTGGTCTCCCTTCTGGACGACGAGTTCTACCGCCGGTGGGCGGGGATTGATGATCCAAAGGCTGCCTACACGCACGGCAACCGCTCCAGAGGCCGGGGGATGTATGGGCAGTACATCCGGGAACTGCTGGGCGATGCCGAACTGCGGCGAAGGGTGGGCAACCGTATCTGCGCACACGCCTACTGGACCGATTCCAACCTGCATCTCTTGCGTGACCTGCGTCGCACGGTGCAGGAAAACATCGCACGTTACGCACCGGGCGCACAGTACTGGCAAACGGAGTACTGCGTAATGGAGCACCATCGCGACCTGGGCATGGATACTGCCCTGCGCGTGGCGCGGGTGATCCACTACGACCTGACCGCAGGCAATGCCTCAGCGTGGCACTGGTGGCTGGCGGTTTCGCCGTATGACTATAAAGACGGGCTGATATATACCGACTACCGGCGCACCGGTCAGCAAAACATCCTGCCGTCCAAAACGCTGTGGGTGCTGGGGAACTTCAGCCGCTATCTGCGCCCGGGCGCCGTTCGCGTGCACGCCGACCCCTCTGAGGTAGAGGAGAACCTGCTGGTTTCCGCATACATCCAGTCCGCGAGCCCGCGCTTTGTGTGCGTGGTGGTCAATCGCGGGACGCAGGAGGTGACGCTGAAGCTGGATGTGGACCGCAAGGTAGATACGCTCCTTCCGGTGGTGACCTCTTCCGAACACGACCTTGCCCCTCAGCCCGCGGTCAGAGCGGCCTCAGGCATAGCAATTCCCCCGCGCAGTGTGGTGACGTTGATTCACCGGTGAAAAACGCAGGAAATATGCGCCAATACAGGTAAAATTAGGCTGTATCTGGCAAGGGGGCTGGTAGAAACAATATGTCCAGGCGCAAGTCCAAAACCATAAGTGCAGGGCAACCTTCAGAGGAAACCATTCGCCTGCTGGAGCCGGCGCGTGGGGTGACAGACCCTGACGACCCGCGCGTTCAGCAGGTAGCGACGCAGCTCCTGGCGCTCTCGCAGGAGGAGCAGCTGGCAGCGGCACAGTGGATGGGTTCACAGCCCGATTACATCATGCTGGTGGCTTGCCTTCTGCACAGGATCGGCGTTAGCGGCGCGGTGCGCCGCGTGCTCAAGCGGGCGATGTTCGAACTGAATCGGCAGGGCGTGCAGGTCACGCAAGTCTATTCGGTTGCGGGTGCAGAGCGCCAGGACGCTCGAAAGTCCGAGGGCTGGGTGACCGAAGAGGTATTTGCGAGTGTGTTCTACGAGTTCAGCAGTGCCGTGCATCTGCGCTTCTTCATGCGCCACCCCGTAGAGGGGCGGGCGGTATTCCTCCTCGAGGTCACCGGCGGCGGCTATCTCGGGCTGGCACAGTTTGTGGATAGACAAGTCGATGAATTGCATCGTGAGTGCCTAACTTACACGTATGATGCACTGTTGCCGGGGCGCGAATCGGAGATGGAGCGCAACAGGGGCATGTTTTTTACGCCAGTACCTGTAGACTGGGCAGTACAGGTGGTCAACCGGGCACGTCAGCGGAACCTGCAGGAGCACACGGATATACATCCCCACGCCGCCTTCTACTGGGGGCGCCTGCCTGCTCCGCCAGACTCTCCAGTGCCCAATCCTGTCGATTCCATACCGGACGCAGAGACGAGCTGGGCCCTGTCCCCTTTGATGGGCAACCAGCCTGAGCGCGAAGCACCCCAACCGCTGATGCTGATGCTGACGGAGTACATGCCTCCCGCGGATATGCTTGCCGAATACATGTCCCGCGAACTGGAGCGGGGGCAGAGTCGCATCGTTGTTGCCGGGCAGACGGAGCAGGACCGCCTCGGGCGGGTCATGGAACAAGTCGCCCAGCAGATTTTCGACGACGAGCAACTTCGGGGGTGGCTGGAAGATATGCTGCCGGTCTACGGAAGCGTTGCTTTACTGGCTGGCGACCGCCGAACCGCGGTATGGTGCAAAGCGCTCTGGCGCGAGCTGACCGAAAGGCGTGATAAACCCTTCTGGAATACTCGTACAGCCTCATTGTTGATTGCTATGTCATTCTCGATATTGATGTCCGAGATAGAAATGGCTAAGGAGGGTTTCGCTAATGATGCACCACTTACGCAGTAGAGGTTTCGTGTGGAGTCTGTCTCGTTGTTTGGCAACCGTTTTACTGGTAGCTGTTGCTGCGGGGTGTGCCCGTACCCAGAACGCACAGCCTTCACGTACCATTCCCTATGAGCAGGTTTACGCTTACGACCGCGACCTGCCCCTCAACGCCGAGGTTGCGGAGCAACAGCGCGGCACAGGCTATGTCATCTACCGCGTGCAGTACAGCAGTGTGCACGATAAGCGCGTGCCCGCCTGGTGGTGCGTTCCGACGACCGGAACGCCCCCTTATCCCTGCGTCATTATCATGCACGGCTACGGAGGCGATAAGAACGGTCTGCAGATGCTGGCGCCTGCCTTTGCCATGCGCGGTATCGCCACGCTGGCGATTGACGCCGAATATCACGGCGACCGCAAACAGCCCGGCAATGACATCTTCAGCGCATACATCTACCGCAACCGCGATGCGCTTGTTCAGACGGTGATTGACCTGCGTCGCGCTGTCGACTTCCTGCAGAGCAGGCAGGAGATAGACGGCAAGCGCATCGGCTACATCGGCTTGAGCATGGGCGGCATCCTCGGCGGCATACTGGCAGGCGTGGACGAGCGCATCCAGGCGCCCATCCTGATTGTAGCGGGCGGCGACTGGGGCTACCTGTTCAGCACCAGCCAGCATCCAACCAGTGTGCAATTGCGCGAGAAGAACCCCGAACTGTTCAAGAGTGCGCAGAAGATAAACGAAGTGATGGGCGTTGTGGACCCGGTGAACTGGGTAGCGCGTATCTCCCCACGCCCCTTGCTGATGATTAACGGCAAGGATGACCAGATTGTGCCCAAAGAGTGCACCGAGCGCCTCTTCGCCGCGGCAAAAGAGCCAAAGGAGATTGTGTGGCTGGAAGGTGGGCACATGCCTCAGCCTGATGCCGTTCTGCGCAAGGTGGACGAGTGGCTGACGAAGCACCTGTTGAACGGGCAAACGGCGGGGAAATAGGAACTTCTGTGTGAAGTTTCCGCAATCTGGAGGGCGAACCTCCCGGTGAGCCGACGGAAGCCCTCACCCTGACCCTCTCCCACAAGGAGAGGGAAT
>FMJZ01010329.1_pt1 | contig 12375 bp, 7 predicted proteins | sample 1987881 | NCBI WGS metagenome assembly FMJZ01 (sample SAMEA4378227, study PRJEB15110) | soil metagenome | biome: soil; feature: Field; material: Soil | place: India | collected 2015-03-11 | depth 0 m | reverse complement strand
GGGGGGGACGGTGGCGAGGTTCGAAAAAACGAGGACAGGCACATCGCTGGGACCAATCGTTGCACCCTTGTAGGGAGAGGGACTTATTAAGGAGTGGTTCCCTGTCCTTGTCAGTCTCACCGATTAAATCGCACCAAAGACTGATTAATTGGGCACACGCCGTGCCTCTATCGTGAACGACAATCCCATCGCGCTAATCGCGCCGGTTATGCGATCGCCGGCGAGGGTTGCATTCACGGTGAGGCTCATGCCACCGACTTCCAGCGTGAGTGTAAGCGTATCGCCGTCGGGCACGGCGACACTGAACTCCTGTGACCCTAACAGCGTCTCCAGCGTGCCCACGAGCCGCCCGCCTTCCTCACGAATACGTAAGGTGAAGGGCACGCCCTCGGGCGGCAGCGGGTCGCCTCCGGTAATCGTGCCTCGCCACACGCCTGCAAAGCCCGGTGCACTTTGCGCACGCGGCGTCTCGGGCTGCTCACGACGCTCCTCGCGCTCTGCACGCCGCTCGTCAAACACCGACTCGGCGCGCAGCCCTTTCAGGTACTCCTGACGTTCCTGCTCCAGCTCCTCGCGCCAGGCACGGTCGCGCTCGCGATCGAAATATAGAATGCCGTCCACGAAGGTCTTTTCGCAAACAGCGTAGCCGCTCAGCGGATGGTCGTTCCACAGGGCGAGGTCGGCATGCTTGCCCACCTCGATGGAGCCGACGTACCGATCGATGCCCAGCTGCTTGGCGACATTCAGCGTGACGAACTTGAGGGCTTCCACTTCGGGCACGCCGCCGTACTTGATTGCTTTGGTCGCCTCCGTATTCATGCGCCGTGCGAGTTCGTTGCTGTCGGAGTTGAAGGTCACCACCACGCCGCGCTCCCACATAATCGCGCCGTTGTGCGGAATCGCGTCGTACACTTCAATCTTGTACGCCCACCAGTCCGAGAACGATGACGCGCCTGCGCCGTGCCGCGCGATTTCGTTAGCGACCTTGTAGCCTTCCAGTACGTGCTGCAGTGTGCCCACGCGCACGCCGAACTCCTCACACACACGCAGCAGCATCAGGATCTCGTCCTGACGGTAGCTGTGGCAGTGGATAAGGCGTTTGCCGTCCAGAATCTCTACCAATGCATCCAGTTGTAGGTCACGCTGCGGGGGCAGGGGGCGTTTGCCTGCGCGGAACTCCTCCCAGTGGCGTTTGTAGTCCAGCGCGGCGAGGAACCGCTCACGAATCACCTGTTCCACGCCCATGCGCGAGGCGGGATAGCGTTGCTGTCCCGGCGTGCGGAAGTTAGAACGCTTCACATTCTCGCCCAGCGCGAACTTGATGCCCGTAGGGGCTTCTTTGAAAATCATTGCGTCGGCGGTTTTGCCCCAGCGCCACTTGACCACGATGCTCTGCCCGCCAATCACATTCGCCGAGCCATGCAGCACCAGCGCAGCAGTCAGTCCGCCCGCGAGTTGCCGGTAGATGTTCACATCGTCGGGGTTCAGCACATCCTGAATGCGCACTTCGGCGGTGCAGACATTCGTGCCCTCGTTCACGCCGCCGCTAATGGCTGTATGCGAGTGGCAGTCCATCAGCCCCGGCGTGAGGTGCTTGCCTGTGCCGTCGATGATGCGAGCGTTGGACGGCGGGGTGAGATTTTTGCCCACCGCCGCGATTTTGCCGTCCACCACCAGCACATCGGTATTGGGCAGTGGCTTATCGTGCGCCAGTGTCCACACAGTGGCGTTGCGGATGAGCCATGTGTTATGTTCGTCGGCAGGCGGGGGCATAATGGGTGTGAGTTTCACACGGGGCAGCGTGGGCGTGTCGTCGGACGTACCGCCTTGCGCAGCACGCTCCTGAGCGGGTTCGCCCTGCTGCATGCCCGCCTCACGTGGCGTGTCCTGACGCGGGGGTACGCCTGCAGTAAGGTGGTCGGTGCACTCCGTTTCGCAGCCGTGCGCCTCATGGTCGTGGCTTTGCATATGGGTTAGCGTGCTGCCGTGCGCGTGGTGGTAGCAGCAGGAGGCTTCCTGCAGGCTGGCAGTACTTTCGGCGTCCCAGTCGCGCGGGCGGCGGAACTGAGGCGTGGGCGTAGCAGCGACGGTTTGAGTGCCCTCGCTGAGTTTGTAGCGCTTGCCGTCGGCGAACACGAACTCGAGGCGGGCGCGCGGCTCGAACAGCTCGCCTCGTGTCACCACAAAGCTTGCCGTTTTACCCACCGCGAGGTCGCCGAGTTTATCCTGAACGCCAAGCAGCTCGGCTGGGGTCAGTGTGAGCGCGCGCAGGGCGGCATCTTTGGGCAAGCCGTTGGCAATGGCAGTGCGGATATTGCGCAGCAGGCGTTCAGGGTCGCCCAGCCCTTCGGTGGTGAAGGCAAATCGAACGCCCTTCTCGTGCAGGATTGCGGCGTTCTGGTAGGCGAGGGCGCGGTTGCGCAGGCTGGTCAGCGTTGGCGGGCTAAGTGGGTCGTAGCTACGCAGAGCTTCGGGCATCTCCATGCTCAGCAGCACGGGTACATCGCGTCGCTTAAGTTCGTCGGCGACTTTGGCGGCTTCCTGTCCGCCCACAACTATCATCTTCAGGTTGAACTCGTCGGCGATGCGCAGGACACGGCGGATGTCCTCCGCGTTATTGGCGATGGCGAGCAGGGGCTGTCTGCGCTCCAGCACGGGCTGCAATGCCTCTAATGCGCGATTCATCGCGGGGCGGGGTTTGCCGTTGGGGTCGCGCAGGTAGGTTTGCCACGCCTGCTGCTGGTGTTGCGCGTCGTAGAAGGTCTGGCGCACGAGGGCAATCGCGCCCATCAGCGAGCTGGGGTAGCCGCTGCCACCGCCCTCGAACGCACCACGCCCGCGCAGGTTCAGCACTACACCATACTGAGGCACAATCACAAGCTCGGCGGGGGCGCCCGCGTTGAGGCTAATCACGGCACTCTGCCCGCTCATGATGCCGTGCGGCGGGGCGATGTGCGCCGCCACAAAGCCCGCGCGTCGCCAACGCGATAGTTGTCCACTATCGGGTTGCATCAGCACGGTCGCCATGCGTTCGGGGCGAATCTGCCCGTTGAGGTGCGTGTTGCCCCGCTCGTAGCTGGCGTAGGCAGGGTCGTTCGCTGCGCCGGGCATACCGAGACTACTAAAAGCATCGATGAAGCCGGGGTATACCGTGTGTCCGCTCGCATTAATCACTTCAGCGTCGGCAGGGATGGGCGTGTTCGCGTCGCCCAGCGCAGTAATCACGCCGTTGCGCACCACAATCACGCCGTTCTCAATCTCGGGCGCACTGTTGGAAACAATCTTTGCGCCGCGCAAGGCGTACACTTCGGGCAAGCGATAGGGCGTATCCTGCGCCTGCGCGAGAACCAACATTAGCAACCAACCAGCCAGTGAGGACAACCACTTCATAGCGGGATGGCGATTCGGGAAGAATGTAACGATTCCTGCTTGCAAAGGTATACTCCTGCCCCGATGTGGTTGGGCACGCAGGTGGTGAATACTGAAGGACATCTGGAAATCGGTGGGTGCGATGCCGTCGCGTTGGCGGAGCGGTTCGGCACACCGCTCTATGTGCTGGACGAGGACGCCTTGCGCGCGCGTTGCCGTGAGTATCTCACTGCATTTGAGCCGTTGAAGCTCGATACGGAGATTGTCTATGCAGGCAAGGCGGCTTTAAACAAAGCGATTTGCCAGATAATCGCTGAGGAGGGGCTGGGTCTGGATGTGGCATCTGGCGGCGAGCTTTACACGGCGCTGCAGGCGGGCTTCCCGCGTGAGCGTATACATCTGCACGGCGTGTACAAAACCGATGCGGAATTGCAGATGGCGTTGCAGGCGGGCGTTGGGGCAATCGTGATTGACAACTTTGAGGAGATTCTGCGGCTGCAAGCGCTGCTACAAGGAAGTGCGCTGTCGCGCTGTATACCTGTGCTAATCCGAATCGCCCCAGAAGTGGACGCCGAGACGCATCCGCTGATACGCACAGGGCAGCGGGATAGCAAATTCGGTTTCCACTTGCTGAACGGCGACGCCTATCGCGCGGTGGAGGCGGTGTTGAGCTGCCCAACGATGGAGCTGAGGGGCTTCCACTGCCACATTGGCTCACAGATTAGCGACTTGAGCGCGTTTGCTGCAGCAGCGAGCGCGATGATGGGATTCGCCGATGCCGTGCGCCAGCAGTGCGGTTATGTTGCGCCGTTGCTGAACATCGGCGGTGGGCTGGCAGTGCGCTACACGCCCGATGACCAGCCTCCAACCGTGCAAGCCTACGCAGAGACGCTGGTGAACTCACTGAAGGAGGCATGTCAGCGTTATAACTACCCCGAGCCTGCTCTGGGCGTGGAGCCAGGACGCTCACTGATTGCGGAGGCAGGCGTCACGCTATACCACGTGGGCGCAGTGAAAACCATCCCCCACGAGAATCCGAACCTGCCGTGCAAGTATTTGATAGTGGACGGCGGCGTCTCTGATAACCCGCGCCCGCAGATGTACGGAGCACGCTACATCGCTCGCCACGCATCCCGCGCCGCTGAGCCACATACACATACCTATCGCATCATGGGCAAACACTGCGAGACCGACCCAATCATTGACCACACCTACCTGCCCGAAACCTGCGCAGGTGATGTAATCGCGATTCTCACCACCGGGGCATATGCCTACTCGATGAGTAGCAACTACAACCGCTACCCGCGCCCCGCGATGGTCTCCGTGCGTGGGGGCGAAGCGCGTGTGATTGTGGAACGCGAGACCTACGACGACGTGCTGCGGATGGACAGGTAAAAGTCGCTGGGGCAGGACTGTCGGCACCTGACCACCAGACGCAGTTGCCACTTGGGTAGTGGTGCGTCCGCACCGTAAGCGCAAACAAATCTGTGCTATAATAGCCTTGATGCGCCCGTTGCTCACTTTTTGTGGACTCGTTCTCGTGGTTGCCTACGCCTGTGCTCAGAGCGTAGCGTGGAGCCGCCTATACCTGCACCCGAACTCGCGCGGTTTCTTTCCCCAAGTCGCTGCCGCCGACTCGCAAGGCAACCTGATTATTGCAGGACGCTTCATCCATGAGACGCAGGCGTTCAACAGCATCGCGATTGTCAAATACGCGCCGAACGGCGATTGGCTATGGACGCGCACCTTCGGCGAATTAACCGAAGCGGAGTATGCCGAAGCCATCGCCGTTGCCCCCGACGACTCGTTTTATTTCGCTATCACGCGTGCCAACACCAACTCACTCGCTTTTGTGCAACGCTGGTCTTCGAATGGCGACCTGCTCTGGTCTGCGGCAGTCGATGAAACCGTGTATGATGTGATTCGGCAGCTCATCGTGCGTCCTGAAGGCGGTGTGGAGGTTTTGCACGCCTTTGGCAGCGGAGGCATGGGCTTCGGACGACTGATTTTCGACGCCAACGGCACGCGACTCACTTCAAATCTCTACTGGCAGCCCAACACCTTTCTGGCGAACCGCACGCCCGTCGGGATGCTGCGCCTCAATGCCAGCACAACGCTAATTATCTTTGTAGATGGCGAGGTGGGCGAGATTCTACAGGGCTACACGCGCACGTACCTGCGGGCGATCAACAGCACCGGTGGCACGGTCTACGAGCGCATCCTGTCTATGCGCGTGGAAAAATTCGCGCAGGCAAGCGACGGCAGCCTGTATCTTTTGGGCGATTACTGGGATAATGCTGCCCAACAGATGCGCCTGCGGATGTGCCGCGTGGATGTCTCCAACGGCAACCTGCTGGGGCAGTGGAACCTCGGCGCAGCTGCGGGCGACGCCACGCCCGATGTGTTAGCCGTGAGTGGCAACCTGTGGCTCGCCAGCGGCGGCTGGGAGACCCCCACCACACGCGGCATGACCAGCGTACTGGGCTTGCCCAACGGTGCGAGTATCGGAACTCAGACTCTGCAAGGCGTCTATCGTCCTGTGGCGGGCGTGGGCACACTGTCGGGCGCACTGGTGCAATTGATTGGTGAGCTGTTCCCGAACCCCGACCGCTGGAAACCCGCGTTGCAGTGGCTGCGCAACGACGGCACGCTGATGGCGCAGGGCTACCTGCCCCCGCTTAGCCCCGCTGACGAGACGCCTGAACTGCTCGTCGCCTCGCCCGACGGCGCAGTTTATGCCATCGCGACGGTGAATCAGGGTGCACAGAACGTGCCCGGCGCAGGTATTTGGCGCGTCAGCCCACCTCCCACGCTCAGCGGGCAGGTCATCCTTCAAAACTATGTACCAGCCCCCGCAGGAAAAACTGCGCAGTTCACCCTCACTGGAGGCTCGCAGACCGACTCAGCAGTCGTCACGCTGGGTGCGAACGGTGCATACAGCCTACAAACAGGGCTATCGGGAACGGTGCAGGTGCGCGTGTATGTGCCCGGCTGGCTCGCGCAGCGACAAACGCTTACCGTCGGCAACAGCGGCACAGTGAACGCAAGCTGGACGCTGGTTAACGGCGACGCCAACCGCGATAACCAGATCGACGACGCGGATTTGCTGATTATCCTGTTCAACTTCGGCACGAACGACCCACAAGCCGACCTGAACGGCGACGGCGCAGTGGACGACGCCGATCTGCTGATTGTGCTGTTCAACTTCGGTACAATTGGCGATTGATGAAGCCTCTGGAAGTGATACCCGCGATTGACCTGCGCGGGGGCTATGCCGTGCGCCTGCTGCAGGGCGACTATGCCCGCGAGACTCGCTATCACGACGACCCCATCGCTGTGGCGCAGCATTGGGCACAGCGTGGTGCACCCCGATTGCACGTAGTGGATTTGGATGGTGCGAAAGCAAGCGAACCTGCGCAGCTGGAGCTGATTGGACGCATCATAAAGGCAGTGGATATTCCCGTGCAAGTGGGTGGCGGCGTCCGCACGGAGGCGCATATCCAGCAGCTGCTGAACCTCGGCGCGGAGCGCGTAGTCCTTGGCACAGTCGCCGTGCAGCACCCCGACTTCGCCGAGCGAATGTTTCAAACCTATCGCGAGCGTATCGCCCTCGCGTTGGATGTTAAATCGGGCGCGGCGGCGACTCACGGCTGGCAAAGCGTTTCCGGCACCCCCTATCTGGAGTTTGCACAGCAGATGGCGCAGCGCGGCGCACCACGAATCATTTTCACACAAATCGAGCTGGACGGTACACTGCGGGGTGTCGCCCTCGAGCCGCTGATAGAGCTGCTGCGGGCGGTCTCCACTCCCGTAATCGCCTCAGGCGGCGTGCGCGACGAGAGCGATCTCAAAATCCTGCAAGCGTTGGCGCAGTCCACCCACTTAGAGGGCGTCATCGTGGGCAAGGCGCTCTACGAAGGCACGCTCAGTGAAACCCTCTGGCAAACCCCTTGACAAATCCGCATGACCTGTGGTATAATATTGACTGATGGTCAGAAATGACCATCGGTTCAAACTTACTATCGGAACGAATGTTATGGAACAGGCTATCACAACCGTATCGCGCCCTTACGCGAATCGACGCGAGCGCCGTCGGGAAGAAACCCGTCAACGGCTCATTGAGGCGGCGCTCGCGTTGATGCATCAAAAGCCGTTTGACCAGGTCACGGTCGAGGAAATCACCGAACTCGCCGACGTCGCGAAAGGCACCTTCTTCACCTATTTCCCCACTAAAGAACACTTGTTGCATGCCTACATCCGCGACCTGACGGATGAGGTATACGAGTTTCTGGAGTCGCTCCAACCCGAGAACGCGTCCAGCCAATGGGAAGTGCTGCGCCAAGTCATGCTCTTCATTGCCCGCCGCGATGCGCGTTCCATCCAGATGACGCGTTCGATGATGGTGGCCTGCTGCCACAGCCACGTGCTGCGCGAGCAGATGCTGGATATCATCAAAGAGGCGACAGAACATGCCCGTGCAGGCTTCGAAGCAGGGCAGCGCACTGGCGAGTTCCGAGCCGACGTGCCTCCTGAAACCCTGGCGCACCACGCCATTCGGCTGTATCGGCTTTCACTAATGGAATGGATGATGGAACGCGAAGACGAGCCGCTGGAACAAATCGTCGAGCGCGTGCTGGAGTTTTATAAGCCTGCGTTCTTAGCTAATAGTAGTACGGACATTCCTGTCCGTGTGGAAGATGAACACCTGCACTTGGACAAGAGTGTCCAAGCCACACCTGAATCCCACCTGGAGGACACCCCATGCGGCTGACGCTTACAACACTGGGTCTTGCCAGCTTACTGATTGCACCCTGCTGGACACAGAGCGACACCCTCACTCTCGACGAAGCCATCCAGATTGCCCTGCGCAATAACCGCGCAGTGCAAATCAGTGAGCGCAACGTTAATAAATCCCGCAACGCCGTGCGCGAGGCGCGCGGTAACGCCTTACCTCAAATTCAGGGCAACGCCACCTACACCCGCTTCGACCGCGTGGCGACCGCGCAGTTTGGACCTCAGCCAATCCGATTGGGCAACCTCGAGAACCGCACGGCGCGTATCACATTGACACAAGTCATTGACATCAGCGGCATCGTGCGCACGGCTGTCCGCGCCGCGTCGGTGTTTATGTCCATCAGCGAGCTGGAGTACGAGCGCACCCGCAACGACACAATTTTACAGGTCACCCAAGCCTATCAGGGCGTGGCACGCACCGATGAGTTCGTGCGTGTGGCGGAGGAAGCCCTCAAGAACGCTCAAGAGCGATTGCGCCTTATTCGGGCGCAGGTGGACGCGGGTGTGGCGGCGCGGTTTGATTTACTCCGCGCCGAGACTGCCGTCGCGCAAGCCGAGCAAGCCGTACTGAATGCCCGCAATCAGCGCGAACTCGCCGTCGCTGCACTGAACAACCTGCTGGGACGCGACCTAAATACTCCAGTACAGGTCGTAAAGTCCACTGAATTGCCCTCGCTGCAGGAAACTGGGCTGGACGCGCTGACCCAACAAGCGTATCAGAACCGCCCCGAGATTATCGCTGCTGAGCGTGGCGCGGAACTCGCGCGCGTGAACATCCAGAACGCGAGACGAGGCATCCTGCCCAGCGTCGTGATAACAGGGCAAGCCGATTTCAACCTGAACACCTCCGCTTTCAACCCGCGCCGCGAATCGTACACGGGCATCGTGGTGCTGTCCGTGCCGATTTGGGACAGCGGCATCACGCGCGCCCGCGAAGCGCAAGCCCGCGACGACTTGGAAATCGCCCAGATACGCCTGCAGCAGGCGAAAGAGGGCGTCGCGCTGGAGGTGCGTCAGGCGTACCTAAACCTGCAGGATGCCCAGAAACGCCTTACAGTCGCACAGAAGGGGCTCGAGCAGGCGACGGAAGCCCTCCGCCTCGCCCGCGTGCGGTTTGAAGCAGGTGTCTCGCCCCAACTCGAAATTAGCGATGCCGAACTCGCCTTCACGCAGGCGCAAACGAACCTTGTGAACGCGCAGTTTGACTACTTGGATGCCTACGCTGCGCTGCAACGTGCGATTGGCGTGATTGGCAAGCAGTATGCACAAAGGTAGAGGAGGAAAACAGGAAATGAAGACAAGTTATCTGCTTGGCGCTGGGCTGCTGCTGACCATCTCCCTCGCCGCCTGCGGACGCGGTGGAGGTGGCGGCGCAGCCGCACCTGAAGTCCAAGCCCCTCAAGCCGCCGCTGTGTCCGTCGCTGTCGAGAAAATCCAAACGGGCACGCTCACTGAGTCGGCGTCCGTCACGGGCGACCTGCAGTCCTACAACGACACCACTGTCGCCGCGAAACTGGGTGGGCGCATCGTGGAAGTGCGTGTGCGCGAGGGCGACCGCGTGCGCAAAGGCGATGTGATTGCCGTGCAAGACCAGACCGATTTACAACTGCAACTGCGTCAGGCGGAGTCTGCTGTGCGCGCCGCCGAAGCGAACCTGCGCCAAGCAGAAATCGCCGCCCGCACGCAGCCCGCACAAACTGACGCACAGATTCAAACCGCCAAAGCCGCGCTGGAAGCCGCCCGTGCCCGCCTGCGCGCCCTACAAGCCGGCGCACGCCCTCAAGAACGTCAGCAAGCCGAGCAAACCGTCGCCGCCGCACGCGCCAACTTCGACCTTGCTAAAGCGAACTTCGAACGCGCACAGCAACTCTATCAGCAAGGCGCAATCCCCAAGCAGCAGTTAGACTCGGCACGCACCGCGTTCGAGGCGGCGCAGGCACAACTCCGTCAAGCAGAGGAAGCACTCAGCCTCGTGCGTGAAGGACCGCGCCGTGAAGATATCGAAGCCGCCGAACAAGCCGTTCGACAGGCGGAGGAAGCCTATCGCCAAGCCATGCTGGGCAAGGCGCAGGACGAATTAGCGCAGCAGCGTGTGGACGCCGCCCGCGCCGCCCTACAGCAAGCCCGCGCACAGGTCGCCCTGCTACGCCAGCAACTTGCCGATACCGTCATCCGCGCCTCTTTCGATGGCGTGGTGGCAGACCGCTTCGTGGAAGTTGGCGCGATGGCAGGCAGCGGTACGCCCATCGCACGCATCGTGACCGTTGACCGCCTCTACTTCGAAGCCACGCTGCCCGAAGTGCTGCTGCGCGATGTGAAAATCGGCATGCCCGTCGAGACGCGCGTGGATGCCTTCCCCGACCGCGTGTTCAGCGGGCGTGTGGAAGCCATCTACCCTGCCGTCGCCGACCAAGCACGCAACCTGCGCATCCGCGTCAGCCTCGCTAACCCCGCTGACTTGCCGCTCAAGGCAGGGCTGTTCGCGCGAGGCGAAATCCGACTGCGCGAATACCGCAACGTGCCCCTCACGCCCAAACTCGCGCTGATTGAAAAAGGCGGCGCAACGCGCGTCTTCGTTGTGGAAAACGGCGTCGCCAAGCAGCGTGAACTGAAGATAGTCGCTACGAACACGGAAGTCATTTACGCAACAGGCGTGCAACCAGGTGAGACGGTTGTGGTACGCGGGCAAGACCTACTCTCCGATGGACAGCCAGTGCGCGTGATTGAGGAATAAGGAGGCAACGCCATGTGGATGACACGACTTGCCCTGAACCGACCCGTCACGATAATGGTGTTTTTTGTCGCCATTATCGTGCTGGGCTACTACTCACTCAGCCGAATTCCCGTCGAGCTGCAGCCGAAGGTGGACTTCCCCTTCATCACGATTATCACCACCTACCCCGGCGCATCGCCCGATGAGGTGGAAACGCTGATTAGCAAGCCTATCGAGGATGCCGTCGCGGGTGTAGAAGGGCTGCGCGAAATCACCTCCACCTCGCAGTTCAGCGTCTCGCAGGTCGCGCTGGAGTTCTACATCGGCACAGATATCAATCAGGCATACATCGATGTGCAGGCAAAGATTAACGCTGTGTTAGCCCAGCTTCCAGAAGGCGCGGAGCGACCCATCGTAGCGAAACTGGACACGCAGTCTGAACCTGTGTTATACATCTCGCTGACAGGTGACCGCCCTGCTTATGAGCTGCGTGACCTCGCCGATAACATCATCAAAGACCGTTTCGGCAGTGTGCCTGGTGTGGCGTCGGTCTCGGTGGCGGGCGGGCAGAAACGCGAGATTCAAGTTGCTGTCGATAAGCGTCGCCTGAACGCTTATGGGCTGTCCATCAACTCGATTGTGCGGGCGTTGCAGGGTGCGAACCTGAACGTGCCCGCAGGGCGCATCACCGAGGGCGAGCGCGATTACAGCGTGCGCCTGCTGGGTGAATTCCGCTCCGTCGACGAACTGCGCAACCTTGAGATTTATTTGCAAAACCCGCGCAACCCAATGCAGCGTGGCAGCGTGATACGCCTCAAAGACGTTGCTGAGGTGCGCGACGGGCTGGAAGAGCGTACCGTGATTACCCGCGTGAACGGCAAAGAAGATGTGACCCTCGTCGTGCAGAAATCCAGTGAGGGCAACGCGGTGGAAATCTCCGACGGCATCCGCGCTCAAATCGCCCGCCTGCAAACCGAATACCCCGACCTGCGCTTCACCATCACGCTTGACCAAGCAGAGGACATCAAAGCCAACATCGCCGAGCTGCGCAAGACGCTGATCCTGGCAGTGCTGCTGGTCGTGCTGGTGATTTATGCGTTCCTATACAACCTGCGTGGCGCATTCATCGTGGGATTGGCGATACCCGCGTGTCTGTTCGCGGCGTTTATTGCCATGTACTTTGCGGGCTTCACGATTAACTTTATGACGCTGCTCGCGCTTACACTCGCTGTTGGCGTGTTGGTGGACGACTCGATTGTGGTCATCGAGAACATCTACCGTCACTTAGCGATGGGCGAGGAACCTGCCGAAGCCGCCTTCAACGGACGCACTGAAATCGGGCTCGCGGCTGTCACCATCACGATGGTCGACGTAGTCGTATTCCTGCCGATTGCGTTTATGGGGGGTGTGACGGGACAATTCTTCCGTCCGTTCGGCTTGACAGTGGCGTTCATCGTACTGGTCTCGCTGTGGGTCTCGTTCACGCTGACGCCGATGCT
>FMJZ01065523.1_pt1 | contig 12382 bp, 10 predicted proteins | sample 1987881 | NCBI WGS metagenome assembly FMJZ01 (sample SAMEA4378227, study PRJEB15110) | soil metagenome | biome: soil; feature: Field; material: Soil | place: India | collected 2015-03-11 | depth 0 m | reverse complement strand
GCCGTTTGGGGGTAGCGAGCCACTTCGCGACCCTCGCTCGGACGACCACTTGCGGTGGTGCCCACTGCCTCGGCTTCATTGCCCTCCGCATGAGCGCCAACGAGCCACAAGTTCGGCGGGCAACCCTCCCCTATGCTCGCCCTCCGCAACCAAATAGCGCAGCGTCAACAGCCCGTACGATCAAGTCGATCGTGACGGTGTCAAGCCCCTGCGCCGCCACAGCCCGGCAACTCGCAACTTCTGCTTCCCCCAGAGCGATGCGCACCAAGCGAATGACCTCTTCGATGTGGACGTCGCCACTGCCGTCGCAATCGCCCGGACAAAACGCGGGTGTTGGCGTCGGTGCACTCGACGGCGTCGGACTCGTACTGAGCATGCCTGTTTGCGTTGGTGAACTTGTGGGGCTTGGTGTGCGAGTGGGACTCAGCCACGTTGGGGCCGCACTCGGCAAGCTGGCCGGCTCGGTCGCTGGTTGGGGGCCTGTTGGACTTCGAGTGATGATGTTCAACTGACTCTCCCCCTGTCGAACCACCACCCAGGCATTGGCAGGAAGAGCTTGCCACTCTTGCTCCTGCCCTTTGGGCCAACGCACCGTCAGCCGATCCACTTGCGTTGCGAACCCCAAACCGAAGTGCGCCTCGGCAGGATCCTGCGACACGAAGTTACTCCCTGCACGAAGCTCCCTCATTTGCCGAAGGCCCCCTGCTTCAATCCAAACTCGGGCCCCAATGCCTTCCGTGTTCGGTGACTGGCCAATCAACCGCACCGAAATGAAGTTGCGTTCCCGAGACAGCTCGTTTCGATACAGCGCCGGCGGACCTTGAATATTGGCCAGGAAGAGGTCGAGATCACCATCCCGATCGTAATCGAAGGTCACCAGCCCGCGACCCTGCCCCCGATCCGCTACCCCGACCCGTTCGGCAATTTCCTCGAACGCGCCATTCTGCCCATTTCGGAACAACACCGCAGGGTCGTGGTGAAACTCGTAGGCATTTGGATCGTCCGTCCGCCAGCCGTTGACATGATACAAATCGAGCCAACCATCGTTGTCGAGGTCGGCGAAGGTTGCAGCCCAACCCCAGTAACCGACGCGAACACCGGTCTCGTCGGTGGCATCCTCGAACGACCCGTCCCCGCGATTTCGATACAACCGGTTGCCCGAAATGTACCAGTTGTTTCCCCTGTTGTCCTGATCCGGATCCCAAATAGAGGAAACAAACCAATCGAGATCACCGTCGTTATCGTAATCTCCTACGGCAGCGCCCATGCCGTTTTCGTCGGAAATCACCGGTGTCGTCACATCGGTGAAGCGCTCACCATTCCAATTGCGAAATACTTTGCTTTGCCGGAAATCCCCGGCCACGAGCAAATCCGGCCAACCGTCGCTGTCGATGTCGGCAAAGTTCGGCGTGAAACTCAAGTCGCCGATCTCCCCGGTAATGAACATATACGCGGCAGAAATCCCCAACGACACACTCACATCGGTAAACGTGCCATCTCCGTTGTTGCGCCAAAGGTGTTCCGAAGAGCCCGCGGGGCGATTGTCGCCCCAGTGGGTAACGAAGAGATCGAGGTCGCCATCGAGGTCGTAGTCGCCCCACGCGGCGGAAAAGGAATCGCGGGTGAAGCGTAAACCGCTCTGCTCCGTAACGTCAGCGAAGGTGCCATCGCCGCGGTTGCGAAACATCTTCACGGCTCCCAAGCGAGGCGCACGTTCGTCGTCACAGTACGAAACTTTGTTCTCGCAAAGCAAAGCGGGCACGAAGAGATCGAGCCATCCATCACCGTCAAAATCCACGAACACGGGACCCACGCTGCGGGCGCCACGGACGGCGACCCCAGCCGATTCCCCACGTTCCTCGAACGTTCCATCACCGCGGTTTCGAAACAGCAAATTCGGCCCTGCATCACCACGCACGACGTACAAGTCGACCCAGCCGTCACGGTCGTAGTCCCCTGCAGCGACACCCCCCGCACTCCAATCCGCCAATACGGGTTCAGCGTAGCGATGCTCGTAAACCAGCCCCGCTTGCTCGTGCACCTCGGTAAACGTCCACGACGCCCATGCCGGGGATAGGATCTCCAGTGCCGTCAGCGCAGTGTCCGCCACAGCCGCAACGAGAACCCTTCGACACCGCTGAAGCCGCCGGCACGCACCTCGGACCGACGCCTCGCACATACCCGAGACCTCGCTGGTCGAAGTGCACCAAGGCTACTCCACCCACGACGCCTTTGGCAATGCTTGTCGTGGCTACACCTAGCCTTGCGGTCCTCAAGGTTCCGGCACGGGCGTAAAGGTCAAACGCAACCGCAGCGACTGTGTATGCGTTTGCAACTGGCCGTCTGTAAGCGTGACCACAAGGTTGGCCTCTGCATCTTGCATGTCGAAAAACGGCGTTGGCGGGCGCACTTCGAACGGCACGCTGCGCGACTCGACCAGGTCTTGGCCCGCTTCGTAGAACTGCACACGGCGACGACCATCGATCACCGGTGTGCGCTCCCTCGTCTCCATTCGGGCCGACACCACGATGCGGTCGTCGAGGCTGAAGCAACGGCCGCGAAACTTAAAGCGCACCTCGGCCGAGGACTGGGCATTGTTGCGCACGTACTTGAGGTCGCAATCGCTGAGTGGCCGGAAGCCCCCATCAATGTCTTCGCTAATCCACACCATGCGTCCAGCCGGGCAGGGCAAGTTGGGCTCAGGAGGCGTGACACCCGCTTGCCCGCTACAGCATGGTGCTTCGAGCGATGCGAGTGCGCGCGAACAGCCCGTGCCAGGGTCGCAAGCTGGAATCGAGCACGCATCAGAGCCATAGACGGTAAAGACAACCTGCGAGACCGCAGTAGCCGGTGGCTCGGCATCGTCGCGACACTCGACCAGAAGTTCGTGATTGCCCAAGTCGGTGAGTTGAGGAGTCCATCGAATCGTCCAAGTCGCATCGTCCAGCTCGGCCCCCGTCGGCAAATTCGAAGCAGTGCAGTGCACGAAGTCGCCATCCGGGTCACTGACCCCGAGCGGCAAAGCAATGGGGAAATCGGCATAAGCTCGATACCAAATCGCCGGTGCAAGGGTCGGTGCGCGATTGGGCCGTCGAGTTGCCGTGAAGGAAGGGGTGGCCGTAGGGGTGGGCGTTGGCGACGAGGTGACCGAGCTAGAGGGCGAGGCAGTTGGAGTGCCTCCCCCTTCACATCCGCTCAAAAGGGCATTGACCGCAGCAATGATTTCGTCGACCGCGACCGAACCATCGCGGTCGCGATCGAAGCTCGGGCACGCAGCAATCGAGGCGTTACCCAACGCCAAGTTCACTCCACGGACAATTTCATCAATGGTCACGGTACCGTCACCATTGCAGTCGCCTACGCAAACTGCGCCAACCTTCCCTCCGAGCGTCACCACGCACCACAACAACACGGCACCAAGCCCAAGCCGCTCCATAACACGCCAGCATAACTAGCGGTCGTGGCCAAGGCGATAGTGCCTTCCAGAGCACGAGGCTTTGTTCGAGCCGCAAACCATGCCATGAGCGGCTGACAACATGCTGCAGGATCGAACTCAGCACGAACCGGCGCTTCGCCTCAGGGTGTACAAACTAGCGATCGCCGTTGCCCTCACTTTCGCCGCTGTCGCACTGGAGTGGCATTTCTTTCGGCACGCGGGGCCACTGTGGCGCGACGAAGCCAACAGCGCCAACTTGGCCGGGCTCGGAACTTGGGCCGCCATACAGCAACACGCACAGTACGACTCGTTTCCTCTCGTGTGGAACATCTGTCTCTGGATTTTGGCGAACGCCGGCTGGACACACGACTACCACCTGCGGCTTTTTGGACTGCTTGCTGCGTGGGTACAGCTCGGAGCGTTGTGGTGGGCGGCGCGAGCATGCGGCTTGGCCGTCCCGCTAGTCAGCCTCGTACTCTATGCACTCGCCCCATCCGCGGTTGTCTATGGCACGATGTTTCGCGGCTATGGGCTTGGAGCTGCCGCGTTCCTGATCGCCACGGCCATGCTGGTGCGCTTCGTGCAGGCACCATCGCTCCTTCGGGCCACGGCTCTCGCGTTGGCCAACATTGCAGCGCTGCAAAGCAACTTTGCCAACGGGGTTCTGCTCGCCGCTACGCACACTGCCGCGGCACTCTCCAGTTGGCGGAGCAAAGGCCAATGGGTACGCACCTGCGCACTGCTTGCCGTTGCCTTTGGCCTCACCGCGGCATCGTTGGGGCTGTGCTGGTCGTGGATCCGATACGCGCTCGAAGTAGGTTCCGCCGAGCAGCGCCCCGTGCAACTCGCGGCCATCGCGGCGGTTTGGTGGGAGAGCCTTGGCACCACATCCGTGGCTGCCCTCCTCCCCCTTTGGCTGGGCGCACTGCTGTGCACGAGCACCACTTTATGGCAGTGCGTCAGACGCAGTCCAGGTCGTTATCCCTCGTGTGTTCTCGCACTAGCCGCAGCCTTCACCGTGGCCATGATGCTGGTTTACTTTTGGCAAGTCGCTCGCTTGCCGAGCCAGCAGTGGCACTACCTCTCCCTCAATGCACTGTTGGCACTCGCGAGTGACACAGCCTTGCATCGTTGGCTCACAACGCGTCGCCAAAGCGTGCAAGCTCTGGCCTTCACAGCGATCGCCGCCTGTGGGGCGGTCGTGGCCTGGCAAAGCTGGCCCTTGGTGGCCGTGCGCATGACCAATGTCGACCTCATAGCCAACGTAATCGAGCGACAGGCCAAATCCAACGACTTGGTTGTCGTTGCACCTTGGTACTGCGGCTTGAGCTTCGCAAGGTACTACCGAGGGGCGGCACCTTGGATAACCCTACCCGACTTACCCGACCACCGCTTCCATTACCACTTACAGATTCGCGCCAAAATCGCTCTGGGAGACGATGGCACGGCCGAGGAGCGGTTGCGGATTCAAAAAACCTTGCAAGCCGGCGGCCGTGTGTGGCTCGTTGGCGACTTGACTGCGCCACCACCGGGCGCGCCGGCTCCAACCATGCCTCGTGGGCCGCACCCGGTCACGGGCTGGCGCGCCGGCCCTTATCTTGACGCGTGGGAAATGCAGGTGGCCGCCCTTCTGCGCGACCATGCAGAGGAAATCTGGGGCGTCGAACTACCCCCAGCGGGAACGATCAATCCATGGGAAAACCTGCGGCTCACGGTGATCGAAGGGTGGCGTTAAGCTGCTCCGATGGCGGGCCTAGCAGCATCGGATTGGCACGACCTCTCACTGTTTGCGATAACGAGCTTACCAACCCTGGGAGGGAATCTCACGATGCAGCGATTTTCCGGAGTAGACTATTACGCGCTCGACGAACTGCTCACCCCCGAACAACGCCTGATTCAACGCACGGTGCGAGAGTTCGTCGAAAACGAAGCTTTGCCCGTGATCGAGGCTTACCACGCCCGCGAGGAGTTTCCGCGGCACCTGATTCCCCGTATGGCCGAGCTCGGCCTGTTCGGCGCAAACCTGCAGGGTTACGGCTGTGCCGGCCTCGACAACATCGCCTATGGACTCATTTGCCAAGAGCTCGAACGTGGTGACAGCGGCCTGCGTTCGATGGTCTCCGTGCAAGGTTCGCTTTGCATGTACCCCATTTATGCCTTTGGCTCCGAGGAACAAAAACAACGGTGGCTGCCCAAGATGGCCAAGGGCGAGGTGATTGGCTGCTTCGGCCTCACGGAACCAGACCACGGCTCCGACCCGGGTGGGATGGAAACCAAAGCCAGGCGCGATGGGTCGCACTGGGTGATCCAAGGCACGAAACGCTGGATCACGAACGGCACACTGGCCCACCTCGCTCTGATCTGGGCGAAGACTCCCGACGGGATCCGAGGTTTTCTCGTGGAAACCGACCGCCCAGGCTTTTCCGCTCGCGACATCAAAGGCAAGTTCTCCCTAAGGGCATCGGTTACGTCCGAGCTGATCCTCGACGACGTGCGTGTGCCAGAAGCGAACATGCTGCCCGGAGCGGAGGGCCTTCGCGGCCCGTTTTCGTGTCTCACGCAAGCACGGTACGGTATTGTGTGGGGCGCTCTCGGCGCGGCGATGGCGTGTTATCACACTGCGCTCGAGTACGCGAAAACACGTCATCAGTTCGAGCGACCGATTGCCGGCTATCAATTGGTTCAGCAAAAGCTTGTCTTCATGCTGAGCGAAATCACCAAGGGACAGTTGCTGGCCTACCGGCTCGGGCAACTGAAGGACCAAGGAAAGCTGCGCCCGCAGCAAGTCTCCCTTGCCAAGCGCAACAACGTGTATCAGGCGCTGCAAATTGCGCGTTTGGCACGCGACATTCTTGGGGCCAACGGCATCGTAAGCGAGTATCCGGTTATCCGTCACATGCTGAACCTGGAAACCGTCAACACGTACGAGGGCACCTTCGACATGCACACGCTCATTGTCGGGCGTGACATCACGGGCCTCGATGCGATTCGTTAGGAGGCTCAAGTCCGGCGGGGCGAACCAACACGCACCGCTCCCATGAAACGCACCATCTCGGCCAAGTCGGAGCGCATTTTGCGGGATCTCGGCGTGTTGCCACGCCTGACCGCGGGTGAGCGACTCGTAACCGCCGGAACGGTGTACGCGCTCGACGAGGAGGCTCGCGTTCTCGCCTCGCTCGTGTTCGCCCTCGAAGGCGACGTGTTGTGCGTGGGCTATGCTGTCAACCGCGGCACAGGCTGGCAAATTGTGGAACAGGAGCCGTACTCTCTGCGATCGCTCGGCTACTGGCAACGCTGGCTCAAGCGCCACGGTGTGCCGGTGTTCTCGCCGTCGTAACACGCCCTATGGACCAGTTCACGTTTGCAGTCTTCGCCGTCGTTTACGGGCTCCTGGCTCTGGGCGGGCTTCCTCCATTCCGCTTCGACCGCACGGGTATTGTCGTCATGGGTGCGGCCGTTTTGTTGCTCGCCGGCTCCATTTCCTTCGATGCCGCGGCAAGGGCCGTGGATTACCGGACGATCGTCTTTCTCTTCGGGATGATGATCGTCGTGGCCAACTTGCGCCTTGCGGGCTTCTTTCGTCTCGTCACCGCCGGTGCCCTGAGCTGGGCCAACTCGCCACGGCAGGTTCTCGCTGCCATGGTGTTCGTGCCAGGATTCCTTGCGGCATTTTTCATCAACGACGTTGTGTGCCTGGTTTGCACTCCTCTGGTGTTGCAAATCACGCGGCAAAGGGGGCTACCGCCAGTACCCTACCTCCTCGCACTCGCCACGGCAGCCAACATTGGCAGCGTGGCCACCGTGAGCGGCAACCCGCAAAACATGTTGCTCGCTAGCTTTGGCCAAGTGCCTTACAGCACCTTCGCCTTCCGCTTGAGCCCTCTCGCTCTGGCTGGATTGATCCTCGATTACGCGATCCTTTCGTTCGTGTTCCGGCGCGAGCTCGAAACGCCGCTCAGCCCCTCGCCCCTGCACCTACCCCGCCGTGTGCACAGAGTTTTGCTGTACAAGTCTACGTTCGCGGCGCTTCTCACCGTCGGCTTATTTTTTGCCGGCTTGCCGGTGGCAGAGGTTTCGCTCGGCGTGGCCGCATGGCTACTCGCTACACGGCGAGTACGGCCCGAGAAGGTGTACCGCGAGATCGACTGGCCCCTACTGGTGATGTTCGCAGGGCTCTTCGTTGTCGTTGCCGCCGTGGAGCACGCCGGACTCGACGTTTGGCTGCTCCGCTACTGGAGCACGATGGAACAGTGGGGCCCTGGCGGGTTGATGCTGGTCACCGCCCTGCTGTCCAATGTCGTAGGCAATGTGCCGGCAGTGATGATTCTCAAGCCTGCCGTGGTCCAGTCGGCCGACCCCATTGGTTCCGCCTTGCTCCTTGCTGCGGCAAGCACCTTTGCAGGAAATTTCCTCACCACTGGCTCTGTGGCCAACTTCATCGTGCTCGAACAGGCCCGCCGGGCTGGAGTGACCATCACGCTCTGGGACTATGCGCGGGCCGGAATTCCGATTGCTTTGGCGACGTTACTCCTCACGCTCGTCGCTTTTAGCTCGGTTTACCGATAAGGCTGCGGCTCGGGGACACAACGTGTCTGGTTGTCTTCGCTCGCCACGGCAGCCCTCGCAAGCAAGGGGCAGCGAGTGTTCCCACACCTCCCTCGACGCGGCTGGCTTTGGCGAAGTTCCATAACGACATCGGTTCTCTCTTGAACCCGGTGCAGCTAACGTTGACGCCGCCCGCGCCGCGACTGGCGGAACGTTATGCGTTCTGGCTTCGAATCCTGGACAAAGCGAAGCGCGGGGTGCGACAACCTCGAAAAAGAGGATGCTTGGCAACGCTTGACCATGGCTCGCCTGGTCCCATAGAGTGGCTGGGCAAGCAAAGGAGGCGCGATGATTTCTGTCCCAGCGCTCAGGCTGCACCAATTCGGGGTCGTGTTTTACCAGTGCTCCCTGGGTGTGCGAGATGTCCAGCGCTTGGTGCGGTTCGAGGTCCTCAGTTATGGTCACGAGGGACGCACCCGTAGTCGGCGACCCACCAAAACCGAACGAGGAGCCAAGATCAACTGGGAACTGTTGGAGGAAAAGATCGCGCACAGCGAATCTGCTTACCAGCGCCCGGTAATCCAACGCAAAATTGCCGACCTGATCGATTACTACTTGCAGTGCGCCGAAGCGCAAAACCTTCCGGCCATTCCTGGTGCGGTACTTCTCACCTCTGAACGACGGTTGAGCTTCATTCCGGTAAGCGCGCACCGCGTGCTGGGCATTTTGCAATTACCCAGCGAGGAAGGTTGCCTCAGGGCGCTCGACGGCCAACACCGCCTGCTCGCCCTGCATCAACTAGCCGAACAAGGCGACCCACCCGATGTGCAGGTGCCGGCAATTTTGTTCGACGGCCTGGCACCGGACCAAGTGGTGGAGTTGTTCGTCACCATCAACGCCAAACACACGCGCCTCAATCCTTCCCACCTCATCTCGCTTTCTGGCCGCCGATTGTATCCCGACCCGACATTGGCCGCAGCCCATGAAATTGTTCGCACCTTGAGTGAGGATCCGGCCTCGCCCCTGCACGGAGAAATCAAATTGTTCGGCGTCGGAAGAGGCCGCGTGGCGCAGGCACCGCTGGCCGAGGAGCTAAAGGGAGTCCTAACCGCGCTCGGGGCTTTGGGCGGACACCAGGCAGAACAGTTTCGCGAGCGTTCGGCGCGTTTTTTCCTCACGTACTTTCGGGTGGTCAGCAACATTTTTCCGCGGGCCTGGACGGGCAAGCGGTACAGCATCAAAACTGCGGCCGCGTTGCGCGCCTTCATCCGCGTGGTGCCCGACGTGCTTGGCCGCGTTCGGCAGATGGGCGCAGAGCCCACGGACGCTGCGGCTTTACACCGAGTCATGGAACCCTGGGGTGCCCAATTGGGCGACGCTCGCTTCGAGACCGAAGGCGAGTGGCGCCTCAAACAAGGCGGCGGAACCCGCGGCACGGTGGAGATCCTCGCCCGTGAATTGAGGGCTGCACTGGCGCCATGAACCAGATTTGGCCGCCGGTAATCTCGCTGATCCTTGCGACGCACATCCTTTCCCCTGCGTGCCTTGCCTCCGGGCGCACCCTTCCCGGCGCGCGCCGTTTTGTGGCCGTCACGTCGCCGGCCCCGAACGACCCGGCGCGGCTGAGCGTCATTGCCACCGATCAGATGAGCGATGGTCGCCGCCTCGCATTGAGGGCCGTGGTTCGCAACGATGGTGCGGAACCCGTGCAAGGTGTGCGGCTCGTATTGCGGCTTCTTGCTGCCCCGGATGCGAACGCTCGCGAGCTCGAACGCTTTTTTCGGTCGATGGACGTGCGCATTGCCCCAGGAAAGACGGCTATGGTGCGGTGGGACGTGTACACGGTTTATGCTGGAGAAGCCGGACCTACTGGTTTCGTGCTGGAGGCCTACGCTGTTCAACGTGGAAACGTCACGTACCCGCCTCCGCCCGGCTGGCGGGAGTAGCCCGGAATCGGCAACGGCAAGGGTCCTAGAGGAACCAACGCGGTTACGCCTCGACTTCCTGTCGGTGCGGAAACAACTTCAATCCGCGGCGGCGCGTCTCCAGTAACTTGGACAAAAACTCGCCCCGGCTAATCAACCGAGCACCCAATCGCGCCATGTGCGGCGTCATCATTTGGATGTCCATCCAATCGAGCCCGCGGCTCGATAGGTGATCGATCAAAAACAAGAGCGCGAGCTTCGACGCGTTCGACTCGCGATAAAACATGCTCTCTCCGGCAAAGGCACCGTCGATGTCCACACCATACACGCCACCGACCAGCTCGCCATCTCGCCAAGCCTCCACGCTGTGGGCCACTCCCATTTCGTGCAAGCGGGTGTACGTACGAATCACATCTGGCGTGATCCAGGTGCCTTCTTGGTTCGGCCGCGGCACTTGCGCACAGGCCCGAATGACCGCCGGGAAGGCGCGGTCGATGGTAAATTGCAACGTCGACCGGCGCCGAGCCTGCCGCAAGCTACGGGGAATGTGCAGGCGGTCGAATTCCAAGATTGCCCGCTCCTGGGGCGAGAACCACAACATCGGTAGTCCAGGCACCGGCCACGGGAAGATACCGTGACGGTACGCGTAAAGCACCGTTTTTGGATCGAGCCGGCCACCAATCGCGACCAGACCATCCTCGTCGTCGTCAATAACCGTTGGATTCCGTTCGTCGCGCGGCATAGCGATGGAGTCTCCGAATCTCCGGCTGCCATCTGAGCTCGCCCGAGGAGTATAACCCCGGTCTACGAACTTTCACGACCTCAGCCTCGCACCTCTCCACGAATCGTGTAGCCGCGCAAGGCCGGCACTCGCCTCGCAATCACAGCCACAACCAGCAAACACCCCACGCCGCCGCTGACCACGGAGAACGTCGGCGAAGTCAGCGCCGCCACGAAGCCTGACTCGACCGCACCCAGTTGGTTCGAAGCGTTGATGAACATGAAGTTGATGGCACTCACTCGTCCGCGCAAATGGTCGGGCGTGTTGAGCTGCACGATGGTGCTCCGCATCACGACGCTAACCTGGTCGGCCATACCAGCGATCATGTAAGCCAGCACGGACAACGGAAACCATCGCGATAGCCCAAAGACGATCGTTGCGGCTCCAAACACGCCCACCGCAGCAAGCAACGCAGCCCCAGCGCGCCGAATCGGCGGCAAGATCATCAGCGCCAGCGAGGTAATCAACGCCCCCACTTCGAGCGACGCCGAGAGAATGCCGTAACCACGCGGGCCCACGCGTAAGATCTCGTTGGCGTATATCGGTAGGAGCGCAGCCGCCCCGCCAAAAATCACCGCCAGCATGTCCAGTAGCATACAGCCCCACACCACGGGTCGGCTCATGACAAATCGTACTCCTTGCACCATCGCCGTCCACCCCATCGCTCGACCGGTCCGCTCGGGCCAGCTCGGTCGCACCCTAGCCAGTGCCGCAATGGCTACCAGCAGAAGCCCAGCCACAGTTGCGTACGCTGCTGCTACGCTGGCGCTGGCGATAATCATTCCACTTAGGGCGGGGCCTGTGGCAAAGGCCAAAGCCTGTACCGTGGAAGCAACCGTGACCGCGCGGGGAAAGTCGGCCATGGGCACCAGATTGGGTAAGATCGACGCACGTGCCGGGTTATCGAAGGCCGCGGCCGCAGCCATGCAAAACACCACGACATACAAAAGCACGAGTGTTGCCGTTGCGTTGGCCGTCGCCCACGCGAGCAGCAAGGCTCCGCCTAGGGGCACGCTTTGCGCGAGCATCACAATGCGTCGTCGTTCGTAGTGATCCGCAACCATGCCTCCAACCAGAAGAAGCGAGAAGGCGGGAACGAACTGCACGAGTCCAATGAGACCCAGATAAAACGGCGAGCGGGAGAGTTCGAACACGTGCCATGCCACGGTGGCGCGCATCAGCGTGAGGGATGTGGCCGCGCAAAACCGACTCAGTAGGTATGCCCAAACATCGGGCGGGAAGCGGCGGGTCATAAGTGCTCACCGCTACCCAGCCAACCGCACGCCCGCAAGGGCAAGTGCGCGAAGTCGGCAGCCCACGGTTTGCTGTGACGTTCGCGGTAGCAAGAAGTGAGGTCAGGACCTCCCCGTACAACCTGCAACCACCACACCAAACCCGCACCAGGACGAAGCTTGTCGACCGCCGTCGCTGCCATCCGCACCATTCTCGCCGCACCGTGTAGGGGCGCACATCGTAGGGGCGCACGGCAGTGCGCCCGCTGTTGCCAACGCCACCAACGCCGCCAGCTTTTCACACGCGCCGCCACTGCCGGCTCCAACCCTCACCCCTATCCCCTCTCCCAAAGCGAGAGCGGGCCCCTCACGTCGCTCACCCACTCTCGCAACCGTTTTGCCTCCGGCGCTTCTCCTGCAGGCCTCCGGCCCGCACGCGGCAGCATGGCTGCCGCACTCCAAA
>FMJZ01003511.1_pt1 | contig 12391 bp, 9 predicted proteins | sample 1987881 | NCBI WGS metagenome assembly FMJZ01 (sample SAMEA4378227, study PRJEB15110) | soil metagenome | biome: soil; feature: Field; material: Soil | place: India | collected 2015-03-11 | depth 0 m | reverse complement strand
GTCCCGCTCCGTATAAGGATCAAGCGCACATACTGCCAGTACGCCAATAACCACATCCTTGCTCGTCATGGGAGCGATCAGCCAATGGAGGTGTTGCGGCGGCGTGTCTTTGATTTGCCCCTGTTCCCGATCTTTCTGCCAGGACCCCTGGAGGTAGTCCTGCGTTCTTCCGGACTTTAGGACCTGCTTGACCATATCGCGCAAGGTATCCTTTGCCTCCGCCCCCAGATCTGCGCTTCCCGCTTGATAAAAGCAATTGAGTTGGTCAAGCGATGAGTCGCCAAGAATCACATAGAGATTTTCCACCGGCATTGCGCTCCGCAAAACTTCGTGGAGCGCGGCGCACAGTTCCTTCTCGTCTGTCGCTTTCCAGACTGACTCAAGCAGGCGATGAACGGTCATTTCGAAACGCCGAGCGTATTCTATTGGTGTAACATCTACAAGTATGCCGAGCCCAGCGGGCTTGCCTTTATGTTCGATTCGCGTGGCAGTCCAACTCACCCGGCGTTTCTCCCCTGTCTTTGTAAGAAGGGTAAACGTCTGCTTCTGGGGTTCATCTACCCCGCGCTGTATGCGCATTCCCCAGGAGCGTAGTCGCTTCCGCTCGTCCTGCGGCGCGAGATCGTAGAAATTCATCTGCAACAATTCGGCCGCCGCATAGCCGGTCAAAACACTCGCGGCTGGATTGACATAACACAAGCGCGTCCCCTCATAAAGAAAAACGGCTGCACTAGAGGCCTCTGCTAGCGCATGGAATTTTCGTTCGCTCTCGCGCAGATCTTGTTCCAGGTACCGAATATTCATCATGGGCTGAGACGACATGGTCGTTGTTCTCCGCTTTCTCTGCTCTGATTATACTGGCGCTCCAGCGCCTTATAAAAACGCCCGGCGCTGGGTGAGGGGGGCACCCAACGCCGGGCAACTATATTTTTACACAACTCCATTGAAATTGCAAGAGCAAAGAGGAAATGTTATGAAATTGTTATGATTCTCGAGTCCTAGAAACGCGACGCACAGAGACAAATTTTGGAGTAGACTATACATGCACACTTTTGCCGGCGGTAATGTACATGGATGAATACCTCCTCGCTCGCAAACGGATGGTGGCAGAACAGATCGCCGCGCGAGGCGTGCGCGACGCGCGTGTCTTGTGGGCCATGGAGGAAGTCCCTCGTCACCGTTTCCTGCCTCCCGAGGAACAGTCCTGGGCTTATAGTGACGGTCCCTTGCCGATCGGACATGGGCAAACCATTTCTCAGCCCTATATTGTAGCGTTGATGACGGAGCTTTTGGCTCTGCAAGGCGATGAACGCGTGCTGGAAATCGGTACCGGTTCGGGATATCAAGCGGCCATCTTGGGTAAGCTGGCTGCAGAAGTCCATACGGTAGAAATCATTCCGGAACTGGCAGAAGGGGCGCAGTGTATTCTAACAGAATTGGGGCTAGCGAATGTCCATGTACATATCGGGGATGGTTCGCTGGGATGGCCTGTTGCCGCGCCCTATGATGGGATTCTCGTCGCTGCCGCGGCGCCGGACGTTCCACGGCCTCTTCTAGAGCAATTAGCAGATGGTGGCCGTCTGGTGATTCCCATCGGTGGACGTGGTTTTCAGGAACTACAACTCTGGAAACGCCGCGGCGAGCGCTTCCGTCAGGAAAGAAGCATCTCCGTGGCTTTTGTTCCCCTGCGTGGTGAATACGGCTGGAAGTAACAACGGGGCGCCTCTGCTGCTGTTTAAGAAAGCCGTCTATTTTTTCGTTCGCAGATAAGCATCTATTGCCGCGGCTGCTTTTCGACCGGCAACCATCGCCGTCACCACCAAATCTGGCCCGGTGACCGCATCGCCGCCCGCAAACACGCCGGGACGCGTTGTGGCCCCACTCTCCTTGTCTACAAGGGTTATCAGGCCCCAATCGTGTGTTTCTAAGCCGGGTGTAGTCTCGCCGATCAAGGGATCAGGCCAGTATCCAACTGCCTTGATGGCCATATCGGCCGCGATGGAAAAATTGGATCCCTCCACGGGAATCGGTTTGCGCCTGCCGCTGGCATCCGGATCGCCAAGTTGCATCTCGATGCATTCAACCGCTGCGAGACGACCGTCCTCCCCTGCAATAAAACGCACCGGTTGGACCAAGAAACGGAATTGCGCCCCCTCCTCCTTTGCCATCTGGCGATCCTTTTTATTGCCAGGCATTTCCTTCTCGCTGCGCCGATACAAGCAGATGACTTCCTCTGCACCCAGCCGTATTGCCGTCCGCAGGCAGTCAGAGGCAGTATCGCCACCGCCAATCACGATCACTTTCTTGCCTACGCGGATAGGTTCCCGTTTATCCTCGGGCAACAGGCTGGGATCCGCATTGGCGCGCATCAAGAAATCGGTCGCGTCATACACGCCGGGCAGGTCCTCTCCCGGAACGTTCAAAGCAGCATTCACGCCGGCCCCAACCCCAACGAAGACAGCATCGAAGCCCTCGCGGAACAAATCGTCTATTGTCTTATCTTTCCCAATTGTGGTGCTCCCCACGAAGCGCACTCCCGCTTTCTCGAAGTCTGCCCAGCGGCTGAAGAAGATCGGACGAGGTAGTTTGAAATTCGGAATCCCATACACGAGCAAACCGCCGGGAGCGGGCTTAGAATCAAAAATTGTCACCTCGTGGCCGCGCTGAATCAATTGCTCGGCACAACCTAAGCCGGCCGGCCCAGCGCCTACAATCGCCACGCGCTTCCCCGTTGGTTGCCCGACCGGGATACTTGCCCCTCGTACCTCACGTTCGTATGCCGTCACGAACGCCTCCAGCGCGCCGCATAATACAGACACTGCTGCTTTGCTCGAGGAACACGATCCCTGACAGATCTGCTCTTGTGGACAAACGCGCGAGCAAATTTCCGGCAATGAGCTCGTCTGACGGTATATCTGCGCCGCTTCCAGAAAACGCCCTTGTTCGATAAGCCACATGGCGGAAGGAATATCGTTATGTGCAGGGCAAGCCAGCATGCAGGGGGCCGGATCAGGACAATGTACACAACGCGCGGCCTCCAGGCGGGCTTGCTCAGCATCGAGGGGAATGATCACTTCATCAAAATCACGCACACGTTCCGCAGGAGGGCGTATCCGCAGCCCCTGGCTGGCTAGATGAACACGTTTCTTGCGATCAATTGCCAACTCACCGCTGGGTATCCTCTGCATAGTTATCTCTCCTGCAACAACTACCTACCTGCTTCTTGTTCTTGCTACCATGATACTCGAACCAAAGGGGCATGCTAGGCGTAAATGTCACGATTGTTAGCGACAATCATCACAAAAGGTATTGCTGTTCTAGGTGCCGCCATTCCTGGCGCGGTTGCGTTTGGCATCGCGAGTCTGTTTTTACAACCAGTCCGTTGCGTTGGATTATTGGGATCATTCTTGCTTTACCCTTTTTCTTCACAATCTTGTTTGCCCCCTTCCTCGTTCTGGAGGGATGGTATCAATTGTATGTTTCGAACGTCTGGACGCTTGCCTATCGTGAAATGAAGGCAATGGAATCCTGCCCCTCTGGTACAATACAAACTCTTGTAACTTCAGGTGAATAAACGCATCGAATCCATAGAGGTTGCCGTGAGAACCTATAAAACGCTTGCTATCCTACTGGCTATTTTGGCAGTACTGGTAGGAGGGTACTTCTTCCTAAGAGTGCGGGCAGAAAGAAACGCGGCCAATCTTTGGCAGACTACCCGCCTGGAGCGCGGCACGTTGACGGCCACGATTGGAGCCACCGGCACCGTCCGCGCGCGTCAATCGGCAATGCTAACCTGGCAAACCGGCGGCACGGTCGAAGCGGTGAACGCCCATGTCGGCGATTATGTGACCACCGGCCAGGTGCTGGCCACACTTAGCAAGACTTCTCTGCCGCAGAACATCATTCTGGCCGAGGCCGACTTGGTCGCCGCGCAACGCAACCTGGATGCCTTGCTCCACTCGAAAACGCCTGCAGCCCAGGCGCAAGTCAACCTTGTTGCCGCTCGGCAAGCGCTGAAGGATGCGGAGCGCAACTACTACAATGTTACCGGCAAGCGCGCTAGCTCCGAGACCATCGAGAATGCAGAGGCGCAATATATGCTGGCGATGAAGCGCGTGGACGAAGCTCAAAAACTCTACGACCAGTATGCCCACCTTCCCGATGACAATCCTCTCAAAGCACAGGCCTACAGCAATCTTTATGCCGCGTGGCAAACGCGCGACCGCGCGCTTGCCATCCTCAACTGGTATTTGGGCAAGCCAAGCGACATCGACATTGCCAAGGCCGAGGCGCAACTCGCCCTGGCAAAAGCCCAACTTGAAGACGCACAACGGGAATGGGAGCGCCTGAAAGACGGCCCGGATGCGGCCGATATACGCGCTGCCCAAGCGCGTATTGCCGCGTTAGAGGCAACGATCAACTTTGCGCGCATTACTGCACCTTTTTCCGGCATTGTCACGATTGCCCGTCCTCTGCCGGGAGATCAGGTGTCCGCCGGCATGCTTGCCTTCCGCCTGGACGACCTGTCTCGCCTTTTTGTGGATGTTCAGGTGCTAGAAGTAGATATCAACAATGTAAATATCGGTCAACCTGTGATATTGACCTTTGATGCTATCCTGAGCAAAGAGTATCGCGGGAAAATCGTTGAGGTGGCGCAAGCCGGGGAAAGTGTGCAAGGGTCGGTCTACTTCACCGTAACAGTAGAAATGGGAGATGCGGACTCGCAGGTAAAGCCTGGCATGACCGCCTCGGTGACCATTATCACGAAGACGCTGGAAGATGTCCTTCTTGTGCCAAATCGTGCAGTGCGCTTGGTAGAGGGAAAGCGCGTCGTATATGCGCTGCGTAATGGCGCGCTGACACCCGTGGAAATTACCCTAGGCGCGACTTCGGACATAGTCAGCGAAGTTATCCGCGGCGAGGTGAAGGCTGGCGACACGATCGTCCTAAACCCTCCGGCTCAATTCAATGATCAAGGTGGCTTCCGCATGGAGGTGCGTTAGCCATGGCAAGCGCTTCGAACGACGTTGTCATCAAGACCCATGACCTGACCAAGGTTTACAAGATGGGCTCCGTCGAGGTGCCGGCGTTGCGCGGCGTTTCCCTGACCATTCGGAGGGGAGAGGTGGTTGCGATTATGGGACCATCCGGTTCAGGAAAGTCCACCCTGATGAACCTGCTCGGATGCCTTGACCGCCCTACCTCGGGCGAATACATCTTGGACGGCGAGAGGGTTTCCGAATTAAACGACGATCAATTGGCGGCGATTCGCAACCGCAAGGTAGGCTTTGTCTTCCAGTCGTTCAACCTCCTCGGACGAGCGACGGCATTGGCCAACGTAGAGCTACCGTTGCGCTATGCCGGCGTACGAAATGGCCGGCGCGAACGCGCTCTTGCTGCACTGGAGGCAGTCGGGTTGGGCGATCGAATCCACCACCGGCCGACCGAGCTCTCCGGCGGTCAGCAACAGCGCGTTGCCATTGCTCGCGCTCTGGTTAACAACCCGGCAATGATTATGGCCGACGAACCCACCGGCAACCTAGACTCAAAAGTCGGCCAGGAGATCATGAATCTGCTCCTCTCCCTTAATCGGGAACGCGGCGCAACGCTCATCATCATCACCCATGACGCCAACATTGCCGATCAAACTCAGCGAATCATCCGCCTGCGCGATGGCCTCATTGAGGAGGACAGCCTATGAACTTCCTGCAAACTGTCCTTGAGGCTCTCGAAAGCCTAAACAACAACAAAATGCGTTCGGGATTGACCATCCTGGGCATCATCATCGGTGTTGCCGCTGTGATTGCCATGTTGGCTGTCGGTCATGGTGCGGAAGCGACCATTACCGGTTCCATCAGCGGAATCGGCACCAATCTGCTCTTCGTCTTCTCCGGAGGGACGCAGGAGGTGCGCAATCCCCAGCCGCTTACCCTGGCGGATGCGCGTGCGCTTGCCGACCCATTCGCCGCGCCTTCTGTGCAGGCCGTCGCCCCTGTGGTGCAAGGGAGCGTAGAGGCCACCGCTGGTGGCGAGAAAGCCGGCACAGCAATCGTTGGAACGACGACCGAATATCTCGTCATGCGCAACTATACGCTGTTGGAAGGGGAGTTTTTTACGCCAGAACAACTAGCCGGACGCGCTTCTGTCGCTCTCGTCGGTCCAGAAGTAGCCGATAAGCTCTTCGGTCGCCGCGACGGTCTGGTCGGCGAAACAATTCGCATCAACGGACAACCGTTTCGGATTCTGGGCGTCCTGGCACCCAAAGGGGGCAGCTCATTTGGCAGTGAGGACAACGTGATCGTCGTCCCACTCGATACCGCCCGGTTGCGCATCCTGCGGCGCGAATCAGATCGGGTAGGGATGATTCTGGTTCAAGCGGTCAGTCCACAGGCAGTCCCACAGGCAATCGAGGAGGTCTCTCAAATCCTGCGTCAGCGCCATCGTTGCGATATTGGCGCCGATGACTTCATCGTATTTTCCCAACAAGATTTTCTCAACCTGGCGCGCACAATCACCGGCGTACTGACCATCTTCCTCAGCGGCATCGCGGCGATTTCCTTGCTGGTCGGCGGCATTGGCATTATGAACATCATGCTGGTTTCGGTGACCGAACGGACACGCGAGATCGGTCTGCGCAAAGCGCTGGGCGCGCGCAAGCGCGATATCCTTATTCAATTTCTGACCGAATCCTCCTTGCTGAGTTTGCTTGGCGGCATCGCTGGCATTGGCCTTGGTTGGTTGATTTCCTTTGCCGTCGGCCGCATCGCGGCCTCTTCGGGAACGCCTTTTGAACCGGTTGTCGGCGCAAATGCCGTTCTGCTGGCTACCATGTTCTCCGCTGCAGTTGGTTTATTCTTTGGTATCTATCCGGCTAATCGCGCGGCCAATCTGGAGCCTGTGGAGGCCTTGCGTTATGAATGATTCCAAGTCGCTGACGATATTGATCACCGGCGCCGATAAGGGCCTGGGCTTGGCGCTGGTGGAGCGATTCCTGCGCGCCGGCCAAACGGTTGTGGCTGGCGTCCATACCACGGCAAATGCTCTCGAAGAACTTTTCGCTCGCCCGGCTTGCCGGGCAATCCTCGTTCCACTGGATGTTGGCGATATGGATTCGGTTCGCCGTGCAGCGCAAGAAACCGCCCGTTCTCTGACCGGCCTGGATGTTTTAATCAACAACGCCGCCATTTATCCCCACCGCCCTGTGCTGTCATTGGAGGAAACCGACCTTGCAGATGGTCATCTACAACGCACCATGGATGTCAATGCTTTCGGCCCCCTGCGTGTGACACAACAGTTTTTGCCTCTGCTCGAACAAGGGTGGAAGAAGTTGATCGTCAATATCTCTTCAGAGGCAGGGAGCATTTCGAATTGTTGGCGCACAAGCGAGTTTGCTTATGCTATGTCAAAAGCGGCTCTCAATATGCAATCAAAAATCCTGCAGAACTACCTCGGTCCACGCGGTTACAAGATTCTAGCCGTTCATCCCGGCTGGATGCGTACCGACATGGGTGGACCGAATGCGGACATCGCGCCGGAAGAAGCAGCAGAAGGTATTTTTACGCTGGTCAATCATTCCTGGAATGCCGACGATGTCATCTATTTGGATTATCGCGGCCAGCCAATGACTTGGTGAAAATATGCTCGTAAATGGAAAGCGATTGCTAATGCTCTTGGGAGGGGAATGGCATGACTTTCAGGGATTTGCGAAGAGTATGATTTCGGCGCTTGAGGTCAGTGGTTATCAGGTTGAGCCCACCTGGGATGCAGGTCGCTTGTTGTCTTTGTCTCAAGAGGGATGGGACGCGCTCCTCATGTATACATGTTTTACAAGGGAACAAAGGAAGGACAGTTCGAGTGGTCTGACTGAAGAGCAATGCGCCGCGTTGGCGCATTGGGTGCACGCCGGGGGCGCTCTCCTCGCCTTGCACGCTGCAACTGTCATCGGGACTTCAGGCCCAGCCTATCGCGCGCTCCTAGGCGGCGAGTTCCAATCCCACCCTCCGCCGTTTTCTTTTACCGTTTACCCCCTTGCCCACTCTCATCCCATTCTCGAAGGGCTATCCGCGTTCACAGTGTATGACGAATTCTACATTCAGACATACGATGCAGATGTGACGGTGCACTTGATAGCCATCCAAGGAGATGTGGCTTACCCGATGGCCTGGAGTAAAGAGGTAGGTCGGGGACGTGTAGCGTATCTTGCTCTTGGTCATTTTCCTGCCGTGTGGGAGCATGGGATGTATCGGTGGCTGGTTTTGCAGATGCTTGGTTGGCTTGTTGGGGGGTAGTTTGTTTTGTTTTTTTTGTGTGTTGTGTTGGCTACACGCAACCAAGAGATAAGAGACTCGACACAACAAATTGCTCACAACAAGTTGCTATGGACAAATTTTGCTGTACAATCAATATGAAGCTGCCAAAACAAACTTCAAAACGCTTTGTTCTCCCAATAATCCTTTATTAGTAAAGCGAGGAGGAAACATGGCCGGTATTCGTGTGGGCAAAGTAACCCATTTCTTTGATCGAATTAGCGTCGCAGTGCTCACTCTTGATGACAAAATCCAGATCGGCGATACCATACACTTCCTAGGACGCACTACTGACTTCAAACAGAAAGTCGATTCCATGCAAATTGAGCACCAGCCAGTCAGCCACGCCGGGCCTGGTCAAGATGTAGCGATCAAGGTCATTCAAAAAGTACACCCAAACGACTCCGTTTTCAAGCTCATTGGCGAGGAAGAATAATTCCCTCTGATCGCTACATCTTCCAACCACGCCGTCTTTAGTCCGCAAAGATGCGCTGCTGCATAGCAAACATCTGCGCATACAATCCTTGTTGTTGAAGAAGGTCGGCATGTGAGCCGCGTTCCACGATGCGCCCATCATCCAGGACGAGAATCTCATCCATGTTTTCCAACGCGACCAGACGATGGGTTATCAACAACAATGATTGTGCACGCGGCAAACGGTTTAAGGATTCCAGAATAGCACGCTCGGTCAGGGTGTCTAGATGAGCCGTTGGCTCGTCAAGGATAAGAACTGGGGACCGCGTCAGCAGCGCGCGAGCCAGCGCAAGCCGTTGACGCTCACCTCCGCTTAAACGCAGGCCTCGTTCACCGATTAATGTATCGAGTCCCTTCGGTAGGCAAGAAACAAAATCGCTTAATTGAGCCTGCTCCAAGGCCCAGAACAAATCGGTCGTGCTTGCAGTCGGGCAGGCGAGGAGCAAATTCTCACGTATGGTAGCGTAAAAGAAAAATGGAGACTGTGGCAGCACGCCAAACAACGCTCGCACATCATCCTCATTGCACTCCAACACATCGCGCCCGTTCAAGAAGATTGTTCCCGGCGGTGGTTGCCAGAAGCGAAGCAACAAAAAAAGCAACGTCGTTTTCCCCGCCCCGCTGGGACCAACCATTGCCAATCTACTTCCTGGCGAGAGCATAAGCGAAACATTGTGGAGAACCGGCTTATCCTCAGGCGCATAAGTGAACGTTAGGTTGCGGAATTCCACAAGGGGAGGAGAGAACGGTCTTGAAATTGCTGGACACAAGGATATTCTCCTTTCCTCCCATGACACATCAACAATTTCAAAGAGACGTCTTCCAGCCTGAAAATTCGCGCGCAAGGTCTGCGCGGCTGGCGTCAATGCCGTAGCTGCCTCAAAACTGGATAGGGCAGCCAGAAACAAAGACGCCAGCATAACGCCGGTAATTTCGCCTTTTTCCAGAAGAATTACTCCCATTGTTAATATTCCTATGCCTCCGCTCTGCACTACCAAGAACAACAAGGAGTCGAGCAAGGCGGCAGAGCAGGCAACATGCTTTTGAATGTTGCTCAATTTTTGGCTAAGTTGGGCGATTTTCCGGCTATACGAAGTATCTTGCTCAAAGACAAGCAAATCGGCCATGCCCTGAACACCATCTACAAGCGCAGTCCGCAACGCCGCGCCTTGCACACTCAAACGCTCGCCCGGCAACCGTCCCAATTGCCAAGCCAACAACGGTAACACGATCCCGGCAACGCCAAAGGATAGCAAAGCAATCAAAGCGAGTTCTGTAGCAAAATAAGAAAAGAAAAAAACCGTCCCAACCGCGGTTGCCAACGCAACGAGAGACGGGGCAATTGCACGTCCATAGAAATGCTCTAGCATCTCCACATCGGCCACAAGGCGGTTGAGCAAGTCCCCGCTACGGTGGCGTATCAATCGCGCCGGCGCAAGCGGCTCCAAGGCGCGATAGCACCAACCCCGCAAGCGCGCTAACAAACGAAACGTCACCTCGTGCGAGGTAAGCCGTTCCGCATAGCGCAGAAGGGCCCGCGCCAAACCAAAAAAACGCACGCCAACGATCGCGATCTGTAATTCGGATAACGGCGGATGCAACGCGGCTGCCGAAATCAGCCAAGCAGAAAGACTCATTAGACCAACATTGCTCCCCACAGTTAACACTCCCAGCAATACAGAAAGCGCAACCCAACCCCAACTCCCCTGCAGAAATCCTAGCAAACGCAGGAAAAGTGACCGTCGGCGAATGGGGAAGAGCGACTCAACCGGCAAGCTACTCTCGCCCCGCTGTATCTGCGACCAGGAAGACCGAGGCGCAGAAAGAGAAATCTCGCCGCCAAGGTCCTCTCCTCGTCCAGAGACAAGATGCGCATAGGAACCACCCGCGGCCAACAATTCCGAATGGGTTCCGCGTTCCACAATGTGCCCATCTTCGAGCACCAAGATAAAGTCAGCCTCGCGGACGGTAGCCAGACGATGAGCAATAATCAAAACCATCCTGCCGCGCATCAAGCAGCGAACGGCATCCATAATCAGGGCTTCTTCGCGCGGGTCAAGATTGGCGGTAGCCTCGTCCAGAATCAGAATCGGCGCGTCTTTGAGAAACGCTCGCGCGATGGCCAAGCGCTGCGCTTGCCCGGCGCTCAAGCGCGCGCCACCCTCGCCAACGATTGTCTGATATCCGTCTGGCAAAGACTGCACGAATTCGTCAAGGTGAGCAGCGCGCGCTGCCGCAACGACCTCCTCATCGCTGGCAGATGGGCGCGCCAGGCGAATGTTCGCAGCAATCGTATCGTGAAAGAGATAAGGGTTCTGCGGCACCCAGCTCAGTAGAGATAATGGTGGAGGAGAAGAGACCGCCAATCCGTCTGCATAACGGGTGCCTATCTGTCCGGTCTTTGGTTGCAAAAATCCTAGGAGCAAACCGACCAACGTAGACTTTCCGGCCCCGCTTCTACCCACCAACGCTACTCGCTGCCCCATCTCAAGCGTAAAGCTCACGCCATCTGCGGCAGGTCGTTCCTCTGCGGGGTACGAGAAAGAAACATCGCTAAAGGTAATAGCTTGTACGCCTGCACACGACTCGCGTGCAATCTCCGGCGTAGAAGCCGCCTCCGGCGCTCTGTAGTCGAAAATCTCCAGAATCCGAGCCGCCGCCGTCTGCCCGGTCATGCCGGCGTGAAAGCGCAACGCTAGCATACGCAGTGGCAGGTAGAATTCCGGCGCAAGAAGAAGGATAAGCAAGGCCGGTTGGAAGTCCATGAGACGATAGAGCACCCGTAAACTCACCTCAGCGGCTACTAACGCCGTACCGATTGCGGTAAACAGCTCCAAAACAAGAGCCGAAAGAAACGTCACGCGCAACACGCGCAGTGTGGCCGCGCGAAATTGCTCACTAACGTTGTCGATCTCCTGTGCACGCGCACGCGCGCGGCCAAACAGTTTCAAGGTCGTCAAGCCTTGGATACTATCCAGAAAATGCGCGCTCAAGCGGCTTAATGTATCCCACTGTCGTCGCGTCAAGGTCTCGCCAGTTTTTCCAATCAATATCATGAACACCGGCAAAAGCGGCGCGGTTAACAGGAAAAGCAGGCCGGAAATCCAATCAAAAGAAAAGACCACGAACAAAATACTTACGGGGACGACGGCGGCTACAACCATCTGCGGAAGATACTGCACAAAGAAAGCGTCGAGATTCTCGACGCCCTCCATAAGAACCGCGGTCAGCTCCCCTGTTTGCCTGCCCCGAGCGAAGAACGGGCCAAGCGTGAGTATCCTTTCAAACAAACACAAGCGTACATTATCCTTAACGCGAGCAGCCAACGACGCGGCTGCTCTCCCTCCTAGCCAGAGCGCGAGGGCGCGCAACGTTATTGTCAGCGCGACCAGGACGACAAGTCCTCGAAGGACGTCGAACGGGAGTCCCAGCAAAAAACTCCCCCCAACAAGTCTGCTCACTAGAAGCGCTTGAAGGATCACCAACGATCCCCCGGCTACCTGACAAAGAATCACGACGATCAGCAGACGATAAGCTTGTGGTACAAGAGCAAACAAACGCAAAACTTGGCGCATGGTTTATGGTTTACGGAAGGTCTCCAATGCTTTTTT
>FMJZ01033437.1_pt1 | contig 12393 bp, 10 predicted proteins | sample 1987881 | NCBI WGS metagenome assembly FMJZ01 (sample SAMEA4378227, study PRJEB15110) | soil metagenome | biome: soil; feature: Field; material: Soil | place: India | collected 2015-03-11 | depth 0 m | reverse complement strand
AGTAGGGGGAACCTACGGAGGGGGTTCAAGTTCACATTTTGGAAAAAAGCAAGCGGTATCAGGTACTGGTTGTGGAGGGCGAGCCGATGGTTGTTGAATTGGGGGAGTAGGCACGAGCCTACTTCCCCGTCATCGGCGCAAGCGCTGCTCGAATTGCACTGATTTGCGCCATCAGATGCATAAACGCCTCTGGATTCAGCGATTGCACGCCATCGGAGAGTGCGCGTTCAGGGTGCGGATGGACCTCGATAATCAGCCCGTCCGCGCCTGCTGCTACTGCTGCCAACGCCACCGACGGCACATAACGCGCATGTCCAATTCCGTGGCTGGGGTCCACGATAATCGGCAGGTGCGAGTGGTACTTAATTACGGGCACAGCGTTGATGTCCAGCGTGTTGCGCACATAAGCGCGGTCTAAGGGGGCAATCCCACGCTCACAGAGCATCACCTGCTCGTTGCCATTGGTCAGCAGGTACTCGGCGGCGGCGAGCCACTCGTCAATCGTCGCGCTGGGCGAGCGTTTTAACAACACAGGCTTGCCCGACTTGCCTACCTCCACCAGCAGCGGGAAGTTCTGCATATTCCGCGCACCGATTTGCAAGATGTCGATATACTCGGCGGCGACTTCCACATCGCGCGGGTCGACAACTTCACTCACAGTGAGGATGTCCACCTCTTGCGAGACGGTGCGCAGGATTTCTAAGCCCTCGCGTTGCAGCCCCTGAAACGAGTAGGGCGAGGTGCGCGGCTTGTACGCCCCTGCACGGAGGATTTGCGCGCCTGCAGCTTTCACGGCGCGTGCGGATTCTAACGTCTGCTCGTAGCTCTCAACGGCGCAAGGTCCTGCCATTACAGCGAACCGCCCACCGCCGATTTCCACATTCCCCACGCGCACAACAGTATCGTGCGGATGGAAATCACGCGAGGCACGCTTGTAGGGGCGCGTGATGTGAATCACCTGATCGACGCCGTCCATCGCCGACAGGTGCTGATCCAGCACGGGGCGCAGCTCAGGCGGAATCGCGCTGGGGATGCCTATCGCGACGCGCTGACCACCAGGCAGTACCAGCGACTCCATACCGTGTTCGTGAATTGCTTCACACACGGCGCGAATCTGTTCCTCTGTGGCTTCACGATTCATAAGAACCATCATATGCAACACTCCCTTAGCCTGTCCGCCCCCGCGCGGCATGCAATCTCCCAACCAAGCGTCGTCGCTTGCTCAATTATACCTCGAAACCAGAGCGAGGGGAGGTATTCGGTATAATCCATTCCCGATGGAACACGAGACGATTCACAAACCCCTGCAGAACCGCGTAGCGATTATCACGGGTGCCAGTCGCGGCATCGGGCGAGCGATTGCGCTGAAGTTCGCGCAGGAGGGGGCGAGTATCGTAATCGCTGCCAAGACCACTGAACCCGACCCGCGCCTACCTGGTACGATATACACCGTCGCCGAGGAGGTGGGGGCGTTAGGTGCACGTGCCCTGCCGATGCGCGTCGATGTGCGCGACGAGAACGCCCTGCAACAGATGGTAGACAAAACGCTGGAGACCTTCGGGCGTGTGGATATTCTCATCAACAACGCGGGTGCGCTATGGTGGTACCCTGTGCTGGAAACGCCTCCGAAACGGTTCGATTTGGTCATGCAGGTGAACTTGCGCGCGTCGTTTATCGCGTCGCAACTTGTACTGCCGCATATGATTAACCAGCGCTGGGGGCACATCATCACCATGTCGCCCCCAGTTGACCTGCGCGTGCTGCCTGGCAAGGTGGCGTATATGATTTCCAAGTTCGGCATGACGATGCTGGCGCTGGGGCTGGCGGAGGAGGTGCGCCAGCACAACGTGGCAGTGAACGCGCTATGGCCCCGCACGCTAATCGAGAGTCAGGCGACCATCGCATGGGGTTTGGGCACGCCTCAACAGTGGCGCAAAGCCGACATCATGGCGGACGCCGCGTTCGAAATCGTGCGACGCGAACCCCACACTTGCACCGGCAAAGCGTGGATAGACGAGGACATCCTACACGAAGCAGGTGTGACGGACTTCTCCATCTACAACTGCACACCCGACGGCGAGCCGATGGAGATTATCTGGGAAGGCGTGCAGGCAGGCAAACGCGAGGGCTGAGGGGTATCCTTTAGAGCAGTGAGGCATTGTGCCGAAAATCGATACGATGCTCCAACAAGAGCGGGGAGAGGATGACGGATGACCTCGCGTGAGCGGATAGAACAGGCGATTATCGGTGGGACAGTAGACCGCCTGCCGTACTGCTTCTGGTACCACTTTCGCACGGAGGCGTGGTTCCCGCAGGCGTTGCACGCCGAGTACCGCGCCCCCGCCGGCGAGCAGGTACTGCGGCAATATATCGACGGCATGAGCCACGCCACCTACGAGTTCTGGCGGCGCTACCAACCCGACATCTTGAAAGTGATGCACGACATCCCCTATGAGACGCCTTCTGGCTTCTCGTTTGTGCATACTGCCGACGACTGGGCACAGCTCACGCTGCTGGAGCCTGACCGCGGGCACTTCGGCGCGCAAATCGAGATGCTCAAACGCCTGCGTCAGATGGTTCCTGGAGACGTGCCCATCATCGAGACCGTGTTCAACGCCTTTTACTACGCGAACAAGCTTTGTGAGGGCAAGCTGCTGGAGCATCTTGCGCTTGCGCCCGAAGCCGTGCGAGAAGGCTTGCATACGATTCAGGCGAACTTGCAACTCTATGCCCGTATGGTACTGACCGTATGCGATGGGATTTACTACGCGGTGAACGGCGTCGGCTCCGATACTGCCCCGCGCCACGTGTACGAGGAGTTCTTCGCTCCGCTTGACCGGGCGTTTCTGGAGTCGGTCTCCGACGGCAGGTTGAACGTGTTGCACCTGCACGGCTACGGCGAGTTGTATGCCGATTTGCTCGCCGATGCTCCTGCCGCGATTGTGTGCTGGAGTGACCGCAGCACCACGCTGAGCCTTGCGACGGGTAAGCGGTTATTCGATCGCTGCGTCATGGGCGGGCTAAACGAGGTGGAGCTGCCCAAGCTGTGTCGCGAGCGCGTGTTCCAGCATGCACAAGAAGCGTTGGACAGCGTGGGGCGACGGGGCTTTATTATCGCCCCAGGCTGCTCCGTACCCACTGAGATTAATCCCGACTTGCTGATGGCAATCAGAGAGTTTGCGCTTGGCACACAATCGTCGTAGACAACTTTACCATTCCAGCACACTGATCGACATCGGCGGGAAGGTATGTCGGATGCGGTCGCCGCTGCCCCGTATCGTGCGCACTGCGATACCCTTGCTTTTCACGGCGTCTTGCTGCGCTGAGTAGTAGCGCCAGCGCACGGCATGCCCTGCCCGCAATCCCAGCAGCTGTATCTCCGCCGTAATGGGCGTGCTGCGCATCTTGTTCACTATCAAGAGCCTGCCCATGCCGTTGGACGTGCGCACGGCGTACATGCTTAGCATCGGGTTATCGCACGACACAGGTATCAGAGTGTCGCCTGGACGGGCAAAACTCGTAATCAGTTGCGTCGCGAAGAACGTGGGGTACGGCGTGTTCAGTGGGTCGCCTGCTCCCGACGGATAGCCTGCTGCGACAATCCCGTAGTCACCCCAGTTGCGCCAGCCGTATAGGAGGGGGCTGTTGTTGTTATTCACCTCAGCGGAGTTGTGCAAATCCCACCACACGAACGCCGCCGCGCCTGCCAGAACCGCCCTCGCCCACGAATCCACCATATACAACGCATTCACCATGCTGGTTGTCTGCTTGCCAGGGTTGTAGGCGACGGAGTTATTCTCGGTGATGAAAATCGGTATGTTCCCGCCCGCTGTGCCCAGATAGTCGCGCAGAATCTGGCGTGTGTCGCGGATAATCTCATCCCACACGCGCGGGTCGTCTAATAGAAATGCGTCGTCCTCGCGTCCAGGCAGCTGCGGATAGATGTGGATGTCGAAGAAATCGGGCACTACGCCGAGGCTGCTGAGGCGGTTTAGCAGCACGGGCGTCCAGCCGTTGCGCGATTGCCCCGTGCGTGGGTTCGTCACGCTAAACCGCTGGGGGTACTCATGCTCATTCGGCACGCCCACCACGCCCACCTTGATCGTGGGGTCAACCGCTTTCATACGCTGTATCGCGTCCTGTGTGAAAAGGGCGTAGGTGTGTGCGTCGTGGCGGTGCGGATGCGTATCGTGTTCCCAAGAGCCGTAGTTCTCGTTGCCAATTGTCCAGTAGCGCACCCTACCGTTGCGCTGGATATTCGCGTACTGCACCCAGTCGGCGGCTTCCTGGGGTGTGCCTGAACCGTAGTTAATCGTGATGTTTTTCTCCGCGTTGAGTTCGTTCGCTACATTGAGAAAACCGTCGGTGTTCGTGCCGTAGCTGCCCCCGTAGCGACGGTTGCTATTGGTACGCCAATCGTACTCGTTGGAGATCGAGCCGCCCGGAAAGCGCAACAGCCCCAGATTGAGCTGCTTGAGCAACGCACGCCGCTCTGGTGTGGTCAAAGACCAGTCCCAGCAGGCAGTGTTCAGGCCCAGCATCGGCGAGGTAATCGCATGCCCTGTTAATTGAAAGTTCACTGTCGCTATGGCGCGCTGGATCACGTTGGAGCGTACCAGACGCACATCGTCGATGTAAAAGGTAGGCACACTCTGCCCCGCAGACTCGCGGAAGTGGATTCCCGTGAGGCGGTCGCCTGAATTCACGCCGAGCGCGTTTAGCGGAACCTGTACGCGCGTCCACTGGTTCGGAGGCAAACTGCTCGCGAAGTTGCTCACGGGCACAAGCGGGCGGTTGACGCCGTCCACTTCCGCTCCGATGTGAAAGCTTGGGTTGCCCGCACTGCCCCCATGTACCCAGAACTCTAAGTGGCTGAAACCATCTACCACAAAGCCGCTCGGATTCTTGAACCAGACTGACGACCAGGCATAGAAATCCACACGGATCGAGTATTGTCCCGACCGCACCGGATTGGTGTTCTGCATATTGCGGTTCGCCCACGACCAGTCTTCCCAGCGTCCTGCGGGGTAGTCGCGATAGATGGCGGGATGGGCGAAGTCATCCGCCTGCGCGCTGCCGAGAACCATAGCAAAGAGCATCACTTGCCAACGCATCTTCACTCTCCTCTGCACAGACCTATTATAGCCCATCTCTGCCCGAGCGGGTACAATACCCCCGCTGTGTTCCGCAAAATTCTAATCGCCAATCGGGGCGAGATTGCCGTTCGGATTATACGCGCCTGTAAGGAGCTGGGCGTACAGAGTGTGGCGGTCTATTCGGAAGCCGACCGCGACGCTTTGCATGTGCAACTTGCTGATGAAGCCATCTGTATCGGTCCGCCGCCCAGCATGGAGAGCTATCTCAATATCCCCCATATTCTAATGGCGGCGCAAATCACGGGTGCGGAGGCAATCCATCCTGGCTACGGCTATCTATCGGAACGGAGCAGTTTCGCGGAGGCGTGCGCCGCGCAGGGCATCAAGTTCATCGGTCCACCGCCCGACGCAATTGCGAAGATGGGCGACAAGTCGCTCGCGCGGGCGATTGCGCATCGGGCGGGTGCGCCTGTCTTGCCTGGTACGCAGCAGGCGCTGCAAAACGAGGACGAGGCGATTGCTGCGGCGCGCCAAATCGGTTTCCCCCTACTGATTAAGGCAGCGGCAGGCGGCGGCGGGCGCGGTATCCGCCGCGTGATGAGCGAGGACGACCTGCTGCCTGCCCTGCGTATCGCCCAGTCCGAAGCCCAAGCTGCCTTCGGCTCGCCCGAAGTCTATCTGGAAAAATACATCCCCGAACCGCGCCACATCGAGGTGCAAATCCTCGCCGATGAACACGGTAAAGTGCTGCACCTGTACGAGCGCGAGTGCTCCATCCAGAACCCACGCCATCAGAAAATGATCGAGGAAGCCCCTGCGCCAAATCTCAAGCCTGATACGCGCCACGCCTTAGGCGAAGCTGCCGTGAAAGTTGCTCAGGCGGTTGGCTATCAGAACGCAGGCACGATAGAGTTCCTGGTAGACTCCGACGAGAACTTTTACTTCATCGAGATGAACACACGCCTGCAGGTGGAACATCCCGTCACGGAGGCGATTACGGGGGTCGATATCGTGCAGTGGCAGATTCGGATTGCATCGGGCGAGCCGTTGCCCCACGAGCAGCGCGATATAACTGCGAATGGACACGCTATCGAAGCCCGCCTGACCGCCGAGATACCAGAGCAAGATTTCACCCCATCCACTGGGCGTATCAGCGAATGGACACCGCCTGGCGGCCCCGGTGTGCGCATCGACAGCCATCTTTACACGGGCTACAGCATCCCGCCCTACTACGACCCCCTGCTGGCAAAGATTATCGTGTATGCGTCCACACGCGAGGAGGCGGTAGTACGGCTGCAACGCGCCCTTCAGGAGACGCGCATTGCAGGAGTGCAAACCTGCCGCGAGTTCCTGCTGCGCATCGCACGCACCGACGAGTATCGCGCTGGCACAGTGTCTACCCCCTTCGTGCCACGCTTGCTGAAGGGCAATCTGATGGTAGGAGGGGCGCGATGAACGGTAAATCCACCGGACGGCGCGCCGTGCGCGAGTGGGCATTACGCGCCCTGTATCAGATAGATGTAGGTGGCAAGCCCATCGAGGAAGCCGTTGAGGAAGTACTGAGCGTCGCTGCGTTAGAACCCACCGACGCCGACCTTGTGCGCCAACTGGTGCAAGGCGTTTTCCAAACCCAGCTGACCGAGTTAGACCCCCTGATTCAGCAGTACGCGCGAGGCTGGACCATCGACCGCATGGCAGTGATTGACCGCAACCTGCTGCGCCTCGCGATTTACGAGTTGCGCCACAATCCTGAACAGCCCTACAAGGTGGTGATTAACGACGCCATTGAACTCGCGAAAAAGTACAGCACGGCGGAGTCGGGGCGCTTTGTGAACGGCATTCTGGGAGCAGTCGTGCGGCAGATGTATCCTGATGAGCCACTCTCCACTGAGAGAGAAAGCGATACAGAGCAAAGCGGGGGATAAATACCTACTGAGGCGGTTGCGCCCCTATAATCTTACCATCCTGCGCGACGAGCACGCCCAGTTCTTGGGCGAGTTGCTCCGCGTCGCGAGTCACAGCGCGTCCCATCGCCACGCCTAACGCGGGGTAGCCGTGTTTTTGTAGAATCGCCGCACGTTCGTAGGCGCGCTGCACATCGCTCACTCCCACGCCCCATGAAACCTCCACCACCAGCCAATACTCCTGCTGAGAACTCTTCGTTTGCGCATGGACGAACAAATCCGCATCTAGGAGCTCGACGGCGCCCTCTTCGTCTAAAATCAGCGTCTCGCCAATCAGAGGATACAGCTGCTCGGAGTCGTAGATACGCATCTTTTTGAAGTAGCGTCCCAACACCGACGGGATACGCTTGCGCGCCTTGAGTTCTTCCGAGTCGCCTTTCAAATCCGCCACGCTGTGCTCCAGCTTCTCGACACGGTCGCGCACTTCAAGGGCGATTTGTTTGGCTTCTTGCGCCTCTTGCTTGGCTTCCAACGCGGCTTGTTTGGCTTCTTGCGCCTCTTGCTTGGCTTCGGCGGCAAGTGTTTCAACCGTCGTTAGGCGCGTTAAAATCTGCTGAACGATTTGCGTCAGTTCGTCCAGTCGTCCGGGCACCGCGAACAACTCTTCCATCTGCAGCGCTTCGATCATCGCGCGGCGCAAATGGGGGAACTGCCGCAACGCCTCGATACTCCGTTGCAGTGCCTGCTCTTCCTCAGGCGTGAATTTCAAGGCTGCCACACTAAAATTATACCTTCAGGCAGCGGATAACTCTCTGCCCAGCAGCAGATTGAACATCTGACGATTGAGTTCCGCGCCCTGCAGTCCACTCTCGACCAGTCGCCAGTAGTCCTCCACGCGCGGCAGCTCCGTCTCGCGATAGAGATGCAGAGGCGGCAAAGTCGTGTCAGCAAACAGGCGTATCCCCAGCGACTCGGCGCGGTGGCAAAAGTGCCGGTCCTCGCCCGCCTGTAAGCAGCCGCGCAACTCGCTGAAGCTCACGCCCGCCTCTATCGCACGGCGTGCAATCAGCGTGCATGCGCCCAGCCCACTCAGCCGATACAACCCCGGATGGAACGCCAGCGCGCTTAGGAACGCCTCTGTACGGCGAACTTGCTCCTCCTGCTCTAGGGACTGTTGACGACGGACACGGTATAGATTATAGAAATCGGCGTACCAGACGTTCGGCAACGGTGGATTGCCTGGTGTCCACACTGTCCAGAACACCTGCGAAACTACCTCGCGCCCATAGCAAACCATACGTCGCACGGTCTGCGGATGCAACACGAGGTCGCTATCCACTAGAAACGCATAGTCGTAACCGTGCTGAAGCGCAGCGTGCAACGCGCCGTCCTTCATCGCTGCCAGACGCCAGTACAGGCTCTCCGTCCACTGATGATGTGTCTCTGTACGGTGGTAGGCTTCCGCCACAGGGACGCGCAGCCGATGCACGGGTACGCTCACTTGGCTTGCAAACATACGAAGCATTTGCGAGGCGTGGGCGTCATCGTTGTTGTCAATAAAGAGATAAGCAATCTCCAGCCCTGTTGTGTCCAATCGGCGCAAGCCTTCCAGGAAATGCTCCAAAATCGCGGGTTTCTGGCGCACAGGCGAAATAACCAGCACGCGCGGCGTTTCCATCACTACCATCTGTGCCTCTCGGTCGCGCACGGCAACCACCTGCACGCCGTCATCCAGCTCTTCGGTGATTTCGTGATGAATCTGATAGCCTCGCGCTTTCCAATCCACCTCCTGTGCGCTGGAATAGGGAACAACTATGACTGCCCAACGCGCCTGAATCGACTCAATCGAGTTCAGGGTCGCCAAAATCGACTGATTGGGTTCTACGATGCCCACCACACAGTCGCAGCGAAACGAGTTCGGCAGCTCTGTTAGGTAGCGCTGCCCACAGTTGGCAAGCTCCGCCCCGCACGCCGTGGCGCGTATGCCGAACACGGTGCTGTAGGGCATATAGTACTGCAGATACTGGGTAGTTGCGCCGTCGGCAGCATTTAGATCTAACACACTCCGCGCCTGATGCAGCGGGAACGGCATATTCTCCAGCGCCAGTTGCGCCATCCGCAGTCGGTAAGTGTACATACCCTCAATTGTCGGCAAGATACACAAAAAGGTGAGGCGTCGCTTGACAACGGCGCGAAAGCATGCTATAATATAGTTCAGAATACGATTTCTCACTGTGGCACGGACATTCTTGGTGTGCGCCGATATTTGGGCAAAATAGTCCAAGCCACTGCTGTGGGAATCGACGCGCAGGGGCGGAACGACGATGAGGCAACGCGCAGTGAATGCGATACTGATCCTACTGCTACTTTGGGTAGGTTGGGCGGGGGAGCCGACCTACCCCGTGCGCTTCCAAATTACGCTGGAGCAGCCCGCCGAGAAGGTCTACCTCGCGGGCAGTTTCAACGAGTGGCAGCCCCGCGCGACCCCGATGCAACCCGACGCCGAGAAACGTACCTGGACGCTCACCATGCAATTGCCTCCCGGCGCACATCAATACAAATTCGTGGTGAACGGCACCGACTGGCGCACCGACCCCAAAGCTCCCACTATCGACGACGGCAACGGCAACCTCAACTCTGTCGTGTGGGTGGAACCCGACGGTTATAATCGCCCTGCGCGCGTGGGCGACGGACAGATTACCCGCAGTGGCGTCCATCATAACCCCGCCGACCTGCGCGACCGCAACCCCATACAGGGCAAACTCCACCTGCGTCTACGTACTCGCAAAGACGATGTGGAGCGCGCCGTGCTGTTCTACCGCCAGAATGGACGCACCCAACGCCTTGAGATGACCCCGTTCGTGAGCGACGCGCTGTACACCTACCATCGCGCCACGCTACCCGAAGTGAATATCGAGTATTGGTTCGAAATCCACGACGGGAGAACCCGCTTGCGTCTGCCCAACGGTGACGCCCGCTACCGCCATCGCATTGGCGACAATAAGTTCGAAATCCCCGACTGGGCGCAGGATGCGATTTACTACCAAATCATGCCCGACCGCTTCCACAACGCCGACCCGTCCAACGACCCCGACCCCAGTAAGCCCATCGATTTCACGGGGCGCATCGAGGGCGACGGCTTCCACGGGGGCGACCTGCAAGGCATCCTGAAGCAGCTGGACTACCTACGCGATCTGGGCGTGGATACTCTCTACTTGACCCCAGTGTTCGCTTCCGTGACGCATCACAACTACGACACCGACGACTTTGAACGCGTCGACCCCCAGATTGGAACAAACGACGACCTACACGAACTCGCCCGCACACTCCATCAGCACGAGCTGCGCCTTGTGCTGGACGGCGTGTTCAACCACGTGGGGATTTACTTTTTCGCGTTTCAGGATTTGCTGCGCCATCAGGAGCGGTCGGCGTTTCGGGACTGGTTCGTCGTGGAGAAGTTCCCCGTGGCGGTGGAGTGGAACCCCAACTACTGGGCGTGGTGGAACATCCCCTACATGCCCAAGCTGAACCACAACAACCCCGTAGTACGCCGCTATCTGTTGGGCGTGATAGAGCGCTGGACACGCGAGCTGAGGCTGGACGGCTGGCGGCTGGATGTGCCCAACGAAGTGCCCGATGCATTCTGGCGCGAGTTCCGCCCTGTGGTGCGCCGCGCGAATCCTGAGGCAATCATCATCGGCGAAATCTGGGATGACGCGGGGCGCTGGCTGCAGGGCGATATGTTCGACAGCGTGATGAACTATGTCTGGCGCGGGGCGGTGCTGGGCTTTGTGGCGCACGGTAGCCTCAAGCCCTCGCAGTTCGACCAGCGCATGGCGCAACTGCAGATTATGTACCCGCGCCAAAGCCTGTACGCGATGTACAATATGCTCAGCAGCCACGACACGCCCCGCTTTCGCCGCGAATGTGGGGGGGATTTACGGCGTGTGCGGTTGGGGCTGCTGCTACAGTTCACAGCTATCGGCGCGCCTGCAATTTACTACGGCGACGAAATCGGCATGGATGGGGGCGGCACGCCCGATAACCGACGCCCCATGCGCTTCGAATTCTCTGAAGAGGAACGCGCCCTGCGCGACTATGTGAAACAGCTTGTTGCTCTGCGTAAGGCGCAACCCGCCCTGCGCCGCGGCGAGTGGCAAACGCTGCTGGTAGACGACACGAAGGGCGTATACGGGTATGGACGATACCTCACTCCGGTGTCTCTCTCTCCGCAAGCAGAGAGGGGGGAGCGCAACTCCCTCTCTCCGTCTACAGAGAGGAGGCTGGGGGGCGAGGTAATTGTGGTGCTCAACACCTCTGCCCAGCCCCAAACCGTCGAGTTTCCCGTGTTGGGTGACTCTATCCGCTGGCGCACTGCCGTCAGCACATCCGAATTCGAGCAGGCGATTTATCCTGCCTCGAACGGGCGGCTACGCATCACCCTGCCGCCCCTTGCGGGAACCGCACTGGTTCCTGACCGTAATCCAACCATAGGAGGTAATGCACAATGAAGGCTCCACAGCGACGCGGCTTCACCTTGATTGAGCTGCTAGTCGTTATCGCGATAATCGCCATCTTAGCGGCGATTCTGTTCCCTGTGTTCGCGCAAGCGCGTGAGAAAGCCCGCCAGACCACCTGTATCAGTAACTTACGCCAGACTGGCACAGCGCTGCTGATGTATGCCAACGATTACGACAATCGCGTCCCTATCTTCTGCTTTGCGGAGTATTATCAGTTCGGCGCGCGTATTCAACCCTACATGAAAAACCGCGACATTTTGCGTTGCCCATCGTCGCCGTTCCGGCAGGGCGCGGCGCAGCTGATTCAACGCGACAACGGCTTCGGCGACTATATGCGTGCTCCGAACCATCCTCAGGTGGGACTGGGCGTATCGCAACGCGGACGTGCCAACTACTTCGACGATATCTACCCGCCGATGGACTACCTCGTGCACAACGGTTTAGGTGGCTATGGGCTGTACGACTGCAACTACAACCCCTCTGCCGTCGACTCAGGGCGTGTGACGCGCCCCTCACGCGCCGTGGCGATGATTGACCTGCCGCCCAGTCGGATGCAGTGGCCCGGTCCCCAGTTCTGGACGAGCCGCATCGGTGGGGCTTTCAAGGGGCGCCACAGTGAAGGCTCTGTGGTATTACACTTAGACGGGCACTCAAAGTGGTATCAGTACCAGCGACTCTATCCGACCGATCGGGGGCAGAGCAACTATTCCGAGCCGTCCTGTAGCGACCCCGACCCGATGGCAGTCCAAACTTGGTACTGTTGGGGCTACGAGTGGGGTCCACCTGAGGATAGGAACTAAGTCGCAGCCATCTGTGCTTGCTCCTGACTTTTCGAACCCCCTATATCCCCCCCTCCGCTTGCGGAGGGGGGGG
>FMJZ01007533.1_pt1 | contig 12418 bp, 9 predicted proteins | sample 1987881 | NCBI WGS metagenome assembly FMJZ01 (sample SAMEA4378227, study PRJEB15110) | soil metagenome | biome: soil; feature: Field; material: Soil | place: India | collected 2015-03-11 | depth 0 m | reverse complement strand
GAGGTTTTCGAGGCTTTGCCTGGTGTGGAACGTGTGACGCGCATCTCGCAGCCGTACAAGTTAGCGTCGCGGCAGTTTCACGAATGGGATTCGGTGTTTGCGTTGGATGGGTTTCGGGTAGGGGGCGAGGAGGTGGTGGTGATTGCGGGGCCGTGTTCGGTGGAGAGTCGGGAGCAGTTGTTGGAGACGGCGCATGCGGTGCGTGAGGCTGGGGCGCAGGGGTTGCGCGGGGGTGTATTCAAGCCGCGGACGTCGCCGTACAGTTTTCAGGGGTTGGGGGAGGAGGGGTTGGAGTATTTGGCGGAGGCGCGGGAGGAGACGGGGTTGGTTGTGGTGGCGGAGGTGATGGCGATTGGGCAGATTGAGGTGATGGAGCGGTATGTGGACGTGTTGCAGGTGGGGGCGCGGAACATGCAGAATTTTGTGTTGCTGCGTGCGTTGGGGCGAGTGAGGAAGCCGGTGTTGTTGAAGCGGGGGATAGCGGCGACGGTGGAGGAGTTGTTGATGTCGGCGGAGTACATTCTGTCTGGAGGGAATGAGCGGGTGATGTTGTGCGAGCGAGGGATACGGACGTTTGAGACGGCGACGCGGAACACGACGGACATCAATGCGGTGCCTGTGCTGAAGCGGTTGACGCACTTGCCGGTGTTGTTGGATCCGTCGCATGCGACGGGGTATGCGGAGTATGTGGCGGCGGTGGCGCGGGCGGCGGTAGCGGCTGGGGCGGACGGGTTGTTGGTGGAGGTGCATCCGAACCCTGCGCGGGCGTTGTCGGACGGGCGGCAGTCGTTGACGCCGGAGCAATTTGCGGAGTTGGTGAGGCAAGTGAAGGCGGTCGCCGAAGCCGTCGGACGCCGACTCGCATCCGTGCCGGAAAGGCAGGCCATCCTATGAGCGAGGAGGATGGCTTTTCGCTGCAGAACGCTCGTGTTGCCATCATCGGCCTGGGGCTGATGGGCGGCTCGCTGGCAATGGCACTCAAGGGCAAGTGTGCCGACTTGCTGGCGGTAGTGCGTAATCCGGCCGCGCGTGAACAGGCGTTAAGGCAGGGAGTCGTCTCTCAGGCCGATTCCGATCCTCGCCGCATTTTGCCCCAGGCCGATGTGATCGTCCTATCTACTCCGATACCGGCCATTCTCGATTGGTTGGAATGTTTGCCTCAATATGCGCCGCAATCGTGCGTGGTATTGGATATGGGATCGACCAAGCAAACGATTGTCGGAGCGATGGCGCGTTTGCCGGAACGTTTCCTCCCGCTTGGTGGTCATCCTATCTGTGGAAAGGAGAGACTCTCGCTGGAGAATGCCGAGCCCGATCTATACCGCGGTGCTCCCTTTGTGCTGACTCCTGTGCCGCATCGCCAGTCGGTGCGTGCGAGTCAAGCCGCCTTCCAAATGATCCGGGCAATTGGTGCTCGTCCGATTTGGATGGACGCCGCGGCGCATGATCGCATCCTGGCCGCGACCAGCCACTTGCCTTTCTTGCTCGCCTGCGCGCTGAGCCTCGCTACGCCCTCAGAGTGCGCGTCGCTGGTCGGGCCGGGCTTCCGTTCTACCTCGCGCCTGGCCTCCACACCGGCCTCGATGATGCTTGGCATCTTGCAGACCAATCGCCAGAATATCCTTGACGCGCTGGCTTGTTTCAAGGAAAATGTCAGTCAGTTGGAAGACGCGTTGCGTCGCGGCGACGAGGAGCGCATCCAGACGATTTTAGACGAGGCTCGCGCTCGCCGCGAGCGATTCCTTGGAGAGGAAGTTGGCTCTTTATAAAAAGCGCCCACGATAGCCTCGTGGGCGAAAAATAGCCTTTCTGCGGCACTGACCTGTGGATACGCTTGCGATCACCCCTATCTCTCATCCTTTGAACGCCAGGGTACGCGTGCCAGGCTCAAAATCCCTGACGAACCGCGCGTTGCTCATCGCCGCGCTCGCCGATGGAACGACTCGCCTGACCCATGCCCTCTTTTCGGACGATTCGCGCTACTTCGCCGCGGCTTTGCAGAAATTGGGCTTTCCATTGCACCTTGATCCTGAGCGCGCGGAGATGCGCGTCGAAGGCCAGGGCGGATGTATCCCGGCGCGTCAGGCGGAACTCTATATTGGTAACGCGGGGACGGCGGCGCGCTTCCTGACCGCCTTCCTGACCCTTGGCCAGGGCGAGTACGTCCTCGACGGCGACGAGCGCATGCGTCAACGTCCGATTGGCGATCTTCTCGTAGCTCTGGCTCAACTTGGGGCGACCGTCTTGCCTATGAGCGACGCCGCCTCAGGCAAAGCGCCATCTTCCGCGATTTGCCCGCCGGTCAAAGTGCTTGCTTCCGGTTTGCCCGGTGGGCGTGCCGAGATCGCTGGTAATATCTCCAGTCAATTTCTCTCCGCTTTGTTGATGGTTGCACCATACGCCAGGCAACCAGTGGAAATCCTGCTCACTACGGAGTTGAATTCCCGTCCCTATGTGGACATGACTCTGGCAGTGATGGCTGATTTTGGCGTAACGGTGGAGCGTCAGGGGGATTCTCGTTTCTTTATCCGTCCTGGGCGATACCGCGCGTTGCCTGTCTATGCGATCGAATCGGACGCTTCGGCTGCCTCGTACTTCTTCGCTGCGCCGGCCATCCTTGGCGGAACGGTGCGCGTGGAGCATATCACGCGTCGCTCAAAACAAGGCGATTTGGCGTTTCTCGATGTGCTGGAGGAAATGGGCTGCCGGGTGTGGGAAGGCGCGGATTATATCGAGGTGACGGGACCTGTCGCGGCCCTGCGCGGCGTGGATGTGGACCTGCGCGATATCCCCGACACGGCCCAGACTTTGGCTGCCATTGCTCCGTTTGCGTCGACTCCAACGCGCATCCGCGGGATCGCCTCGGCGCGCCTGAAGGAAACCGATCGCGTCGCAGCCATGTGCGCCGAGTTGACTCGCTTGGGCGTGGAGGTGGTCGAACATCCCGACGGCGTGACCGTTCATCCCTGTGCCGCGATTCGGCCGGCGATCGTTCGCACCTATAATGACCACCGTATGGCGATGGCCTTTGCCCTAATTGGGTTGCGCGCGCCGGGCGTTTCTATCGAGAATCCTGCCTGCGTCTCGAAAACGTTCCCCAACTACTTTGCAGTGTTGGAGAGCTTGCGATGCTTCGACTTGGCCTGATCGGTTACCCGCTCGGACACAGCCTTTCCCCACGCCTGCACCAGGCGGCGCTCGCCTCCTTTGGACTGGAGGGGGAATACCGCCTGTATCCGGTGGAACCAGATGACCGTGCCGGCCTGGAATCGCTGGCGAATCAAGCGCGGCGCGGCGAACTGGATGGTCTGAACGTGACCATTCCTCATAAACAAAACATCATTGCGTTTGTGGACGATCTCACCCCCGAGGCGCGCGCCATTGGCGCGGTCAATACGCTCTACCGACGGGGCGGCGCGCTGGTAGGACACAATACGGATGCTCCCGGTTTCCTTGCCGATCTAAAGCAATTCTGGCGACCTGCGCCTGAGACTTCCCGCCGCGCTTTGGTCATCGGCTCCGGCGGCGGCGCACGAGCAGTTGTCTATGCCCTCTTGCAGGACGGCTGGGATGTGACCATCGCCGCCGCGCTGATGGACCAGGCTGCCGCCTTGGTCGAGTCGTTCCAGACCTTCATTGCCAGCCGTTCCTTGGACGTTGTGCCCAACGAGCGCGAAGCCGTGCGCCGTATCCTGGCCGGGGTCACGCTTATTGTCAATACCAGCCCGGTCGGAATGTCGCCCAATATAAGCGAGTCGCCCTGGCCGGAAGGGTTGCCGTTCCCGCCCGGCGCGGCGGTGTACGATTTGGTGTACAATCCAAGCGAGACGCTTCTCGTCCGACGGGCGCGTCAGGCCGGCTTGCCGGCGACGACCGGTCTTGGCATGCTCATCGAGCAGGCGGCGCGTTCTTTTGCCTGTTGGACGGGGCGCCTGCCGGCGCGCGAAGTGATGCGCCAGGCGGTGGAGGAAGGATGCTGCGGTTTCTGACTGCCGGCGAGTCGCACGGGCCGGCGCTCGTGGGAATTCTGGAAGGGATGCCGGCCGGCTTGCCGCTTTCGCTAGAAGGAATAAACGCCGAGCTGGCGCGCCGCCGGCAGGGGTATGGCGCCGGCGGACGGATGAAAATCGAACAAGACCGCGCGCGCATTCTGAGCGGGGTGATGGGTGGTGAAACCATTGGTGCGCCGATTGCGCTCTATATCGAAAACGCTGACCATGTGCGCTGGCGTGGCCGCAAAATCGAACCGATGACGGCGCCGCGGCCGGGTCATGCAGATTTGAGCGGCGCGCTAAAATACGGCTATCGCGATCTGCGCCCTGCGCTGGAGCGAGCCTCGGCGCGCGAAACGGCGATGCGCGTGGCCATCGGAGCGGTTTGCAAACAATTCCTTTCCCAGTTCGATATTGTCGTGGGCGGTTACGTGCGCGCGATTGGGGACGTGGTCGCCGATCTGGAAGACATCCCCCTTGCGGAACGCTTTGTTCGCGCCGAGCAGAGCGAGGTGCGTTGCCCCGATCCACAGGCTGCTGCGCATATGAAGGAGCGTATCAAACAGATCACGCGCGCCGGGGATACGCTTGGCGGCGTTGTGGAGATCGTTGCGCTAGGTGTTCCGCCAGGGCTTGGTTCTTATGTGCAATGGGATCGCCGCTTGGATGCTCGCCTGGGCGCGGCCATTCTGAGCGTGCCGGCGATTAAGGGCGTGGAGATTGGCGAGGCCTGGGAGAATGCCCGCCGCCCCGGAACGCAGGCGCATGACGCGATCCGCCTGGGAGAGGACGGCGACCGATTGACGCGTTCGACCAATCGCGCCGGCGGAGTCGAGGGCGGCATCTCCAATAGCCAGCCTATTCTCCTGCGCGCGGCAATGAAACCGATTGCGACTACGCTCACGCCCCAACAGACGGTGGACCTGGCAAGCGGCGAAGAAGCGCCGATGCGTTACGAACGTTCGGATTTCTGCCCGGTGCCGCGCGCGGTGCCGGTGTTGGAGGCGGTGACTGCGTTTATCTTAGCCGATGCGTTGATAGAGAAACTAGGCGGCGATTCACTTGCCGAGATGAAGCCGCGTTTTGCCGCGTTGCATCGGGCGCGCTTGGAAGATTTACCAATGGACAACGATACCCATCTCTGGTGGCCCGAATGAAGCACATTTTTCTCTATGGCCCGCCCGGTTCGGGCAAATCTACCGTTGGGAAGATTCTTGCCCGGAATCTCGATCTACCGTTTCTGGATTTGGATGTGGTGATCGAACAGGAGGCCGGGCGTTCTATCCCACAAATCATGGCGGAGGATGGCGAGGCGATTTTTCGTGATCTGGAAACCGCCGCGCTGGAGAGGGTGGCCAACGGCGCGCCGGCGGTTGTTGCACTTGGGGGTGGAGCGCTCCTGCGTGAGCGGAATCGCGCCTGCGCGGAAGCGAACGGCAGTGTGGTCTTCCTGGAGGCCACGTTAGAGACATTGCTGGCGCGCCTGCGCGCGGATAAGAATCAACGACCTTTGCTGGCCGGCGATCTGGAGGCGAAGTTGGGCGGTCTTCTGGAGCGACGCGCCGATCATTACGCCTCTTTTGTTTTGCGTGTAGCCAACAACGCCCAGGATAATCCAGAAGCGGTGGTCCATCAAGTGCAACGGCTGCTTGGTCGCTTTCGTGTGCGGGGGATGGGACAGGCATACGATGTCTGGATTCACCCGCGTGGCCTTTCGCACGTGGCAACATGGTTGCCCATATTGAATGTACGCGGGTCGCTGGCGGTGGTCAGCGATTCGAATGTCGCGCCTCTCTACGCTGCTGCCCTCCTGGATGACCTCCGTCGAGAAGGCTATGAGGTGACTCTCTTGACCATACCGGCCGGCGAGGAGCACAAGACGCTTGAGACGGTGCGATCCCTCTGGCAGGGCTTTCTCGAGGCCGGCCTGGACCGGCGCAGCACGGTCGTTGCCCTGGGCGGCGGTGTGGTGGGCGATTTGGCTGGATTTGCTGCAGCAACCTTTATGCGCGGCGTGGCTTGGGTTTGCCTGCCGACCTCCCTATTGGCCATGGTCGACGCCTCGCTGGGAGGAAAAACCGGCTTCGATTTGCCTCAGGGAAAGAATTTGATTGGGGCCTTCCATCCGCCGCGCCTGGTGTTGGCTGATGCGACTACCCTCGATACGCTGCCTGAGGCCGAACTACGCGGCGGGCTGGCCGAGGTGGTCAAGCATGGAGTCATCGGCGACCCCGAACTATTCCGACTGTGCGCAGATGGTTACGAGGCGGTGCGCGCGAATCTGGCCGAGATCGTCCGGCGGGCTATGGCGGTCAAGATCAGGATCATCGAAGCCGATCCCTTCGAGCACGGCGAGCGAGCGGCGTTGAACCTGGGGCACACGGTTGGCCATGCGCTGGAAGCGGCCAGCGAGTATCGGCTGCGCCATGGCGAGGCGATAGCCATCGGTATGGTGGTGGAGGCGCGCTTGGCCGAGCGGTTGGGTTTGGCGCGACCCGGGCTGGCGACACAACTGGCACGCGTTCTGCAAGGCTTGGGCTTACCCGTAGAGATTCCCGAAGAACTCTCGTTACAGGCGATTCGCAACGCCATGCAATACGATAAAAAAAAGACAGCTGGCGTTGTCCGCTTTTCCCTTCCCCTGGAGATTGGCAAGGTGCAAGTCGGTGTAGAGGAAAGAGACTTGACGTTGGTGTGTTAAAGGGCCACCTTCCCTTTCTCGATTTTTTTTCGCTTGAGGGAGCAACTTGGTCATCTGTACGCGGGTCAGAGCGATCTTCGTTCTCGCTTGAAGGGATGTTATGGTGATTTTTGGAGAGGGGGCTAAGGCCAGGAAGTGCTGGCGCCCATGTTTACCGGGGAAGTGCGGTTGTGGTTATTGTCCAAACATGGGTGGTATGCCTTAAAATAGTGAGTAACGGTTTTCCACAACCAATATGACTCCTCGAATGCGCTCTGGATTATTCCTGTTCTCGGCAGCCGTGCTTGCCTTTGAGATTACTTTGACGCGTCTGTTCTCGGTTGCGCAGTTCTACCATTTTTCCTTTATGATTGTTAGCATTGCCCTGTTGGGTGGCGGCGCCAGTGGCACCGTATTAGCCGTCTTTCCGCAGATTGTGCGAAGCAATCCTCGGCGCAGCGTGAGTGTGTTGGCTTTGGCAGCAAGTGTCGGTCTGTTGGCATCTTACCTGTTGATCAACTGGTTGCCCTTTGATTCGTTCAGTATGGCTGTCGACCGCCGGCAGATCGTTATTCTCGTTTTGCATTACGTAGCTCTGGCCTTGCCATTCCTCTTCAACGGGATGGCGGTCGGGATTCTGCTAGCAGCCTTTGCCCGGTCTGCCGGGCAAACGTATGCGGTTAATCTGCTCGGCGCCGCGACGGGGTGTGCTCTCGCCCTGGTCGCGCCCTCCCTGTTCGGCGGGGAGGGGATGGTTGTGCTGTGTAGCGGTTTAGCGGCGCTGGCGGCGCTGGTCTGCGGCGACTTCGGCGATCACATGGCAAGGAAAGCCGCTGTTGCCGCAGTGGCGATCCTTCTCGTACTATTTGCGCTCGCCGATTTGACGCTCCGACTCGCAGGTGGTTCGGGCTTTCCGTTCCTGACGTTGCGCCTTTCCCCCTATAAAGGTCTTTCCTATGCTCTTCAATATCCTGGCGCGCAAATACTCTATCGGCGTTGGAATGCCTTCTCGCGCGTGGATGTGGTGCGCAGTGGGGGCATTCACTCCTTGCCGGGGTTGAGCTATCAGAACACGCAACCATTGCCAAGTCAGGACGGGTTGTTCGTAGATGGGGATGACTTGAGTGTAGTCCTTCCGGCAGACGCGGACACCAGGTTTACCGCCTACTTGCCGGCGGCGCTTGCCTTCCACCTGCGTCCTGGCGCGCGGACACTTGTCCTGGAACCGCGCGGAGGGTTGGATCTGCTGACTGCCTTGGCTCTCGGTGCCGATCAAGTGACGGCGGTGGAGGTCAATCCCCTGATCGTCGAGGCTGCTTTGAGGGCCTATCGCGATCCGCGCGTGCGCCTCATTGTTGAGTCGGACCGCAGTTACCTGCGCCGAACCAAGGAACGGTATGATGTCATCCTCTTTTCGTTGGTCTCCTCGTATCATCCTGTGCGATCAGGCGCGTACAGTTTGGTGGAGGATTACCGCTATACGTTGGAATCCTTTCGGGATGCAATGGCGCATCTAGCGCCCGATGGGCTGATGGTTGTCACTCGTTGGATTCAGAATCCGCCCAGCGAAGACCTGCGCGCGTTTGCCCTGGCTGTTACTGCTTTGGAGAGCATGGGGGCCGATCCGCGCGCGCAAATCGTCGCGTTTCGCGGCTACAATACGGCCACCCTTGTGTTGAAGAACGGGAGATTCTCCTCGAGCGAGTTGCCGCTTGTTCGCAATTTCACTGCTGCGCGCGCGTTTGATTTGACTTATGCCCCTGACATACAGCCTGAGGAGACCAACCGCTATAACATCCACCCCGAATCCATCTATTATGACGCCTACCTCGCTCTGCTCACTGCCTCACCACGCCAGAGTTTCTACGCGGCTTATCCTTATGACGTTACTCCGCCCACAGACGACCGTCCATTCTTCGGCCATTACTTCAAGTGGTCGCAGGCCGGTCAAATTTGGGCGGAATTGGGAAAAACATGGCAACCTTTCGGCGGGGCGGGTTACTTTGTCATCTTGGTGTTGCTAGTGTTGGCCGTGTTGTTGGCGGGGATGATCATCCTGCTCCCGGTGGTCTTTCGTCATCGGTCAGGCGCGCGATCGGAACGGCCGTCTGTTTACTTGTACCCTTTCGCCTATTTTGCTTTCATTGGTTTGGCGTTCTTACTGGTCGAAATTCCTCTCATTCAGCGCTTCATTTTATACGTCGGGCAGCCCTCCTACGCGATGACGGCGGTCATCTTCAGCCTGCTATCTTTTTCGGCGCTCGGCAGTAGGTTGAGTCACCGTCTGCCCCTCCGTCCAGCCTTGGCGGGGCTGACCTTGCTCTTGCTCGTGGCGCCGTTCTGGTTGTCGCCCTTGCTCTCCTGGACTCTCGGCTTGCCGTTGGCCGTGCGGCTGGGGTTGACACTCGTACTGCTTGCCCCGCTAGGTTTCTTGATGGGCATCCCGTTCCCGGCTGGCATTCGCTGGTTACGGTCGACCACCTCGACGAGCAAATTAATGGAGAGTATCCTTATCGCTTGGGCCTGGGCGATCAATGGGACAGTCTCCGTCGTTGCCGCGATGTTGGCGGCACTGTTGGCGTTGAGTTTTGGCTTCCATGGGGTGTTGCGCATCGGCGCGCTGTGTTACGCCGCGACCTGGCTCACGGCCGCGGCGTCGGCGTCGCGCCGGTGACGCCCGTACCGGTCAAGGGAACAAAAATACACTCACCCATGTTGTACGCTTTCTTTTCACCGTTCTCTTTGACGAATAACCATAGTGTCTGATACCAGCCTGGTGGGCCAATCGGGATGACCAGCCGTCCGCCTTCAGCCAGCTGTTCGAATAAAGGCTGGGGCAAGTGATCCGGCGCTGCGGTCACGATAATCGCGTCGAAGGGAGCGTGCTCGGGCCAGCCGTAATAGCCATCTCCCTGCATGATATGGATGTCGGTATATCCTAGCTCCTGCAATCGAGCCTCGGCGCTGGCAGCCAATTCTGGGATAATCTCGATGGTGTATACTTCGACAAAACCCAATTCCGCCAACACGGCTGCTTGGTAGCCCGAACCGGTGCCGACCTCTAGCACGCGGTCACCTTCTTGTAGGTTCAACAATTCAGTCATCAAGGCGACTATGTAAGGCTGTGAGATGGTTTGCCCATAGCCGATGGGGAGGGCGCGATCATCGTAAGCTTGGCCGACGTAGTCGGGAGGAACGAACCGGTGCCGTGGCACCGTTTGCATCGCGCGCAACACCTCGGAATTCGAAATGCCGCGCGCTGCAATCGTCCGCGCGACCATTTCTGCCCGTGCCTGCTGGAAAGCCACTTCTTTGTAAGGGGGAAAGCCTGTTTGTGTCGGAGTTGGCGCCCTCGGACGGTCACCGGCGTTCGACGTCAGCAGGATCGCGGCACTGCTGACGAGCAAGAAGGCTAAGATGAGAACCCAAAGGAATTTCTTGCGAAGGGGGAGGCCCATGTGCGTAACTCCACACGAATCTTCGTAGAGAATGGCCCCTATGGGGGACGATCTCGCCGATGATTCTGCCTCTGGTACACCGATTCTCGAGAAGGTTTATAGTCTAACACATTTCTAACAGGAAAGGTAGGTGGTGCGTCTCTCCTGCGCCTCAGATAAAGTTTCGGACAGTGTCCATATGCGAAGGTCGTCTGGTCGGGTGGTTACATAGGGTTGGCAAAGATTCTCTTGCGACTTAGTTGCGGCAGGATGCCACGCCATGATATAATCGGCGGCAATCAATATGGATGAGCCATATCTGCTTAACAACCGGTATCAGTTGCTCGAACAGATTGGCAAAGGGGGAATGGCAAGGGTCTATCGCGCGCGCGATCTGATGCTCGAACGTCAGGTGGCAGTCAAGGTGTTGCGTGAAGATTATTCGCGTTCAGTGACGTTTCAGGAGCGTTTCCGACAAGAGGCGCGCGCGGCCGCCAACCTTTCGCATCCGAACATCGTCACAGTCCATGACTTCGGCTTTGACCGTGGGCAACTTTTCCTGGTCATGGAATTCGTACCGGGTATGGACTTAAAAACCCTTCTTCGTCAGCGAGGCCGGCTTCCACTGAGTGAGGCCCTGCCGCTGATGATTCAGGCCTGCGCGGGCATAGGCTATGCCCATCGCGCTGGGCTTGTCCATTGTGATGTCAAACCGCATAATATGCTGGTGACCCACGATCAACGCCTTAAGGTGACTGATTTTGGTATTGCGCGCGCGTTGGCCTCCATCGAGCCAAAGGAGCAAAGCGTTCTGGTCTGGGGGTCGCCGCAGTACTTTGCTCCCGAACAAGCGACCGGTGAGGCGCCTTCACCTGCGTCCGATGTCTATTCGTTGGGCGTGGTTTTCTATGAAATGTTGACAGGTTCGCTGCCTTTTCAGGCGCCGACGGCTGCCGATCTGGCGCGCTTGCATGTGGAAGCGCCGCCCACGCCACCCAGTGAATATGTGCCGGATATGCCACCCACGATTGAACAGATCATTCTAAAGGTGCTCTCCAAGGAGCCGTCGGCGCGCTATCGGACCGCCGATCAACTCGGACGTGTGCTGGTGACCTTCGGCGATGTGCGCGCTGCCCCGGCGCTAAGCCTAACCCCAGAAGCCAGACCTCCTCTGTCGCTCGAAAGCAACACAGCCGTTGCGCCAGCGACGGCGCTGGTTCCCTCTCCGTCCTCAGGGTCGGGCGTTGATTGGATTTCCGTCGGTCTGGGGTTGTTGGCGCTTCTGGCGGTTGGCGGGTTAATTCCCCTTTGGCTCTGGGTCTATTTTCTCTATCATCCTCCACTTCGCTGATGACAACGTACCTCATTGCTCCCTCCATACTCTCCGCTGATTTCTTGCGCCTGGGCGAGCAGATCGCTGAAGTGGAGGCCGCAGGCGCCGATTGGATTCACATAGACGTCATGGATGGACACTTCGTCCCGAATTTGACGATGGGTCCGTTCATCGTAGAGCACTGTCGGCGCGCCACGCGTTTGCCGCTAGACGTGCACCTTATGGTCACGGAGCCGGCGCGTTTTGTGAACGCCTTCGCGTATGCTGGCGCGAACTCGTTAACCGTGCATGTGGAGACAAAGGATCATCTACTTTCGACCTTGCAGATGATCCGTCACCTTGGCTGTCGGGCAGGAATCTCCTTGAGTCCCTCCACACCTGCCGACGCTGTGTATCCCTACCTCTCACTGGTAGATTTGATTCTGGTCATGAGCGTCGAACCGGGCTATGCTGGTCAGGAGTTCAAGCCGGAGGCGTTGCCGAAGATTCGGGCCATTCGCCGCATGCTGGATGTGGCCGACTCCTCTACCTGGTTACAGGTGGACGGCGGACTGACAACCGAGACAGTACCTCTGGTGAAGGCTGCCGGAGCCAACGTCTTTGTCGCGGCTCACGCCATCTTCCAATATCCCGGCGGCATTGCCGCCGGTGTGCAAGCCTTGCGCCGATGTTTGCACGACAACGAATAAGCAAAGAATCGCGGCATGGCCGCGATTCTTCTAATGAATGAGTGTTTTTGATTATGGAGGTTACGAGGTCTTGACCAGAGTTCGAATGCACTTCGCGCAGAGCACTTTCTTGACCTTGCGACCGTTCTCGATAACTGTCACCTTTTGTAGGTTAGGCCGAAAGGCGCGATTCGTTGCCCGCATGGAAAACGATACATTATGACCAAAGGTTGTGATTTTGCCGCAGTGAGCGCATTTTGCCATCTTCAGATTCCTTTCTCCCGTACGTGCGGAGGGTGTAATTCACC
>FMJZ01018821.1_pt1 | contig 12422 bp, 10 predicted proteins | sample 1987881 | NCBI WGS metagenome assembly FMJZ01 (sample SAMEA4378227, study PRJEB15110) | soil metagenome | biome: soil; feature: Field; material: Soil | place: India | collected 2015-03-11 | depth 0 m | reverse complement strand
CTTTCCTCTTGCTTTTTTAAAATGATACTTTCTGCGCCAAATTTTGTGATAAGAAGATAATACCCTGCAGAGGTTCCAATTAGCCCTAAAGAGATTATTGCTAATAATAGGCCCAAGTTTTTTACCTGGTCATAAAATTGTTTGTAAAACCTTATATAAGCGATTTTTATTGGAAGCAGGATGGCTATTGCAAGACCTAACATAGAATGAAATGTGGCACGTGGTGATGGTTCTACCTTAGTGTTGTAAATATAGTTTAAACAAAGATAGGATATAAAGACATACATTGCGAGAAAGACAAGGCCGTTTATCCTATGAATCCTTTTCATCTTTTCTATTTTATATCTTTTCTCATTCCTTCCTAATACCTCAAACATCGTAAATGTAGCAATTAAAACTAAAAGAATTACAATAATAGAGAGCAATGACTTAAAGAAAAAAACAGGCATAACCACTCCTTAAAAAATGTTTTCTTATAATATTATAAAAATAAGCCATCCCCACACGGAGGTTAACAGACCCTTCAAAGACTGCTTGCCACTATCATCTTTGTATCCTCAGCAGTAAGATGGCAATCAACCCTGACAAAAGGGTCTTTAAAATGATTTTCTGTCTGTTTTTTTGCCCTGTGACAGAGTTTTTTTAATATATCAAATCTCTTACCATAATATAGATAGGGGAATATGTCATTTATATCAGAATCTTTAAATAGCTGAAGTTCCTTTAAGCCAAGTCCCAAATCTCTTAGGAGGGTAAATACATCTTGGATAAACGGTCTTTGTATGCTCCAAAGGGCAATATGAAACAAATTTATCCAATTGCATACAAGATGTATCTTTGATAGGTAATTCTTTGACAAAGAGTTGCAGACCTCGATTGTCTTTAGGATTTCTTCAAATATCATCTCAGGACTATCAGAGACAAAATATAGCTTTTCATCAAAGTGAAATAAATCTTTATGTGCCTTTGCTGAAAGATTGCTATCGCAGATAACTATGGAGTGTTTATCCTTTAAATTATCAATTGAGCAGATAAGTCGCATGTAGTTAAAATTTTATCATATTACCTTAATTTAAGAAAACAGATAGATTCTATATGATAGGTCTGAGGGAAAAGGTCTATCATTTTCACAAGAATAATATCATATTTTAGCATTAGTTTTTTGAGATCCCTTGCAAGTGTAGATGGATTACAGGATATATAAACAATCTTTTCTGGCAAGAGGGTTAGAATTTTTTCTATTACAATATTTGTAAGCCCTGCCCGTGGCGGATCAATTAATAATATATCAGGTTTATTAAAACTAAATCTCTCCACAGGCGAGTGAATAAATCTACAATTTATAATATTATTTATCTTTGCATTCCTCTTTCCATCAGCTACAGCATAAGGATTCTCCTCAATTGCAATTACCTCTTTGGCATATTTAGAGATAGGTAGAGAGAAATTACCAGCGCCAGAATAAAGATCTAATACTATTTTATTATTTAGTGGCTTTAGATTATCTAATATAAATCTTACTATCTCCTGATTTAACTTCCAGTGGCTCTGGAAAAAACTGAGAGGAGATACAGTATATTTTATTCCTTCAAGGTCAAGAGTTATATATCCCTTTCCATATTGATTTATCTCCCTACCGTCATTAATAATAACCCCTGCAAATCCAGAATTAAGAAATTTTGAGGCTATATCATATGGATTTTCTATCCTGCCAGAGGTCTTTAATAGGCTGATTGTTTGATCACTGCTTGATATATGTATCTCTTTTATTAAAGGAAGTTTTTTATCTATTGAAAATAACAAATCCCTTGTCTTTTTTAAAAAGCCATTCACTGCATCTGTCATAAGGTAGCATTTGTTTATATCAACGACCTCTCGGCTTTTTTCTTTGTAAAAACCTATATTTTTTAAATTGACCTTAAATTGGCCCCTATATCTATATCCCCATGGATTGGGATCAAATAAAGAAGATGTCTTTATTTCTATGTTTGCAAGCCTCTTTAAAGTATCTTCCAGTATCCTCTCTTTTAAATAAATCTGGCATTTATGTGAAATATATTGTAAATGGCAGCCCCCGCAGATGCCAAAGTATGGGCATTTTGGAATTACCCTATCAGGGGAAGGAGATAATATTTTTATTGCTTTAGCTATGTAGTAATCCCTTTTTTCTTCTTCTATTCTTACTTCTACTGTCTCTCCAGGAATTGCGCCTCTTATCATTACTACCTTGCCATTATATCTGGCAATAGAAAAGGCATTATATGCAAAATTATAGGGCTGAAGAATTATTGTTTTACCCTCTTTCATAGAGCATCTCATAAACATATTTTTCCATTAAGTACTATGGATTATTGACGAAAACATTAATATATTCTACACTAATGAATAATTAAATCCATTGGTAAATAAAATAGGAACAATAAAGATATGGAAAAAAATAGGGAAACAGAAATTAATGGCTTAATCATGGTTGTTGATGATGATCCATTTATTCTTAGATATATTTCTGAGTATCTTTCAGGAAAAGGCTATATTGTTGCAGGATTTGAAAAAACAGCAGATGCCTTAGAAAGATTAAGGCAAGATAAAATAGAAGTGGTTTTATCAGATATTAGAATGCCAGAGATATCAGGTATTGATCTTATAGAGAAGGTCCATGCTTATGATCCAGATATTCCAGTAATATTAATGACAGCATTCGCGGATTTTGATACTGCTGTTTCTGCAATCAAAAAGGGAGCCTTTGATTTTATTTTAAAACCCTTTGATCCAGAATATCTTATACACTCCCTATCTAAGGCGCTTAAATACAAAAGATTTTTACAAATAGAAAAGGCATATAAGAAAAAGATTGAAGATATGAATGTAGAGGTGCTTAATCTTAATCTGGAACTGGAGCATATTGTTGCTGAAAGGACTATCAGCATGCTTGGATTAAAGATAGCGGACAGAATAAGAAATCCAGTAACTGTAATAGGTGGAATATGTCGGCAGATTATAAAAAAAACCTCTGATGAATACATAATTGATGGCTTGAATAGTATATTAGAAGAGTGTCTAAAGATGGAGATGATAGTATCTGAGTTTGATTCCCTTGTAAAAGAAAGAAGGGCATTTTTTAAAAGAGAGGATTTAAGGGAAATTATACTTTCAGTCACAAATATTCTTGAAAAAAAAATAAAGGAAAAAAATATTACCATTACGATTAGATTACCTGAAAACCCATTGATATTTAATGCAAATAAAGAGCTTATTAAGATAGCCGTGAGACATTTATTGAATAATTCTATAGAATCTATTATTGGAAAGGGGCAAATAACTATATCAGCATCACAAGAAAACGATAGCATTTTGTTGACAATTGAAGATACAGGAAGGGGAATATCTCAGGAAGATTTAAAGAATATATTTGAGCCCTTTTATAAAACTAAAGATATACACTTAACAGGTCTGTCTCTTGTCAAACAGATTGTTTCAGAACATCTCGGAGATATAACAATAGAAAGTATATTGGATAAAGGAACTACTATAAAAATTATATTCCCTGTTCGCTGGAAAGAAAGGGTATCTCTACAGAATTAGACTAACTGATCTTTTCTAATATCTTTTTAATCGTATTCTTAAGATTTCCAAGATCAGATGATTTGACAACATAGGCATCAGAGACCCAAACAGAAAAGTCATCTCTATAATCATAGGCAGTTAGCATTATAACAGGGACATTGTGCCTCATCTCTTTTATCTGCCTTAATACCTGTATACCATCCATATCAGGCATTAAAATATCAAGTGTTACAAGATCAGGGTTTTCCCTCTGAAAAACCTCAATTGCCTCCTTCCCAGAGCTTGCAGTAACAACATTATAACCCTCATCAGAAAGCTCTGCCTCATATAGTTTTAAAATATTTTTTTCATCATCTACAACTAATATCTTCTTCATTTTTAATCCTCCTCAATTGGTAAATATATCTTAAACTTGGTTCCCTTACCCCATATGCTTTCCACCTCGATTTTTCCATTATGTTCCTCAATTATCTTTTTTGTTATGGCGAGACCAAGCCCTGTACCATCAGGTCTTGTAGTAAAGAATGGATCAAATATACGGCTTAAATTCTCTTCTTTTATACCACATCCATTGTCAGCTATCTCTATAACAACCTCTTTATTTTCAGCCCTATGGCCTAAAAGGTCTGGCTCTGATAGGGTCACAGTCTTATAAGCCCTTATAATAATTATACCACCTTCAGTTGCCTGATTAGCATTACTAATAATATTTAGGATAGCCTCTTTTATTCTATTATGGTCAACAAATACCTTTATAGGATATAGTATTTCTTTTATTAGTGTGTTGCCCTTTTCATTGACTATAGGTTTAATTAGGTTAATTATATTGTCAACTATGTCATTTATGTCTTCAATTTTTCTATCAAGACGGCCTGTCTTTACAAAACTCAAGGTATCATTTAATATCCCCTCAAGCCTACCAACCTCATCAAATATAATCTTTGCATGTTCTTTCAATTCTCCAGATAATTTATTTTCCAATCTTCTTGCAAATCCCCCTATAGAGAGAAGGGGATTTCTTATTTCATGAGCTACCCTTGCAGCCATCTCACCAAGTGCAGCCATTCTTTCAGCATTGATAACCTTTTCCCTTAATTTCTTTATCTCTGTGACATCCCTTACAATATGGATAGTGCCCAGTATATCACCTGTTTTATCAAATATAGGAGAACTGGATATAAGAAATGTTCCACCTAAATGTTTATCCTCAAGTTCCTCAATAAAAGGTTTTTTTGTAAACAATGTCTTGTGGTGGGGGCATTTTTCCCATGGCTCTGATAAACCATGGAATATTTCATAGCATTTTTTCCCTATAATCTCTTCTGGAGGTTTGCCGACTTTTTCAATAACCGCCTTGTTTATTTTTTTTATTGTGTAATCACTCTTATTAAAATATACAAGATCAGAGATTGATTCAAATATATTCTTTAGCTCCTGCTCTGCCTCTGCAATGCTTTCAAATAATCTTGCATTCTCAATAGCAGAAGAAATCTGATCTGTAAAGCCCTTTAGAAAGGCTATATCCTCCTCTGTAATAGGTTTGCCTGAGAATAAATTATCAACCCATATTGCACCTATAGCCCTACCTTTTGATATCAAGGGTACTACTGCATAAGCCCTTGTGCCTACCTGCTGAATAAGAACAGGATCAGATAAGGGTTCTGTGTAGACATTTTCAACATTAAATGCCCTCTTCTCCTTTATTGCCTTTGTCAGGATAGTTTCATCATCTAAAGATATCTCTATGCCTTTACAGAGTCGGTCAACAAAGGAGTCCCTTCTTAAAGGGTTGCTTTCTATCTCCTGCATTATAGCATGCATGTCCTTTTTTTCAATTGATAGCCTTGCCCATATCTCCCATGCCTCTTCATGACTTGCTGGCCCTACACCCATGGCCCCTTTTAAGGTATTTTTTTCTTCATCAACAAGAAAGAGCATAGCTCTATTAAAGCCAAGGCCGTCACCCATTGTAACTGCTGTCAGGGACATCATTAGCAATTTATCAAGATCAAGGGTTCCCCGCATAGTAGAGCTTATAAAATAAAGACGAGCCAGCATAGCATTTTTGCTTATGATCTCCCTCTCTGACCTCTTCTTTTCTGTGATATCCCTTGAAATGCCGCTTATGCCTATCACATTTCCAACAGCATCCTTTATTGGTGATAGGGTAAGGCTAATGTCAATAAACCTGCCATCCTTTGTCTTTCTTATAGTTTCAATGCCTTTTATAGTCTCGCCTTTTTTTACCCTCTCTATATATTGCATTTCAATATCTTTTATAAAGTCTGGAATAAAAGGTAAAAACCTTCCAATAGATTCTTCGGGGGTATATCCGAATATCTCTATACCGCTTTTATTAATAGATGTAACATTACCTTCAAGATCTGAGGTTATAATGGCATCTGCAGAGTTATCTATTAATCCCTGCAAATAGGCATTCAATTCTTCCAGCTTCTTTTTTGATTCTAATGCATCCCTTTCTTGCCTTATGGCATTTTCATAAAGGATTGCTTTGTCTATAACAATAGCTGCAATGGAGGCAAAGTCCTCAAGTATCTTTATTTCTTCTTCATTGAAGGGAATTATTGATCCCTCTGAATTTTTTTTATCATAAAGGCCAAAGGTTCCTATGATGCGATCCCCTATCTTCATAGGTGTACATATGGCTGTTTGGACTTTTATAGCAGGAACAATAAATCCAAATTCCTCAGGGCTCTTTGCAATTATAGTAGTACCCTCTTCTACAGCTCTTCCAGCAATGCCTTCTCCAATGCTTACCTGCATATTCTCTATAATTTCCTCAGGAAATCCATAAAATGCCTTTATCCTTAGTACACCATCTTCTTTAAGCCTTATTATACAGCCTGTTGCATTGAAAAAATTGGTTGTCTCCTCTGCTATCTTTTTTAAGAGCCTGTCAAAGTCTTGTATGTAAATAGTCTCTTTTGTAAGCTTGCACAGGGCTTTGTATCTATATAGCTCCTCTTTTTCAGATCTACTAATATTATTTGTGTTATCTGTCAGCATAATTTATTACACCTATATCTTTGCCTCTCTTAAAAACCTTGTAGCCTCTTCAGGTGGTGTAGGATTTATAAAAAAGCCTGAACCCCATTCAAAACCAGCGCGTTTTGTTAATCTCGGCAATATCTCTAAATGCCAATGATAGTAATCATTTATCTCTTCATTAAATGGAGATGTATGAAGTATAAAATTATATGGGGGCATATCTAAGACCTTATCCAGTTGTTTTAGTATTCTCTGAAGTATCTCAGCGAGACTTGTAAAGCTTTTCTCAGGCGGATAAAAACTTGATTCATGCCTTTTTGGCAATATCCAAGTTTCAAAGGGGTCTCTTGGTGCAAATGGTGAAAGGGCTACATATTTATCATTTTCATAAATAACCCTCTTACCAGATTCGAGCTCCTGATTTATAATATCACAAAAGATACAGCGTTCCTTACTATCGTAATATTTCCGCGCAGACTCCATTTCCTCTCTAACAGTCTTTGGTATAATCGGAAGGGCTATAAGCTGGCTGTGTGTATGCTCCAGGGTGGCGCCTGCTATCTCCCCTTCATTCTTAAAGATCAGCACATATTTGAACCTCACATCTTTTTTAAGATCTGTCAGCCTGAAATAATATGCCCATAGCATGTCTTCGACAGATTTCTGGGGCATTGTGGCAAGAGAGAGCAGGTGATCATTAGTCTCAATAATTACCTCATGGGCTCCAATGCCATTCATCATGTCAAATACACCCTCTCCCCTTTTATTAAGGTCACCATGTATCTGCAAAGCTGGAAATTTGTTTGGGACCACCCTTAATGTCCATCCAGGTGTATTTGGCAAGGTATTAGGAGGTCTGAATGCTATTATCTCCGGAGGGGTGGTATGCTCATTGCCAGGGCAGAATGGGCAGAATCCGCCTACCTTTCTTTTCTGGCCTGGAGAAATAAAATCTGAAGGCCTCTTACCCCTCTCTACTGAAATAATTACCCATCTTCCTGATATGGGATCCTTTCGCAATTCAGGCATATTTCCCCCCTTATTGTAAATAAACAAAAGTAAAAAAATCTTTATTTTAAAATTCATAATTATTATCTTTAATTGATATAATTATACCACTATGAAGCCAACTTTTCATGCCTTGCCTGTTAATGGTCCCTTTGAAGACCCTTGTGTATATGTGAGGATAATTAGAGAGGGAAGGGCATTGCTTTTTGATTTAGGGCATCTTGGCAGACTATCCTTAGGTAATCTCCTTAAGGTATCGGATATATTTGTAACCCATACACATATTGATCATTTTATTGGCTTTGATATGGTTCTGAGATGTTTTTTAAAAAGAAATGAGCCATTAAATATCTATGGACCTGAAAATATAATTTCCTGCGTTGAAGGAAAGCTAAAGGGTTATACATGGAATCTCATAAAGGACTATCCCTTAAAAATAAATGTATATGCTATAACAGATAGATTATTGTTTCATGCTGGCTTTTATGCAGAAAACTCCTTTAAAAGAATTGATTATCCTGAAAGGCAATTTCATGGAATTATTTTACAGGAACCCCTATTTAGGGTTAAGGCTTTAACCCTATCACACCAAATACCTGTTACTGCCTATTGCATTGAGGAGGATTTTCATATAAACATAAATAAGGCTTCCCTTTTGGATAGGGGATTGCCTGTTGGTCCATGGCTTTCTAAACTGAAAAATGCAATAAGGAATAGGGATCCAGAAGAGACAGAATTTATTATAAATGAAAGAATTTACTGTCTCAAAGAGTTAATGGATATTGTTACTATAACAAAGGGTCAAAAGATATCCTATGTTATGGATGTATCCCCTATGGATGAAAATGTGCAAAAGATAATTCAATTTGTTAAAGACTCTGATATACTTTTTTGCGAGGCATATTTTCTCGATAGAGATAGGGAAAGGGCATTTGAACGGCATCATCTAACTGCAGCAATTGCAGGTAAGATAGCAAGAGATGCCAATGTAGGCAATCTACATATAATGCACTTTTCCCCAAAATATAGACATAGTGAACAGGAGATTTATGAAGAGGCTATGAGAAGTTTTAAGGATTATTTATAATTTTATCTCTTTTATTATATCATTTAATAGTTTGATGTCTTTTTTAGTAAGTCTCCTGTCTTTATAAAACCTGGTCTCAAACTCCCTTACAAATTTTAAGGACACCGTTTTTATCCTATCTTCTTTTATCCTTGATGCCAATTCCTCAAGCCCTTCAGATTCTTTTCTCTCAATTCCATATCTCTTTAATCTATTTAAGAAATGGCTGATTATAATCTCCTCTCTGGACTTTCTATTTAGAAGATAATAAAAAATAACGCATAATAATATTATGAAAAAAAATAAAGGAGCGTAACTTATTAGGTCTTTTTTGGATACTATATTTATTTCTGCATTTCTTATAGCCCCTATGCTTTTTATAATAGAAAATTGCCTTTCAAGGTCATAGCTTATAATAAGTGCATTCCAATAATGATTTATTGTATCCAAAAGTAGTCTTAAATTTAAAAGTAAATCATTCTGAGAAACATAACCATCTAATGGGGCTGGTGTAGGATCAAGCCTTATCCATCTACCATCAAGGTATGCCTCAACCCATACATGGGCATTTTTCTGGGTTACCAGATAATATCCACCTGTTTTATTATAATATCCACCAAGATAACCGCCAACAAGCCTTGAGGGTATACCAGCAATCCTAAGCATTACTGCCATAGCAGAGGCAAAATATTCACAATTTCCGTATTTATAGTTAAAGAGAAATTCTTCCAATGGATTGCCTGTTAAGGGTAGATTTTTAAGTGAATATTTATATTGCCCATATTTTAGGAATGTTAGAATCTCATTTATTGTCTCCTTTTTTGTATTATTTTTGGAAAGTTTTTCTACAGACTCCCTTATTTTTTTAAGTCCCTTTTCTGGTAATTGAAGATATTTATCTATATCAATATTATCATCAACCAGTGAATCGGATATTATGGATATAGCATCATATTTTATCCTCCGATCAATATTCTTATGGTATAAAAATGTTAGGTCTTCTAATTTTTTTATATTTGGAATGGATAAAAATAAGGGTTTATCAATGCCAAAAAGGTATTTATTTTCATAAGGCTCAAGGTAAATTTCTTGATATATTCTCTTTCCAATAACCATAGATTGTTCCCTTATTACACTCTCTGTATCTGAGGGGCGCCATGTTACACCATCAAATTTATCAAGAACTATTCCCCTCCAGTAAAGGGAATCCGATTCAATCTTATCCATCTTTGCCCTGAATATGACGGATGCATCTTCCTGAATATCTGAAACACCCCCTAATCTCACAATGTCTGTGAATCCTGTTGAAGCTGTCCCACCCCTGTTAAGAAAATCAAACAAGGGATATTTTGTCCTTGGCAGGATAAGGAACATCAATGCTGAAAGAGGAATTAATATAAAAGGGACCAAAAGGGATTTTGATAAAATCTTAAAGATGACCCCTTTTTCTAGGGTCATATTAGGGTCTTGAGAATAATATGTTAGCATAATAATAGCAGTTGTAATAAGAAAAACAAGCACTAAAAAATAAAGGAGGAATATCATATCCAGTGACATAAGGGCTGACCCTGCAAGTAGAAATACAACCAATATATATATCTGCATATAGTCTCTAAAACCTTTTCTTTCAAAAAATTTTATGGCGAGCAATAATAAAAGGGATTCAAGTGTAGGCACAACAAGGTCATCAAGGTTTATCCTGATTAAATACATAGCAATAATAAGTAGGGAGACTGTATTTAAAATCCAACGGGGTATAAAGATAGATTTTTTGAGATCAAGATATATTGAAGAATAAAGAAGGGCTATAAAGGATATTGAATATATAAGATTAATATGTCTAAAGACAGATAAGAATCCTACAATCGCGATAAGATAACTTATTGTCTTCGCAATATCCTCAATTCTTATATATCTTTTAGACATTGTATAAAGCTAATTCCTTAAGTATATTTATCCTGTGCTGTTTTGTTACATTAGGTTTGTAAAGTTTGTTGTTAATCTTGATACCAATTGGGATGTTCTTTTGAATATTCTTTATAACAACATAGGTGATGCATGAGATTTTTTCTTCCAACTCCCTTATTTCTATTTCATCCAGATCAATAATAATTGGTTGACTTGAAGGAGCTGATAGCTCTTTTGTCTTTAGCTCTCCTGTTTTTGCACTTGCCTTCCAGCTTATATATTTAAATGGATCTGTTTTTATGTAGTTTCTTATAGATAATATCTCTGGTTCATATCCCTTTTTATCTGTTGATATCTCTCCTATAAATCTCTTATCTATCAAAAAATGGCTAATATTGCATTTTTTGGGCATGGGAAATACTATAAACTCACAGGTTGTATCTATTTTTCTGCATCTGACAAAAAAATTAAAAGGAAAAACAGAACTAATATTGATATTACTAATAGAATAAAAGCCTCTTTTATTAAAGATTGTTGAAATATTTTTTATGTCTTCACCTTTAGGATCTACAAAAGGGAAGATTACTGATCTATTATCAAAATTAACCCTTATAAGAAAGGCTGGAAATAGTCTTTTATTATTTTTAAGTCTTATTTTAATGAATGTATCTTTTTTTGCATATATTTCTTGAGGCAAATCAATAGCTATATCAATTTTAGATATATTTCCCTTCCCAAGCAGACCAGATACAGCCATGAAGCTTAAAAAACCTGAGGCAATAAGATACACTAAATTATTGCCTGTATTTACAGCAGCAAAGCCAAGAAGTATTGTCAAGAGAATAAATATCCAACCTGTCTTTGTTATCCTTATTTCTTTCATTAAATCGGCTGTGGCACCTGATCAATAATTGCACGGATTAAATCCCTCTTATCCATATTTTCATACTCTTCCTTCAATATTATCCTATGGGGGATGATATAATCAGCAAGTTCCTTTATGTCTTCTGGTATTACATAATCTCTGTTGTTAAAATATGCATTTGCCTTTGCTATATGTGTTATTGCAAGTGCTCCCCTTGTAGATATGCCTGAATATATATATTTATTATTCCTTGTAGCCTTTATTATCTCAAGGATATAATCAAGAATCCTCTCTGATAAAAATACATTCCTCTCTATCTCGTTTTGTAAACTTATTACCTCATCTCTGTTCATTACTGGCTTTATATTGTAAAGGTCCTCTCTATGAAAGCCCTTTTTGATAATATCTTTTTCTGCCTCCTTTGATGGATAACCTATGCTTATCTTCATAGTAAATCTGTCAAGCTGTGACTCGGGAAGGGGAAATGTGCCATAATGCTCCGCAGGATTCTGGGTAGCTATAACAAAAAAGGGATTGGGATGGGGATAGGTCTTACCCTCAATAGTTGTCTGCTTCTCGCCCATAGCCTCAAGTAGTGCACTCTGTGTCTTTGGTGTTGCCCTATTTATCTCATCAATAAGCACTATATTGTTAAATATAGGACCTGGATGAAATTCGAAGGTGCCTTTGTCCTTATTATATATAGAAAGACCTGTAATATCTGATGGAAGCAGATCACTTGTGCATTGTATCCTACCAAAGCTCAGATCTAATGCCTTTGCAATTGCTATTGCAAGGGTTGTCTTTCCCAATCCTGGCATGTCCTCAATAAGTAGATGACCTTTTGAAAAGATAGCTAAAAGAGACAACTTAAGAGCCCTACTTTTACCCCTCAGATAAATAGATAAATGTGTAATTATCTCGTTTATTCTGTCATTTAAGACTAACATCTTTTTTATTTATTATAACCAAATTATTATTTTTTCGGACTATGATAAATCT
>FMJZ01069671.1_pt1 | contig 12425 bp, 12 predicted proteins | sample 1987881 | NCBI WGS metagenome assembly FMJZ01 (sample SAMEA4378227, study PRJEB15110) | soil metagenome | biome: soil; feature: Field; material: Soil | place: India | collected 2015-03-11 | depth 0 m | reverse complement strand
CCCCGATTTAAAGATTAAAGCGAGCCTCAACCGGCAAAATAAGCACTATCACCGCCGGCGCATCAGAACTAATGGTCATGCTCTAAAGGAGGCTCCTTTGTGCCGAGAAAGAGGTGAGGGTAGACTATATCGCTTACACAACAAGGCAGCCAGACGGCCAGAAACAAAAACAGGAAAACAAGTGGAAGTAAAGGAGGCCAATTTGCTACACCGAATGCCGTAAAATAAAAGAGAGACGCCCATGTGCTCAAAAACACGTGAGCTGCATGCGGCAGCTTCGTCGTTGGTCGCAAATAACCGACTGCAATGCCCAAAAAGGCCACTGGATTTACAAGCCACCACTCCTCAATAAAAGGTATGTGAAATTCTATTTTAATTCTGATTGACTCCCCACTTAGATATGGAATTATGGCGTCGCTTAACGTAGCAATGCCGACCGAGCCAGTATAGCCAACTAAAATTGCTGCCCAAGGCCTGTCCGAACTATACCGCCTATACATTCCAGTAGTCACAATTGCACTGAACAGGACATGGGCGGGGTGAAGGACGAAGAAGATAGTCTCAGAAATGTCAGCAGAAACACGGGCAAACACTAGAATAAACATGATGGCAATGCCCGATACTGCCCCAGCAGCAGTAAAAGGGGCATGCCTGGCCAATTCAATCCCGATTCTCTTTAACAATATATCTGAAACCAAACAGAGCCGATATATTCCTGCTATTTATCGCCTACAGTTGGCACACAGTCCAAAGAACTCCGAAAAGTGGTGTTCGGCGTAGAAACCTAAATCGCGGGCAATTTCATCCTCCTCCTCACACAGGGCCCTATCAGCAAATTCCTTCAGCAAACCACACTGACGACACACCATGAAGCGATGACACCCCTCTACCGTACCCAGACTACACTTCACATAACCACCTGAAAGCAGCACCCTGTGAGCCAGGTTAAGCAGACAAAACAGATCGAGTATGCGGTAGATTGTGACGGGGTTCAGATGCTCACCTTTCTCCTCTAGAATCTTCTGAATGTCATAAGGCGAAACTGGCATTTCTGCCCTCTCCAACACTTTGAGTACCTGCCTCCGCGGGCGCGTCACTTTATAACCCTTAGCCCGCAGGACTTGCACACAAATTTGCAACTCTGCCATTTTGTTCATATTCTAATAAATTCTCATTGTAAATGCAATACTATTGCATTTACCCCCCTCATGTTCAGCTTAGTAAAATGAATGACCAGCGGCTTCAGCCAGTCTTAAACACTCACCAGGCCACTGAGTAGTATCAGGGCCGCTTTCTTATCCAGTGGCTCGTTGTTGTTGCCACACTTGGGCGATTGAATGCAGCTAGGACAGCCGTCCTGACATGGACATTCCTCAATTACCTGTAATGTGGTTGACCAGAGTTCCTTTATTATCTCAAAACCTTTCTCGGAAATGCCGATGCCGCCAGGATAAGCATCGTAGATAAAGATCTGCGCCTTCCCGGTATCACGGTGACATGCTGTAGAAACACCACCGATGTCATTGCGATCGCATAGAGCAAATAGAGGCAACATCGCGATGGCTGCGTGCTCCGCAGCATGCAGACCTCCGGCTAAGTCAAGCCCGGCTCTTACTATCTGCTCCTCAGCAGCTTTGGGCAAATCGAACCACACAGCCTGCGTGACAAAGCGCAAGGGCGGTAGGTCAAGAGGCTCATCACCTATAACCTCCTCGGTAAACTGCATCTTCTTCTTGAAACCAACGACAGTATTAGTCACATCCACCTCACCAAAGCAAACCTTTATACCCGAATAGTCTTTGGCACGCTGAATTTTCAGAATACTGATGTCATTCAACTCTTTCGTCTGTGTGTAATATGGAACCTCAGTCTGAGTTACTACAGCTACACGTCGTTCCAAATCTAGTTCTTTTACCAGATAGGACTCACCCTGGTGAAGATAAATAGCCCCGGGATGTATCTGGAAAAAGGCCGTGCTAGCTTCCACCGTCTCCAGTAGTTCATAACCTCGAGACGCATCAACAACAGCATAGTTCTTTCCCGATGCAGACCTTATGTTGATATCCTGTGCCGGATGACCGATTCTGGGGCAAAGATACCACCGCCCGTTGCTCCTTCTGATCTTCCCTTCTGCTTCCAGCTCATCGATTGCACCATCAAAAGCTTCACCGAAAAACGCTTCGTCACCGTCAAATAAGGGGCTCTCCCAGGCGGCACAGAGTAGATGTGGTTTCAAAATATTAGGGTTTTCTGGATTTATCAACGCGTGCTCGAAGCTCTTACTGAAAAAGTAGTCAGGATGATGCATAAAATACTGGTCAAGCGGGTTATCCTGAGCTATAAGAAAGCTTAACGAACTACCTACCCCCCTGCCACTCCTCCCTGCCTGCTGCCATGTGCTGGCGATACTTCCCGGATAGCCAACAAGCACAGTGGCTTCCAGATCACCGATATCTATGCCCAACTCTAAAGCGGTAGTAGCCACGACGCCCAAAAGGTGCCCGTTGAACAGCTCTCTCTCGATATGTCTCCGGTCTTCAGGAAGATAACCAGCCCGATAAGGCTTGACCAGACTCCCTAGAGAAGGTCCCAGCTTTTCCCGAGTATAGATGTAAATCAGCTCAGTCAGCTTCCGGGTTCGCGTAAATACCAGACTGCGGATATTATTGCGAATAAGCTCCGTAAACAGAAAGGTAGCTTCGCTACTGGAGCTGCGTCGCCTCGTCCTAGCTTCGTCCAAAAACGGCGGATTCCAGAAAGCAAAGGACTTACCACCGTTTGGTGACCCGTCTTTGTCAACCACCACGAAAGGCAGTCCTACGAGCTTTTCAGCATGTTCCCCCGGGTTAGCAATAGTCGCCGAACAACAGATAAACTGTGGAGCGGAGCCATAAAGGGCGCAGAGTCGGCGCAGCCGGCGCACAACATTAGCGACATGAGAGCCGAAAACCCCCCGATAGGTATGGGCCTCATCAATCACCACGTATCTTAAGTTACGAAATAGGCGTGACCATGATTTGTGGTTGGGTAAAATGCCCAGATGCAGCATATCCGGGTTCGTCAGCACAATCCTCGCCCTCTTCTTTATCTCAGCCCGTTCTGATTGTGGAGTATCACCGTCAAAAGTAGCACAATCCCCAAAGGGGATAATATCGGGGCAAGCCAGCTTGTTTAAACTTCGTAACTGGTCCTGGGCTAAAGCTTTTGTCGGGAAAAGATACAAGGCACGGCTGGTCCGGTCGTTCAATACTGACTCTAAAACTGCCAGGTTATAGCATAACGTCTTGCCGCTGGCGCTGGAAGTAGCCACCATCACATTCTTGCCACTACGAACTGCATTAATCGCCTGCGCCTGATGGGTATATAGTGATGATATGCCTACCAATTCGAGACGCAAACGAAGCGCAGGGTGAAGAGGCTTATCCAACTCGCCGAACTCACCATCGCGATGGGGTATACGCTGGATATGGACTATCTGTTCCTTGTAATCCGGTAATGTCGTCAGGTGGTGGAGAAAAGAGTCGACATACATTCAGACCCACCAAAGCAGGATAGGCTTTGCTTCCTACCTCTCCCTAGGGACCGTCCAGGATTTCCATCTCCTGCTCAACGATCTCCAGCTCTGGATAGTTACTGGTGATAAAGCCGAGCACCCTGGATAAAATTTCATCCACGTGCTGGTTCTGATTGCTGACGCAAGCTATGCCCAAGCTCACCATCTGCCACAGGTCCTGGTCATCCACCTCAGCTATAGAAATATTATACTGGTTTCGGAGCCTCGATATTATAGACTTGACGATTCGACGCTTGTCTTTGAGCGACCTACTCTCCAAAAGGTGAATCTTTACCTTACAGATACCAGCATTCATTTGCAAGAATGACCTATAAGCACAAAAAGTTTTCAAGAGTAATCCCTCTCAGCGGGGAGAATACTGAGAGGAAGTCCAAATCTAATGATTTTTCTTTATTTCTGCATAGCAGGAACTGCAATAAACCGAGCGGTCTTCCCTGGGCACAAAGGGTAACTCAAAATCAGCGCCGCACTTAGCACATGTTGCAGAATACATCTCACGTGATTGACTGCGGCCCCGAGAGCGACTCTGACGCCTGGAAGCCCGGCAGTCTGGACATCGGCCCGGTTCGTTTTGTAGCCCACGCGACTTATAGAATTCCTGCTCACCTGCAGTAAAGACAAAGCTGCTGCCACAGTCCCTGCAGGTTAAGGTCTTGTCCGCTAGAGCCATTCGCGCCTCCTTACTTGACTTGATCTACTTATGCCCTGTTTCTGTTGCGCTTCTCTGCGGCTCAAGACCTCTAATACAGACTGCTGAGCAAAATATTCCCAGCAAATCAGTCTCCCCGTATAAGAGGACGCCGAACTAGGAAACAGCACCAGCCAGGTTTGCATACGTTAGCTAGTGTAGTTTATAATTGTCTCGCCGTCAAGTTTTTATGAAATCACCCACTCTTATAAACTCAATTGCGCCGTCTGAGTTTTACTCATGGTGTAGACCGCCTGGGGTTGACCAGTTGGCTTTTCCCATCTATAAGATAGGCTAAGCAATACACTCTGAGAGCGAAAAATATCAGGCAACAGCAATATGAAAAACGATGTAAAAACCACAGTCGGACTAGCAGCCAGCGTTCTGGTAGGGCTGACGTTGCTACTGGCCGGCAGTGGTAAATTATTCGGTTTCGGAGAGATGCCCGGACAGACCATGAAGTTCATCGGTGCAATCCTGCCCGATGCCTTCCTCACGCCTGGAGTGGCTTACTTTATCGGTGACGTCTTTTTGCCATACATTGTCCCTCTCAGTGAATTAGCACTAGGTTTGCTTCTCATACTTCGGGTATGGCCGCGTGTCATGGCAATCCTCTGTCTCCCACTCATTGCCGCATTTATGGCAAATAATTCTTGGCTCATCAGCCAGGGCAAGACAAAATTCTCTGCATGCGAATGCTTTGGCATATGGGAAAAGCTATTTGGGACATTGACTCCTGTTCAGGCAGTATCCCTTGATATTGGACTCTTTGTCCTGTGCTTGATTATAATATTCATACAGCCCGGTAATTTTTTATCATCACCACCATGGCTGGAAAGACTAGGCAAAAGAATAGAACGTCGGGGCAAACAGACGACATAAGGCGAGGCAAGAAACATTGAAAATATCGCAATTTCATCACCAAATTAAGTGGGCACTTATACCACTCGTGTTGGTGTTGGTTCTAGGCAGCGCATGCTTAAAACCACCTGCGCCGCCACCAGCGCCCTCAACCCCTTCACCAAACCAGAAACCAATCGTTGAAGCCCTGACAGCGGAGAAAGAGGTAGCCACTTCATCCGCGTCCCAGGTAACCTGCAAAGCCACCGATGCCGACGGCGACTTACTGAGATATGTGTGGTCGGTCGATGGTGGAAAAATAGAAGGAGAAGGCAGCAGCATCACCTGGGTAGCTCCGGATACGGCCGGTGAGTATACCATAAAGGTCACTGTAACCGACGGCAAGGGTGGCGAAGCTACCAAGTCGACCACTATTACAGTGGTAGCCAGGCCCAATAAACCTCCCGTAATCACCAAATTGCTGATAGATGGAAGCCCACCGGGTGACGAGAACCGTGCCAGGGAATGGACAACGACAACACTTCAGTGTATTGCTGAAGACCCCGATGGTGATAAACTGAGCTATCTGTGGAGGGCTACTGCGGGCAAAATTAGCGGACAGGGGAGCACCGTAGGCTGGACGTCACCAGGTGTCACTGGCGAGTATACCGTAACCGTCATAGTAACTGATGGCAGGGGCGGTCAGGCACAGGAATCCATAATTTTTAAGGTGCTTTGCTGCGGCCGATAAAATTTAATACCATCCCCGTATAGCAGGTCACAAGGGGACAAGCTTCACATTGCCCCAGATACCCATCTTGTCACCCTTGATTACAACTATACCCGTCAGCCCGTCTATCACTTTAGCCTGCTCGATTGCCGCATCGATGTCATCGGCACTGCTGACCATGTTGCCAATGGCCGTAGCCGCAGCATCAGCTAATGCAGTCCAGCGGGCAATAATAATGACAGCATCAGCAGCCCCATAGCTGAGAGAATGCCCGACGGTCCCCGAAGAAGTGCATACACCAAGCGGTGTGTCCTCAGGGCTTATCTCCAGGGCTATTCTACCGGTAAGAGGGGACTCACCAGCATAGACACCGACCAGCCTGGGTTTTAAAAGCTTAACAAATATGTCGCCGCCGTTTTCCACTATCACCTCAGGCGTGTAGCCAAGCAAATCCCTGCCCACAGCCTCAGCTATAGCCCCAGCTACAGCCGCCATTGGACCGACACCCACCTTCTGAGCAGCTTGCGCCATGTCCCTGGCAACTGCCGGGGCATCGTCACCAACAGGACAGGGCTTTAGGCTAAATAAGAAAAGCGGGTGGCTCTTTATATACTCCTCAAGCGGTGTACGGTGCTTTATAACCGACTTCAGAGCTTCAGCTTCAAGATTGCTCGCCGCCCGAATGTAAAGGTCGGTCTCCTTAACGGTAACAGTGAACGAAACCAGACCTTCATCCTTGACCCAGCGGCGATAGGTCCTTGGCTGGTACACTAGAAATACAGCTCCATTGCCCGTGGTGGACAGGCTTTGATGCATAGCTCGCAGACGACGCACTTGGAATGGTCAAAAATCACCTTTCGGGTTCTCGGCTCCAACTTGAAAGCCCCGGTGGGGCAGAGAGTAATACAGGCACCACAATGCGTGCACCTAGCCTCATTACGGACTACATCTTGGCTCAACGATTGAATTCGCACCCCGGCTTCAGTTAGATATTTTACCCCCTCATCGTAATTCCTCTGCTCCCCGGTTAACTCCATGACAAGAAGCCCTTCCTCACCGGGAGTAACAAAAGCCTTGATAATATTAAATTCCAGATCAAAATTCTTCGCCAGTTTGTAGACTATAGGCTGGTTAGTTATGCGCTTGGGAAAATGCAACACAATCCTTCTAGACACTGTAGCCATTTTTCCCTCCTTGATTACAATATCGGCCTCTCCTCAAGCGCCTTAAATCTGACCCCAGACTCCACACCGGGCAGAGGCGCCGCCGGTTCAGTGAGCAGAAACTCGCCCCTCTTTATCCACTCCTTCAAGATGTTTGCAATTTCCACGGCGCCAGGATAACTTGACAATGAAGCCGTAGGCACCTCTCTGCCCAGAATTTGTATCGTCCCGCTTTTTAGTTCTGCATAGCTGACCTCCGCCAGAACATCTGGCTTTCTCTGGGGATACGCCTCAGAATAGTCAACTACAGGCGCAAAGATGTCGCTATCCGTCACCAGAGTATAGCGGAGTACCTCTTCAGATATAATAGGTATGGGGACGCCGAGGCCTACCGTAATAGTGCAGCCATAGCCCAAAAAACTGGTGCCAACCAGCCATTTTGGCTTCATCTGCTTAAGGTCACCTATAACAGCCAGTGTCCCTGCCGCTCTCTTTGGCACCCCATTATCCCCCCGTAGTACATTAGGATTATGTTGAGTACCATGCCAGACAACATAGCCAACGCCACCTCCGAGAAATATCCTCGTGCCTATACCAATGGTCTTATAATAAGGGTCATTAAGCAGTGGTGATAGCTGACCGGCAGAGCAGTAGTTGGCATTGCCCAGATTCGGCTTCAGTACACCCATATAGGTATAAAGTGTGCGGTCGGACAGATTTACCGCCACATTGTAATTCTGATAAGCATTTCTAATATTGAACAAGACCGCCTCATTAATATCCTTGATGTTGATCAATGTCTCAAGCTTTTTCCTGGGATAACAATCAGTGCCATAAGCGGTAGCCACCAGCCTTATGTCCTTCCCTGCCACCATCTCTTCAATAACATGACCTCCACCATACCTGAACTCGCCGGGGTAAATTCTATTCTTTGGGTCATCCTCGGGCAAAGCTGTTGCCCCAAGAAAAATATCAACGGCCGCCAGTCCAGTATATGCTGGAACATCATTGAGATAGACCTTGCCGCCACCTAACTTTATCCTTGGCTTGGTATGCCCTAGATTGAAATAGGCACCGGAGGAACACATAGGACCAAAGGTTCCAGTGGTCACTACATCAACTTCCTTAGCCGCCCGGCTGATTCCCTTTTTCCTAGCAATATCAATTATCTCCTCAGCAGTAACCACCACCACCTGTCCCTTTTTGATTTTTTCGTTTATTTCAGCAATCGTCTTTGGCATAATTATTTGAACCCCCGTCAATTAGTCCGCTTCAGCAAATCCATAGCAATCTCAGCAGCTTTTCTGCCCGAAAGCAGCATGCCACCGAATATGGCTCCCATACGGGGAAGACCAAAGACAGCGTTGACTGCCATGCCAGCCACAAGCAACCCAGGACAGACCTGTCCTGTATTCTCCACAATGGTTTTTTCACCCACCTCAGCCCACATCGATTTCTCACCACGTATCTCCAGATTCAGCCCTGTTTTCCTGGCTACTATGCGGCAGACATCGGCATCATGACCTGTTGCATCTATAACCAGTTTCGCCCTGACGCCCAGCGGGTCCACATGCAAGTTTGCCAGAGATACCGCGCTCCAGTTCAAGACCAGACCGACTATTCTATCGTTCTCACGGACCACCACATCCTCAACGCTGAGCAGGTTAAATATCCTGGCGCCAGCTTTTACAGCCTTTGAGCAGATGGTGGATACTGCCTCCACAGCGTCGGCTACATAATACCCCTTCTGATATTCCTTACAAGAGATACCCAGCTCATCAAGGATTTCCTTCGCTCCGCTCTGGACTACAATGCGGTTAAACATCATGCCACCACCCCACATGCCGCCACCAACGCTCAATTTCCTTTCGAAGATGGCTACTCTAACACCGTTCCTCGCCAAATAGTAGCCAGCCATCATCCCTGATGGCCCGGCACCAGCTATAGCCACATCCACCTCCATCATCTCAAGCAAATCTCTCAGGTAACTTTCAGTTATTGCTCTGGAAATAATCACTTCATCCATTGCCTGCCTCCTGCTATTCAGTGCCTGATGCTATTCAGATAATAGTAATCTACTTCCTATTATGGTTGCAATCCATTAAGACCCTCGGTCTCTCATACAACGTAGCACGACCTTTCAGAGTCGCCCCTAACAGCGTTTTTGGGCGAAGCGGGCTCCTCGCGCTAAATGCTGGCGCTCCTCAGTAGTCCTCCCAGCCCCGCTGCTGAAACCGTTTGTTGCTCGCCTGTCAGCATGTTGCGTAAAGTAACCATCTGTTTCTTCAGTTCCTCGTCACCTATGATTACCACATAATTGCTACCCATGCTGTCAGCCTGCCTCAGCTGGGCTTTCAGGCTTTTATCCCCGGTAGCGGTCATAGCCGCGATGCCGTCCTTACGCAGCATAGAAGCCAGTTTTACCGCCTCTAACTTGGCCTCGTTCCCCAGATATGTAAAAAAGACCTTCGCAATCGATAAGTCCGGCACCCGAACCTTTTGCTTTTTCAGGTTCAGCACCACCCGCTCCATACCGGCGGCAAAACCGATAGCCGGGGTAGGCTTACCACCCAGCTCCTCAATCAAATTATCATATCGCCCGCCACCGCCGACAGCCCCCTGTGCACCCATTCCCAGAGGCTGAATTTCAAACACGGTCCTAGTGTAATAGTCCAGACCGCGCACCAGCCTGTGATTGACCTCAAAGGGAAGCATTAATACATTCAGGTAATTCCTGACAGCTTCAAAATGTCTTTGGCATTCCCCGCAAAGATAGTCTGTGCTCCTGGGTGCCCCCCCCGACACCTGATAACAGGAAGGCTTCTTGCAATCCAGAAGACGTAAGGGGTTTTTCACAAGCCTCGTCTTACAATCCGGACACAGCCCGTCAACATAAGCAGAGTAGTAATTTTTTAGGCTTTCAACATAGCCAGCGCGGCACTTTCGGCAACCGATACTGTTCACGTAGAGAAAAAGCTGCTCCAGGCCCACCGTCCTAAAAAACTGCCATGCCATCTCAATCACCTCAGCGTCCAGCATCGGGTCAGCATCCCCGATAGCCTCAAAGCCGAACTGATAATGTTGCCGGTACCGCCCTGCCTGAGGACGTTCGTACCTGAAGATGGCAGCCAGATAATATAGTTTCACCGGCTGGGGCAGATTTTCCATACCGTGCTCCAGGTAGGCACGGCATACCGGTGCTGTGCCTTCTGGTCTGAGTGCCAGAGCATTCCCGCTGCGGTCATTGAAAATGTACATCTCCTTGGTAACTATATCGGTTCCCTGGCCGATACTGCGAGTAAACAGCCCGGCATCCTCGAAAACCGGAGTATCAAGCCGCTGGTATCCGTAAAGCTGACACAGGGATACCGCCTTATCCTCAACATACCTCCAGTAGCCCTGTTCCGCAGGCAAGATGTCCACAGTACCTCTGGGCGCCTTATACAACAAAAGCTTCTCCTCCTTCAGAAACTACATTATAACAGATGGCCCCACCAAAGGCATTTCGTCTGGCACTCCCTGCAGACCGCTGTCTATCGAGCCACCTGTATCACGCCGTTTCACTGGGCCTCTCAAGATCGAATGCCGATGTGTAGTAAACAAATGCAGTGCAACCTCTCACGCTCGCCCAATATGGAGACAGCGCAACCAAAGCCTTGTACCATCGGCCTTAACCGGGCACTTGCATATGTGGTCTGCAAACTTGCCCCACCAATCCGCTGCCACCATAGCAAGGCTATATTGCCAGCGCAGGGGTCACGGCTGCAATCAGTACTGCCCACCACCATTTCTGCGAGCAAGCCCTTCCTATAACACCCACAATCCTATTGACACAACATCGTATAGCAGTTATCATACCTGCACAATGTTTTCAACCTGCCGGCTGGAGGTTCTGAAAAAACATTGAGGGCTAGACAAATATTTGCCTATTGTGGCAACGCAGCAAAGCTGAGGGGACTGGTCTTTGTCCTGTTGCTGCTTACACTTCTGTGTCCCACTCTGGTGGCTCCACAACCCATGAAGGCGACACTGCTTAACCCTCCGGTAAGCTGGGCTAATTTCACTTTTTATCCAGTCACCTTCAATGGCGCTGTGGTACATGACTACGAAAGTTCTGCTGACCCATCGCGTGGCTCCGGCGCAGTTCAGCCGGAAGAAGTTGATATCTCCTCCTGTTCCCCGAACGGCTATTTACCAGGCAATCAGCCCAGCTTTTTGTATGCCTATTATAATGCCGGCACGCCTTTAACATCAGCAGATGACCATATAGCCTTCCGCATGCGGCTGAATGGTAACCCTCTGGAGACCAGTCAGATAGGACTTCGGTCTGGGCACTGGTATATTCTTATTGATATCGATAATGACGGCTACAAGGAGTTCGCCATAGATATTGATGGCACGGTTGGTTCTAACAGGGCTGACAGGATTTACCTGCTCTATAATGACCTACCGACCAACAACGTCACACCGCGCCCCGGGGCACAAAGGTCGGCGAGCGATGTCCTCGGTGGAGATGAAATCGGCGTGTGGTATGCTGCCGGTCCGGCAGCCATCGGATATGCGCAGACTTACAACCATTTGCGGGTGGTGACAGCGACCCCAACCTGCTATGGTGGCAACGAATACTGGCTGGATGTGCAGTTGCCCATCTCTGCATTCAAAGTGGGTAATCAGCAGAAACTGGACAACACCACGCCAGCCCGTTTTCTAATCTCTACCTCAGCCTCCGCAGTGGACCCACTCCAGAAGGACTGGATGCTGAAAGTATATACTGACCCAATCTTCAGCGACCCCTGGCTGCCATCTGTGTATGCTTCCAAAGTGGACTCTCTATATGAGGACAACGATAGCAATGGTACAGCCAGCCCTGGTGACGTACTGCAATATACTATAACCATCTCCAACAGCGGTCCTCTGGACATGCTGAACGTTGTCTTCTACGATGGCATCAGCGACCCCAACCTGTCATTAGTCGACTACAGCGTGGTCACGACTGGGACAATAGTGAAACAGAGTGGCAATGAGGTCGAAGTCCGTTTCACCTCAATCCCTCCGGGAGGGTCGGTGACCATCAGGTTCAGGGTGACCATACTGTTTCCACAGGTGCCGGGGGTGAATGTGGTTTCCAATCAGGGGCGGGTGTCCGGCTCCAATTTCACCACTGTGCTCACAGACGATCCCGATACCCTGGCACCTTATGACCCCACTAGGACGCCGATCACTGTCCCGCCGAGGCTGATGATCACCAAAGAAGGTCCCGATCAGGTCAACCCGGGTGCGAACATAACGTTCACCGGCACACTGACAAACTACGGGACAGAGCCCGCTTACAATGTGGTCCTCGTAGACTATCTGCCCGTCGGTTTGACCTTCGTCAGCTCAAGCCATACGGCGTCCTATGACCCGGTTAATAACACGGTCACTTGGCAA